>FTEM01002270.1_pt1 | contig 14303 bp, 12 predicted proteins | sample 1640201 | NCBI WGS metagenome assembly FTEM01 (sample SAMEA3914816, study PRJEB12502) | metagenome | biome: forest; material: soil | place: USA | collected 2011-09-16 | depth 0.3 m | reverse complement strand
CGCGAAATGGCCGTCGAAAAACGCATCGAAGGCGCGCTGATCGCCGGCCAGCATGCGTTCGATGAGCTCGGATTCGTCTGCCAAGGGAGCGCTCAATGCATCCGCATAGGATTAAGCGTTGGACGGGGATTTGAGCACAAATCATCCGCTGCCGCGCTCATTCGGGCCGCCCCGGAGTGCTAGCATCCGCCGCCATGCAGCGGGGGCACAGGCGGGCAGCGCTTTTCATCGTCCTGGCCTTATTCCTGGTCTGCTTCCGGGCTGCAAGCGCGCAGGCCATCGTTTCCGGCCAACCCCTGGGAGCCGCGCTCGAGGAGCTGCGCCGTACGGGACTTGCGCTGATCTTCAGCTCGGCGCTCATTGATCCCGCCTACCGGGTGAACGTAGACCCCGGCGGCGGCACGCCCGAGGAGATCGCGCGCCGCATCCTTGCGCCGTATGGACTCGGGCTCAAGCCGATACGCCCGAATCTGTTCGCTGTCGTGAAGCTGCCCGAAAGTCCGCCCGCAGTGGCCGCAAACGTCCCCACCGGCAAGGTTGCGGCGCAACATGCCGACGCCACTTCCCAGGTGGCTGAAATCGACGTTTATGCAAGCCGCTATGGCGTCGATCAGGCGAAGACCGGACCCCAGCCTTCGACGGACACCACTCGCCAGGAGCTGGAGACCTTACCGGGGTTGTTCCAGGACGCGATGCGAGCGGTACGTTCTTTCCCCGGCACCGCCACGAGCGCAATTTCGGCCCGACCGCACGTCCGTGGTGGCCGCGAAGACGAAGTGGCGACGTTCTTCGATGGAGTACCGCTGTTCGAGCCCTATCACTACAAGGACGTGCAGGCGTTGCTCGGGACGCTCGATCCCGAGACAGTTTCCACCCTGAATTTTTTCAGCGGCGTGTTTCCCGCGCGCTTCGGCAACCGGCTATCGGGCGTGCTCGACATGCAGCCGCGCACGTGGGACGGGACTAACTACTACGCGCTCAGCCAGAGCCTGCTGTATTCGGAAGTGCTGACCCAGGGCAAGCTCGATTCCAGTTCGCTGCAATGGCTGGGCGCCGTACGCGTGGGCGTGGTGGATTTCGTTTCCGACCTGCTCGACCGCAACCAGGTCGAGCCGAATTTCCTGGATGCCGTCGGGCGCGTGCAATACGACTTCGGCGATGACATGACGCTCGCCGCCGGCTACCTCGTGCTCGATGACCATGTTACGGCCGATTTCAACTCGAGTGTGACGGCCCTACCTGCGGGCGCGACTCTCTCATCCGTCGAGCAGGCTCGCATCAGCTATCGCGATGGAACGGCGTGGATGGGCTTGGGGTTTACGCCCTCCGACACGACCGACCTGCGCGCGACTTTTTCCCGGACGGAGCGGCACACCCATCGGCTCGGCTCGCTCGATCGCGCCGGCAGCGCCAACAGCAGCCTCGAGGACACACGCCGCTTCGGAACGACGACCGCGCGACTCGAGGGCACCCGGAAGCTGAGCGATCGCTGGCGCTTGGACAGCGGCTTCGAATGGTATGACTACTCCGCGCAGTACCAGTACACGAGCAACGCGATTTTCGACCCGCATCTTGCAGCGGCTTTCAATCGTGCGGACATCATGTCGCTGCAGACCAATTTGCGGGTCGGCGGCCAGGCGTACGGCGCCTTTACATCGGCGCTCTGGGCCATCACGTCGAAATTGGCGCTGGATATCGGCGCGCGGTGGGATGGAGAGCGCTACGGAACGGCGTTTCGGGGCAATCAGGTGTCGCCACGAATGAGCCTGCAATACACCTATGACCCTGCGACCGTGCTGCGTGCGAGCTGGGGCCGCTTGTCGCAGACCCAGCGCCCGGACGAACTGCAGGTCGACGACGGCGACACGGTTTTTCACCGCGCTGAGTTCGCGATGCAGTCGGTGCTCAGTCTCGAGCGCAGCCTGTCACAGCAGGTCCAGGTCCATGTAGAGGCGTTCGATAAGCACATCGCAGATCCCCGCCCGCGCTACGAGAACGTCCTCGATCCCATCGCTCTGCTGCCCGAGCTCGAAGTCGACCGGATTCGCGTCCAGGCCTCCAGCTCGCGTGCTTTCGGGGCCGAGCTGAGCATGCGTTGGAAGGCGGCGGAGCACTGGTCCGGCTGGGCGAATTACAGTTGGTCCGAGGCAACCGATGTGATCGACGGGCAGACCGTCCCGCGTAGTTGGGACCAGAAGCATGCCGCCGCCGTCGGGGTAGCGTGGCGCGACTCGCCGTGGCTGTGGTCCGCCGATATGACCTGGCATACAGGATGGGGGCGCAACCGACTGCGAATCGTGAGCTTCGATCCGCCGGCCTTCGAGCTTGCGGACCTGAACGTTCGCAACTGGCCGGACTATTTCTCGCTGGATTCGCGTCTGACCTGGTCGCATCCGCTGCCAAAGGGCTCCCTGGAGTTGTTCGGCGAGATCGACAATGCGACCAATCATTCCAATCCTTGCTGCACCGACGTGCAGTTCCTGGGGGAAATGGCGCGCCCCTTGCTCGAGCGCACGACTTCCGTCTGGCTGCCGCGCTTTGCACTCTTCGGCGTCACCTGGAAGCTGCCATAACCGTTCCGGTGAATTTCGCAAGTCTTGCGCAGCGATGAGTTCGGCCCGAGCATTCACGTATGCAGGCTGATGAACAGGCCAGGCCGGTCGAGCACTACCGGGCGGTCGAGAAATATCTCCACGAGCACATCCCAATGTCTGCTGCGATGGGTGTGCGCGTCAAAAGCGCAACGCTGCAGCGCGTGCATTTGGCGGCGCCACTCGCGCCGAACGCGAATCACCACGAGACCGTATTCGGCGGCAGTGCCGTTGCGGTTGCAACGTTGGCAGCCTGGACGCTTGTGCACTTGCGCCTCGACCGTGCCGGCGCTGACGCACAGCTCGTGATCCAGCGGAGCACGATGGAGTACAAGAAGCCTATGGCGGGCGACTTTGAAGCCATCTGCGAGTTTGACGATCGCGTTGCATGGCAGAGATTCAAGACCACTCTCGATCGACGCGGGCGAGCGCGTTTGACGGTGAAGGCGCTTCTGCTCCGCGGTGAGCACGAAGCGGGTGCATTTGAGGGAGACTTTGTCGCTTTGCGCAGCGTCTAAACCCTTACCCGCCAATGCCCGTATTCGCCGTCATTGCAGTGCTGCTCGCCGCGGTGACCCACGCTACGTGGAATCTTTTCGCCAAGCGGGCGGCCGGCTCGCGCCATTTCGTCTGGATGTACTCGGTTGGTTCCGTCGTGCTCTACGGCCCCGTCGTGGCGTGGGTCGTTGTCGCGCAAACGCCCCATTTCGGGCGGTGGCAGTGGCTTGCGCTCGGCGCCACCAGCGTGCTTCACCTGGGCTACTCGCTCGTTCTGCAAGCGGGCTATCGCGCGTCGGACCTGTCGCTGGTCTATCCCATCGCACGGGGCTCCGGACCGCTCCTGTCTTTCGTTGGAGCGGTCGTGTTGCTGGGCGAGCGGCCGACGTGGCTGTCGGCGCTCGGTCTCATCTTCATCGTGTGCGGGATTCTTCTCATCGCCGGACTCACTCGCGAGCCGCATCGGGCGCCGCGGGCGGGTATCTTTTTCGGTGTCCTGACGGGTGCGTTCATCGCGGCCTATACGGTCAATGATGGGTGGGCCGTTAAGGTGCTGGCGATTTCGCCATTCATTGTCGACTTCACGAGTAATGCTGTGCGCGTCGCGGTACTGACGCCGCTCGTGCTCAGGGATCGGACAAACGTCACTCGTGAAATCAGGGCCTACGGCGTGCCAGCCGCGGTCGTGAGCGTGCTGGGGCCACTCGGCTATATTCTCGTGCTGTTTGCGATGCGATATGCACCGGTGAGTCACGTCGCTCCAGCACGTGAGCTCGCGACCCTCGTAGGGGCTTACTTCGGCTCGCGGTTGCTGCGAGAGCACTCAGCGCCGGAACGACTCGTGGGAGCTTTCTTGATAGTCGTCGGCGTGGTCAGTCTCGCGTTTGCGCCATAGGCATTAGGCCGCGGGTGTTTTCTGCTGCACCTGGGTCCACGCAGCCAACACTTCGCGTTCCCGTTCCGGCGCGATGCCTGACTTCAATGCGGACTGTTCCGATTGCGGACGGGTCAAATGCCACGCGAGCGTATCGCGCACCGTTTCGCTGAGAGGGCGAACCTTGAAGCCAGCGCGCTGCGCGCGCTCGGTATGGATCTGGGCGAAGGCCTCATAGTCACCTTTTCCGGGAAGCCAGACGGGCATGTCGCTCCAGGGCGCTACATTCTGCGCCTCGAGAAATTCTGCCGGAAGCCAGATCGGATGCGGGGGCGGCGTCGGCTTCACCATCCGGTTTGCAGCGGCGACGCTCTGCGATACGAGATCACCCATGGTGACCGCCTTTGGCGGGGACACCACGTTGAACGTTCCTGTGACGCGCTTTTCGAGCACGTCGAGGGCAAATTTCGCAAGGTCGCGCGCATCGACAAACTGAATGCCGTCGCCCGGACTGCCGGGAGCCATGAATTCGCCGCCGCGCGCCGCCCGTGCGGGCCAGTACGTGAAGCGATCCGTATTGTCCTCCGGTCCGACTATCAAACCGGGACGCAGCACCGTGACCCGTCCGGGCATCGCATTCTCGACCGCGCGCTCGCAGAGCGCCTTGAGCGGGCCGTAAGTCTCGCCGTCCACCTTCTCGATCGTCTCGTCGGCGATTCGGGCCGTTGCGGAGTCCTCGCTGTTGGGCGTCGCGTTGCTTGCGTAGACGGAGATAGTCGACACGAACAGGTACTGCCGTACATGCGGCGCCAGTAGCTGCGCCGACAGGCGAACCTGGCGAGGTACATAGCCCGAATCATCGATTACGACGTCCCACGCGCGACCCTTGAGCGCGTCGAGTTCGCCGTTCCGATCGCCCTTCAGGTGCTCGAGCTGCGGAAACAAAGCGGCATTGGTCTTGCCGCGGTTGAAGAGCGCGACCTTGTGTCCGCGCTCCATTGCAAGGCGTGTCATGTGAATCCCGATGAAGCGGGTGCCGCCCAGCACGAGTATCTGCAGCGGTGGACGCGATGCCGCAACCGCGTTGCCGGCAAACGCAGCCGCGGCGGCCGAGACGGCTTGAATGAATGTACGTCGGTGCATGGCGATACCTCGCAACGAACAGCCTTAGAGGCTACCTCGCCAACGTGCGGTCGAGTGTTCATTTCAGCCCGTGTCGAAAACGTTTCAACGCGTGAGCCGCGACAACCGTGGAAGTAGAATGCGCGGCGGTGCAGAATGCGTGTCGATCGTCGTTGGAGGTCGTGTGTATGAGCGACCTTCTCACCGTGACTGAATCAGCTCGCCAATCAGGGCCCAAAAAAAGGGGAATTCCAGCCATGAGCAACGCGGATATTCGGGGACGATTCGTGTGGCATGAGTTGATGACGACGGATACGGCAGCCGCCGGCGCCTTTTATTCCAAGGTGCTGCCATGGAAGTCCCAGCCTTCCGGCATGCCTGGCTATACTTTGTGGCACGTCGGCAAGACCCAGGCCGCCGGTCTGATGAGCTTGCCCGAGCACTCGGCCGCGGACGCGCAGCCCCAGTGGCTGCTCTATATCGGTACCCCGAGCGTCGATACGGCGGCCGAGGACGTTCAGCGTCTGGGCGGCAAGGTTCTCAAGGCCGCTGCGGACATTCCCAACGTCGGCCGGTTTGCGATCGTTTCCGATCCGCAAGGCGCAACGTTCGCGCTATTTACACCGGCTTCAGGGTCGGGTGATGGCGCCGCGCAGCCCGGCGGACCCGGCGACTTTGCCTGGCACGAGCTGTCGACCACCGATCTGAATGGCGCAGTCAGCTTCTACACGGAGCTGTTCGGCTGGGAAAAAGGCCCGGGCCACGATATGGGTGGCGAGATGGGCGTCTACCAGATTCTCGTGCGTGGCGGCAAACAGGTCGGTGGCATCTACAAAGCGCCGGGCGCTGCGACGCCGCCGAGCTGGCTCAGCTACACGCAGGTCGCGGATGTCAGCAAGGCGGCGGCGATTGCGAAGAACGCCGGCGCCCGTATTCTGAACGGACCTCATCAGGTGCCGGGCGGTAGCTGGATCGCCCAGATCATGGATCCGCAAGGCGGCACGTTCGCCGTGCACGAGCCGGCAAGGGCGGCGGCAGCGGACCATCCGGCGGCTGACAAGCCTTCGCAGGCAGCCAAGCCGGCAAAGCCCGCGCAGGCTGCGAAGCCCGCGCAGGTCGCGAAGGCGACGCCTGCTCCCAAATCCGCGCCGCCTCCCAAGCCCGTAGCGGCCGCGACGAAACCGGCGGCGCCGGCTGCAAAGTCTGCAAAGTCTGCAAAGAAGACTGCGAAGAAGGCCGCGAAGACTGCGGCGGCGAAGCCCTCGAAGGGCAAGGCCAAAGGCAAAGCGGCTGCGGGAGCGAAGTCGAAGAGCAGCGCAAAGAAGGGCCCGAAAAAGGCCGCGAGCAAGGGCAAAGCCGCCAAACGGGGAGCTGCGGGATCGAAGCGTGGCAAGAGCGCTGCCCGCAAGCCGGGCAAGGCCAAAGCGAAGGCGAAGGCGAAGGCGAAGGGAAAGGGCAAGCGCCGCTGACGCTTGCGGCGGATACGACGGAGCGGCCTCGCCCGTAGGGGTGGGGCCGCTTCGCAGCCCACGGAATAGCTACTCCGAAGCGGCTTCCGCAGCCTTGCGTTGCTCCGCGGCCTGACCGTAAGCCGCATCGATCTGCTTCTGCATCCGTGCCTCCGTCTGCTGCGCCTGCTTGACCTCCTCGGCCTTCGAAGCGGCGCTTGCACCGCCTGCAACCCCGACCTCTGCAAGTCCGCAGCCGGCCAGTGGGGCCAGGACCGCAACCAGTATCAGCAGCTTGTTCATGCGCCATCTCCTGCAATCGGCGTCCGCTTGGCAATCTACCCCTTCGTCGCGGCGGGGCAAGAACGCACCGCACGCTTCCTGACGGGGGGTCTTATGGCCGGATGGGGGTCGAGGCAGTATGCTCCGGCCGGTTCGGCCGGCGATGAGGACGCGCCGGAAGCGCACCGTTTTGGAGTTGAGAATGGCCAAAGGATCCGTCCCGAGCAGAATCGTCGAAACCGAGCCGCGCGTGCGCCGTGGCTACTTCGAATGCCGCTATGGACAGTTGCACGTCCACAATGCGATTCCTCCGGGAGGAGGCGGATTCGAAGAGGGGACGTCTCTCCTGTGCCTGCACCAGAGCCCGCTGACCGGAAGCGTCTTTGAGCGCTTTCTGGTCTTGGCGGGACGTGACCGTTCCGTGTACGCGCCGGATTTGCCCGGTTGCGGTGATTCCGACCCGCCACCGGCACGCCCGAACATCGCTGACTACGCCGGTGCGATCGGCGACTTCCTGGACTCCATGCGCTTCCGGCAGATCGATGTGCTGGGCTGCCAGGCCGGCGCGCTGATCGCGGCGGAGCTTGCCATTGCCCGGCCGCAGCAGATTCGCCGACTCGCCCTGGTGTCGGTTCCCGTGCTCACGGACCTGGACCGGGAGGCATTCCGGCGTGCGAACAGCCTAGGGCCTCCTGTCGAGGACGGCAGCCACCTTTCGTCGGAATGGACGCGAGCCAGCGAGTCCTATGGACCGCGCGTCGCACCCGACGTGATCGCAAGGGCGGTTGCCCAAAAGCTGGGCAACGGTGCTCACGGCGCCTGGGGTGTCGCCGCGGCGACTCAATATCCGGTCCGGGAGCGCCTCGGTCTCGTTACGCAGCCGACCCTGGTCCTGCGGCCCAAAGACGAGCTTTGGGAAGCGACGCAGCGAGTTCGCGAGTTGCTGCCGAAAGCGCGCCTCGTCGATTTGCCTGACCAGGGCCAAGGTCTGTTTGAAGTGGCTCCCCAGGCGGCGATGGAGGCACTGAAGGACTTTCTCCGCGGCTGATTCTCTGCCACGCCGCGATGATGCGGCGCAGCGGAAGCGGAGGCTGAAGCGGAAACGACTGCGGCGCGCGCCCTCTGGCGCCGCCCCCACGCCGTCCGATCCCGTGTCACGCACGGCGCGCCTTATGTCAGATAGCATGATTCGGCTCACACATTTGCGGGCCACTACCGATCGACGGCGCTCGGCAGCGCTAAACTCAACGCACGGAAGGAATTCTTTTGAGGAGCGCGTAAGAATAAGGATTCAATTCCTCATCAGGGTCATGGAGGACCCACAGGCGATCCACAGAGCCGCGTTGCGGCGGACGCCACTGAGGTTCCCGCGCGAGGAGACTCGATGAACGTTCAGCGCCACTCGACATCCGACGTCGTGGATCTCGATACCACCGCCGAGCTGCCTGTGCTCGACATTGCGGCTCATGAGTCTCGTGTTGCCGAAGAGCGGCTCGGCAGCACTGACACGTGGATCATTCCTCCGCCCACGCTCCGAGTGGCGATCGAACCTGCCGAGCTACCCAACACCCACTCCGACCCTCGCACGGAGCTCGAAACCAATCTGCGCTCACTCTCCGCCAACCTGGGTGACGTAGAGGATCGGCTCAAGCGTAAGGTTGAGCAGCTCGCCGAGAACGAGCGCGCTCTTGAAGCCGTGCGCGCTGACCGTGCCGCGGCGGAACTGCGCGTTGAGCAGTTGGAGGAAGAGCTATCTCAGACACGCGCCGCAGAAGCCGCCGCGCGCACCTCGATAGTCGAGCTTGAGAGTTCGTTGCACGAGAAGACGGCTGCGATCGAAGCGGCCGCTCAAGCGACTGCCGCAGAGCTACAGCGCTCGCAGCAGGAACGAAGCGCTTCGTCAGAAGTGCTGCGCACACGCGACCAGGAGCACACAGCACAGTACGCCGAACACGCTCGCGTCCTCGCGAGCGTGCAACTGGAGCTCAACGAAACGCGCGCCCGCGCGACCACGTATTTTGAAGCGCTGCAGACGCACGAAGGCCGGCGAACACTGTTCGACGGCATTTTCTCAGGCTTGCAATCCGACATCGACACCGGCGAGTCGCGCATTGCAAAACTTGAGGGCGAGCTGACTTCCCGCAGCACCCGCGTCCACGAGCTGGAATCCGATCTGACCCTGCGCATGCAACGGATCGCAACGCTCGAGAAGGATGTCAACACCTTCGCCGCCTCCCTTGCGCAGCGGGACGAACAGCTACTGCAGGTGCAAAGCGCGAGCGACGAGCTGCGCCGCAACGTGACTGCGTTGAATGAGACGGTGGCCAGTGGCGCAGAGCTGATTCGCAAACTCCAGGAGTCCGCCGCACGCCATGCCGATTCGGCGACCACCCGCGACAGTGAGCTGACGCGGACAGCGAGAGAAAGAGAGCAGCTACGCGCCAGCGTTACTTCGTTGGAGGCTGCCGTTTCTACCGCAACCACGCTCCGCGAAGAGCAGGAAAAGGTGGCGCGCGAGGCGAAGAGTCAGTGTGTGGAGCTCGAGGGAGCTGTCGCCGTGCAGCGCAAGCGCGCCGATCAACTTGAGACCGAGCTGGCGGCGGTGCGTGCCGAAATGGACAAGTGGAGCAGTACGCTGCGCGAGGCCACTGCCGAACGTAGCGAGCACGTGGCTAAGGTCGCTGCGCGAGAAGAGCAGATCAAGGAGCTCGAGGCGCGCGTGGCCGAACAACAGGAAACGGTGCGTGTGCTGCAAGCTGAATCGAACGGCAGCGTCGCGCGTGCAAAGGAAATCGAAGCGGATCTGCGAGTCGCGGAAGAGGCGATCAATCGCCTGGAATCGGATTTGCGCAACAAGGTTACGCGTGTCGACGAGCTCGAGAAGACCAACCACGAGTGGCATACGAGAGTGGCAGCGGCGCGCGGCGCCCTGACGGAGAAGGAATCACTCATCCAGCGGTTGGAGGAAGAGGCCGCCAACAGCGCGGTGCTGCTTGGTCAGATCCAGCAGAGCATGAAGCGCCTCGACCCGTCACAGAGTGGCACGCATGAAGCCATGCCGGAAGGAGCGACGCGCCTGTTGATTCGCGCGAACGGCGAAACGGATGTCGTGCATGTGCTCGGACGGAAGACCAGTATCGGCCGCACTCCCGACAATGACCTGCAGATCGATGCGAAATTCATCAGCCGCCATCACGCGGTGATTCTTGCAGGCCCGGCGCGTACGATCATCGAAGATCTCAACAGTACCAACGGCGTGCTGGTCAACGGCCGGCGTGTCACGCGACAGGTGCTGCAGGATGGGGACTCCGTCGTCGTCGGCCGCACCCAGTTTCGTTTTGCGGTGAGACAACCGAGCGAGCGTCACTAGGGCCGTCGGCCTCGAGTCATTTCTTCTCGTTGATCGCGCGGGTCCATGTAGCGACATCGTCATACGTCATTGCGCTCGCCTCTGTAAGCCGCGCATCCTTGAATCCCCAACTCTCGATGTCCACCAGATATTGCTCGCGCGAAACGAGCGTCCCGTGAGCGATACGCTCACTCGGAGGAGCCGTGCGCATCTCGTGATCGAGGCGCCCCATGAGCCCTGCCATGAGCCACGCGGGTATGCGCTGCCGCTCCGACGGGTACATGAAGCCGAACAGGCACAAGTGGGAGAAGAGAACGCGCCAGTGCGGGCCGAAACGGCGCACGAGCCGCGCCCAGTCCAACTGCTCGGCGCGCGCCAAAAACAGGTGCATGACATCGGCGCCGTCGTAGCGCTCACGCTCCATGATGAAAGCCTTTGACCAGATGATCTCCTCTGCAGGTGACAGCTTGACGGGTACACCGAAGGCGGTGCCCTCCACGGCATATTCGAACCACGCCTCGTCCACCGCGGATACGCCGTTCCCCGAGCTGAAAATCACATCGAGAAATCCGTCGGTGCAGCTTGCTTTTCCCAGCCAATGGGGGAATGTCAGCTCCGTCGTGAAACCCGCACGGCCGAGCACGGCCATGACGTTATCGAAGTCGTTGCGAGCGACGAAGATGTCGAAGTCCTTCGAGTTGCGTTCGATGCCGGTGTAGTGGCTGAAGGCATGCGTGCCACCGACCAGATAGCGAAGGTCGGCCGCCCCGAGCGCAGCCACGGCGCGCAGGTAGGTTGCGTGTGCGGCCTCATGATCCGCAGCGGTTCGTTCGCGAATCTCGCTGGGCATGCATATTGCTCCGACTGATGCCTAGAGGGTCACTCTTTGAATGGTAAGCAAACAACGCGCCTAGCCGCAGTCGGCGATCTGCACGTAAAGAAGACCTCGCAGGGTCAGTTGCAGCCGCTGTTGGCTCACGTCAACGAACAGGCGGACATCCTCCTGCTGTGCGGCGATCTGACGGACTACGGACTGGAGGAAGAGGCTGTGATCCTGGCGCACGAACTCAAGGCTGCCGTGCGGATCCCGGTTGTCGCTGTGCTCGGAAACCACGACTATGAGTCGGGCCAACATCAAGTCGTCTGTCGCATTCTCACCGACGTCGGAGTACGGATTCTGGATGGCGAGGCGTGTGAGATTGACGGTATCGGCATCGCGGGTGCGAAAGGTTTCCCGGGCGGATTCGGCCGCGCGACGCTCGGCGCGTGGGGTGAGCCCGCGGTGAAGCGGTTCGTGCAGGAAGCGATCGATGAGGCGATGAAGCTCGAGGCGGCGTTGGCCCGCTTGCGGACCGCGCAGCGCATCGCCTTGCTGCACTACTCGCCTATCCGCGCGACGGTCGAGGGCGAGCCGCTCGAGATCTTCCCTTATCTCGGCTCGAGCCGGCTCGAAGAGCCTCTGAACCGCCACCCCGTCAATGTCGTCTTTCACGGCCACGCGCACTCTGGTGCGTTGGAGGGACGCACGACCAGCGGAACGCCCGTTTACAATGTCGCGATGCCTCTGATGTTGCGCAGTTTCCCTGACCGACCGCCATACCGGATCGTGGCAGTCCCGAAGAGCCCGCCTTCCGCCACCACCGCGGCGATCCAGAGCGCTTCCTAAGTCCCACTCCTCAAGATTCCGGCCGCGCGATTTCGCCTGTCTTGCCGGGAAAATGGTTAAGCTGCGCCATTCCAGGCCGGGGAGTCGAGGATTGACGGTGGCGAGCCCGTACATTGAGAGGATCCTGAAGGCGCGCGTTTACGACGTGGCGATCGAGTCACCCCTCGATGAAGCGCCGCGCCTGTCGCGCCGCCTCGGCAACCGGATTCTCTTGAAGCGGGAAGACCTGCAGCCCGTCTTTTCGTTCAAGTTGCGCGGTGCGTACAACCGGATCGCGCACCTTTCCGACGCGGCTGCCAAACGTGGAGTGATCTGCTCCTCCGCCGGAAACCATGCCCAGGGAGTGGCGCTCGCGGCAAAGTTCCGTGGAATTCCCGCCACCGTGGTCATGCCGCAAACGACGCCCAACATCAAGGTGCAGGCCGTAATGGACCTCGGTGCGGAGGTCGTGCTGGACGGAGATGACTACGACAGCGCTTTCGAACGCGCGCTCGTCGTCGCTCGCGAGCGGAACCTCGTCTTCGTCCACCCGTTCGACGACCCGGATGTCATCGCCGGGCAGGGCACAATTGCCGTCGAGATCTTGCGTCAGACCGGGGGGCACGTCGATGCCATCTTCGTCCCGGTGGGCGGTGGCGGACTGATCTCCGGCATTGCCGTGTACGTCAAGTATCTATATCCGAACGTCCGCATCATCGGAGTCGAGCCCGAGGATGCGGCCAGCATGTACGAGTCACTCAGGGCTGGACGTCGTGTGACACTCGATAGAGTCGGAATCTTTGCGGACGGCGTTGCGGTGAAACGGGTCGGCGAAGAAACACTGGCGCTGTGCCGCGAGCATGTCGATGAGATCCTGCTGCTGAGCACAGATGAGATCTGTGCAGCCATTCAGGACGTGTTCGAGGATACGCGTTCGATCGTTGAGCCTGCCGGTGCGCTGGCGGTCGCAGGCATCAAGAAGTTCGTGGCCCGCGAACGATGGCACGACAAGCGCATCGTCGCGATCAACAGTGGCGCCAACATGAACTTCGACAGGCTCAGACACGTCGCCGAACGCGCTGATGTGGGTGGCGCGCGTGAGGCTCTCCTCGCGGTGGTTCTTCCCGAGGAGCCCGGAAGTTTTCTGCGCTTCTGCGAGGTTCTCGGTGCGCGCAGCGTTACCGAATTCAACTACCGCTACGAGGCTAACCGGCCCGCGCAGATCTTCGTGGGCTTCGGCCTTTCCCATGGCCACAGCGAGCGCGACTCGGTCGTGCAATCTCTGCGAGATGCGGGTTACACCGTCACCGACATGACGGACAACGAGATGGCGAAGCTGCACGTGCGTTACATGGTGGGCGGTCACGTGCGCGGGATTCAGAACGAGGTGCTCTACCGGTTCGAGTTTCCCGAGCGGCCGGGAGCGCTGCTGCGATTCCTGCAGGCGGTCGGCGCTCGCTGGAACATCAGCCTGTTCCATTACCGCAATCATGGTTCAGACCACGGCCGCGTGCTCGCGGGCATTCAGGTCGCACCGGCAGAGCGCGCCGATTTCCTGCAGCACCTGAACGAGCTGCACTTCGCGTATGCCGACGAGACGAACAACCCGGCCTACCGGATGTTTCTCGGGGCCTAGCGGCCGTCACCGCAGCGGCGCTCACTTCACGAGGCGAAGCGCGAACGGGTAGCGATAGTGAACGCCTTCGCCGGCCTTGATGCCGGCGAGGATCGTCATCGCGAGCCAGTACACAAAAAGCGCGACGCCGAGCAGAATCCCGATGAACACGTACGTGAGAGCCCAGCACACCGCCATCGCGATCGCCACACTGATGTTGAAATTCAGAGCTTCCTTCGCCTGCTCCGCCACAAAGGCCGATTCCCTTCGCTTGGCGAGCCAGACCCCCCAGGGCGCGAGAATATTGCCGCACACCGGCACGATCAGGCCGCTGAAAGCCGCCAGATGAGCGAGCATTCCCCACGTACGCTCGTCCTGCGTCGGGGGAGGCATGTTGCTGTGAACTTCAGTCATCGGTGCAGAGGATTATAGATGTATCAGCCTGTACGGGCCGCCCGCCACGAGCAGCTCACCATCCGGGGCCTGTCGACACGCCTTACCTGGTGGGGTGAGCCCACGGACTCGCCCATCGTGCTCCTGCATGGATTCATGGATTGCGGGCCGACCTGGCAGTTTCTGGTCGACAGCCTGCCGGCCTCGTGGTCCTGCGTCGCACCGGATTGGCGCGGCTTCGGCGGCACCCAGTGGGCCTCCGGAGGCTATTGGTTTCCCGACTACTTTGCCGATCTCGAGGCGCTCCTCGCGGCGCTCGTTCCGACGGGTCGGGCCCGCGTCATCGCGCACAGTATGGGCGCAAACATTGCGGCCATGTATGCCGGCGTCCGCACCGAAAGGCTCGCCTGGCTTGCGAATCTCGACGGCATCGGGCTGCCGCGAGTGCATGCGGAGGCGGCTCCGGGGCGCTACGAGCGATGGTTG
>FTEM01001713.1_pt1 | contig 14520 bp, 11 predicted proteins | sample 1640201 | NCBI WGS metagenome assembly FTEM01 (sample SAMEA3914816, study PRJEB12502) | metagenome | biome: forest; material: soil | place: USA | collected 2011-09-16 | depth 0.3 m | reverse complement strand
GTAAGCCGGCAGATTTACAGTCTGCTCCCGTTGGCCGCTTGGGTACCCCTCCGCGAAAACGAGCCGCGTATTGTGATTTCGGGTCCCCGGAGTGTCAATCCATCTTGGCGCGCTATTTGCTAGCTTCTACCGCCCGCCTCCCCCCTTTGAGATAGACGCTAGCGGTGAACGGCCCGCTCGAGGAGCGTGATCAGCTCCGATTCCGCCCGGCGCGAAGCGCCAGGCCTAAGGTCCCTGGGCAGCTCGATGGGGCCATACCGGATCCGAAGCAAGCGGCTTACGTCGAACCCCACTGCATTCCACAGGCGCCGGACTTCCCGGTTGCGACCCTCGTGCAGCACCACACGGAACGTCGAGTTACTGGGATCCTCGTCCGTGGTTTCCTGCGAAATAGCGTCGAAATGGGCCGGACCGTCATCGAGCTGTACCCCAGTCAGGAGCTGTCGGACTACAAACGGAGTCGGTCGCCCACGGACCCGGACCAGGTACTCGCGCTCGATCTCGCTCGAGGGGTGCATCAGGCGATGCGCCAGCTCCCCGTCCGAGGTGAACAGCAGCAGGCCGGAAGTATTGACGTCCAGCCTTCCGACCGTGATCCACCGCCCGCGCTCCAGCTTCGGGAGTCGCTCGAAGACTGTCGGGCGCCCCTCCGGATCCTGCCGCGTGGTCACTTCGCCGACAGGCTTGTGGTACAGCAGCAGCTCGGGGGCCAGTTCTCGCGGCAATGCGGCAGCCAGGTCGAGCTTGCGCCCGTCCAGGCACAGTTCATCGGCCGACGTTGCGCGATCGCCGAGTTTGGCAACTCGTCCGGCCACGGTAATCCGGCCCGCGCGAATCCACTGTTCGATGCTTCGGCGCGAGCCCAGTCCGGCGTTCGCGAGCAGCTTCTGAATCCTGATCATCGTTCCTGCCGCACAGGCGGCTATTATAACGGTTGGGTCTCAACAGATGACCCGCCATTGCTTGTGAGCGCCTCACCGGCGGGCGTAAAACGAGCCGGCAAAAGGTGCGACGCATGCGGCGCACCCTTTTGCCGGCGTGCTAGAGAGCGCTGGCCCATTCGGGCGGCACGCGACTTTCTGCCATTGGAGACAAGGGCTTTATGATCTACGAAAACATACTCGGCACGATCGGCAAAACACCTATCGTGCGCATCCAGCGCCTCGCGCCGAAGAACGTCGCAATGTACGTGAAGTGCGAGTTCTTCAATCCGTTGAGCTCCGTCAAGGATCGCCTTGCGATCGCCATTGTCGAGGATGCGGAAAAGCGCGGCACGCTCAAACCGGGGCAGACCGTAGTGGAGGCCACTTCGGGCAATACGGGAATCGCCCTTGCGATGGTGTGCGCCGCGAAGGGCTACCCGTTCGTAGCGGTCATGGCCGAGACGTTTTCCATCGAGCGCCGCAAGATCATGCGCATGCTCGGCGCGAAGGTCATCCTCACCCCCGCCGCCGAACGCGGCCAGGGCATGGTGCGCAAGGCCCTCGAGCTTTCGCAGAAACACGGCTGGTTCCTCGCGCGCCAGTTCGAGAACGAGGCGAACCCGGCCTACCACCGGAACACGACAGGCCCGGAGATCCTGCAGGACTTCGCGGGTAAGCGACTCGATTATTTCGTCTCAGGCTGGGGTACCGGCGGAACGCTCACGGGCGTCGGCCAGATGCTGCGGCTCGCACGCCCCGAGACGCAGGTGATTGCAACGGAGCCTGCCGGGGCGGCCATGCTCTCCGGCAAGCCGTGGGCGCCGCATAAGATCCAGGGGTGGACGCCGGATTTCCTGCCCGGCGTGCTCAATCGCGAAGTGCCGCATAAGATCGTGCCGGTCACGGACGCCGAGGCAATCGAAAACTCCCGCGCGCTCGCCCAGAAGGAGGGCATTTTCTGTGGCATCTCCTCGGGCGCAACCTTTGCCGCAGCGCTGAAAGTCGCGGCCGATGCGAGTCCCGGAGCGGTCATTCTGGCGATGCTGCCGGACACCGCCGAACGGTATCTGTCCACTCCGCTGTTTGAAGGAATCGCCGAGGGCGGCGATCCGGAACCGTGAGTGCGGTAGTCAAGAAGTCCGCACCCGAACGCCGCGAACCCATGGACGCGCGTCACTACGCGTCGCTGCCTGACCCGTTTCCAATGTGGCGCGGAGGCGTGCTCCCTGGCGCCCACATCGCATATGAGACCTGGGGCCAGCTCAACGAGGCGCGCGACAACGCAATCCTGCTCTTCACCGGCCTGTCACCGAGCGCGCATGCGGCCTCATCGAGTGCCGATCCCAGCGATGGCTGGTGGCAGCGCATGGTGGGTCCGGGCCTCGCCATCGACACCGATCAGTTTTTCGTCGTGTGCGTCAACTCGCTCGGTAGCTGCTTCGGCTCGAGCGGGCCGAACTCGAACGATCCGGCGACCGGCAAGCCTTATCGCCTGAGCTTCCCCGATCTGTCGGTCGAGGACATTGCGCGCGCCGGCTTCGAAACGGTCCGCTCGCTTGGAATCGAACGACTCGACACCGTCGCGGGACCCTCTCTCGGCGGCATGGTCGTACTCGCCTACGTGGCGCAATTTCCGGGAGCCGCGCGGCGGCTGATGAGCATTTCCGGCACCCCGGCCGCATCGCCATTTGCGATTGCCCTGCGCTCGATTCAGCGCGAGGCCATCACGAGCGATCCAGACTGGAGCCACGGCAACTACGCCGTCGACCATCCGCCGCGCTCGGGCATGCGGCTCGCGCGCAAGTTGGGAACGGTTACATACCGCTCCGCTGCGGAATGGCAGCAGCGGTTTGATCGCGAGCCGATTCGACCTGACATGAAGCGCGACGATCCGTTTGCATCGGAGTTCGCGGTGCAGGGTTATCTAGAGGCACAGGCGGCGCGGTTCGCAAGCTCGTTCGACGCGAACTGCTATCTGTACCTGTCGCGCGCAATGGATCGCTTCGATCTTGGCGTCCACGGGAAGTACGAAACGGTCCTGGCGCGCTCGCAGGTCGAGCAGGCGCTCGTCGTCGGCGTTGAAACCGATCTGTTGTTTGCCATCTCGGAACAGCGCTCACTGGCGCGGTCGCTGGAAACTGCCGGAGTGACGACACGATTCGCGCCGCTGCAATGCATCGAAGGACACGACTCGTTCCTCATCGACATTGAGCGCTTCGGACGAGAGATTCGCGGCTTTCTCAACCGTCAGTAGTCACCGTCGGATCCGCGGTGGACCCCTCGACGTTGGGAAGCAATGGCGGCAGCGGACAGTGCATCAGAGCGCAAACCGCGCGCAACAGCTCCGACTCCTCGACGGTCATGATGTCGTCGCTCGCGATCGTCTTTACCAATCCTTCGATCACCGCTTTTTTTGCAAACGGGTGCAGATCCTCCAGCTTGGGGAGGGCATCGCTCAGACGCTTTGCCCAATCGTCCATCGCCGCGTACGCCGGTCGACGCATCGGCAGGACGGAAGACATGCCAGCCTCGTAGGCCATGCGCGCGGCTGCCTCGTCCTGCGACCCGAGCTGCGCCAGTGTTGCAAACAGCACGAATATTTCGTTCTGCGCATCCTCGAGAGAAAGGTCGCCGTGCGGTGCACGCGCTTCGAGCTCATCGTTCAGCAGGGTCTCGAGCAGTTTCGCCAGGCAGAACTCAAACACATCGATCCGTGCGTCGGCGTGAATGAGGTCGGAAGAGATTTGCGCGAGCGCTTTTCGTTGCGCGGCAGACGCGCGGCGCAGCGCCGGAAAGATCTGCTGCAAGGCCGGGAGGCGCAACATCGGAGCGAGACCGTCGGCGAGCGGCGCCGCCTCCTGGACGACGGCAACATTGGTCGCACCGATCGTTTTCGTCAGCAGTGCGAGCTGCCGGTCACGTACAGCCTGATCGCGGCTGAGCAGCATTGCCAGCACGAGAGCCTGCGCATGCCCCGACGACTCGGTGAATTCCCGCAGGTTTTCCGGCAGCGCGAGACGCATTGCCTGCGCCTGCCGGATATGCAAAGTCTCGGGACGACCAACCTGTGCGGCTATGTTCTGCAAGGGAGGAGCGCCTGCCGCCAGGACCGCAGCGGGAATCGCCGCGCTCGCACCCTGCGTCATCGAGCGACCTGACCCGGCCAACTGCATCGCCAGGTTGCCCGCACCCGCAGCCGACCCGCGCGCGCCAGGCCCGAGCTCAGTCCGGGGCGCCAGCGTCTCATTCGTCAGCTCGGCGAGCACCGACTGCTTTTCCAAATCCTTGGCGATTTGCGGCAGATCGCGGGGATTGAAATGGGGGTCCAGCTCTTTGATGCGCTCGAGCAACGGTGGGTGAGTCGCGAACATCCGCGACAACCCTTCGGCAAAAAACATGTGCGCTGCCTGTTCCGCGTCCGCCGCCGTCAGCTCCGAGCCCTCCGGGAGCACCGCGATCTTGATCAGCGCATCCTTCAGCCCATCTGGATTGCGCGTGAACTGTACGCCGGATGCGTCAGCAAGCCGTTCTCGCTGGCGTGATACGGCGGCCTGCATCAGGCGGCCGAAAAACAACCCGACATAGCCGAGCACCATGATCGCAAAGCCAGCGGCGAGAAAACCGCTCGCGCCGCGGCGGCCCCGCGGAGAGAACTGAAGGATCGTGCGGCCGATCAGCGCGACGACGAACAACCCGAAGACCCAACCCATGAGCTGAATGTTCAGACGCATGTCGCCGTTCAGGATGTGGCTGAACTCGTGTGCAATGACGCCTTGGAGTTGGTCACGGTTGAGGTTGTCGAGCGCTCCCTGGGTAACCGTAACGGCTGCGTTGGCGGGAGTGTGGCCCGCTGCAAAGGCGTTGATCCCCGCTTCCTGCTCGAGCACGTAGATCTCGGGCATCGGCACGCCGGAAGCGATGGCCATTTCCTCAACTACATTGTGCAGCCGCTTGAGCTTCAGATCGGTCGTATCGCGGCCAATGCGGACACCGCCGAGTGAGCGCGCCACTACACCGCCGCCGCCGCGCAGCTCGAGAGACTTGTACATGCTGGCCAGACCCAGCACGCCAATGACCACGACAGTACAAAGGATCGCGCTGGCCGGATTGAGCGCCGCGTATTGGAACGGACCCACGAGATACCCATCGGAACGAGCCGAGCCAAACGCGGTGAACAGCACGATATCCAAGGCGAGCGCGACTGCGAGGAGCGAGGCAAGAAACGAGACAACGAGCCAGCGCGTCTGGCTGCGCGCCGTGGCTTGCCGTGAATAGAAGTCCACTGTTGCGAGCGACGGCCGGGGCGGTCGTCAGGTGAAACTGACTTTGGGCGCCTCGCGAGCTTCGGGCTTGGCGATGTCCAGAGGCTGCGCCGGCTGGAAGCCGAACATGCCGGCCACGATGCTGCTCGGGAATACCTCACGCGTGTTGTTGTAGGTCATGACCGAGTCGTTGTAGGCCTGGCGCGCAAACGCCACTTTGTTTTCAGTCGAGGTCAGCTCTTCCGAGAGCTGCATCATCGTCTGATTGGCCTTCAGGTCCGGGTAGGCCTCCGCGACTGCCATCAGCCGTCCGAGAGCGCCGCCGAGTTGCTGATCGGAGGCAGATAGCTTCTGAACCGCCGACGCGTTTCCCGGGTCCGCCGCAGCCGTCTTGAGTCCTTCGTAGGCCGTGTTGCGCGCCGTGATGACGGCTTCGAGCGTCTCGCGCTCATGCTTGATGTAGCCTTTCGCGATCTCGACGAGATTCGGAATCAGGTCGTAGCGCCGTGTGAGCTGCACATCGATCTGGGCAAATGCGTTCTTGAACGCGTTGCGGGCCGTGACCAGGCGGTTGTACGCCGAGATGAAGACGATGACGGCCGCGATGATGATCAGGAGAACGATCCAGCCCATGAGACCCCCGACGAAGTAGTGGACTTACCGGCTGCGAGCCGTCACGCCGGCCCGGGACGAGCACGCCGCAAGCGCATGCTGTGCCGGCCGGCCGTCCGGCAGCCACAAAAGTACCGGGTATCCGAATTATGTCAATGGCGGCGCATAGTTATCGGTTTCACGGGCATCAGCGCCTGAGGCTCTCGAGTGCGCCCGAGATTTCCAACATCAGCGCGCGATTGCGCTGGGAAGGGTGGGTGGCAAGCCATCGTCACGCCAGCCGATATTCGTACACACGCTCGGGGCGCCATGGATCGGTCAGCGCTCAATTCAGCCGCTCATTAAGTTGAAGGGGACCGTCCTGCGGCGCGCACGTGGGCATAATTGCCGTCGTTCGCGATTTACACTTACAATTAATAGAACGCGAGGCTCAATTTAAGTGGAACGCCGCCTGCATACGAGGCACCGTGCCCGTACCGTTGTCTATATCACCGTCCCGGGTGGTCGCAGAAAGCTTTGCAAGGCGGTGAATCTCAGCGCCACCGGCGTGTTCATCGAAACGACGAATCTCGGCCTGCGCAAGGGCCAGCAGGTCGTGCTCGCATTCGCGATCAATCTCGGCACGGTCACCAAACTGCACCGTCGCACGGCCGTGGTGGCGCACGTATCCCGGGGTGGTACCGGCCTGATGATGGAATCCTACGGGGCGCGCGCGAACTGAAGCCCACGCCCGAGCCATCGCTGCTCACCATTGGCCGCCTTGCCGAGAGAGCCAACGTCAGCACGTCGATGCTGCGTTTCTACGAGCGCGAAGGCTTACTCCAACCTCTGCGCCGATCGGGAAGCGGCTATCGCCTCTACAGCGCGGATGCCGAGGACACCCTCCTGTTCATCCGGCGGGCACAGCGCCTCGGGTTCTCCCTTGAAGACATCAAGCTCGTGCTCGCCGGCCGTGGCCAGCGTTCAGGGCGCAGTCGTACCGTCGTTGGCATCGCCGAGCATCGGTTCCTGGAGATCGAGCGCCGCCTCACCGAGTTGCTGGTGCTGCGGCACGAGCTCGAGCTGTTCCTCAATGACCTGACGAAACGGGTCGGCCGGTCGGCCGGCAGCGCGGCGACCCGCCTGTATCGCGACCTCCTGGACCACGTTTGCGGACACCACGATGGCCCTGTCGAGGCGTCGTCCGTGACGCGGCTCATGAAGCGGATCGGGTGCTCGTTGGCCGACGCCGAGCGGGAGCGCATCTTCAAGACGTTGCGCGGGCAGCACGTGCATGTGTGGCGGGAAGGGGACGGGTATTCCGTATTGGTCCCGGGAAAGAACGAGGCGATTTCGGGCGCCCTTCGGCAGCTGGTCGCGGCCGAGGCCGGTTGCAGTGTGCACGTAGATATCTCGCTCTCCGAAACTGCCGAAGGTCTCGTACTGACGGCCCGAGGTGACAGCGCGTTCCTCTTTGCGCAGCTATTCCTCGCTCTGGAAGCGTCGGCGACCTGATCGCGCTTGACCTTCAACCTCGGTTGAAGGTGCACAATTCCTGCCATGAACGACCCACGTGGCGTACCCCTATTGCGAGCCAAGCTCGCCGGCATGGACTGCGGAAGCTGCGCGCTTACCATTGAGGGCGGTCTGCGAAAGCTCCCCGGCGTCCTGCGTGTCTCGGTGGACTTCACGACCGAGACGCTTGAAGTGGAAGGCACAGCCTCACGAGCCGAGCTCGAGCATCGGCTCAAGCAATTGGGTTATGGATTCAAGTCGATCGAGCATCCGGATCAAGGCGCAGCGGCGGCGGCGTCGAGCTTCGCGGGATTCCTCTGGTCTTCGCCACAGCAGCGAATCGCGTTTGCCGCGACAGCAGCAGTCGCGATTGCCTTCGCCCTGAGCGCCGCGACGCCGGCACCTCAGAACCATTGGGTCGAGCGGATGACCTTGGTGGCGACCGTCTTTATCGTCGGCGCACCCATATTCGTCAAGGGGATGCGCGCCCTGGCCTACGGCAGGCGAGTCACGATCGAGCTGCTCATGACCCTTGCGGCGCTTGGTGCAATGCTGATCGGCGAGCTCGGCGAAGCCGCCACCGTTATCATTCTATTTACGTTCGGCGAGGGGTTGGAAAGCTTCAGCGCCTCGCGGGCCCGTGATTCGCTGCGCAGCCTCCTCGCACTGCAGCCGCAAACGGCGACAGTGCTGCGCCGGTTCGGCGCAGACGGTGGCGGCGACGCTGCCTGCGCAGGCACACCGGGCTCTGCCCACGAGCACGATGAACGTGAACAGGCGCACGGCAGTGAGCACTCACACGGCAGCAACCACGCGCACGGCAGCGCGCACACACACGACGGCGAACTCACACACGACCGCGACCACACTCGCGAAGAGGCTCACGTCCACTCCGCCACTGTTCGCGTCGAGGACCTCACTCCCGGCGATCTGATTCTTGTTCGGCCAGGCGAGCGCGTCGCGGCGGATGGTGTGATCCGCAGCGGCACCTCAAGCATCGATCAAGCCGCCGTAACGGGAGAAAGCATCCCGGTGGCGAAAGCCGTGGGCGACGACGTCATGGCCGGAACCGTCAACTCCGAGGGCGCACTTGAAGTCGAGGTGACGCAGTTGGCGTCGGAATCGACGATCGCGCGCATTGCAAAGCTTGTCGAGCAGGCGCAAGCCCAACGCTCGCCGGTCGAACGTTTTGTCGACCGCTTTGCGCGCTGGTACACCCCCGCCGTAATCGTATTTGCCGTCGTCCTGGTCGCCACGGCGGTGTTGGTTTTCAAGCAGCCGCTCTTCGACGTGTCAAATGGATCACGAGGTTGGCTGTACCGTGGCCTCGCGTTGCTGATCGTTGCCTGTCCGTGTGCGCTGGTCATAAGCATTCCCGTGACGGTCGTCAGCTCACTGACTCGTCTCGCGCGTCTCGGCGTTCTTGTGCGAGGCGGCGAGCAACTCGACCGCCTGGCAGAAATCCGCACGATCGCATTCGACAAGACGGGAACCCTCACTGTTGGGCGACCCAACGTGACGTCCATACTGGCACGTGGCTGCGATCACCCTGATGAAGAGATCCACACGAAATCCGCGTGCACAGGATGCGACGAGGTCATCGCACTCGCTGCTTCCGTAGAGCGCAGCTCGGAACATCCGGTGGCACGCGCGATCATGCAATCGGCTCGCGGCCGCGGTCTCGAGCATCGCTTTCCGCCGGCTCAATCGATCACGGCGGTCGCCGGTCGAGGTGTCAAGGGAGAGCTTCACGGTAGCCGGATCGCAATCGGCACCGAACAATTTCTAAAAGAGCTGGGCGCGACGGCCGACCTCGAAGAGTTTGCCGCTCTGCGTGCCTCAAATCGTACGGTCATGCTCGTCGCACGTGACTCATTCGTCGTCGGAGCAATCGGTGTCGAAGACGTAGTTCGTGGAGAAACTCGAATCACGCTCAACGAACTGCGCAACTCGAATCCCCAAGTGCGAACTGCCATGCTTACCGGTGATAACGAGCGCGTCGCCGCGGCCGTTGCGAAAAGCGTCGGATCCGTTGATGACGTGCGCGCAGGCTTATTGCCAGCGGACAAGCTCGCGGCGATTCACGAACTTCGAAACAAGCACGGTCCCATCGCGATGGTTGGCGATGGAATCAACGACACGCCCGCGCTAGCAAGCGCCGACGTCGGAATTGCCATGGGCGCGGGCACTGCGCAGGCGATGGAAACTGCAGACGTCGTGCTCATGCAGGACGACCTGCGCAGAGTGCCCATCGCGATGCGGGTGGCGCGGCTGAACCGCCGCGTCGTCAAACAGAACATCGCACTGAGCCTCGGGCTCAAGCTCGCGTTTCTCGCACTCGCCGTCCCGGGGTTCGCGACTCTGTGGCTTGCTGTCGCCGCAGACGTAGGCGCGACAGTTCTCGTCACCCTGAATGGCATGCGCATGCTGCGCGCAAAATAAGCTCCGTCGGCGCTCGCTCCTGCAGACACCGAACCATCCGCCGGTTCAGGAGTTCCTATACACATCCGCTCGAGCGCACTCGAGCAGCGCCCCACGCAAGTTCGATACAGGTACACGACGATGCGCACGCACTATTCGCTGCCCATTCTGGCCGCAGCGCTCATTCTCAGTGGCTGCAACAAAGACAGCGGCAATGACATGGCCATGCCACCCGCCGCGACCGCCCCGACGCGCGGCGCCTTGCTCACTTCGCCGCCGGCCAAGGTCGCCTCTTACACCGGTTCCGATCTGCTCAGCCTTCTCGGTGTAAACAGTCTCGGCAAGGAACTCGTTTCCCTGGCCTACAACCCGACGTGCTCAATCGACGTGTATCAGATCCAGTACGAGACAGTCGGGGGACAAGGAGAGGCCACGACAGCCTCCGGCGCACTGATGGTTCCGACCGGCGCCGACCCGACCTGCCAGGGCCCGCGTCCGATCGTTCTCTACGCACACGGAACTACTTCCGACAAAGCGTTCAACATCGCGAGCCTCACAGCCGCCGACAACAGCGAAGGATTGATTCTCGCGGCGGTATTCGCCGCTCAGGGTTACATCGTCATTGCCCCCAACTACGCGGGCTACGACACCTCGACGCTCACCTATCACCCGTATCTCGATGCGGATCAACAGTCCAAGGATATGATTGACGCGCTGACCGCCGCAAAGAGCGCTTTGCCCGTTGCGACGGCGACGACGATCACCGGCAACGGCAAGTTGTTCATCACCGGATATTCGCAGGGCGGCTTCGTAGCGATGGCCACGCATCGGGCACTGCAGACTGCGGGGACGCCGCCGACCGCTTCGGCGCCAATGTCCGGCCCGTATGCCCTGTCAGCGTTCGGCGATGCGATTTTCATGGGCGAGGTGCCCACCAGCGGCCCGTTGAATGTTGCATTCCTGATCGGCAGCTATCAACACGCGTATGGCAACGTCTACACGAACACAACCGACGCTTTTGAGTCTGTCTATGCGACGGGAATCGACACGTTGCTGCCCAGCACTTCGACCACGGCCGACCTCTATGCACAGGGGAGGCTGCCGCAGAGTCAACTCTTTAACAGCACGCCCCCGTCCCCCGCCTATGCGGCACTGACGCCGGCGACCACTCCGACAAACCTCGCGACGATCTTCGCGCAAGGCTTCGGCACCAGCGATCTCATTACCAACTCGTTCCGCCTGAGTTACCTTACCGATGAGGCCGCGAATCCCGATGGCGGCTTCCCGGCCTACACCACGGGAACGCCACCCGCTTCCCCGGCCAACGGCTTCCGCAAGGATCTGCAGACCAACGATCTGCGTGCCTGGACTCCCGCGACACCCATCCTGTTGTGCGGCGGAAACTCCGACCCGACGGTGTTCTTTCTGAACACCCAGCTCATGCAGCAATACTGGGCAACGGTTGCGCCGACAGCGCCCGTTACGGTCGTCGACATCGATTCCAGCGGTGACCCCTATGCGGACCTGAAGACAGGATTCGCCGCGGCCAAGAGCCTGGATGCAGCCAATGCAGTCATAGGTGGAGCGACGGACGGAGGCGCCAACGCCGTGCTGCTGGACTACCACGCCGGGCTTGTTCCCCCGTTCTGCCTGAGTGCGGTGAAGCGGTTCTTCGACACTATGTAATGCTCGTGCCCCCCTCCAGGCCATCCGGGTGGGTGGTGTACCACCTGGAGCAAAGCTGGTAATTTCGGCGCATGAGCATCGCGATCCGACCGTTAAAGCCCTTCGCCGGCGAAGTCAGTGGAGTCGATCTTCGGGAGCCGCTCGCCCCGCACGAGATTGCGGCCATTCACGACGGCATGAACCGCCATGCCGTGCTCATTTTCCACGGCCAGTCACTGACCCCGGAAAAGCAGCGCGAGATGACCGCTCAATTCGGCCAATTGGAAGTGGGCTTCGCGAAAGTGGTTGGCAGGCACCGTACAACCGGGGCCGTACCGCGCACCGGTTATGTCGACGTCGCGGACATGTCGAACCTGGGCGCCGACAACCGGCCGCTCGAGCGGTCGGACCGCAAGATCGTCGGCAACATCGCCAACCAACTCTGGCACAGCGACAGCTCGTTTCAGAAGCCGGCCGCCCGCTACTCGATGCTGTACGCCGTCCAGCTCCCATCGTGGGGTGGCGATACGGAGTTCTGCGATCTGCGTGCCGCGTACGACGGGCTCGATGAACGAACGAAGGCCGAGGTCGCGGGGTTGGAAGCGGAACACTATGCGCTGCATTCGCGCATCATGCTCGGCGACGACGCGTATTCGGAGGAAGCGCGCTCTGTGTTTCCGCCAGTCAACTGGCCCATCGTGCGCACGCACGCGGGATCAGGACGCAAGCTGTTGTATATCGGCGTTCACGCGCGGAGCGTGGTCGGGTTGACCGTCGCCGAAGGACGCATGATGCTCATGGATCTGCTGGAACATGCGACTCAGCCGCAGTTCGTATATCGCCACACGTGGAAGCCCGGGGATCTCGTCATCTGGGATAACCGTGCCACACTGCACCGGGGACGGCGTTGGGACATGAACGAGCCCCGCGAGCTGCGCCGAACGACCACGACGGATATCGACCAGCCCGCTGTTGAACATCCGGTCCAACAGCAGGCTGTCAATTAACTCACTGCGTCTTGGCGTGCCCGATCGCCCACACATAGGCGGCAACCGCTGACACCTGGTCGGGACTAAGCTGCGCGCCGCCCATTGGCGGCATCGCAGAACGGTAGTTCTTCGGCTTCGCCACCCCATCGGTGATCGACTTCTTGATCCCGTCGAGGCTGCCGTCACTCCACACCAACTTGCCGGCTGTTAGATTTGGACCTAGCGCCGTCCCGCTGCCGTCCGCGCCATGACATCCGATACAGGTAGCCGTACCCACTTGAGCGTGATAGACGCGATTGCCGAGCGCTACGGCCTCCTTCGTCGCGCCCGGCGGAACTGGCAGATCGGCGGAGCCGGCATCCTTCTTCAGGCCTTCCGGCGGAGCCGCCGGAGCTGCGGCCCTCTTTCCTGGTGACGCATTTGAACTGGGACACGGTGGACCGTGCGCGTCTGCACTTTCGCCGCCGACGTAGGTAATCCTGTAGATCCGCCCACGCGCGTCATCCGACACATACAGTGCTCCGTCGGGTCCCAACGCAAGCCCCGTCGGACGGTGTGTCGCTTTTCCCGAGCTCTTGTTGGCGGCAGATCCCGCGAATCCGTCGGCGAAGATCTCGCACTTGCCGGCTGCGCCGTCGCCGGACAACGACTGAAACGCAACGTTGTATCCGGCCTGCGGGAATGGCGCGCGATTCCAGGAGCCGTGGAACGCAATGAATGCACCTCCCTTGTAACGAGCCGGAAATTCCTTTCCGTAGTAAAGCAGCAGGTCATCCGGTGCCCAGTGCGCCTGGAACGCCGCTACCGGACCGGTCTTGTTGGCGCACTCGCCGACCGCCTTGCCGCCATCGCCACCGTACTCCGGAGCGAGCACCAGCTTCTTCTGCACCGGATCGTAGTAGCACTCCGGCCAACCGTAGTCGCCGCCCTTCTCGACCTGCAGCAGCTCTTCCGCCGGCAGCGTCGCGCCCTGCTCCGGCTTGTACAGATCCGGCCAGTTCTCGGCGAGCTGGTCGCGGCCGTGTTGGGTCGCATACACGCCGTGGCCGGTCGAGTCGATCGCAATGCCGTCGGCGTTGCGGATTCCGGTCGCGTAGCGCTCCGCAGGCGAGAACTTCTGATTCGTCTTGTTGGCGTCGTAGCGCCAGATGCCCCCTCGAGTCTGCGTCTCCGTGCACGGCTTGATGCCGGGCGACTTGAGCTGGCGGTTCTGTTCCTGGCACGCGTTGGTCGCGGTACCCATATCGACGTACATCCAACCGTCCGCATCGATTGCGAACGGATGCATCGGGTGATCGCCGCTGAGTGGCATGCCCGAAACGACGACGTCGCCCGCGCCGCTGGGAACGATCGCTCCGGCCGGAATCGCGTAGCGCACGATCTTGTCGTTGATCTCCGCGTAGACCGCACCCTTGTACAAGGCTATTCCCGTGCCGCCCGCGCCGCCCGTCTGCACGGACTCACCGAAGCGCTGCACTACGCTCGCCTTGCCCGCGCCGCTTTTATCCTGCAGGGCAACGATGAAACCACCGTCGGGCGGCTTGTCGTTACCGTAGTAGACGCCGCTCCAGGTATTGACGTAAACGACGCCACTGGGAGCAATCGCCATGTGCCGCGGATGCCCGAGTTTATCGGCAAAAACGCTTGCGCAGAAACCCGGCGTCAGCTTGAGGCCGCTGTCGTTCTTCGGGCAGCCGCCAGGTTTGCTCGCACCAGCGGGCGCGTCGTCGGCAAACGCTGCAGGGGTACCAGCCGCCAGCGAACCGGCCAGAAACACTGCGGCCAGAAGCGATTTCTGCAGCGAATCGGAAATGCGCATGAACATTCACCTCGACCCCGAAAGCGGGGGACGGAAAGGTAGCACAGCGTTATGGCGATTCGTCACTGGCAGCCCCGCCCACCGTTGCACGAAGCACGAGAATCGGCGTGACCGGACGGAGCCGGCGGTACGCTACCACAAAGAAAAAGCCGCGACTCCCTTGCAGGAGCCGCGGCTTCGGCCGCAACGAGCCCAAGTCGGCCGAGCGCTTCGATTACTTGATTTCGGCGGTCCCTGCGCCCTTCACGTCCACGTCTCCCGGATTCTCCAGCACCGACATGACGACGCGACGATTCTTCGCGCGGCCGTCCTTCGTGGCGTTGCTTGCCACGGGC
>FTEM01002224.1_pt1 | contig 14588 bp, 9 predicted proteins | sample 1640201 | NCBI WGS metagenome assembly FTEM01 (sample SAMEA3914816, study PRJEB12502) | metagenome | biome: forest; material: soil | place: USA | collected 2011-09-16 | depth 0.3 m | reverse complement strand
ATTGAGCGCTCCCTTGGCAGACGAATCCGAGCTCATCGAACGCATGCTGGCCGGCGATCAGCGCGCCTTCGATGCGTTTTTCGACGGCCATTTCGCGCGGCTCTACCGGTTCGCCCTTCCGCGCCTCGGCGGCGATACGGAAGCGGCGCGCGAGGTTGTTCAGGCCACGCTGGGAAAGGCGATGCGCAAGCTCGCCCATTTCCGCGGGGAAGCCGCAATCTTCACCTGGCTATGCCAGATCTGTCGCCGCGAGGTTGTCGATCACCTGCGCGCGCACCGACGGCACGCGGACCACGTCGTCCTCATCGATGACCAACCCGATCTGCGCGCCGCAATCGAATCTCTCGAGGCGCCCGACGAATACGACCTCGTGAAGACTTACGGTCGGGCGGAAGTCGGCCGGCTGGTGCAGGTGGTGCTCGACCGGTTGCCCGCCCGCTACGGCGACGCACTCGAGTGGAAATACGTGGAAGGACACTCGGTCGAGGAGATTGGTGAGCGGCTCGGGATCGGGCATGCGGCTGCGCAATCGCTCCTGGCGCGCGCCCGTATTGCATTTCGCGATGCGCTGGAACGGGTATTCGGCTCCGCGGCTGCGGATATCGCGGCGACTCTGGAAACGTAACAACGGTGCGGCCTATGAGCTCCGATGACGAAAAGAACGACGAACGGGACATCGTAGAAGTCCTGCGCAGCACCGGGCGGCGGTCCGAGCCCCCGGATGAATTGACGCGCTCCGTGCGCGCAGCCGTCGAAGCCGAATGGCGCGAAGTCATCGCTCAGCGCGCCCGGCGCCGGTTGTTCGGGCGGATCGGATTTTCGGCGGCCGCGGCCTTGGTCCTGGCAGCCGTTGCCGTTTGGATCTATCAACCGCTCTTTCTGTCGTCGGGCGAGAAAATGGCGGATGTCAGCATCGCAGTCGGAGCTGTGCGCGTGAAGTCGGGAGTGTTGGGACGGTGGCAGCCTGTCGCTCAGCACCAGGCAGTACATGCCGGTGAAGTGTTGGCGACGGCTGCGAACGGGCGCGCGGCCTTGACGCTCGCCGGCGAGCTTTCACTGCGTCTCGATCACGACACGCGCATCGCACTGACGGACGCCACGCATATAACGATTGAGAGCGGCGCGGTTTATGTAGATTCCAGCGGGAACCTTCCTCCCCAGGAGGAGCGGTTACAGGTCATGACTCCGGCGGGCGCAGTGCGCCACGTCGGGACCCAGTATGAGGCTCGGCTCGTCGACTCCGGCGTGCGTATCGCCGTTCGTGAAGGCAGGGTTCAGCTCAACACGACGGCAGGAGCCACGCATCTGGCGGCTGCAGGCGAGCAAATGACGGTTTCCGCGGCTGGTGCAGTTGAACGCAGCGCAATCTCCCGTTACGACGCGAGTTGGCAATGGGCTGCGACGACCGCGCCGGGATTCGACATCGATGGCCGTCCCGTGACGCAATTCCTGGCCTGGGCGGGACGCGAGCTGGGGCGCGATGTCGTGTTTGCGACACCCGAGAGCGAAGCGGAGGCGTCTCGCATACTGCTGAGCGGCTCGATCGAAGGACTTGCGCCGGACGATGCGCTCGCGGCGGTGTTGCCGACGACACCGTTGCGCAGCGACCTTCGGGACGGTCGGCTGGTCATTTCGATCAGCACATCGCCGTCGCACTGAATCTCGTCCAGATCTTCGGGCGCCGCGCCTCAGGCATGCGGACTGTCCGGGACGACGACCCGATTGCGCTCGCGCCAGATCAGGTACAGGCCGCTCGCAATGACGATGCCGCCACCCGCGAGAACGCGTGCACTGGGTAACGCACCCCAAAACGTCCAGTCGATCGCCATCCCCCACAAGAGTGCCGTGTACTCGAATGGAGCTACGATTGCCGGCGGCGCGGCCCGGAACGCTTCCGTCAACATCGACTGACCTATTGCGCCGAATACTCCGAGGGCAGCAATAAGACCCCAATGCTCATGCCGCAGAGGTATCCACCCGCGGACGGCGACGATGGTGGTGAACAGCGTCATGAGTGCGATCGTCCAGAAGACGACACTTGTCGTCGTGTCGGTGCGCGTGACGACACGCAAGGCAATCGCGCTGAGAGCGTACGCTGTCGCGGACAAGAATGCCGCCAACGCGCCAAGCGTTACGAGGTTGGATGCCGAGGGTCGCAGCATCGTGACGACGCCGATCAGCCCCACGATGATCACCAGCCAATTTCGCCAGTCGACGTGCTCTTTCAACAGCGGCGCCGACAGCGCCGTCACGATCAGCGGCGCCGCGAGAAAGATCGAATAAGCATCCGCTAACGACAGTACCCGCACTGAATAGACGAAGCCGCAGATGACACCGATCATCAGCGCGCCGCGTAGCAAGTGCATGCCGAACCGGTTGGGCTTCAGATTCCTGAGCCGGCCGGTCACGAGAAGCGGCAGCACGAGGAAGGGCAGTGAGGCCGCTCCGCGTAGCGCCGCAACCTGGATGGCCGGGTAAGACGTTGACAGGACTTTCAGTAGGGCATCCATGCCCGCAAACGCAGCGACAGCCGCGAGCATCGAGAAAATGGCTTTGAGCGTGTGCCGCGGCCGGCCCGGATGTTGAGTCATGTCTGCGGGCGGTCAGGCCGAAGCGGCCTTCAGGTCGTCGAATCCGCCTCAGTGTGCCGCTGCGGCGCCGACACGGGGCGGTAACCCGTACCGAGCAGACGTGCCGGAAACGTGAATGCGCTGGTCAGGGAGGCGACAAGGGAAGATGCGTACGGTACCGACTGGATCAACAACACCACGATCCAGGCGAGCCGGTCCGGCCCTTCGGTCGCCCGTGAATGAGCGACACCCCAGGCTGAGAGCCACAACCCGATCATCAGCATCGTCTCTTCACGAGCGGCGCCGAGCGCCTGCAGCAGCCTCTGTGAGCGGCCGTTCTTGGGAGTGCGGAAGAAAGGCTCGCTGTTGGTGACCAGGCCTTTGACGACAGCCGTGCCGATCGTATGCGTGAGCGCAAGCCCTGCAATCGCCGCCGCGACGGTCTGACGGAAATTGGCGCCGACGCGGACGCGGTAGAGGTGAACGAGCTTGGCTAGCTTGAACGTAAACAACGACAGCGGCAGCACCGAGTACACGACCAGCGGCGGATCGATCTGGCCTGGCGCCAGGACCATCGCGGCAGACCAGCCGAGTGCTGCAATGTTGAAGAGCATGTTGCAGCCGTCAGCCACCCAGGGCAGCCAGCCGGCGACGAAGTGGTAACGCTGGCCGGCGGACAGCGGACCGCCGTCCGTGAAGAGCGAGCGCGCATGCGACTTCAGGATCTGCATAGCGCCGTACGCCCAGCGGAAGCGCTGCTTCTTGAAGTCGATGAAAGTGTCGGGCATCAGTCCGCGGCCATAACTGCCTGGCACGTAGTTGGCTTCGTAGCCCGCCTCGAAGATGCGCAAGCCGAGTTCCGCATCCTCGGTGATGCACCACTCGGCCCATTTGCCGGTGGCCTCGAGCAAGGAGCGGCGCACCATGGTCATGGTGCCATGTTGAATGATGGCGTTACGCTCGTTACGCGTGATCATTCCGATGTGGAAGAAGCCGCGATATTCCGCGTAGCACATCGCCTTGAACGCACTCGCCTTCTCGTCGCGGTAGTCCTGCGGCGCCTGGACGATGCCTACGCGCGGATCCTGGAAACCGGGGGCGAGATCACGCAGCCAGTTGGAGTCAACGACATAGTCGCTGTCGATGACCGCGACGATTTCCGCATCGGCTGCGGTGTGCTCGAGCGCAAAATTGAGTGCACCGGCTTTGAAGCCTGCGAGCGGGGCGACGTGGAAGAAGCGGAATGGGGGTCCGAGGCGCGCACAATGCGCTTCGACCGGCCGCCACACGCGCTCGTCGCGCGTGTTGTTATCGATGACCAGGACTTCGAAGTTGGAATACTCCAGCCGGGCGAGGGCATCGAGCGTCTCGATGAGCATGTCCGGCGGCTCGTTGTACGCCGGCACATGGATGGAGATCTTCGGCGGCGCAGCGCCATTGGGCAGCTCCAACGCGCCGAGACGCCGCCGCGAGGTGACCCAGTGGGCTTCAGCCCATTCATGCGCCTCCGCGAGCAGCACGAGGATGACCCCCAGCATGCCCAACAACAGCAGCACGCCTGAGATGACGCTCGAGACGGTCATATATTGCTGTGTGAAATCGTAGAAGACCCACACCGTGAGGGTCGCGGCGGCGTACACGACGATGGCGAGGAAGCTGCGACCCCGGTTGCGCAGCGTGTTGCTATTGAAATAGAGCAAGCCCAGCACGATCAGGGCCACCGAAACCGAAATCGCGGCCAGCACGTGCCATTCGGGCACACGCACGATCGGCGCGGTGAATTCGAATTTCGGCCGCCGTTCGACGTCGTAAACACCCCAGTACGAACCGACGGCGCCTTCCTTGTAGGCCTTCCACGGTTGGTCGAAGGCTTCCATCAGGAAGTACAGGATTCTCTCGTGCTCGGCGCGAATGAGAAAGCGGCGCAGGAACAGGGCCTCGTTCGCATCCGAGGCGACCGCCGATTCGCGCGTGCGGCCGTGGCTCGGCCAGCCGATCTCGGCGATCACGATCGGTTTGCCGGGAAACGCTTTCTGCAGGCGATGGAACTGTGCGAACGAGTAGTCGACGGCGGTGTCGACGGCCACGCCCTCCCAGTACGGAAGGAGGTGGACACCGATGAAGTCGACGTGGTCAGCGAGATCCGGGTGGGCAAGCCAGACATGCCACGGCTCGGCGGTACTCACGGGCTGGCCGATCGAGTCCCGGGCGCGATCGAGGTACTTCTCAAGTTCCTCCGGCGGCAGCTCGCCGCGGAGCACGACCTCGTTGCCGATGATCACGCGCATCACGTTCGGATGGGTGCGCGCAAGCTCGATGGCGGCTTCGAGCTCCTTGTCGTTGTGCTCGCGGTGATCGTCGATCCACGCGCCGAGCGCAATGTTGATGTTGTGCCGGGCGGCGAGCTGGGGGATGTCGCCAAGCGTCCCGATCGCACTGTAGGTGCGCACCGCAGTGGCCTTTCCCTGCAACAGCTTCAGATCGGAGTCGATCTCGGCATCGGTCGGCATTTCGTTGTGGGTCGGGTCCTCGCCCGCCCGGAACGGCGAGAAGGCGAAGCCCTGGATGCGCGCCGGCCAGGGCGGCTCGGCGGTCGGGCGATTCAAAAACGCCCAGATCGCGAAGGTCAGTGTCGCGAAAACCGCCGCAATCAACAGGCCGGGTAAGGACTTCATTGAGCTACGTGCTTCGAGAGGCTGCGCATCATACTCCGCAACTTCATCGCCAGCGTAGCTCAGGATGCCTCTATTGGGTGCAGTTTCAGGGGTGTTTTGTCGGGTTGACGCAGGTTATGCCCGCGATTGGGGCGCTGGCGGCTACCAGACTCCGACGTTCGGCATTGACTTCCACGGCTCCGCAGGCACCAGGGCTGCGCCGTTCTGCAGCAGCTCGACGGAGATGTTATCCGGTGAGCGGATGAACGCCATCCTGCCGTCCCTGGGCGGGCGGTTGATGGTAACGCCGTGGTCCATCAGCCGCTGGCAGGTGGCGTAAATGTCATCGACACCGTAGGCAACGTGGCCGAAGTTGCGGCCTCCGTCATAGGCTTGCGGGTCCCAGTTATAGGTCATCTCGATTTGCGCGGACTCATCCCCGGGAGCGGCCAGGAAGATCAGGGTGAAGCGTCCCTTCGGCACTTCCTGCCGGGCCACTTCCTTCAGCCCGAGGGCGCCTGTGTAGAAGCGCAGGGATGCGTCGATGTCGGTGACGCGAACCATGGTGTGCAGGTACTTCATGTGGATACTCGCATTCCAGACAGCGGACAGCTTATGTATATAAGAGTACCGGGAAGAGGGCTGCGGTTCATCCCGGGGTCCGGCAACGCCGGCTAGCCCGGGTCCACGGCAGCCAGCAGCTTCTGCAGCATTTCAGGAACAACCGGCTTCACGAGGTGATGGTCGAAGCCGGCTTCGCGCGAGCGGCGACGGTCCTCCTCCTGACCGTACCCCGTAATGGCGATCAGCACTGTTCGCGCCGACTCGGGCCTCTGGCGCAGTCGTCCCGCGACCTCGTAACCGTCCATCCCCGGAAGGCCGATATCCAGGAAAATCACCTGCGGGCGGTAACTGGTGGAAATCTCCAGCGCCTTGGGGCCGTCATGAGCACACATGACCTCATGACCCCAAAGCCCGAGCAGCATCGCCATGCTCTCGGCAGCGTCCTTGTTGTCGTCAACGACCACGACGCGCAGCTTGTGGCGTTTCGCCTGAGCAGGCTGAGAACTGTGCGCCGGGGTTGCCGAAGAATCGGCCCGATCCTCCGGAATGCGCACTACGAATTCGCTTCCGCAATCCGTGCCTTCGCTGTGTGCTGTCACAGTCCCGCCGTGAAGCTGCACAATTCTCTGCACGAGCGTCAGCCCTACACCGAGGCCGCCTTCGGCTCGGTCCAACGATCGCTGCCCCTGCGTGAAGAGATCAAACACTCTCGGCACGAGTTCGTGAGGCATCCCGCTGCCCGTGTCGCGAACGCGAATCACTGCACTCCCCTCCTGCTCTGCGACCGAAAGATCGATGTGGCCACCTTTCAGTGTGTACTTCGCAGCGTTGTTCAACAAGTTGACGATCCCCTGCGTGAGGCTATCGGCACTGGGCCTTTACGGGTCCTTCAGGATGGCGAGATCGTTTCGGCCGAGCGAGTTGCGGGCGCCGCGGAACATGCCTTCGGTGCTGAAATCCATGACGATGTCGCCCGATCCGTCGATGGCAATGATGCCGCCGCGGCCCCCAAGGCGTCGCAGGATCACGTGGAGCATTTCTCGTGCCGCTTCCTCCAGCTTCAGCTTTCGGTACTCCACGGAGGCGCAGATATGGTAAGCCGCGACCGCGCGAATGAAATACTCACCGTGGCCTGTGGCTGACACGGCACACACGCCATTCTTCGCGTAGGTGCCCGCTCCGATGATCGGTGAATCTCCGACCCGCCCCTGGCGCTTGTTGGTCATGCCCCCGGTCGAGGTGGCGGCAGCGAGATTGCCCTGCTCATCGAATGCCACTGCGCCGACCGTACCGTGCGACGGAATCAGATCCGATACGGCCTGGCCGCTCTGTTCGAACTGGAGCTGGCGGCGCCGCTCGTCCGTGCGGAAGTAAGAGTTCGGCACCAGAGCGAGTCCTTCTTCGAGCGCGAATTCTTCGGCGCCCGCCCCGACCAGCAGCACGTGGCGCGACTTCTCCATCACGCGCCGTGCGAGATCGACAGGGTTCTTCACGTGGCGAACCGATGCGACTGCGCCAGCACGCTGGCTCTTGCCTTCCATGACTGCAGCGTCGAGTTCTGCCGCGCCATCGCGCGTGAGCGCCGCTCCGTGTCCGGCGTTGAAAAGAGGATCGTCCTCGAGCAGCCGTACCGCAGTAGTAACTGCATCGAGGCTCGCTCCGCCCCGATCCAATATCTCATAGCCGGCGTCGAGCGCCGCCTGCAGGCTGGCTCGAAACTGTTTCTCGCGCGCACCGGTCAGGGCTTGCAGCGGGATCGGCCCCGCACCGCCGTGAATGGCTATCGAATGCATTCGTCGGATCCTTCAATCTCGAGGTACGCGGGTGTCAGTTTCAGCCGGTCGCCGCTACGCTGCACCATCATGGATCGCGATGGCAACTGGAAACAAGCCGCGTGCCCCAGGCCGGAGCGGAGGGTTTTTCGACACGACATGCCCGGTCGCCGACGTTATTATCAAAGTGCTCAGCGTGCGCAGACCTTTCGGGCACGCATCTTACCGAGGAATACTTGCAGCCATGGAGCCACGGATACACCGACTCCTCGTAGCGAATCGCGGCGAGATCGCGATTCGCGTCATGCGCGCCGCGAGCGAGCTCGGACTGGCCACCGTAGCGATCTACTCGCAGGAAGACCGCTTTTCGCTGCATCGAACCAAGGCGGACGAGGCTTATCTCGTCGGCCGCGACCGCGGTCCGATCGAGGCCTACCTCGATATCCAGGACATTCTGCGCATCGCACGCGAGGCGCGTGCCGATGCGATTCATCCCGGCTATGGGTTCCTCTCCGAGAATCCGGAGTTTGCGCAAGCCTGCGCCGCTGCGGGCATCGTGTTCATCGGGCCGACTCCCGAGACGATGCGGATGCTCGGCAACAAAGTGGCGGCGCGCAATCTTGCGATTGCCGCGGATGTTCCGGTCATGCCCGCGACTCCACCGCTTCCCGGCGTGATCGAAGAGTGCATGAGGCTCGCGCACGCCGTCGGTTATCCCGTCATGCTCAAGGCGAGTTGGGGCGGCGGCGGCCGCGGCATGCGCGTCGTGGAAAGCGATGAGCAGCTTGCAGAGCTGTTGCCTGTTTCCCGGCGGGAGTCGAAAGCCGCGTTTGGCAATGACGAGGTGTATCTCGAAAAGCTCGTTCGCCGTGCGCGGCACATCGAAGTGCAGATACTCGGCGATACTCACGGCGGACTCGTTCATCTTTTCGAACGCGATTGTACCGTTCAGCGACGCAATCAGAAGGTCGTCGAGCGTGCGCCGGCTGTTTTCCTGAGCGATGCGCAACGCGCCGAGCTGTGTGCGGCCGCTCTGAAGATCGGCCGTGCGGCTCACTACGTCAACGCGGGCACGGTCGAGTTCCTGCAGGATGCCGAAACCGGGAAGTTTTACTTCATCGAAGTCAATCCGCGCATCCAGGTCGAGCACACGGTCACGGAGTGCGCCACAGGGATCGATCTCGTGAAGGCACAGATCCGGATTGCCGACGGAGCCAAACTCGGCACGCCCGCGAGCGGTGTGCCCGAACAGGCGAACATCCGCATCAGTGCGCATGCGCTGCAATGCCGTGTCACGACCGAAGATCCCGAGAACAACTTCATTCCGGACTACGGGCGGGTGACGGCCTATCGCAGTCCGGCAGGCTTCGGTATCCGGCTCGACGCCGGAACCGCGTATGCCGGTGCGTTCATCACGCGTTCCTATGACTCGCTCCTGGTCAAAGTGACGTCCTGGGCGCCGACGCCCGAGGAAACCATCGCGCGCATGCATCGCGCATTGTGGGAGTTCCGCATACGCGGCGTCGTCACGAACCTGCGGTTCCTCGATCAGGTCATCACGCATCCGCGTTTCGCCCATGGCGAATACACGACTCGCTTCATAGACGAAACACCGGAGCTTTTCCGTTGGCCCCGCAAGCGGGATCGCGCCACCCGCATTCTGACGTTCCTTGCCGATACCATCGTCAACGGCAACGTGGAGACCAAGACCCGGGCTCGTCCCGAGCAGTTCCACCTTCCCAAGCTCCCGGCCGCCGTTCTTTCCGCGCCGCCCGCGGGAACGAAGCAGAAGCTCGACGAGCTGGGACCGAAAGAGTTTGCGCAGTGGATGTTGCGCGAGCCGCGCGTCCTGCTGACCGACACGACGATGCGCGATGCGCACCAATCGCTGTTGGCAACCCGTGTGCGGTCGATCGACCTGACGGCGATCGCTCCATATTACGCGAGTCTCATGCCGCAGCTCTTTTCGATGGAATGCTGGGGCGGCGCGACGTTTGACGTGGCAATGCGCTTCCTGCGGGAAGATCCGTGGCAGCGGCTCGCGCAGCTACGCGAGGCGATGCCGAATCTGCTGCTGCAGATGCTGCTGCGCTCCGCTAACGCCGTTGGATACACCAATTACCCGGACAACGTGGTGCGCTTCTTCGTGGCGCGGGCGGCCGAGCGGGGGATCGACTTATTCCGAATCTTCGACTCGTTGAACTGGACCGAGAACATGCGCGTCGCAATCGATGCGGTGCTCGAGTCGGGAAAGCTTTGCGAGGCCGCGATCTGCTACACGGGGAACCTTAGCGATCCGCACGAGAAGAAGTACACACTCGACTACTACCTGAAACTGGCGCGCGAACTGAAGGCTGCAGGTACCCACATTCTGGGTATCAAGGACATGGCGGGCCTCTGCCGTCCTCGAGCAGCGTATGCGCTGGTCAAGGCGTTGAAAGATGAGGTGGGTCTTCCCATTCACTTTCACACGCACGATACGAGTGGAATCTCCGGTGCAAGCGTACTCGCTGCGATCGACGCAGGCGCGGACGCCATCGACGGTGCCATCGACGCGATGAGTGGACTCACGTCGCAGCCGAACCTGGGATCCATCGTGGAAGCGCTGCGATTCGGTCCGCGGGACTCGGGCGTCGATCCCGCGAAATTGCGCATGCTTTCAACGTATTGGGAGCAGACGCGCAAGTTGTACACGGCTTTCGAGAGCGATATTCGCTCGGGCGCGTCCGAGGTTTACGTTCACGGCATGCCCGGTGGCCAATACACGAACCTGCGCGAGCAGGCGCGCTCTATGGGCATCGGAGATGCTCGTTGGCCGGAGGTCGCCCAGGCCTACTCCGACGTCAACCTCATGTTTGGGGACATCGTCAAAGTCACTCCTACATCCAAAGTCGTCGGCGACATGGCGCTTCTCATGGTGACGAGCGGCCTGACGAAGGAGCAGGTGCTCGATCCGCAAACGGACGTCGCTTTTCCTGAGTCTGTGGTGCAGCTCTTCCGCGGCGATCTCGGTCAGCCCTACGGCGGGTTTCCGCCCGAGCTGCAACGGAAGGTACTCAAGGGCGTGCAACCGCTCAGCCGCCGCCCCGGCGCGGAGCTGCCGCCCGCGGACCTCGCGGCCGATCGGAACAAGATCCAACAGCTCATCCCGTGGCCGGTGTCGGATGACGATCTGGCTTCCTATCTGATGTATCCGAAGGTATGGCTCGACTATTCGAACGACCGTAAGCAGTACGGAGATGTCGGCATGCTGCCGACGCCCGTCTTTTTCTATGGGATGGAGCCCGGACAGGAGATCAGTGTCGACCTGGAGCGCGGTAAGACTTTGATCGTGCGCTTCGTCGCGGCGAGCGAGATACACGAAGACGGCACGCGGACGGTTTTCTTCGAGCTGAACGGCCAGCCTCGCGAGGTCCGCGTTACGGATCGCAGCCAGGTCGCGAAGCGCCCGCCACAGCGCAAGATCGAGCCGGGAAATGTGAAGCACGTGGGCGCTCCCATGCCGGGCACGGTCGCCACCATCAGCGCGGCGGTCGGGCGAAAGGTCGTGCGCGGCGATGTGCTCGCAACGCTGGAAGCCATGAAAATGGAAACCGCGGTCCGCGCCGAGACCGATGGGGAAGTGATAGAAGTCTTGGCGCGACCTGGGCAGCAGGTGGATGCCAAGGACCTGCTAGTCGTGTTGGCATAGCGCGCGGCGTCGCTGCAGGCGCGCCCGCGCGAGCGTTGCGGCCAACGTCAGGCCGAGAAACGCAAGCAGCGTGATATCGATTTGTCCGCCGCCGCCGCCACCCGTGTCTGCACTACCGGTCGCAGGTTGGGTCGGCGGTGTCGGCGCGGCCATGTCGTTCGTAATGTTTGCAGTGACGCTGCCGGAATCGTTGCTGACGTTGGAGTCATTTGAAGAGGTCACGCCGAGCGTGACGGTAGAGGTTCCCGTGGCGCTCGCCGTCAACTGGAGATTGATCTGCCGCGTTTCACCGGACGCCAACGCGCCGATCGAGCAACTGACCGTGCCGGCGCCTTGAGTACACGATCCGCCGGAAACCGTGGCCGACTGTACAGTCAGATTCGTGGGCAGCGTCGCATTCGCCACGACATCGCTCGAAGCGTCATCTCCGGCAGCCGATACCGAGTATGACAGCGTGAACGGCGAGTTCACGGCAGCTCCAAGCACATTGCTCGGCAAACTGACTGTCACATCGGGCGGGATATACGGGATGAGGCACTGCGCCGTCTGGATGCGAGCTTGCATCTGTTGCAAGCTGCAGCTCGAGAACTGATTGCTGCCGTTGATTTGCGGCGCCATGAGAAAGGTCTGCGGCGTGCTCGCACACGCTCCCGGCACGCCGTCGTGCGGAGCATTGAAGTTGTGGCCCAGCTCATGTGCCGCGATCAGCGCAGACATGGTCGTCGAGTGCGCTCCCTCCGAGAGACCCGCGGAGGTGGAGCCGTTGCAGATGGCGCCTTGATACGAAATACCGACGATGTTGCCGTCCAGGTCGCGTCCCGTCATGAGATGAGTGACGCCGAGCGCCATCTGTTCAGGGCTTTTGCTGCGGTAGGATTTCAGTTGGCCGAGCAGATCGTTCGGCGCCGTTTTGGTAAACGGTTCCTGCGCTGTCGTGATCACCGTGAGGGGGGCCAGCGAAATCTTCACGCCAACCTGGCTGGAAAAGATGCCATCGACGATATCCATGCGCGCGATGATCGCGCCCTCGGGATCGTCGAATTTGTTCGCAAACTCGTAGTCCGCCACGATTCCGGTCAGCAGCCGCTGCGTCGGGAATTGGGTGGTCGCCGCCGCGCTGAGATCGTCCGCGATGGCCTGAAACACTTTGAGCGCCGTGGGGTGGTCCTGGGTCGCAGTGCCGTCGCTCGGTGCCGCTCCCGTATCGGACGCGGTGAGGGTCGCGCAGAAACCTTCATTGACTGTCATGAGGGCATCGGCGAGCCGAAACATGACGGGTGCGGTTTTCGAGCTCGCAGCATGCGGTTGCACGAGAGCGTCGTCGACATCGCCAACCGGTTCGATCGCGTACAGCTCGTGGCCGTCAAACACCATTCCGCGCCAGCCCCCCCGGGTGCGCGTGATCCGGACCCATGACCCGGACTGCCCATCGAGCGTTCCTTCCATCGGCTCGATATCCGTGCGTCCGGCCGGAACTGCGCGGCGAATGCTTTCGTTGGGCTTGAGATTCAGGTCGAATTGCTTGCCGAAGGCCTGCAAGCGCAGATGTTGGCGTCCGTTGACGGATGCCTGGGTGTCGATGCGGATGGCTTCGTGATTGAGAACCTTGAACGACGGTTCGGCCGACGCTGCCGGCCCAACACAGCACGCGACGACACAAACCCATGCAACAGCCAGCTCGTGACGCGAGCGATTTGACATTCTCCCCCATCCCGGCCGTTTGGCTCGGTGCGGCATCTACACTGTGCCCGCTTTCCACGGATGCTGGCACAGGTGTGCGCCGTGGTGATGTGAGCTTCTTCACGCAGTGCAACAGTCGCCCGTCGCGGACTAAACAGAATCCTTGAGCGTGACGGTGGGGTCTGCGAGCTTGGCAAGGTTGGGACGTGCGCGAGCGGCGATCAGCTTGCGCGCCGCCATCTGGTCCTTCGGATGATTGACCGTGTCGATGGCAATGAGCTCGCCGTCTCTCAAATAACAGGCGCTGAAGCTGCGCGCGGCCCGATCGCCACGCGTGACGACTGCGTCGTGCTCCTGGCACAGGCCGACGATGACGAGCTTCAAGTCGAATTGATCGGACCAGAACCACGGCACTTTGTCGTGCACAGTCGCGGTTCCCATGAGATTGAGCGCGGCGCTGGTAGCCTGCTCAAATGCGTTGTCTACGGATTCGAGGCGCAAGCGCCGGCCGTAATGCAAGTTGGGATGACTCGTACAGTCCCCGGCAGCGTAGATGGCTGGATCGGAGCTGCGGCAATGCTCGTCCACCACAATGCCGTTCGCGCAGTCGAGCCCGGCAGCTTGCGCAAGCTCATCGACGGCCGCGACACCGACGCCGATAACGACCACATCAGCCGGGTGTTCCGCACCGTCCTCGGTAACAACGGCACGCACACGCCCTGAGCTTCCATCTGCGGCCATTCCGGCGACTCGGGCGTTGCAGACGATGTGAACTCCGCGACGCAGATGTTCCTCTGCGTAGAACGACGAGATTTCCGGGCACGTCACCCGATTCATGATCCGGTCGGCCATTTCGAGAACGGTGACCTCGTGTCCCAGCTCGCGCGCCGTCGCGGCCACCTCCAGGCCAATGTAGCCGCCCCCCACGACGACCAGGCGCCGGGCCGTAGCCAGATCGGCTCGAATCCGGTCGACGTCTGCGACCGTTCGCAGGTAGTGCACCCCGGCGAGATCGGTGCCAGGGGCCATGAGCTGCCGCGGCCGACTGCCCGTCGCCAGCAGCAGTCCGTCGTAGGCCACCTGAGACTCATCGTCGAGCCGGATGCGCTGATCGCTTCTCGAGATCTCCACCGCACGCCGACCCAGGCGCAGGTCGATCGCATGGTCTGAGTAGAAGTGCGTCGGACGAATCGCGAGACGGTCGCGCTCAAGAGCGCCGGCGAGATACTTTTTGGAAAGGGGCGGACGCTGGTAGGCCACCGAGGGCTCATCGCCAATGACTACCAGCTTCCCCGTGAAGCCTTTGCGGCGTAGTGTATCGACGGCCTGGACTGCGGCCTGGCCGGCCCCCACGATCACGATTTGCTCGCGCATCGGGCAAATGATAACGCACAGGTTTGAAGAATACGGCTGCACCAGTATGGGAAGGCGTTTCAGGCCGCCGCGCCAGAATGGTGCAGGGAGCGATTCGGGGAATGCGTCTTTTGCGAGCAAACTCCATGATTTACAGGCAGGTCGGCCGTGGCATGAAAGCTGCAAAACCGTCCGTGGCCATCATTAGTCGTATAAGTAAAGCTTAGAAACTCCGACGGAGAGTTCGCACATGAAACTGGTCACCGCGATCATCAAGCCATTCAAGCTGGACGACGTGCGCGCT
>FTEM01001919.1_pt1 | contig 14697 bp, 12 predicted proteins | sample 1640201 | NCBI WGS metagenome assembly FTEM01 (sample SAMEA3914816, study PRJEB12502) | metagenome | biome: forest; material: soil | place: USA | collected 2011-09-16 | depth 0.3 m | reverse complement strand
CCGATCGTCGATACGTGGTGGCAGACCGAGACCGGTGCAATCATGATCTCGCCGGTGCCGGGCGCAACTCCCACGAAGCCCGGCTCGTGCACGCTGCCGCTGCCGGGAATCGATGTCGATATCGTCGACGATGACGGCAAGTCGGTCACCCGCGCCGATGCAGGCGGCTACCTGGTCATCAGGAAGCCGTGGCCGGCGATGTTGCGCACCATCTGGCGCAACAACGATCGGTACGTCGCGGGCTACTGGGAGAAGTTCAAGAACCGCTATTACGTCGCGGGCGACAGCGCCCACCGGGACAAAGACGGCTATTACTGGATCATGGGCCGGATCGACGATGTGCTGAACGTCGCCGGCCATCGGCTCGGCACGATGGAAATCGAATCCGCGCTCGTCTCGCACCCGCGTGTGGCTGAGGCGGCAGTGGTCGGCAAGCCGCATGACGTAAAGGGCGAGTCAGTGTTTGCATACGTCGTGTGCCGCGGTGATCGGCCGACGGGTGACACGTCGGCGTTGGTGGCGGAGCTGCGCAAGTGGGTCTCGGAAGAGTTGGGCGCGATCGCCCGCCCCGATGAGATTCGCTTTGCAGACAATCTGCCGAAGACGCGCTCCGGGAAGATCATGCGGCGGCTACTGCGTTCGGTGGCGCGCGGCGAGGCGATTTCGCAGGACGTGTCAACACTCGAGAATCCGGCGATCCTGGATCAGCTTCGTGGCGCGGACGCGCCTGCAGCGCCCGTGACGCCCGGGGCGAGGAAGTCGGCGGCGAAGAAAACGGCGGCCACGAAAGCCGCGGCCGGAATGCCCGCCAGGAAGCCCGCCAGGAAGCCGACGCGGAAGAAAGCGGTTGTCAGTAAACCGGTCGCCCGGAAAAAGGCAAAAAAACCCCCGGCGAAGCGCAAGACGCTGCGGCACGGGTCACCGGCACGCAAGGCGCCGAAGCGTGCGGCCGCCAAACGAAAGCCTGTGCGCAAGAAAGCCGGTCGGCGACGCTGAGAACACATTTCTTGTAAGCCTGGTTTTGACTCACTGCGCATTTCTGTACGTTTGCGTCGCAAATGCGGTCTGGTCATGGGCTCATCGCTCTCGTTAGGCTCTGCGCAGGGAGATTCGTCACAGGGAGTGAGTCATGCGCAGGAAAGCAGGAAGCGGCACGACCGCGGCGCGCGACGGTTTTGCGATCGCGTATCTCAACGTCGTCATGGAGCGGGCGGATCAGGACGAGTTGGTTGCCGCACTGACACGCATCGCACGGGTGTGTGGAGGATCGCGGCTCGTCGAGAAAATCGAGCTCAATGCGACCCCGCTGTATCGCACGTTGTGCTTGCGCGGTAATCCCGAACTCAAGAGCGCGATAGCTCTGCTCAAGGCGATGGGTATTCGGTTGTCGATGCAGCCCATCAGCGCGTCCGCAACAGTTCGCGTTCCGCGCCAATGACGCAGACGTACTGCCGCGCTTTGGATCGAGGCGCCACAGGACCGGTGTGGACGGGGAGCGGAGGGGCGCGCCCGACGCGGCGGCGCCTGCGCCAAGCATGCCCGCACGCAGTGTCGCCTGCCTGGGAGCGCGCCGGGGAGCCGCCACCACAAGGAAAGCGCTCAAACGGGTGGCGCGTTCCCCGCACTGACGCTCCCCCTGTGGCCACCCGCGCAGGCGCTGCCCCGCGGGCTTGCCCGCACGTAGCCTCCCGCGACGCCTTCCAAGGTACGGATCTTGCGGTTATGCCGGTGAGTCTAGAAGCGTAACGAGGCAGCCATGGGCCAGGTCATTCACGTTACTTTCGGCACGGAGCGCGAATGGGAGCAGACCCGCGCCAAGACGATGGACGGCTTGGTCGCCATCGGTACTTTATTCGGCGATGACGAATTGCTGATGCGCGCCAAGGCGGATTGCGTCTATCAGATCCTGCGGCAGATCGTCGAGGACGTCCCTTCCGTCCAGATCACGACCCGGATGCCTGAAAATCTATCCGAGGAGCAGCTCGATCTCATGACAGGTGCCATCAAGGATGCGGCGCTGAAGGGCATCGAGATTGCGATGACCCATTCGGTGCAGATCCTGATGGGCTCGATATACGATTTGTGTACTTCCAAGCTTCAAGGTCGCCCGTGCTGAATCGGCGCGGCGCTCACGGCGCCGCTGCAACGAGGCGTACCGAATACATGATCGTCACTTCGTCGCCGACCCATTCCGTCGATTTCCAGTCACCCTGCCCGACGCCGAACTCGAGTCGTTTGATCGTTGTCTTGCCGGTCAGATAGCTCACCGGTTTGCCTTGTTCCGTAGCGGCACGGAGTGTGAACGGCACGTGCGTGTCGCGGCTGACACCCCGCAGAGTAAGCTTACCGACGGCGTCGTAGCCGGCTGCGGTCTTCACGATTTGCGCTGACGTAAAGCGCGCCTGCGCGTATTTGGCGATGTCGAACAGATCCGCGCCGCGGAGAGTGTCGTCGCGTTCCTTGTCCCCGGTGTCGAATGACGCCATGTCGATCACAACATCGAGTTTGCTGGCTGCCAGGTTGTCCGGCGCAAAATCCAACGTGGTGACGAATTTCCGGTAGAGCCCCTTGTTCTGCGCGCCAGCCTGGACGAAAGCATATTCGAGCGTGCTCTTGGCCGGGTCCTGCACATAGTGCGCAGGAGCTGCGGCGGCCACTGCCCAGGATGCAGCGGAAAGGAGAGTCGCAAGCAGCGCGGCGCGCAGCGCCGGGGGCGTGCAAACGGTCATGGGTGTTAGATCCTTCAGCGTGTTTTGGTGAAAGGCAGCATCCGCCGCAGCACGTCGTCCTTCAGGAAATAGTGGTGCTTCAACGCCGCCGCTGCATGCAGCAGCACGACCGCCCCCAACCCGAGCGCGAGCAGGTCATGAGTCTCCAGCAAAGCCTCGTACAGTGGCCTGCTTTTGGGCACGAGGTCCGGCAGTTGGACGAGGCCGAACCAGCTCACCGGAAAGCCGCGGGCGGAGGACATCAGCCAGCCGGACAGCGGCATGGCGAACAGCAGCAAATAAAGTGCCGCATGAGTGAAGTGGGCGAGGAAGCGCTCATACGGCTTCAGGCCATCCGGGAGCGCCGGCGTCGGGTTTGTCCACCGCCAGAGCAAGCGGATCACGGCCAAGCCTAGTATCGTAATGCCGACCGACTTGTGGCGCGCCAGCATGGCCAGTTTCTTCATGCCAAGAGGCAGATCGTCTGCGATCAAGGCCAAAGTGACCTGCAGCAGAATGAGAGCGACGATGACCCAGTGCAAAAGCTGCGCAAATGAACCCCAGCGCCGGGGGGAATTTCTGACTGCCATGGCACAAGCTTAAGCGCGTGACGAGGTCTTTTAAAATCTTCCGTGCGGGAACTGCGTTGGCGGCCATTCTGCTGGCCGGTTGCCCCGTTCCGCCTGCCCCGACCGGCGGCCCGGCCGGAAAGGCCGTTCCCGGGAAGGAGACGGGCGGCGCCGCAGCGACTTCCGCTCCTCACCTCGGTCGCCCGTACGACGTGGTCGCGAGCGACTCCCTGCTGACGATTCTCGTCTATCGCGCGGGCGCGCTGGCCAAGGCGGGGCACAACCACGTCATCGCCTCACACGATCTTTCCGGAACGATCTACGTCCCGGCCGACGTCATGCGCACGAGCTTCGAGATACATCTGCCAGTCGGGGGCCTCACTGTCGACGAGGCCTCGCTCCGGGCGAAGGAAGGCGGGGACTTCTCCGCGGAGGTCCCCGACAGCGCCAAAGAGGGCACACGGCGGAACATGCTCGGCGAAGCGCTGCTCAATGCAGAGCAATCTGCGGAAATCATCTTGCGGTCCGAGCGGCTGGAAGCCGGCACGGACGGCCAGTTGCAAGCGCACGTCCAGGCGGAGGTTCGCCAGACGCCGCACTCACTCGTCGTGCCGGTGCGTTACGAGATGAGCGCCACTGAGGTCGTCGTCTCCGGAGAACTGCCGCTCAAACAGACCGATCTCGGCCTGACGCCGTTTTCCGCATTGCTCGGGGCGTTGCAGGTGCAGGACGAGATGCGAGTGAAGTTCCGCATCGTCGCGCGCCCGGCGCCAACCTCCACCGGCGCCGGGCACTGATGCAAGCCTCGCGCCGGTCATCTCACTCCGAGCTCGCCCAACAGCGCGTCGGCCTTATAGACCTTGCGCAGCGCCTCAATGATGATCGCCGGGTGCACCGCCACCGCCCGATTCAGCTCGGGATCGAACCAGTAGTCGCCAGAGATCGAGTGAATGTTACCGTCGAAAATCAGGCCGACCAGCCGTCCCTGCACATCGATCAGCGGGCTGCCTGAATTGCCGCCGACGATGTCATTGTTGGTGGACAGATCGAACTTGGTGTTGGGATCGAGCCGGTCGCGCACCGTAAGCCAGCTCTGCGGCACGTTGAAAGGCTCCTGTCCGGTATTGCGCTCGAACAGCCGCCGCAGATAAGTGAAGGGCTCCACCGGCCGGCCGTCCTCGATCCAGCCCTGCACGGTGCCGAAATTCAAGCGCAGCGTGAATGTCGCATCTGGTGCCACGCTTGTACCGAAGGCCGCGAAACGAGCGCGTGCGATTTTCTCCGCAGCCGCCTGTGAAGGCGCTTCGACTTCGTCCTCGTAACGCTTGCGCACGGCGCGGGACGCAGCGTCCACCTGCCGCGCGAGTTGGATCATCGGGTCCTGGGATGCGTCAATGGCCTGCTGGCCGCCGTTCCAGAGCTGCAGGCGCACTTGCGGGTCGCCCAGCTTCGAGCCCTCCACGAGCCGCGTTGCGAGCGTGTCGGGAGAGTCTTTAGACATCAGTTGCCGCACCACCGGATGGTCCGGCCCGAGCCATTCACGCATCCGCTCGAGCGAGAACGACAGGGTCAGCGTCTCGAGCTGCGGATAGACCGGCACCGCCGCAGTCAGGCGGATCTTCATACGATCGAGCGCCGTGTCGCGATACTCGCGAAGGCGCTCGGCATTGGGCTTCGGACGCTCGGCCGCGGCTCGCACGAGCGCGCGGGCGTAGCCGAACAACCGGCTGCTGAACCCGACACTCGCCTCGAGGAACGTATAGGGTGCCGAGATCTGCCGGTCGACCGTTTCCGCGCGCTCGATGTCGCCCCAGGGGTTGCCGGTGCTCGCGGCGAGCTTCGGGTCGGCGGCTACCTTGGCGCGCAGCGCCGCTTCTTCCTGTTCCTTGCGCGCGAACAGCCGCTCATCGTGCAGCGCATCCAGGTCCTTGCGGCGCACCTTGATGCTGTTCTCCAGGCCCTCGAGCGGTTGCGTCACGATCCGCTGCGCTTCCGCACCGGTCTTGCCGTATTGGATGTAGCGGCCGCGCAGCTCCGAATTGCGCAGCAGCCACTGCGGCAGGTCGATGTCGCGCAGCTCCTTCAACTGCGCGACCGTCAACAGCCGGTCCGTCGAGCCCGGATGACCGGACACGAACACGAGTTGCCCCGGCGTAGGTCCTGCGGCATCGATCTGCAGATGATTCAACGGCATCACGGGCTTGCCGCTCGAGTCGTAGGCGCGCAGCACCGACATGTCCAGGCACCAGCGCGGGAACTGGAAGTTGTCCGGGTCGCCGCCGAACGCGGCGATGCCGTACTCCGGGGCGAACACGAGCCGCACGTCGTCGTAGCGCTTGTATTTGTAGAGCCAGTATTGGCCGCCGTCGTACAGGTCCACCGACTCGCACTTCAGCCGGCCGCTCCTGGATGCGGCGCTCGCGTCCTCGCACGCCTGTTCGAGTTGGGTAAGTGTCATCTTGCGCGCATCGTTCGCGCTCTTGTCATCGAGTCCGCGTGTTGCGTCGTTGACCTTGGCGGTGACGTTCTCCATCTCGGTGAGGATATCGGCGACCTGGGTCCGGCAACGCAGCTCGTGCTCGCGATTGGCGGCGAGGTAGCCGTTCTGGAACAGGTTGCTCTCCTGCGTCGAGTTCTCATCGAGACAGGCCGCCGAGCAATGGTGATTGGTCAGGATCAGTCCGCTGGCGGACACGAACGACGCCGTGCAATTGGACAATCGCACGGTCGCTGTACGCACTCGATCGAGCCAGGGCTGCGTGATCTGCGCGCCGTACTTCTGCTTGACGAGATCCGCCGGGAAGTCGTGATAGGTCCACATTCCCTCATCGGCGAGGGCTGGCCCGGATGCCAACAGGACCAGGAGAGCGACAAGTTTTCCGCAACGCATGAATTTCCTTTCGCGGTTGTTTTTTGTGGGCCGTCGATGTTCGTGAGGCCCTTTCCGGGCGTGCACGGGACAAGGACGGTCAAGACGTCAATTATGCGCCACGCGTGCGTGGGTCTGCTTGTCGTCCGTCTTGCGTGCGCCTCGGTTAGTCCCGTTTTGCTGTTTGGTGGGTCCGGCGCGGCATCCTCGGTCGAGATCTGGCACAGGCTGGCTGCGCATCGCACCCTTTGTGGACTCCTCACTATTGCTCGCAGGAATCCGGTTTGCGATTTGGATTCGCCAATATCGCTTCGTGAGCGGATGGCTCACGGCGAAGCGCGTGGCCCGCATTGCGGTTTACCCAGCGTCTGGGTTCGCGTGCGCGTGGATCGCTCTGTGACGCGAGAGAGATGTCCACGCTGTGCGAGAAATTTAGCGCCGCGTGTTAGATCTCTGTCGTAACATGTAGTTGCGCACCGCGCCTGGTGCAGTATCGCTCAACATGTTGAAAGTCGGCGCCCTTAGGATGGACTCTTCGAGGAAAGACGGCCAAAAAATTGCCCCGGGCGCATGCGAAGCAGAGGCGCTACCGGGGCTCATGCCAACAATGATAATGACGGTATGGCCAATTGCAAGCGCCCTTTCCCTACGACAGTGGCAATCTGACCGAGTTGACGGCAGCGGTCTCGCGAGCGCGCTTACAGCGCTATACAGCGATGTCCGCGGGCGACCCTGCTCGGGCGTTTCGGCTGTACGCGTGGAACACTGCACTTTGCGAAGCACTGTACGGCTCGTTGCAGGGTCTCGAGATCACGCTTCGCAACAAGATACATGACCGTCTTGCAGTCGAAATTGCTGCCGACTGGTATGACAACGCAGGCGTCGGTTTGCGTCACGCCCAGGTGGAGCAGATTCAGTGCGCTAAGACCACTTTGCGTCGGCTTGGAAAACCGCTCGAGCCGTCGCGGGTCGTTGGGGAGCTGAGCTTTGGGTTTTGGGTCGGCCTGCTGAGCTCGAAATACGAGAACAGTTTATGGCGCCCGCACCTGCGGGGTGTTTTCGTCAACGCTCCATCTCGATTCGTGCGTCGTGATGCACATCTGCCACTGGAAGCGATTCGGCTGCTTCGTAATCGCATCGCGCATCACAAGCCAATCCTGCAGCGCACACTCGCCAATGAGCATGGTCAAATTCTGAGCGTACTCGGATGGCTCTGTTCGAGTACCGCAAAATGGGTCGCGCACCATAGTCGGTTTGCTGAAGTGCATGCAGCGGAACCTCGGTGACTCAGGCGAATACGCCGTCAGCTCGCGTCATGCAAGAGCAGCAGCATCGTGCCTTCGGGCGCTTCGATCATCGCGTTGGCCCCCGAGGGCAGGCCGCGAGGAAGCTCACGAGAGATTTCGATTCCGAGCTCGCGCAGATGCGCGATGCGTGCGGGCATGTCGGGATCGGTGAACACGATCATCGGAGCGTCGTGCGTACGTGGGCGATGGAAGGCGAGGTCGAGGTGGTCGCTCGTCAATGGCAGATGCAGATAGGGCGTGTCGGATTCGTCGGTTGCGACAAATCCCAACGGCTCCCAAAAAGACTTTGCGCCGTCGAAGTCCGCTACCGGAAGGCTGAGCTCGCCGAAATATCCACACAGCGAGACATCCGACTCCTTGCGGGTCACCGGTGAGTAAGTGCGTGCCTCGAGAACGGCGACGGTCTGGCCAAAGGGATCGTTGAACGCAATTTCGTTGAAGACGTGATCGCCGGTCCGGCAGACGATGAGCTTGATGCCGCGGTCCGCGAACTCGGCCAGATGCTCTGCAATGCCGGCGCGCACGAATGTCAGCGTGGGAGTGGGGGCACGGCGTTGGTGGAGACCCAGGAACAGTCGCCCGTCGGTCAGCACTCCGTATGGATGCTGCCAGGTGTCGGTGGTCGTGGCCTGGGTGAAGCCCAAGCGCTCATAGAAATCGACGGATTCGCGGATATCCGCCGTCTCGAGGCTGACTTCGTGGAATCGTCCCAGCACGCGCGAAGGGGTTGCCGATTGAGGAATTCTCTAAGCCGAGGCGCCTCGCGCCGCGCCCGCGGGCCGCCGGCCGAGCTCTTCGTGTGTCCATCCCTGGCAGTGCTGCGCAATGAGATCCGCAAGAAATCGCGCGTGCTCGGCGCGAGCGTTCAGGGCCGGCACATACTCGTATCGCTGGCCGCCTGCGTGCATGAATATTTCCCGGTTCTCGATGTCCACTTCTTCGAGCGTCTCGAGGCAGTCCACCGCGAAGCCCGGACACACGACCGTCACGTCCTTGACGCCGCGGGCCGGCATTTCCGCCAGCACGGTGCTGGTGTAGGGCTTGAGCCAGCCGCTCGGTCCGAAGCGCGATTGAAAGCTGACGCTCCACTCGTTCTCGCGCAGCATCAGCTCATCCGCGAGCAGACGAGCCGTCTTCTGGCATTTGCAGAAATACGGATCGCCCTGGTGGAAGTAGCGTTCTGGAATGCCGTGGAACGAGATCAGCAGGTGGCCGGTGCGTCCGCGCCCTTCCCAGTGTTGGGTCACGCTTGCGCGCAGCGCGTCGATATAACCCGGGTCGTCGTGGAATTCAGCGATGAAGCGCATCTCCGGGAGCCAGCGCCAAGAGCGCAGCTCACCGTTTACCTGGTCGTACACAGCTCCAGTCGTAGAGCCGCAGTATTGTGGGAACAGCGGAACGACGAGAACTCGTTGCGCACCCGCGGCACGCAACCTGGACAGCGCATCCGGAACAGTTGGCTCACCGTAGAGCATGCCGAGCTCCACGGTAAGGGGCGCCAGCATGCGTTGCGCGAGTGTGCTGGTCAGCTCGATGCGCAGACGCTCGGAGAGATCCAACAGAGGTGAGCCGGACGCCGACCAGATCTTGCGGTACTTCCGCGCGGAGCGCCTGGGACGGAATGGAAGAATCAATCCGTGGAGGATTGGCCACCAAAGTGCGCGCGGAAACTCGACGATCCGCGGATCAGAGAGCATGCGGGCGAGAAACTTCCGCACATCACGCGGCTCAGCCGACTTCGGGGTGCCGGAATTCACCAGCAGCACGCCGATACGCTCCGCAGTGTCGTGGTGGAAGTCGGGGGAGCTGATATAGCGCATGGTATTGCAAGATAGCTTATCGGGCGCCGCCCCGACTACCTGTCGCCGGCCGGGCACGTGCTCAAGTGTGTGACGCAAAGCGCAATCAGGCAATGCCCGTGCACAGGTACTTGAGCTCGGTGTAGTCAAGAATTCCATAGCGGGAGCCTTCGCGGCCCAGGCCGGATTCCTTGATGCCGCCGAAAGGGGCGACTTCCGTGGATATGAGGCCGGTATTCAATCCCACAATGCCATATTCCAGCGCCTCGGCGACCCGCCACGAGCGCCCCAGATCGCGGGTATAGAAGTACGCGGCGAGGCCGAATTCCGTGTCGTTCGCCATGCGTATGGCGTCCGCCTCCGTTTCGAAGCGGAACAGCGGAGCCACGGGACCGAACGTCTCCTCCCGCGCAAGCAGCATCTCCGGGGTCGCGTTGGTAATGACGGTCGGCTCGAAGAATGTCCCGCCGAGCGCGTGCCGCTTGCCGCCGAGGACGACGCGTCCACCCTTGGACACCGCATCCGCGATGTGTTGCTCGACCTTTGCCACGGCCTTGTCGTCGATCAAGGGACCCTGGTCGGTCACGCCTTGCAACCCGTCGCCGACGCGCAATCGCGCTACGGCCGCAACCAGCTTGGCGGCGAAGGCGTCGTACACCGAGCTTTGCACCAGCAAGCGGTTGGCACACACGCAAGTCTGGCCGGTGTTGCGATACTTGCTGGCCAGAGCGCCCGTTACCGCGGCATCGAGGTCCGCGTCCTCGAAGACGATGAACGGTGCATTGCCGCCGAGCTCGAGAGACAACTTCTTCAAAGTCCCCGCGCTCTGCACCATCAGTCTCTTGCCGACCGCCGTCGAGCCGGTGAAGGTGATCTTGCGCACCTGGGTGTTGGAAGTCATTTCGGCGCCGATCGCGGCCGAGTCCCTGCCGGTCACGAAGTTCAATACGCCGGGAGGAATTGCGGCCCGCGCCCCCAGCTCTGCCATCGCCAGCGCCGTATACGGAGTCAGGTTCGCCGGCTTGCAGACAAACGTGCAGCCCGCAGCGAGCGCAGGACCTGCTTTGCGCGTGATCATCGCCGCCGGAAAATTCCAAGGCGTGATCGCGGCTACGACTCCCACCGGCTGGCGTAACACGAGGATCCGCTTGTCGGCCTGATGCCCCGGGATGACATCCCCGTAGAGGCGTTTCGCTTCTTCCGCGAACCACTCGATGAAGGCCGCGGCATAGGTGATCTCGCCCTGCGACTCGGCGAACGGTTTGCCCTGCTCCGCAGTCATGATCGTTGCGAGATCGTCCCGGTTCTCGATCATCAGGTTGTACCAGCGGCGCAGCACCGTCGCCCGCTCCTGCGCGGTCTTCGCCGCCCAGGCGGGGAATGCCGCCGACGCGGCGGCGATGGCCCGCCGGGTCTCGCCCGCGCCCATGTTCGGAACGGTGCCGAGCTGTGCGCCCGTGGCGGGATTCGTTACTGCGAGAGTGGAATCGTTCGCGGCGTTCACCCATTCGCCGTTGATATAGGCCTGCGTGCGCAGCAGGGAAGGGTCTTTCAGTTTCACGGCTGGCCCCGCAGTCGCGCAGCCAGAAAGTCGAGCGTACGTGTGCGTGCGAGCGCCGCTGCTGCGGGGTCGTAGCTCGGACGCTGGTCGCAGTTGAATCCATGGCCCGCCTCGTAGAGGTGAAACTCACCCTGAGGATGCGCAGCCTTGATCTGATCAACGTCACTGAGGGGGATGCCGGTGTCCTGCGTTCCGTAGTGATACATCACCGGGCACTTCGGCTTCCGGTCCAGAAACTTGGTGGCGTTGCCGTAGTACACGACCGCACAGGCGATCGGCAGATCGCATGCAGCGACGTACGAAATCGCGCCTCCCCAGCAATAGCCCACTGTGCCGACCCGACCGGAATTCTTCACTACGGCGATCGCAGCTCCCAGATCCTTCAAGGTCTCGTCGAGCTTGAGCTGCTGCATATAGCCGCGTCCTTCCTGGATGTCTGGTGGCGAATATCCGAGTTCGATGCCGCGGCGAATGCGATCGAAGAAAGCCGGCGCGATGGCGGTATAGCCTTCTGCTGCAAAGCCGTCCGCTACGGCGCGGATGTGACTGTTCACCCCGAAGATTTCCTGGATGACCACGACGGCGCCGCGCGCCTTCGCCGCGGGCGCCGCAAGATAAGCTTGGAATTCATGGCCGTCGCGGGCCATTAACATGGTGAGCTCGCCCATTTTGCGTTGTCCGTGGATTCGGGAGGGGATGCGAAGAATACCGGTCCGTCGCGCGCGCGGCGACCGTCACGCGCCGCGGGTCGCTTGACTTGCGGACTTGAACTTCCGGTGCAAATGGCTTCGCCAGCGGGAGCGTGGCATTCTAACGACCGCTTTTCTCGTCGGAGGCGCCATGCTCGTCGGCTCTGCGGTCAGACGCGTCGCCATCGTCGGCGGCGTACGCATCCCCTTTGCTCGGGCACATACGGCCTACGCGAAGCTCAGCAACCAGGACATGCTCACGGCCGCGTTTCGCGGTGTCGTCGAGCGTTTCAAGCTCCAAGGCCAGCGCTTGGGCGATGTCGCGGCGGGCGCCGTCATCAAGCATTCGAAGGATTACAACCTCACTCGCGAGTCGCTGATGTCCTCGGGGCTTGACCCGCAGACACCGGGATACGATCTGCAGCGCGCGTGCGGAACGAGTCTCGAGGCGGCCATCGAGATCGGCAACAAGATCGCGCTGGGACAGATCGAAGTGGGGATGGCGGGCGGCACCGACTCGATCAGCGACTCGCCGATCGTCTATCCGCGCTCCTATCAACAGCTACTGCTCGAGAGCTACCGCGGCCGCACTTTCGGGCAGCGTTTCTCGCCGTTCCTGCGCTTGCGGCCGCGCCACTTCAAGCCCGTATTCCCGGCCGTCGTCGAACCGCGTACGGGCCTGTCGATGGGCCAGAGCACGGAGCTGATGGCCAAGCGATGGAAGATCTCTCGCGAAGACCAGGACCGGCTCGCGTACGAGAGCCACGTGAAGGCCGCTGCGGCGTGGCGCGACGGCTTCTTCAGCGACCTGGTGGTCGGATCGCTCGGACTCGACAAGGACAACAACATCCGACCCGACACGACACCCGAGAAGCTGGCGAAGCTGCAGCCGAGTTTCGATCCCAAAGGCACGATCACTGCCGGAAACGCTACGCCACTCACCGACGGTGCGAGCGCGGTGCTGCTGGCGACCGATGATTGGGCGGCGCAGCACAATCTTCCCGTCCTCGCACATCTGGCGTACGGCAAGGCCTGGGCGGTCGATTTCGCCAGCGGCAAGGAAGGGCTGCTGATGGCGCCCGCCTATGCGGTTCCGGCCATGCTCAAGGACGCCGGCCTGAAACTGCAGGACTTCGACTATTACGAGATTCATGAAGCGTTTGCGGCGCAGGTGCTGTGCACGCTCAAGGCCTGGGAGTCGCCGGAATACTGCCGGGATGTGCTCGGGCTGCCGGGACCGTTGGGGAGCCTCGATCGCTCGAAGCTGAACGTGAAAGGCGGCAGCATCGCGGTGGGCCACCCGTTCGCAGCAACCGGCGCCCGGATCGTCGCCACGCTTGCGAAGCTTCTCGCGGGCGACCTCAACGCAAAACGGGGTCTGATCTCGGTTTGTGCGGCCGGCGGCCAGGGAGTCACCGCGATCCTGGAGCGGTGAGCGGGCTGCCAATGGAGGGGGACATTCCCGAAGAGACCGTGATGCTGCGCGCCGACCTCGGCGTGGTGCTCAACGGTTTGCCCCTTTTCAACGGTCTCGAGCCCGGTGTGCTGAGGCAAATCGCGGCCGCCGCCGAATGGCTGTCCCTGCCGGGCGGCGCCACATTGTTTCGCGCGGGTGAGCGCCCCGACGCGCTGTACGTCGTGCTCAGCGGTTGCCTCGGTGTTTTCTTCGCTGACACCAACCCGCCGCAAATCAGGGGGCGCGTCGTTGCGGGCGGGACTGTGGGGGAGATGGGCCTGATCTCGGGCCGACCTCGAACTGCGCACGTAGTTGCGTTGCGCGACACGGAGCTTGCGCGGCTGTCCCGCGAGTCTTTCGATCGGGTCTTTGGCCAGCATCCCGACGCAATGCTGCGCATAGCGCGACTGACCGTCGACCGCCTCGAGCAGTCACAGTCGCGCGCTCCGGGGCCGCTCCTTGGAGCACGCACGTTCACCCTCATTCCGCAAAGTCTTGAAGTGGACGTTGGCGGGTTCGCGACGGAATTCGCAAAGGCGCTGTCGGCGTGCGGGCGAACCGAGCTGGTGTGGAGCGTGCGCGCGGCGACTCATACCAGCCATTGGTTCCATCGGCTGGAGGCTGCCAACGACTACGTCGTGTATGTGGCGGAAGCCAAACCCGGCGGGTGGAGCAACTTGTGTGTGCGGCAGGCGGATGCGCTGTTGTTGCTCGCGCGCGCAGAGAGCGACGTGGGCGGCTGGGCGGCACTCGACGGGCAGCGCGGCCCCAGTCTGGCGCCGCAACGCGCCGAGCTCATTCTCATGCACGATGGCGAGCTGGTGCGCGGGGCGGCAGCGCGTTGGGTCGCCGAACATGCGGGGATTCCTCACCATCACGTCACCGCTTCGGCAGATATTCAGCGCATTGCCAGGATGCTGACCGGTCGGGGCATCGGCCTCGTGCTCTCGGGAGGCGGCGCTCGCGGTTTCGCACACATCGGCATCGTAAAGGCACTGCGGGAAGCAGGAATCCCGATCGATCTGGTCGGCGGCACGAGCATGGGTGGCATCCTGGGTGCCGGAGTCGCGCTGCGTTGGACGATCGAGGAACTGACGGACCGCTTCCGCCAGGCCTTCGTCGACGTGAACCCGCTGCGCGACTACACGCTTCCCTTCGTCTCTCTCGTTTCCGGCCGCAAGGTCACCAGGCTGCTGAAGAACGCGTTTGGCGACATCACCATCGAGGATCTGCCGCTCGAGTTCTTCTGTGTGTCGTCGAACCTCACGACGGGCCATTCAGAGGTGCATCGCCGGGGTGAGTTGTGGCGCTGGCTGCGGGCCTCGGTTGCGATCCCGGGCGTGTTGCCTCCCATCATTCACAAGGGAGACGTGCTCGTCGATGGCGGCACCATGAACAATCTTCCCGTCGATGCGATGCGTGAGCTCGGCCGCGGCCCCGTGATCGGGTGTGATGTCGGCGCCGACCGCGCATTCATCAGTCGCAGCGATGAGGTCGACGTGCCGTTGCCGTGGCAGTTGCTGAGTTGGCTGCGCTCACGCAAGAGCCTGCCCAACATCTTCCAGATCCTGTGGCGGGCGGGAATGGTCAACAGCAGCGCGATGACTGCGGCGCACCGGGAAAAAACGGACCTGTTGCTGCAGCCGCCCCTGGCGCAGATCGACATGCTCAATTGGAAGGCTTTCGAGACCGCCATCGACGCTGGCTATGAATACGCGGCACGGCGGCTGGAGGCGCTG
>FTEM01001547.1_pt1 | contig 14737 bp, 19 predicted proteins | sample 1640201 | NCBI WGS metagenome assembly FTEM01 (sample SAMEA3914816, study PRJEB12502) | metagenome | biome: forest; material: soil | place: USA | collected 2011-09-16 | depth 0.3 m | reverse complement strand
CGAATTCGCGGAGAGCCCAATGAGCAATTGCTGCGGGAGACGCAGGAGAAAGTACTCTTCTTGGTCCGCGACTGCGGACGCGGAAAGGTCTTGTACGACACACTGGAGATGGACCCTCCGCCGGTCGAGGTCCCATGGTCGCAACGCGAACTGGATGAGAAGCTTGGCCCTGTCAGACTCAGGCGCGCGATCGTCGTTCCCAATAGCCGATTGGCCTATTTGGCCCGCTTGGCATTTGGGGAGGGAGATTACAGAGTGTTCTATAGCGATATGGTTGCGGCCCTCAAATGGCTGACTGAGAGTTCCTAACGACTCAGGACACGTGCAGCTCGTACTTGACGCTCAGCGCCTGCTCCCCCCTCGCCCAACCGAGCGCGGCCGCCTCCCCCCGACGGCGTTGCGGACGTCTCGAACCGGCGCCGGAGCGCAGCTTCCGCGCCCGCGCCGGCAAGGATCGTTGTGCGCTCGGGCACCGCCTCCGCGCTTGTCAGCGCGTGCTCCTCGTTTCATGCTCCATCCATGGCGTCCCCGCACTTCATCACCCCTCGCCTCGCGGCCCATCGCTTGAGCGCAGGCGACTTTGCGACTTTTCGCGCAATCCACACCGATGTCCTCACGATGCAGACCCTATCAGCGGACGGGTCGATCCTGAGCGAGGAGATGAGTCGCGCGATCTTTGATCGACACCTGAAGCATTGGGACGAACACGATTACGGCCTGTGGCTGCTTTCGCTCACGGCTTCGGGCGAGTCGGTCGGGTACTGCGGCTTAAGACGCATGACGTTGCGTGGGGTTGCCGAGGTGGAGCTCTTCTTCGGGTTGCATTCGCGGTTCTTCCGCCAAGGCCTGGGGACCGAGATCGCTCACGCGGTCCTGGAGATCGGCTTCAGGGAGATCCGTACAGCCAGCGTGATCGGCTTCACCTTGAGCACGAATCGGGCCTCTCGCGCCCTCATGACGAAGCTCGGCATGACTTACGAGGGCCCGATGGAGCACGCAGGCCTTCCGCATCAGCTCTACCGGCTGACACGCTCATCACCTTAACCGCGTTTGCACGCCCAGCGCAGCGACGGAAGCCGCCTTCCTGCCCGCTTCCTGTCCAGCCGCTCCTAAGACCTGCCGGGGCCCTTGCACGCAGCCGGCGGCGTTAGAAGTATTTGTGGAGGAACGCCGCCGCTTGATCGGAGAGGCCGACAATCTTGTTCGTGGCCTGCCGATAAAGCTTGAAATTGAGCTCGGTTCCCGGTTGGCCGTCCTTCCAGTCGGTGAGAGGTTTAAGTTCGCTGCGTCCCAGCGGTCGGCTCGCCAATGCGGTGCGCTGGATCATGACGCTCACGCGCGGAGTTTGCCGGGCGATCCCGCGCTTCTTCGCGATGGCCTTGACGTGCCTCACGAGGCCGCGCGCGATGAGACCTTGGCCGCCCTCGTTCTCGCTGGCGAACACGAATACCGTGTTCCCTTCGGCAATCTGCTTGCCGCCATACATGGTCTTCTGAGCGGTAAAGGCGTAGGTCCTTGCCCGCGGATCGCCGATCGCCGCTTTGATCGCAAACGCCTTATTTGTCATGGGTCGATGTCTGCATCGCGATCCTCTAGCAGAAATAGCGTCTAGCGTGAGCCGGTGCGGAGCGACGCCTGATAAGCCTCAATCCTGGGCAATATCAGGAGGCGGCGGGCGAGACTCTCGGGGGGCCAATAGGAATCACGTTCGTAATATTCCGCGACGGCTGGAACGTCCGTCGGAAGCTGAATCCATGGCTGTTTGGAGGAGGTAAAGATGTGTATATCGGGCGGCAAATGATCTGGGGCATCAAGCGTGCCGACGCGAACGAACCGGATGATGGGGCCCGCACTTGAATAATTGCTCCATACGGCTATGCGGCACTTTGCGCAGCGCGCGATCTTCTGCCCCTTCCCACTGTTGGAGGGCGTGTCGATGAGATCCGGCTCCGTGCCCAAATGAACCACGAAATCGGCCTCTACCATCGCATTCAATGCGAAGGACGCGCCGCTTTCTCGCTGGCACCAGCGACAATGACAGCAATGCACGAACAGCGGTGGCCTCACCATCCGATAGCGGACAGCGCGGCAATCGCAGCCTCCGTCGAGCGGAAAGACATTGCTCGTGACCATGCTTGCGATGCGCGCCTCCGTGACAGTGCGACCTGTGCAGTGTACCGAAGGGTGCGTGTGACGGGAACTGGGTGGGATTGGCGAAGGCACGAGTCCCAGGGGGCGAACGCGCGGGCGCGGGGCTTGCCGGGCACAAGTCACCGCCTGATCCGGCTTCACACGGAAAATCAGGCGGCGACACCTCAGGCTCAAAAGCGCAGGTTGTAGGGATAGTCCGCGAGCTCGCGAAAGAACCCGACGGAACTGCCCCGGGTCCGTCTTGAGATGCTTCCACGGTCCAGTAATCGGATTGCCGTTCTCATGCCTCGCACCTCCATGGATGGCTACGGTTCGAACGGGCGAGACCTTGTCCGTTTCGTCAGTGCGGAGTCAAGCTGCCGCGCGACCCGCTGCTACGCGGCCTAAGAAGCCACGCCGGCGTGACCGAGATTGGATATTCGACCGCGGTCTACCAGTGCTTGCGCAGGGTCACACTCACGAGGCGCCCGGTGAGATCCCCGTTCTCAGGGTCGTATCCGATCCCGAGCGCGTTGTTCACAAATGGCGAGGTCCGGTCGGCGAGGTTCTGCACATTGAACGCGAGCTCCAGTCCCGACACCCATCCGTCCGCCCTCACAGGCTTCCAAGCGAATTGCATATCGAGCGTCGTCCACGAGGCGATCCCGCGCACGGGCTGAACGGTTGCGTCGCGGTAGCCATTGGTGAAGTGGGCGAACACCGCGACAGAAGCCCCGCCCCACGTCCAGGAGGCGGAAAGTCGCGCCCGCAGGTGCAGCGGATTGTCGGGCGTATCCAGCAGATCGTGCAGCACATCGGCCTCTCCACGTGCAATCGCGTAACGCAGCACGTACGCGGCATTGAGGCCCAGGCTGAAGCGGCCCGCAGCGCCGGCATCCCGGTCCCACCGACCCGTCAAATCGACTCCGCGCGTCCGCAGCGTGTTGAGATTCTGCAGGCGAATATCCACAATCGCGCTGATCGGCGCGGCCTCACAGGGTCCGAGTCCATCCAGTGATACGCCGCGAGCGCACGCAGCCGCCTGCACTGCAGGCGAAGGATCCCGCACGATGATCCCGTCGAAGGCGGGGTCAGCCAGGGAATCCAGCGTGAAGGTCGGACGATAGACGCGATGCACGCTTGCGATGTCGAAATACGTCGCGCTCCACGAGGCGGATGAAGCCTTCCAATCCAAGCCCGTCGTCCACATCGTGGCGCGCTCGGCCTGAAGGCCGGCGTTGTTTCCGATCAACACCAGCACCGGTCTGTAACTCGGAGCGGAGTTCGCATCGGGAAGGAGAATCAAGGCGTTCGCGTTCGAGGACTCGGACAGATCGAGCAGGTTGGGCCGACGAAAGGCTCGGCCCCAAGTCGCTCGCAGCGCAAGCGCATCCGCCGGCTGCCATCGCAACCCCAGTTTGGGCGCCACGTCCTGCGTCGATCCGGTGCTCTCAACACGCGCCGCCATCGAGAGCTCCAGCTCCGAGGACAACGCGGTTCTCAACTGAAGGAAACCCGCACGGGTGCTGCGGGACAGATTCTCCTGATCGCTGAAGGGCGACCCGGCTTCAGGGGTGAAGGCCTTGAGGGAGACGCCGCGAAGGTCGGCACCGACCGAAAGGGTCGCGCCGCGCCACAAGGGACGATCGCCCGTGATCGCAAACGTCGCTTCGGCCGTGCGGGAGTTGTATCGCAGCGCTTGGCGCACGGCGCGCGCGATCGTTGCATTCTGGCTCGCGGCTCCAAAGGGATCGAAGGCTTCCGAAGGGTCGGGATCGGCGAGGTACGCGCTCAAGGAGAATACATCCACGCCGTTGTCGATCCGCTCATGAACGCTCTGCCACGCGTAGGAAGCCTGCGCGTTCAGATCCCAGGATGAGATGTGCAGTCCCGCACCGGCGGAGGCGACACCCGCAGTCGTGCGGGTCGACGTTTCCAGCGGCCCGAGGAGCGGACCGAAGCTGTATTGAACCCCGACGGGGCCGGGCACCCCGGTCGGATTCACGTAATAGGGATTGCTCTCTGGCACGGAGAGGATCACCGGATAGCCGGGACTGCCGACTCTTGAGTTCTCACGTCGCGACAGCAGCACCTCGCCCGAGACGGTCAGGGAATCGCTCACCGCGCGGTGGGCGTTGCCAAGCAAGCTGAATCGCCGTTGCTCGGGGAGCACGTCCACCCCGGCCCATTGGTCGTAGAGGTTCGCTGTCCCGGCCACGAAGTCAGAAGGCTGCAGTCGCGCGCCCGGCGCAAACGCCGGCACCGCCCAGGTCTGACCCGCAGGACCCACGATCGTCCCGGGACTGCCGAAGAGCGTGTCGAAATTCGATCCCCCGAAGCGGGTGAGATTGCTTGTGGCCTGGGCGCGCGTCGCGGCTGGCAGCGCGCCCCGGTCGAAGTATTCGAACGAGAGGCTCTCCGCGCCCGCATCCGTGGTCCACCCGATCAGTTCCCCGAACTGCCGCTGCGCAAATCCGCCGGCGCTCGCCAGCCCCCCCATCCCGAATGCTTCCGCGCCGTGAACATCCTGGCGCGTGATGACATTGACCACGCCGCTCACGGCATCCGCCCCGTAGCGGCTGGAGGACCCGTCGGTCGTGATCTCAATGCGATCGATGGCGCTCAAGGGGAGGCTGCTGACATCCACGAACTCCGCCGCGCCATTGGCGGATAAGCGCACGCCATCGATCAGCACCAGCGCCGCCCCGGCATCCATCGCACGCAGGTTGATTCCCGTGGCTTGATTGGGATTCTCCTGCGCCTCGCGGCCCAAGGAGGTGTGATCGGTGGGTCCGCCGCCCCAGACCTGGGGCAGGGTCTTCAGGAAATCGGGCAGCGTCGCGGCGCCAGTCTGCCGAATATCCGCCGCGGTGAAGGTGAGCACCGGCGCCCCGACCGACTGCGCCGTACTTCGGTTGACCCGTGCGGAGATGAGGACTTGCCCCGAAGGGCGGCCGTTGGATCGGGCTGCGCGGTTCGGGCCCACTGTCGGGCCGGCGCCGGCCGCTGGCGGCTTCACCATGAGCGCGAACGTCCGCACGTTCACGCGCGCCCAGTCAACCGGCAGGCCGCGCAGTAGTCTGCGCAGCGCATCGACGGGCTCAAACTCGCCACGGACCGCCGCCGTCGTCTTGCCAGTGAGATCGTTGAAGTCAAAAAGCAGCTGGACGTCCGCCTGCTCGCTGAACCGGTTCAGCATCACCCGCGCATCGCCTGCGGGGAGCTCGAAGTGCTTAACTTGCGCCTGCGTCGCGCTTGAGAGCGCCAGGAGAAGGACCCCCACCCCGGACCGCACGCGAGTTCTGTCATCCATGACGTCGACCTCTGTCTCGGCCCGAACACTCTACTCCCCCGTATGACGATTCACGAAGCCATTCCCGTTATTGCCCTCGCGCAAGTGTCCGTGACGGGCGTGAGCTTGTTGCATCGCAACTTAAAGTACGCAGGCAGCGGTCGCGCCGGACGCCTGAGCGACGGCTGACGGGGCGGCCGCTGCGAGCGGCTTACCTCGACCCCTGTCCGTCGCGTCCCGATTCGGCTTCCGGCAGGCTGCATTGAAGACTGGGCGCGTGCGAGCCCTCGATTCACATGGTCGAGGTGGAATCGGACCGCCTTCGCCGCCTAATGGACTGGGCCGCGTGTGAGTACGCGGACTCAAACCTCAGCGTTACTCACACTCTTAGCGCGGGGAAATGCGCAGGTCGCGCTTAGCCCGTCGTCCAGAGCGGCAGATGCTTGGCAGCCCCGATCGTCGCAAGACGCAAAATCGTGTCTGAAGTCTGCCAAGCGGAAACCATGATTTCATCTGACGTTTCCGCTGCGGGCAGATGAACAGCTGAAGGCTGCGCGTCCACGATCCCCGCTCGGACGGCCGTGATCTCATCGACAAGGTGGAACACTGAGCCGTAGCGATCAAGATGGCCACGCCAGTTGGGCTCCTCGATCATTAGCTGACTCTTGAACGGGAGCCACACCTTCGCTCCCAACAGCAGGTGGGGAAATCGCCCGCCGAAGCTACGGCGAGAGGCTTCTGCAAAGGCCGCGTCGAGCTCCTGGGAAGACGGATCTCCGAGATTGATCAATTTTCTCAGCTCGAATGGGCCGCGTTGATCGAGTACGGCGGCAACGTAACGGAAGAGCACGTCACCGTGGGTTGCCACATCCTCGGAAGTCTCGAACGGGCTGCCCTCATCCCACGTCAGCGGCTCCTGTAACTGATCGCGGTATTGGGTTGCCAGGCGCTCGCGCCAGGCAATTACGTCCTCAAGGGTCGGTGAATTGAAGCGGACCATCCCTTCGTTGGCTATCTTGGCGCCCGACTGCTCAGCGATTAAATCCACTGGAGAGTCGCTGCCTTTCACCGGCGGCCGCGTGGTCATCGCGGACGTGTTGAGGTAAATGATCCGGTGAAGCGGTGATACGGAGTACCCAACGCCCATATGAACCTACTGCTCCTTGCAATTCCATCCGGCGAGGCCATTTGCCAAGCGGCGAGCCCGTGCCTACACCACGGCAATCTGCGCGCGTCCACCGGTTCCCCTATGGTCCTCTGAAGCGCCGGTCGGTGGCAACGATTCTATGGCACCGTAAGTCCGGTTCTGGACGATCCGAGACATGCTTCTTCTCTCCCCTTCGCCCAACCTTGCTCGCGTCGATCCGCCGCGGAGCCACCGTCTCGAGGGGCCTCACGTAAGACTCCCTCCAGACGGAAGCAAGCAGAGCGGTCACAGAGTGCGGGCCAGAGCCGCCTTAAAAGGGGCTCAATGTGCGCTCTCTTTGGCCACGAGGTATTTCACGAGCCCAATGAGTTCCTCGTCACTCTGGATGGAATCGAGATTCACGCGATATTTCCCATTGACGACAATGCACGGTGTTCCAGGCACTTGCATGTCGGTGACTTGCTTGTCCGCTGCTCTCATCTTGAGGCTGACCGCGAACGAGTTCGCCGTCGCCAGGAAGGTCTTCGGCTTGACGCCTGCCATGCGCCCATAACACCGCGCCGCATCCTCCAGCGACGGCTGACGGCTCTTCAGGCGATGCGAGACAGGATCGGCAATGGCGAGCTCGCCGGTCTTCCACACCGCATCGAACATCCCTTGATGCGTGCGTTCCGCGATACCCAGGTACTGCGCGGCGAAGTACGCCCGCTGAAACATGGGCCAATCTTCCTCCGCCTTGAACGAAGCCGGCAGATACGCCATCTGGGCATTCGCGGGCAGGCTCTTCCGCAGCCTGTCCATGACAGGCTGGAAACCGTTGCAGCCAGGACACCCATAGGAGAACACCTCCATGACCTCGACCTTGCCGCGCGGAACGCTCGTATGTTGGGCCGGAGCCAGGAGTGCGTAATGCCTTCCCTCGGTCCATGACGGGGCGGCGTAGGCATCAGCCGCCGATACGAAGGCCAGCAGTCCGAACAGGGTCGCCGTGAAGCGTTTCATGAGTGCCTCGCGAGTCTGTGACCTGCGCTCATCTTAGCGGCCCAGAGGGTCCTCGTGCACTGCGCGCTCAAGAAAACAGAACACCGCTGCCCAGGCAGCGTTCTTCTAGGTGCCTTGGAACGCATTCCCGGTGTTTACGACCGCTCCGCACCAGATGCAACGTGTGGCCGATTTTCGAATGATGCGGTGACACTGTTCGCACGTCATGACTGCCGATCCGTGCGTTGCCGCGGAGGCTTCGGCATCGTGCATGAAGCGCTTGAGATCTGAGTCAGTCAGTCCGGTATGCTCCTTGAGTAGAGCCCAGAGAGCCAACATCACCAGCTGCATGCGCTCGTATCGGCGCTCAAGCGCAGCGAGGCGGTCGCCCGTACCGGTGAGCCGCTGGTCCGTGTTCGCCTGTAGAGCGCTGAGGCCGGCCATCTCAGATTGCAGTGATCCCCCAAGGGCAATGTCAAATAGATCCATCGCGACCCCTCCCAGTCTATCCGACGCAGATTTTTCGATCGAATGAGCGTCATCGAGGCGTCCCACCTTAACGCATCATGGGCGCTGGAATCGAGGCCGGCCGTGCGGCCGTCACCGGACGGTTTCGCCCCTCGCCAACATGAGTTCCCATTCACCCCAGTACCGACTTACGGTTAGTCTCAGACGTTCTACCTCGCAATACACTCCCGATAGCAGTGGATCACGCAGATGACTTTTTCTGTTTATCTCTCGAGGGCCGAAGTAGTGGTCACATCGTGTGGTGGGACCATGAACGTGAGGTTGGGGATAAGCGCACGGAACTCGTGACACCCTCGTTCGCTGACTTCGTTAGCATGCTGCGGAGTTTACGCGCCTAACTGCACGTTCGTTCGGTCGCTCAACACTCAGGCGCGAGAGCCCGTGTGGAGTCCCTTTACGACAGCCCAGAGGAGACAGTAGAAACCCGCCCACCAGAGCGCAGCGCCTGCAATGATCGATGCCCAATACACCCCGTTGGAATCCAGGAAATCCGATGCGCTCGCAACCGCCGCAACCGGCAGGCAAACCGCGGTGAGAACTCTTTCCCAGGTGGACGAATCGTGGATCGACCACATGAACATCTCAATGCCCACGAGGGTCACGCACAGCGAACACATGAGCGAATAGACAAGCCGAGGAATGCTCCATTTCGCCATCTACGCACTCGTCAGAACGGACTTGGTCTTAAAACAGTCAAAACGCACAAAGACTTGGATCAGGCCGCAATCCGCCAAGGTGAATTCGTCGTTCAGCGAATCGAGCTGCCCGTAGAAGCTCATGGGCTTCCCGCAAGAACAGACCGGAAAGTCGGCTTCCGGCATCAAATCCGGCTTTCCCCCGATGCGATGGCGTTGGCCGACATCTCCTCCGGCCCACTTGAACGGAGGAAGCGCGGCCGCCTCCGAGCGCAGCGGCTCCAGAATCAGCTTGAATGCGGGAATGGGCTTCACCGGAGAATCCTTAGCTCTGGTCGGATGAGTATGCCGCACCGTGCGATCCGCTGCCTAGGCACGCTCCCTCCCAGCCTGCTCGCGTTGACCCAGGCAGACCTGCCCTTCAGATCGCTTCGGGGTCGAGTCTCAGTCCATCGAGGAAAGCCGCGAAACTCCCCGCGAGCTCAATGACCAGGTCCTTCTCGTCATGGAACAACACTTTTACGGGGCGGGGGCTCTTGGAGACATCCAGAAAGAACTGATTGCCTCCGCCATCGGAGGCAAAGACGAATGCCTCCTTTCCAAGGATGGGTCGAAACACTCGCTGTGCCCACCACAGACTCCTCGAATCCCCCTCTCGATCGTCCGTGAGGTGATAGAAGTGATTCACAGCGCAATAGTGCCGGCGCTCTGGCATGCCATCGGGCAGGAATGTATCCAGTTCCGGATGCCCTCCGTTCGAATACGCAAGGAATGTCAAATACTCGCCCGGCACGGCGATCCCGAATTCAGATTGAAACTGGGCAATCTGCTGAGTCGATGGGGATGGACGACGTACAGGCTTCCCACCCTCATTCAGATTCAATTCCGCCAGATCGCGCATTCAGTCTTCCCCTTGCCAAACCTCGGTACCCGGCGGGTGCCGACGCGACCCCACGAGCCGGGAGACTTGGACGTGATATTTAGTAGTCGAAGGGCAATGGCCCGTGGAGTAACGGAACGCCGGCCGTCTCGAGTTGGCGCTGTGCGCCTGCCAGGAATCTCGCGGCCGACGCGCTGGGTTCGTGTTGGTAGATCAAATGGATGCGAACCGGTCTGCCGGCTGCATGGGGGAACTGCCCATACTTGGCCGCTTCGCACGAAATCCAAGTATCTGCCGATCTTGGCCTCTAGAAGCCGGAAGTGAACGGGCTGATCGTCCCAGGAAAGATGGTCCGAAATAGTCAGAACGACGTCCCCAGTGGATTTGTCCAACCCGGCACCGTCGATCACAGCGGCGTCTTCGATCGTCATGTTCTAGTTCCTGGAACCGTCAGCCTTACGGATAGTGGAGAAAGTCGCGGCGTCAATGTAGTCATCAAATTTGAGAGCGAAGAAATGCTCATGGCATTCTATAACGATCCAGGATACCGGCCTTTTAAGGAAAAGCGATTGCGGTCTACCAGCAACGGAACACTCCTGCTGGCAAGAGAATTTGCGCTTCCCGCCTGATCGGGTGCGCGACCAATACGACCTGCCACCGGACCCGAATTCTCTCCTGAGCATTGTCGACCTCCGGTGTCGCCGTCCTTGAGCGCGTCTGGGTTGGGCCTACGACTCAGGTACTGGTCCCCCTACTTCCGTTTCGCTTCACGATGGCGTTTGTGTGTTCGACCGCGCGCCCGTCCGCCTTCGACGAATTCTCCCGATCATGCCCAGGAGCATCCAGCAGATTACGATGCCGGCCGGAACAACGAGCGGAACCCAGATATAGACATTGTGTCCGCAGGCATTGCTGGATCTCAAACCGGGAATGCTGCAAAAGCCCGCGAGCAGGCTGCACCCCAGAACACAGCCAACCAAGAGCGAAATGATGGATCTGAGCCACGCGTTCACTGCTCAATTCCTCACCGAACCTCGCGCGACTCCATCACTATACCGCACCGCACCAAGGTCGCGCTCCCTGGCCGCCGTCCGGCCGGTATCCAATCTGTGACCGCCTTCCCGGCGATGCCGACATAACAGGTAGAGGATCGATGTCGCACTGTACGAATTCAAGGACGATACCCATGCTGCGTTCCCTCGCCCTCCTTCTCATCGGCCTCTGTCTCGCCGCCCCCGCGTTCTCAGCGTCACCGGCAACGTCGATTCATAGCCTTTCGGCCCTCCCGGCCGCCGGCCGGTGCACTACGCAATCGCAATCGGTGCGATCGAATGCTTTCCCGACGCCCGCGGCCGGCTGCTGCAAAATCTGCCATATCGGCAAAGCCTGCGGCAACACCTGCATCGCCGCCGAAAAGGTTTGCCACATCGGGCCCGGATGTGCGTGCGATGGGTAAACCTACTCGCGTTGACCGCCCGGACGGGCTCGCTCAACGCGGGGGATGAGTGTCCGAAGAGAGACTCGAGATTCACCCCCTCGCCAAACGGATACGTCCGAGGGCGCACAGCGCCTGAGACGCCTCAGGATCGGGAGTCTCAGACCGGCCTCTCACCTGCCGGTCGTCATGGTCTTGGCGCCGGCGGCTCTACAACGGGGGTACTCTGACCAAACACGATAAGCCACTTCCCGTCGCGCTTGACGTACACAGCACTGCCGATGCCTTGTGCGGTAAGGGCTGGATGACCTTGGGCGGCGGGAACCGAGACAACCAGTCTCTGTGTCAGGATGGCTGTATCCGCGGCAATCAGCCGGAAGCTCGTGTCCACGGTCCGGACAGTGTTCTTGTACGCCAGAATCACGCTCCATCCTTTGCGCATTTCCTCTTTACCACGCCACCAATAACCATTGCCGGCGTTCACGTACTCACCATCCGCAGCCCAGAAAGCCATCAGGGCGTCGAGATCTCCCCGGTTCCAGGCCGCTTCAAAAGCCGCGTTGACTGCCAGAACCTGAGACTTTGCCTCCAGATCCGCGGGATCGAATCCGGCGCCAAGCGAAATCGTTGAGAAGCAGAGCGCGACGATGCAGGTCATGATCCGATTCATGTGAGCCCTTTATGAGTTATCTCCACGTCAATATTGCGCTAATGCTCCGGTGATCCGTCAACTTTATATCGTTGAGCAATAGCCAATCGCCCGCCGATGCTCGTTCGCGTTGACCTGACCCAAGGCGATCAGCTCAACGCGGTCAAAAGTCAGAGCATGGTTTCAAGCGGTCACCCCTCGCCAAACGGATCCTTCGTAGGTGCGCAGCACCGGGCGCGCTGGATTGCAGCAGCCCCACCTCGGTAGTAGGCTCGACTACTCCTGTAGTTAATGAGGGGCCAAGAAGGGAGCCTGCCGCGGAGCGTTGCGGCAGCTCGGCGGATGCGGGCGAAGCCACGGAAGAATTCCTCTCGCCCGTCTTTCGATTGGAGGGATTGCGCAGCCTTTGCTGCGCCGCATCCTCTGACATGCCCCGGCGCAGCCGGTGGCGCGCGCGTAGACTGTCATTCAAGCGAATGGCGCCAGGTGTCCGTGGTACACAACCCCACCGCAGGGTAAGAAGGGAGAATGGAGCACCTCATCGATTGGCAACGCGGCGAGCGCTGGCTCTCCCAGGTCTTTGAGTTCGAGCCGGCGCTGCGCACAGCACTTTTAAAGAGTCCGCGGATCGAGTCCGCGCCTGGCCACAGCGAATCGATCCTCGATGAGCTGTTATCCGAAACCTACGCCCGGATCCTGACCGCCGCGAGCGAGGCGGACTTCATGCCGCCGTGCTTGAAGACTTTTGCGTTGAAGATCGCCCGCGAGGTCGCCGGCCTTCCTCCCGATGAGGATGTCGAGGGCCGCGAGGCGGCGGAGCTCGCCGCCCTGGCGCGCGTGGCGAGAGCCCTGCCGGATACGACGCGCCAGGTTTTCACGTTGCGGAAAGTGTATGCCTGCTCGCAGGAGGAGATCGCGACGCGCCTGAAGCTCTCGGCCGCGGAGGTTGAGCGGCACCTGATCCAGGCCGCCATCGCGTGCACCAAAGGCCTCTTCGGAGGCGAGTTCGCTAGAGAGCGCCCTCGAGGGCCCGCCGGCGTGACACGCCTGGATTCCTGACCTCATCGACGAGCGGATCGGCACTCGCCGCGATACTCGGTCTAGTGCGATGCGTTGGCGTCTGTGAAGTACAAAATCCGCTCTTTGGTCGCAAAGTACAGGTGCATGTGTTCAACAACGCTCAGTCCGAGCATCAGCGGCGCTTCCCCTCCCAAGCAACCCTCGTGAATCGCCGCATGCTCCTTTCCGGTGGTGGTGGTCAACGAGCACGATTCCCGCTTCTCGGTGTCCAGTTGAATTCGCGCGTTGGTCACTTGAAGGCCTGACGCCGTGAGTGCCATTGCGCGGTAATGGGCGACGGGCGCGCCACTGGTACTGACTTCCGTCTCGATATCGGCAGAATGCTCATCAAAGCCGTACACCTGCTTGGTCACGTCAGTGGGGAGCGTGTTCACCCGGGCAGTGGTCGAAACGGTCGCTTCGACGTTCTTGCCGTCCAGTTCCATCGGGAAGTAGAAATTGCCCAGCTGACCTTTGGTGATCGTTGCACTCGAGTAGGAGTCCGTCCAATAGACCACGGATCCGGGGCAATGGTCCTGCGAGTACAGATTCAGGCGGTGATTTGCGAAATCGAGCTCGAAATCGAGCTTCCCGAATGCATCCATGCCCAGCTCTCCGACGATCGGATCTTCACCGAGTCTCTCCCGACGTGTCAGACGCGGCACAAGGACGAATTGGGCTTTCCCGAATTGCACAGGGCCCAGCGCGAAGGAGGGAACCGCTGCAAACTGTGTCACCGTGAAAGCACCGAACTTGACCTCTGCGGAGTTTACGGGCAAGGGGGACACGGTGGCGCCGACGGGGCCGGCGGCATCGGACCACATCACGGTCATGATCGAGGCGGTGCTCAGGATCATCCGTGCGGGATGATCATTGACCGTCACGGGCGTCAGGATTCCGTTGTCGGTAACCGTGAATTCCACGGAGCCGACGCGCTTGAGAGTGCAGTCCTTCTTAGACCTGTCGGCTGCCGCGAGCGTGTGGGACAGCAGACATAACGCGACGGCGGCAGCGAACACCATTCCATGCGGGCGGGGGTTGCGCACCTGAGAATCCTGTGAGCGGGTCGGGCTTTCCGGTGATTTTGCCGCAGACTCTCACGTCCGCTCGCGGTTTTCAATGCAACGCTGGCTCGCAAGCGCCCGTGGTGGGCGCTGCCCGATCCTCGCCCCCTAGGCTCGGCGCCGTTGAGGCGGTCGCGTCCAAAGTTCGTGTCGGCCGTCATAGGCGGCCCGCCAAAGCCTCGGTCACAATGGGTGTCATCGACCTCCAGTGCACCCCATGCCCGATCCCGTCACGCACCCGTTTCTACAGTCGCAGTGGTTCTTCCCCTATTTTGTGGCGATGTGGTTTGGAGTGACCGGTCTGCTGGCGTACGCAAGCGGCTGGGCGCGTCTCGCCAACCAGTTTCCCGCGCAGATGCCTGTGCAGGGAGATCGCTTCCGCTTCGCATCCGGATCCATGGGTCTACGCTTTGTTCCGGTGAGCTACGACAATTGCCTCTTCGTCACCGTGAGCCCCAGCGGTTTGCGTATTTCCATCTTCTTCCCGTTCCGCTTCCTGAGCGCACCGATGTTCGTTCCATGGAGTGCGATGGAATCCGTCACCCAAGGACGTTTTCTTCTTTTGATGCATACCACCGTCCTGGTCATCAAGGAGCAATGGCCGCGAATCACCTTCCGTGGCGGAGCGGGCAATGCCGCCTATCGGGCCTTTCTAGCTTCTCGCTCAGGAGCGCACCCCGACAGCGAGGCCATCGCGATCGCGCACAGAAGCCGCTCGCCTTTTGGATAGCGGCAGGCACCCGCCTGCGGCGGTGTTACTTCAGTCGAATGCGCGGCCGCCGGCAACGAGTAGGTAGCAGCCCGTCACCGAATTCCCGGGAGTAGCAGACCCGCGCCTCAAGAGGCTCTTGCCGCGGAATATGTCGCGGTGCTGTCGGCCGGCTTCAACTCGCGCCGCTCTGCGCACTGGTTGCGAGCGTCCGCGGTGGCTTCCCGG
>FTEM01002219.1_pt1 | contig 14786 bp, 13 predicted proteins | sample 1640201 | NCBI WGS metagenome assembly FTEM01 (sample SAMEA3914816, study PRJEB12502) | metagenome | biome: forest; material: soil | place: USA | collected 2011-09-16 | depth 0.3 m | reverse complement strand
GTGCCGCGGAACTGCCCTTCGACACGGTGACGCGAGCGTGTATGCGTGAGCTGATACTTCTCGGCGCCCTCGATCACTTGGGCCATGGCCTCGACCACGCGCACGGGATAACGGCCAGTCGCCGTTTCAGCGGACAACATAACCGCGTCGGTTCCATCCATCACGGCATTGGCGACGTCGCTCACTTCCGCGCGTGTCGGGATGGGGTTCTGAATCATCGACTCCATCATCTGAGTTGCCGTGATCACGACGCGGTTGCGGCTGCGGCTCTGGTGAATGATGGTCTTCTGCAAGCCCGTCAGCTCTGCGTATCCCATCTCCACGCCGAGGTCGCCGCGGGCAACCATCACCACATCCGCCGCTTCGATGATTCCCGTCAGGTTGGCGACCGCTTCGTGACGCTCGATCTTGGCGACGATGCGCGCCTCGCCCCCCGCTTGGCGAACGAGTGTACGAGCGAGCTCGATGTCCGCCGCATCGCGTGCAAACGAGACGGCTACGTAGTCGATATTTTCTTCGGCGGCAAACTTGATGTCGTCCCGATCCTTCTCGGACAGCGCCGGCGCGGAAATGCCGCCGCCCTGGCGATTCAGTCCTTTGCGATCGGACAGCTCGCCACCCACGCGCACGGTAGTTTCGATCTTCGTCGGCATGACGCGCTCGACGTCCAGGACGATCTGGCCATCGTTGAGCAACAGCGCATCGCCCGCGACGACATCCTTCGGCAGATTCTTATAAGCGCAGCCGACGGTTTCGACGGTACCCGCCTTGGGGTCGAGTTCCATGTCGAGGGTGAAGTGCTGACCCTCCTTGAGCATGACCTTCCCATCACGGAAGCCTTCGATGCGGATCTTCGGGCCGCCCAAGTCGAGAAGCACACCGATGCACTTCTCCGCGCTGTTTGCGGCCTGGCGCACCAAATTGAGGCGCTTGCGCCGATCCTCCACCGTGCCATGAGATGCGTTGAGGCGAACGACGTCGACTCCGGCACGCATCATCGTCGTGAGTATTGCGAGATCATCCGTCGCCGGTCCAACCGTGGCGACAATCTTCGTTCGTCTGAGCATAGTTCCTGTTTGCGCGCGGGCCGGCGATCTGCCGACCTTTGAGCAGGTCGTATATCAGCCCTTGGCGCGTTCTTCCAGGGCCGCTACCGCCGGCAGCGTCTTTCCTTCGACGAATTCGAGGAACGCGCCGCCCCCGGTCGAGATGTACGAGATGCCGTCCTCGATACCGTACTTCTCGATTGCCGCGAGCGTATCGCCGCCGCCAGCAAGGGAGAACGCCTTGCTACGAGCGATAGCGAGCGCCACCGTGCGGGTACCCTCGCCGAACTGCTCGAACTCGAACACTCCCAGCGGGCCGTTCCACACTATAGTCCCGGCAGATTGCAGCAACTCGCTGAACCGGTCGCTGGTGTCCGGCCCGATGTCGAGAATCATCTCATCCGGCCGAACGTCGTGGATGGTCCGCACGTCGGCGTGGGCTGTGGCCGCAAATTCCTTCGCCACGACCACGTCGGTCGGGAGCGGGATCTCGGTGCCGCGGGCACGCGCCTTATCCATCAGCCGGCGGGCCACGTCGAGCATCTCTGCCTCGTGCAGTGACTTACCCACCCCGACGCCGGTTGCGGCAAGAAAGGTATTGGCGATGCCGCCGCCGACTATGAGCTGGTCCACCTTCTCGAGCAGCGATTCGAGTACGGTCAGCTTGGTGGAGACCTTCGACCCGCCGACGATGGCGACCAATGGTCGCGCTGGCTCATGAAGTGCCGTTTCGAGAGCGGCCAACTCACCTGCCAGCAACGGTCCCGCGCAGGCGATCTTGGCGAAGCGCACAACCCCGTGGGTGCTCGCCTCCGCACGATGCGCAGTTCCAAACGCGTCCATCACGAATACATCGCACAAGGCGGCCATCTTGCGAGCCAGCGCCTCGGAGTCTTTTTTCTCGCCTTTGTTGAAACGAACGTTCTCGCACAGCACGGCGTCCCCGGCTGCGCAATCCACGCCGTCGAGCCAGTCCTTGCGCAGCGGCACCGGTTTGCCGAGCAGGTCCGAGAGTCGGGCAGCGATCGGGGCAAGCGAAAATTGCTCGTCGTACTTGCCCTCCTCCGGGCGGCCGAGGTGGGAAAGTATGAACACCTTCGCGTGCTGGTCGAGCGCGTAGCGGATGGTCGGCAAGGCTGCACGGATGCGCGCATCGCTCGTCACGACGCCGTCTTGAACCGGAACGTTGAGGTCTTCCCGGATCAGGACCCGCTTGTTGTGCAGGTCCGCATCCGCCATGAGCAGGACCTTCATGTCGCTTTCGACCAGGCGAGCGTGGCGTCGATCATGCGGTTGGAGAAGCCCCACTCGTTGTCATACCACGAGCAGACTTTGACGAGCGTGCCGTCGATGACTTTCGTGAGAGTCGCATCGAAGATCGACGAATGCGCATCGCCGTTGAAGTCCACCGACACCAGCGGCGCGTCGTTGTAGGCGAGAATGCCCTTCATCGCTCCAGCCGCCGCGTCCTGCAGCGACTTGTTGACTTCCTCGACACTCGTCGCGCGCTTCGCCGAGAAAGTAAGATCGACGAGCGAGACGTTGATCGTCGGCACGCGCACGGCGAAGCCGTCGAGTTTGCCCTTCAGCTCGGGCAGAACCAGGCCGACCGCCGCGGCAGCGCCGGTCTTGGTCGGAATCTGCGACATCGTGGCCGAGCGCGCACGGCGCAGGTCGGTGTGGTACACGTCGGTCAGAACCTGGTCGTTCGTGTACGAGTGAATCGTCGTCATGATGCCGGCGACGATCCCGATCTTGTCGTGCAGGACTTTCGCAACGGGTGCGAGGCAGTTCGTCGTGCACGAGGCGTTCGAAATCACAGTATGACTCGCCTTGAGGACGTTGTGGTTCACGCCGTAGACGATCGTAGCGTCGACGTCATCGCCACCGGGAGCGGAGATGATTACCTTCTTCGCGCCGCCCTTGAGGTGGCCGGAAGCCTTGGCCTTGCTCGTGAACAGGCCGGTGCACTCGAGCACAATATCGACGCCGAGGTCGCCCCAGGGCAGCTTCGACGGATCGCGCTCGGCGAGCACCCGGATGCGGTCGCCGTTCACGACCATCGAGTCGCCATCGACCGTCACTTCGCCGGGGAACCGGCCATGCACCGTGTCGTAACGAGTGAGGTGCGCATTCGTCTTCGCGTCGCCCAGGTCGTTGAGCGCTACGATCTGCATCTGACCGGTACGCTTGCCTTGATACGCCGCGCGCAGAATGTTGCGTCCGATGCGACCGTAACCGTTGATGCCCACCTTTATTGCCATGTACTCACCCTCGTTGCAAAGTAAATGCCGCTCAACCCGATCGCTGCAGCAAGCCCTCGATTTCCCGGGCCACATTATCGACGGTAAAGCCGAAATGCGGGAAAAGATCGGCCGCCTTGCCTGAGGCCCCGAATCGGTCCAGCCCCAGAACGCGGCCCTCCAGGCCGACATACCGCCACCACGAGAGCGTCGCTCCCGCTTCGACCGCCAGCCGCCGCGAAACCGCCCGCGGCAGCACACTTTCGCGGTATGCCTCGTCCTGTGCGTCGAATACTTCCGTCGACGGCATCGATACCAGGCGGACCCGCCGGCCACTGGATTTCAGCGCGTTGACCGCCTGCGCCGCGAGGCCAATCTCGGAGCCGGTGGCGAGGACCAGGCATTCCGGCACGCCCTCGCAGTCAATCAGGGTATAGCCGCCCCTGCGAATGTCCGATTGCTGCTGCGGAGTTCGCGGCTGCGGCGGCAGTGCCTGGCGCGTCAGTACGAGTGCGGTCGGCCCATGATGTTCGACCGCGGCTGCCCACGACACGGCCGTCTCGACCCCATCGCAGGGCCTCCAGAGCGTCATGTTCGGCATCGCGCGCAGGCTGGTCAGATGTTCTATCGGCTGGTGCGTGGGCCCATCCTCGCCGAGACCGATTGAGTCGTGGCTGTAGACCAGAATCACACGCGCCTTCATCAGCGCCGCAAGACGCACGGCGTTGCGAGCGTAATCCGAGAAAACGAGAAATGTGCCGCTGTAGGGGATGAAACCACCGTGCAGAGCCATTCCGTTCATCGCGGCCGTCATCCCGAACTCGCGCACGCCGTAGTGAATGTAGTTGCCGGACACATCCTCGGGTGTGATCACGCGCGCACCCTTGAAGAGGGTGTTGTTGGAGCCTGTCAGGTCCGCCGAGCCACCGATGAATTCAGACACCACAGGCGCGATGACGTCGAGCACGGACTGCGAGGACTGACGTGTTGCCTTCGCGCCGGTCTCCTTCACCATGGCAGCCGTCGCGGCGGCTACCGTGCTTGCCCAGTTCTGTGGCAGGTCGCCGCGCATGCGTCGGTCAAACTCGCGAGCGAGTTCCGGGTGCGCATCGCGGTAACGCAGGAACAAGTCACGCCATGCGGACTCGGTAGCCGCACCGCGTCGGCGCTGATCCCAACCTGCCCGCACTTCATCGGGAACGACGAACGGCTCATACGGCCAACCGATCGCTTTACGTGTCGCGGCCACCTCGTCGGCGCCGAGCGCTTCGCCGTGCGTCGCCTTGGTTCCCTGCTTGTTGGGTGCGCCCCAACCGATGACGGTCCTGCAGCAGATGATCGAGGGCCGTTCCGTTTCGTCGCGTGCCATGCTCAACGCCGCCGCAACCGCCTCCGCGTCGTGCCCGTCCAAATTTGCAATGACATGCCAGCCATAGGCTTCGAATCGCGTGGGAGTGTCGTCCCTGAACCAACCCTCGACCTTGCCGTCGATGGAGATGCCGTTCTGATCGTAGAACACGATGAGCTTGCCGAGACGGAACGTTCCGGCCAGCGAGCACGCCTCGTGCGAGATGCCTTCCATGAGGCAACCGTCGCCGGCAAACACGTAGGTATGGTGGTCGACGATGTTCAACCCCGGACGATTGAACTGCGCCGCCAGCATCTTTTCCGCAAACGCCATTCCGACTGCGTTCGCAAGCCCCTGGCCCAGCGGGCCGGTCGTCGTCTCGATTCCCAGCGCCGCCTCGGCTTCCGGATGTCCGGCCGTCCTGGAGCCTAACTGGCGGAAATTCTTGATCTCCTCGATGCCGAGTGAGTACCCGGTGAGATGCAGCAGCGAGTACAACAGCATCGAAGCGTGGCCATTCGATAGGACGAATCGATCGCGGTCGACCCACCGTGGATTGCCAGGGTTGTGCTTGAGAACACCGTTCCACAGCACTTCGGCGATATCCGCCATGCCCATCGGCGCGCCGGGATGGCCCGAATTGGCGCGCTGGACGGCGTCCATGGAGAGGGCGCGGATGGCGTTGGCAAGGTCGCGGCGTGTGGTCATGCGGCTGTTTTCGTCGGCGCGGCGCCGCGTTTGTGAATCGAGCCGCGCATTTTCCATCAGACGCGCCCGATGCTCAAATGCGATTGTCGGGGACAGCCGACAGAACTTAATTCCGCGGACGCAACAGGTTCCACAATATGTGCGTGGGCGGGTTCACATTATCGGGACCCGGCTGCGCGACTGCGTCATGTTCGGCGCCGTGAATCCTGTGCGCTTGACCCAGTTCACTGCATCTCAAAGACCCTCTGCTACGATCTCGTGGCACCGCGGGCACGACGCAGGAACTGGCGCGCGCCGTGGTGGTCCCGTAATTGGGATACAACCACGGCGACAGGATAAATGAGCGTATTGCGACTAACACACTTTACGGATCCGCATCTCTACGGCAGTGAGACAGAATCGCTGCGTGGCATCGCTACCCTACCCGCGCTCAAGGCCACGCTAGCGCACGCTCAGGAGCGTGAATGGCCGCCGGATGCCGTGCTCGTGACCGGCGACATCGTCCAGGACGACCCCGCCGGTTATCCCCATTTCCGGCGCGTTTTCGGTTCATTGGGCGTGCCTGTGCTGTGTCTTCCCGGCAATCACGATGAGCCCGCGACGATGCGTCGGGCGCTCCAGGGCGAGCCTTTCGTCGTAGGCGGATTCGTGGATCTGGGATTCTGGCGCATCATCCTGCTCGACAGCACCCTTGCAGGCTCGGCCAGTGGCCGCCTGAGTCCGCAAGCTCTCGAGGAGCTCGAAGCGGCGCTCGCCGGCGCCCGCGGCCGCCACTGCCTGGTCTGCCTGCATCACCACCCCGTCTCGATGTCGAGCCGTTGGCTGGATGAGGTCGCCCTGGAGAATTCCGCAGAGTTCCTGCAGGCCATCGATCGTCACAGCAACGTGCGCGCGATCCTCTGGGGTCACGTGCATCAGAGCTTCGATGGGCTGCGCAAGGGCGTGCGCCTGCTGGCGACGCCGGCAACCTGTGCGCAATTTCTGCCTCATGCCGACGAATTCGCCGTCGACCGGCGACCGCCGGGGTACCGTACGCTGGAGCTGCGGCCCGACGGAACGCTGCTGACGGAGGTCGTGTGGGTCGAAAAATTTGCCGCTGGTTCCTCTCGCTCGGTCTGCTCGGCTGCCTGACGGCCCATGCGGGTAGCCCCGTCTGGGCCATCCGCGGCGAGCACAATACCGTCTACCTTGCCGGCTCCGTGCATCTGCTCAAGGCGGACGACTCGGTGCTGCCTGCGGCTTTCAATCGCGCCTATGGCAGCTCGAAGGGTCTGGTCATGGAGCTCGATCTGGACAACCTGAATCCCATGGAGGCAGCCGGCTGGATGATGGAGCACGGCACGCTCCCCGAAGGGGTCACGCTGCGGCAGAAAATCGGCGACGCGCGCTATCAGCGGGTCGCCGCCGAAGCCAAGCGCCTCGGCGTGCCCGGCGAGTTGCTGGAGCAATTCCAGCCGTGGGTGATCGGCATGCAGCTACTGGAAGTGCAGTACCAGCAACTGGGTTTCCAGGCAGACCAGGGTGTCGAGCAGCAGCTCGACCAGCGGGCGCAAGCGGATGGCAAGCCGGTGAGCGGACTCGAGACCGTTGCGGAACAACTCGGCGTGCTCGGTGGCATGTCGGACGATGACCAGGCGCGGTTCCTGGACATGATCGTGACTGAAATGCACGACGTCGGCAGCGACACGCAGGCGGTCATCACAGCCTGGCGAAACGGGGATGCCGCGAAGCTCGCGGCGCTTCTCAGCGACGAATACAAATCCTTCCCGGCGCTTTACCGCACGCTCGTGACAGACCGGAACAAGCGCTGGATGCCGCAGATCCAGAAGCTGCTGCAGGACAAGCAGGACTACTTCGTAGTGGTCGGCGCGTTACACCTCGTGGGCGACGGTGGGCTGCTCGACCTGGTGCGCCGTGACGGCTATCGCGCGGAGCAGCTCAACTAGGCCTGCAGCGTTCCGGCGCCTTCCCCATCATGTAGAGCTGCAGATATTTGCGCCGCACGTAGTTGGCTTCGACCAGCGCGAACACCAGTCCGCGCCAGCCGTCGAGGAAGCCCAGCCGCAAGATGAATCCGCGCCAGAAGCGCCACTGCGGATTCAGTAGCACCTTTCCCAGGCCGCAACGCTTGCCGCTGTTGTAAAGTGACTCCGCCATCAACGCGGCGTAGCGCTGCATGCGGTTCTGGTGATCGATAAGGTTACGGTAGGAAAAATGCTCGAGGTGTCCGCGCAGTCTGCCAACAGGACCGTCCACCTGGGTGTTCTCGTGGATCTCGCGACCGATCCAACGACCGCGACGGCGGTCGAATAGCCGGATCAGGCGATCGGGGTACGCATTGCCATGGCGCAGAAAGCGGCCGAAATAATCCGTGATGCGGGGAACCGACCAGCCGGCGCGGGCTGCGAATCCGAGCTCGCGCTCAGCTTCGATCTCGGCGCGCAGCTCGGCGCTGACGCGCTCGTCGGCGTCGAGGCACAGGACCCAATCGTTAGCCGCTGTGTCGACGGCAAATTGTTTCTGCGAGCGGTATCCGGGCCAGTCCCGCTCGACAACCCGCGCGCCGAGCGCAGCCGCCAGCTCGCGCGTGGCGTCGGTCGAATGCGAATCGACGACCACGATCTCGTCGCAGAAGCTGACCGAGCGCAGGCATGCCTCGATGCGGTCGGCTTCATTGTAAGAAATGACGCACGCGGACAATCGGCTGCGGCCGCTGTTCTCCACTTGCTCCCCGCTTTGAGACTGGCTTGGAAGCCGTAGAATAACCCCAATGTCATCCATCTTGTTCTACGACCCCTCGTGCCAGAAGCCGTATGACACGCGCACGCTGCTCGAGAAGGCGACAGGCGGAACGGAGGCGAGCGTCACTCGAGTCGCCGATGGGCTCGGTGCTTACGTCATGCAGCACAACCGCACCGAAGCGTTCGGTACCTATGTTCCGCCAGGAAAGATTTCCGGTATCGAGCACGTGGTCCTGAATCGAGATTCGCGTGCCCTTCCTGTCGTGCGCGACCTCTATCCTCAGGCCTGCGTGTACCTGTGGGTTCACGACCTGCTCAGTCCGGGCTCAAAACGCGGCCGGCGCCTGGCTTCGACTGCCTCGCTCCTGCGCGACATGTCGGTAACGATCATCTGTGTCTCGGATTCGCAGCGCCGCGGTGTGGAGGCGACTCTCCAGGACATGCGCATCGACGATCAAGTCCGAGCCTGCACGATCTACAACCCCGTTTCCGACGCGCTCGCGCCGGACGGATCGCCTGTCGACCATAACAAACTTGTGTTCTTCTCATCGCCGAACAAGGGCCTGGCGTACACACTGGACGCGTTCCGCGCGATGCGGCGTCGAATGCCCGATCTGTACCTCCGCGTCGCAAACCCCGGATACAAACGTGGCAAGCCGGCGAGCATCGACGGCGTCGAATGGCTGGGCCCACAACCCCAGGAGCGCATTCACGCAGAAGTACGCTCCGCCTTGTGTACGTTCATTCCCAACTTCGTACTGCCCGAGACGTTCGGCCTCGTGTTTGCCGAATCGAGAGCCGTCGGCACACCTGTCCTGACGCACGACTGTGGCGCAGCCGCGGAAGTGGTCGGCGATCCGCAGCAAGTACTACCGCTCTCGTATGCGTACCGCGCGTATGAGGCGGCCGTTCAATCGCTATCGATCCGCTGGCGCGCGGGCCCTGCGCGCATGGCCGACCGCCTCGGCCTTTTTGACGCCTACATCGAACGGATTCACGCCTGGCGCTCGGGTTCGCGCCCGAACACCGGCCCCGACCCCAGATTCCGCCTCACGGCGGTTTTGGATCAGTGGCGCGCGCTGTTGGGGCATGGATAAAGCTGTTCTGCGTGACGCGCTGCTCGGGCGTCAGCAGGCCCAGTCTCTCCAACCTCGCTTCGATCGCCCGAAGCGTGCGACCGTGCTTCGCAGCCAATTCGGCGAGCGGCTCGCCGCCCTGAAACCCCGTTATCAGTGCGTGTTCCTCATCGAGACTCCAAGAGCGTCCGACGTTGCCCGGTAGTTGGGCGCGTCGCTGCGTCCGCGCCGCCATCTGCTCCAGTGCGCCGACGCCTGCCAGCAACGCTCGCAACACTTCTGCGTTCTGCAACACCGTACCCGCCGCAAGCTCCTCTCCCGTGAGCGGATCGATTCCCTGGACCAACGCCTGGAGAATCTGCCGCGCCTTGGTTTCCCTCATAAAATGCTCCATCCATGGTGGTTGACGCCAGTGCACAGTCTCGACTACGCGCACCCCGGCAGGCAGATCCAAAGACTTCGCGTTTGTGGAGATTTGCGCGAATGCTAATGTAGGCGCACGGAAACTCGTCCAACGGATACGACATGCGCGCGTTCGCCTTGTTTCTCGGTCTCATCCTCGTCGCGCTGGCGACGATCGGCGTGTTCACCTACCCGGCCTGGCTGCTGCTGCATCCGCACTTCAATTTTCCGTTCCACCGCATCGGCGAGCGCATCGCCATGCTCGTGGGACTGCTGGGCTTCCTGATCATTGCGCCGCGCATGCGCCTCGGGGACCGAGTCAGTCTCGGATACGCAATACCGCGGCGACAGTTCGGACGTGAGTTCCTGGTGGCGCTCGCGGTCGGTGTCATCACGATGCTCGTGATCGTAGGAGCGATGGCAGCTTTGGGCCTGCGCGACTGGCACAAGGCTGCGTCACTCGATGTGCCCAAGCTGGCGAAGCTCATCGGTCAGGCATTGGCGAGCGGACTCATGGTGGCGCTCATCGAGGAAACGGCTCTGCGCGGTATCATCTTCACAGGCATCCAGCGCGAGTCCGGGACAACGGCCGCGGTCCTGCTGACTGCCCTCATCTACGCCGCCACCCACTTCTTTGCAAAGCACCATATCGATGCGGACCAGGTGACCTCTTCGAGCGGGTGGGACCTGTTGGCGGGCACACTGCATTCGTTCGCCGACCCGATCGGCATCGCCGACGCCTTTCTGACGTATTTTGCGGTGGGCGTGATCCTCGCCTCGATACGCGCCGCAACCGGCCATATCGCCTCCTGCATGGGCCTGCACGCCGGCTGGGTATGGGTGATGCTCGCCGTGACCGGGATTTCCGGGCCGAGCCGGGATCAGCCGCTCAGCTTGCTGCTGAGTCAGACGGACGGCTTCGTGGGCTGGCTGGTGTTTGCCTGGACGCTGGTGATCGGATACCCGCTCGTCCGATTCTTCGCACGCCGTGCGGCCGTCAAGACTCTTCGCTTCGCCGTATGAGCGGATTGAGCCGCCCCAGCCGCACGAGCGGATCGTCAATCTCCAGGCATTGCTGCTTCTCGGACAGGCTGACCGGCAGGATCTCGGCCAGGCGGTTGCCGACCCAGGCCGAGTCGTCGAAATGCTTGGGGATTTTCGCGTAGAGCTCGCCAAGCTCGGGCAGCACCTTGCGCAGCAGCATGCCGAGGTGCTGGAACTCGCCCGGTAAATCCACCTGCTCCTCGGGAGGGAGCATCTGGATATCGGCGACGTTCAGTCCATCGTCCTGTTGCCATCGCTTCAAGACACGGAACTTCTGCTCGCCCGTGCACGTGATTCCGAGCAGCCCGTCGGGCATGGAATTGAAATCGACGATGCGCGCCGTAGTGCCGATCTCAGCCGTGTCTGCGACCGCACCGACCTCCCCGCCCGCACGGATCAACACGACACCGAACGGGCAGCGTTCGCGCATGCAGTGACGGACCATATCGACGTAGCGTGTCTCGAAGATCCGCAGAGGCAGCGGACCGCCAGGGAACAACACCGTGTTGAGCGGAAAAAGGGGCACTGCGGCCAGCGCGGCCGTGGTTGCGGGGGAAGGGTTTGCAGAGCGGGACATCGCCGGTCACCCACAAGGCTCGAGGCGTGTTTGTCGCGGCGAGACTACCTCATACGCTCGAGCGCCGCGAGCAGCTTCCCGTGCAGGCCGCCAAACCCGCCATTGCTCATGATCAGCACGTGATCCCCCGGTCGCGATGCTTTTGCCAGCTCGGCGGCTAGCGAGTCGACATCGCCGCTCGCGTGGGCCCGGCTGCCCAGCGCCGCACGGATCGGCGTTGCATCCCAACCAAGATCGGTCGGCGTGTACAGCCAGACCTCATCTGCGCCCGCCAGCGAAGGCGCCAGGGTGTCCCGATGCACTCCCAATTTCATGGTGTTGGAGCGAGGCTCCAACACGGCGACAATCCGGCTCTTGCCGACACGCCTGCGCAATCCATCGATCGTGGTCGTGATCGCTGTTGGATGATGCGCAAAGTCGTCATACACGCGCACGCCTTTGACTTCGCCCCGCAGTTGCATGCGTCGGGCGATTCCCGAGAACGACTGCAACGCGTCGATGGCATGCTCTACAGGCACACCGGCGTGGCGCGCAGCAGCGATCGCGGCAATCGCATTCTCCATGTTGTGAGCGCCGATGAGCGGCCAATGCACGGTGCCGCGTGAGCGGCCACCCTCCAGAACTTCGAAGCTCGAGAAGTCGTCTGCATTGCCGGCGGGACGCGCGGTCCACAGAGCATCCACTCCTGCCGCAGGCCGCCAGGTGAATCCCTCAGTCGGCGTCCAGCATCCCATGGCCAGAGTTTCCTTGAGCCGCTCATCCGCCGCGTTCCAGACGATCCTGCCGCTGCCCGGAATGATGCGCACGAGGTGATGAAACTGGCGCTGGATCGAGGCGACGTCAGGATAGATGTCGGCATGGTCGAATTCGAGATTGTTGAGAATGGCCGTCCGCGGCCGGTAGTGAACGAACTTTGCCCGCTTGTCGAAGAACGCCGTGTCGTACTCGTCGGCTTCGATGACGAAGAAGGGCTCGCGTCCGAGGCGCGCGCTCGTGTCGAAATTCGCCGGAACACCGCCGATGAGAAATCCGGGCGACAACCCCGCATGCTCCAGAATCCAGGCCAGCAGCGAAGAGGTCGTCGTCTTGCCGTGCGTGCCGGCGACCGCAAGCACCCACCGGTCTCGCAGCACCTCACGCGACAGCCATTCGGGCCCGGAGGCGTACGGAATGCTGCTTTCGAGCAACGCTTCGATGACCGGCTGGCCACGGGTCATGACGTTACCGACGACGACGACATCCGGCTTGGAGTTCAGTTGCGCGGCAGCAAATCCCTCGATCACTTCGATTCCGAGAGCTTCGAGCTGCGTGCTCATCGGCGGGTAGACGTTGCGGTCCGAGCCGGTGACGCGATGACCGGCACTGCGCGCAATTGCGGCGATGCCGCCCATGAAAGTCCCGCAGACTCCGAGAATGTGAACGTGCATCGCTTGCCTTCAGGGTTTGGCCGCAGAGATGGACAGCACCACCAGGTTTTCGACGAGCACCTGCAGGATGACCAGCGCCACGCTTGCCGGCCCCGACCACTCGAGCGCGGCCTTCACGATGTGGCCGTTCGCGGCGATGAGCCAGACGAGCAGGACGAGCGCGATCAGCGAGAACGGCACCTGCCAGAGGGCATCGTGTTGATAGCGCAGCGCCAGCCATTCCGACACGACCAACACGGGCGAAAGCACAGCCTGGAAGCCGAAGACGGCCGTCGTCGTCTGCAAAATGCGCTCGGGGCGGCGCAGAAGCTTGAGCAGGAAGTAGTACCACGCCAGCAGAAAGGCGATATCGAGCACCAGGCGGGCGAACCACGGGCCGTCCACGGGCGGTAACACCGCGTTCACCAAGAGGTTAATGGTGAAGTAAACCGCTACGGTCGCGGCCAGCAAGAGCGGCGACGCCGGTACGTCCTGGGGGCCTCGACGCAAGACTGCGATCTGTGTAAACAACCGGATCAGCTCGGTCATGACTTTCGTGACTGGCCTTCGCCTCGCATAATGCGCATTGTCTCGATTGTACAGATCATCCTTGAACACGTTGCACACGATAGTCACCACGCCCACGCAGCTCGCGGAGCTTGCCGGGCAGCTCGAATCGCTCCAGGGCATCGGACTGGATACGGAATTCCTGCGGGAGCGGACCTATCGCGCGGAACTGTGTCTCCTGCAATTGTCGGCGCCGAGCGACGCCGTGTGCGTCGATCCGCTCGCGCTTCAGGATCTGACTCCGCTCGCGCACGCGCTCACCGCCACCGGTACAGTCAAGGTGATGCACGCCTCGCGACAGGATCTCGAAGTTCTGTTCCCGGCGGTCGGACTCGTACGTCCCGTGTTCGATACGCAGATCGCCGCGTCACTGACGGGCCTGCCCGCTCAGATCGGGTACGCAGATCTCGTTCGCCGTCTCCTGGACAAGGATCTCGCGAAATCGCACACGCGCACCGATTGGTCGCGACGCCCTCTCTCGCCTGAGCAGATCGAATACGCGCTCGACGATGTGCGCTACCTGCTGCCGCTCAGGTCACAACTCGAAGAGCAGCTCGACAAGCTCAACCGGCGCGAGTGGCTGGCGGAGGAACTCGCCGAGCTGGGCGACGTCGGCGCGATCATGATGGACCCCGATCAGGCGTGGCTGCGCATCAAGGGATTGCGTGCGCTCGATCCCGGACGGACCCGGCTCGCACGTAGCATTGCCGCCTGGCGCGAGCGCCGCGCCGTCGAGCGCAATCGGCCGCGCGGCTGGATCCTGGACGATGCGGCGCTGCGGGAAATCGTAATGCGAGTGCCGAGATCGATGGACGCGATGGCCGCGATTCCCGACATGCCGCCGAGCCTGATCAAGCACTGCGGGGACGAGTTGCTCGAGTGTGTCCGCGAAGCACAGGTTCCAGATCCTGCGCCGCCCATCGAGGCGCGGCAGCGTCCGGATCCTGCGAAGGCCGCGCTGATCCGCACGCTCGGCACGTTGAATCAATCGATTGCAGGCGAGCTGGGACTCAGCCCCGAAGTGTTGGCAACGCGGCGCGACATGGAGCAACTCGCTGACGGCAGACGCGACGTTGCCGTGCTGCGCGGCTGGCGTCGCGCGGTCGTCGGCGAGCGCATGTTGGCCGCACTTTAGATTTCGTCACGAGCGTAAATTCACGATCGGTGTGCACACGGCGGCCGCGAGACGGCAGCGGGCTTGCTATTGCGGCCTCGACCCGCCAGAGTTGCCGCTACCCATGAATGAAACCCCGGACGAACTGCGCGCATTGCTCGACTACGAGCGTGCGGCTCGCGCCGAAGCCGAGCGCGCGGGCCGGCTGAAAGATGAATTTCTCGAAGCGCTGGGACATGAGCTGCGCGCGCCCTTGAACGCGGTCCTCGGCTGGTCGCGGCTGCTCGAGCTGGGGAGGTTGGGCGAGCAGGAGACGCGCGCCGGCGGACAGACCATCGCGCGCAACGCGCGGGCAGTCGCTCACATCGTCGACGATCTGCGCGACCTCAGCGCCATCACGAGCGGCAAGATTCGTGTCGAGCCCGAAGAGACCGACATTTGCGAGATCGTCGAGGCGGCCATCGAGTTGCATCAACTGGATGCGGCTGGCAAGGGCGTTACGCTCGGCAGGACT
>FTEM01002387.1_pt1 | contig 14823 bp, 12 predicted proteins | sample 1640201 | NCBI WGS metagenome assembly FTEM01 (sample SAMEA3914816, study PRJEB12502) | metagenome | biome: forest; material: soil | place: USA | collected 2011-09-16 | depth 0.3 m | reverse complement strand
GCCGGCTTGTTCGGCCGAATGGGGCCTGCGCACAGCATCGCCACGGTCATCGCCCTGTGCGGTCTGGCCGTCGCCATACAGGAGATCGACAATGTCTTTGCAGGATCGCTGCGCGGCGCTGAGCGCTTCGACCTGTGTGCGAAAATCGAGGTGCCTGTGCGCCTCGCAATGGGATGTGTGCTCGCGTACCTGGGATCGATGATCGCGAGAGTGCCGTCGCTGTTGGTGGCGCTGGTCGCGATGATGGCGCTCAAGTCGGCACTGAAGGCCTGGGCGGTTGCTTGTCTCTTTCAGAACCGCATCTGCTGCCTGCCTTCGTTCGTGTGGGCGCCGCTGCGCAGGGTGCTTGGGTTCGGCCTGTGGCAATGGCTGCAGACTGCGGGCACGGTTTTCTTTGCGACGGCCGACCAGTTGCTGGTCGGAGGGCTGCTGGGCGCAGCGGCGCTTGCTCGCTACAGTGTGTGTCTGCAGATTGCGCAGTATGTGCACATGGTGCCGAGCGTCATGATGCAAGTGATCTTTCCGCGGCTGAGTGCGCTGGGGCAGCGGGTAGATCCGGCTCGCGGCAACCGGATTTTGCGCTCGACCACGATCGTTGCCGTCGCAATTGCCCTCGCGCTTGGATTGCCGATCATGTTGTTGGGGCGCTGGCTGTTGTCGGTCTGGATCGGAGCGGAGTTTGCCGCCGACAATCACTGGCTGCTGATCGTGCTCGTGGCGGTGCACATTACCCTGGCATTCAACATTGGCTCGTATTTCGTGCTGCTGGGGTCAGGCCGGGCGGCACGTTCGGCCGCGGTTGTACTGCTGGCCGGCACCGCGCAATTCGTGTTTGCCTTCGTTGCCGCGCCATACGGAATTATTGCGGTGGCCTGCAATCGTTTCGTCTATTCGTTCCTGACCGCGTGGCTCTACAAGGCGGCGCGCTACCCAATCCATGCGCGATGATCCTCCTGTATGCCGCTTGTGCGGGGCGAGCGCTGTTCAAGAGCTCGGCGCCATTGCGAACAGCGACTTCTTTGCCGGACGAGTCTTGCAGGAACTCATCCCGGGCGGGCGCCTCTGGCGATGCACTGCGTGCGAGTCGATGTTTCGCCATCCGATCCTGCCGTGGCCGACCTACCAGCAGTTGTACGAGTCAGGCGCCGCCACACAGTGGAGCGGTGGCGAGCATCGCCACGATCTCGAGGTCGTCCGCTCGATCATCGCGGCCGAGAAAGTCGCTTGCAGCGTCCTGGACGTCGGTTGCGGTGCGGGCGACTTTTTATTGTCCTTGCCGGCGGCTCACACCAGGGCAGGCATCGAGCCGTCCGTTGCCGCTGCCGCAGGCGCGCTCGCGCGCGGAGTATCAGTCGTCGCGGGCTCAGTCTCGGCCCTCCCGTCCGCTGCCCGATTTGATGTCATTACGATCGTCGATGTCATCGAACACGTGCCGGACCCCGGATCCTTGTTGCGCGAGGCCTATGAACACGTCTCGCCCGGTGGACTGTTGATCGTCTCGACCGGGGATCCCGAGAATCCGCTGTGGCGGGGCGTGTTCAAATCCCGTTTCTGGTACTGCAGTTTTCCGGAGCATCTGTCCTTTCCGTCCTGCCTTTTCTTCCGCAATTGGGGCGCTAGCCAACAGGCGCGCGCGGTGACGAAGCTTGCGATCCGGTATCAAGCCTGTTCGCTGTGGGAGATGGCGGTCGGCTGGGTGATGCAGGCCGCCTATCTCGTCAGCCCGGCCGCATTCAACTGGGTCGGCCGCTGCACAGGCCGCTTGCTACGGCCGGCCGCGCGCCGCAGACGGAGTTATTCGCCGGGGGTTCCCGGCTTGTTCGTCGATCACCAGGTCGTGACGATCCGCAGGTCGGAATAGGCGGCGAGGGCGGCGGCCGCGCGGGCTAGGCTCGTGAAAACAGGAAGTCCGCTTGAATGGGCCGCGGTGAGCGGCCGCGCGAGAGATTGGCGACGCAGATGAGCCTGAACTGCTTTGACAGCAGGTACGCGACCACGTCCGTCGCGAGCGCCTGGCCAACGTACAGCTCGATGAACGAGGCCTCGACATAGACGAAGTTGAAGCGATCGAGCAGTTCCTCACACCCTTGCAGTGCGGTGAGCTCGAAGCCCTGGACATCCAGCTTCAGCAGCGCCCGCGGACCGATTGCCTCCGCAGCCACGCATTCTGCGAGCTTTGCCACCGACACGACTTCCTGGCGCGCTTCCTCCGTTAGCGGAAAGTTGTCGTGTTGCGCCTGCGCGATGGGCAACAAGGAGGAGGACACGTCCCAGCGCGAAACGTGCATGGCAGCCTGCCCGGACGCCATTCCGATCGCGGTGTTGAATAAACGCGTGTGGGAGTCGTGCGCGAACACCTTTCTGTACGTGGCAGCCGGTTTCTGCAACGGCTCGAAGGAAAAGATCTGCGCTTGCGGGAATAGTTTGCGGATGCAGAGCGCGAACTGGCCGCGATTGGCGCCGATGTCGATGACGGTATCCAGCCCGAGTCCGCCCAAAACGCCGTCGTGCTCGGTCGATGCGGCGACCCGTGTGCGCAGGAAAGGTGCGCGATATTCCGGGATCCACAGCACCCGCAGGAGTTTGGTCAGCAGGCGCATGCAAAGCTTACTCGATCCCCAGTTTCTTGATGCGGTAGCGCAGCGCCCGGAAGCTCATGCCGAGCAGCTTGGCGGCCGCCGTCTTGTTGTATCGAGTCTTTTCCAGCGCTTTGACGATGGCATCCCGCTCGATGTCCTCTAGCTGTTCGCCCAGCGCTCCGGTGCCCTCCGCGGTGGCGGGTGCAGGCTCCGGTGCGATGCGCGCAGTCGTACGCAGCTTGATGTGCTCGGCAGCAATGACGCCTCCGGTGCATAGCGTGATCGCGCGTTCCAACACATTCTCCAGCTCGCGTACATTTCCCGGAAACGGATACGTCTGCAGCAGGTCGAGCGCTTCGTTTGCGATCCGCGCCGGCTCGACATTCATCCGCCGGCCCAGGCGTGCGAGCACTGCATCCGCTATTTCCGGGATGTCCTCGCTGCGCTCGCGCAGCGCCGGCACCCGCATCTCGATGACGTTGATGCGATAGAAAAGATCCTCGCGGAAGCGCCCTTCCTCCACCAGCTCGGCCAGGTTCTTGTGCGTGGCTGAAAGAATGCGCACGTCGACGGTTTCTTCCCGCGACTCGCCCACGGGGCGGACCGTCTTCTCCTGCACTATGCGCAGCAGTTTCACCTGCATGTGCAGCGGCAGGTCGGCAACCTCGTCGAGGAAGAGGGTGCCGCCCTCGGCGCTCTGCACGAGCCCTTTCTTGTCCGCGACCGCGCCGGTGAAGCTGCCGCGCTTGTGTCCGAACAGCTCGCTCTCCATGAGCTCCGTTGGAATTGCGCCGCAGTTTACGGCTACAAAGGGGCCATCGCTGCGCGCGCCGCTCTCGTGGACCAGCCGCGCAACCAACTCCTTTCCCGTACCCGATTCGCCGAAGATGTGCACGGGCGCCTGGCTGCGTGCCACGCGTGCGATCATTTCCCGTAATTGCTGCATGACGGTCGAACGGCCGATCAGCCTGGGTCCCTGCACGCTGATGGCGGGTGTTCCGTCGGCGCGGATACCGAGCCGTATCGCGCTGCCGACCAGCTTGCGCAGCACGCTCAGGTCGAGCGGCTTTGAGACGAAATCGAACGCGCCGAGCTTCAGTGCGCGCACGGCCGATTCCACGTTGCCGTGCGCGGTGATGACGGCAACCGGCACGTTGGGATGGTTCTCCTGGATCCAGGCGACGAGGTCGAGGCCATCGCCGTCGGGCAGGCGCATGTCCGTGAGGCAAAGATCGAAGCTGTCGGATTTGAGCAGGCGACGCGCAGTCGCGACGTCGGGCGCCGTACGCGTGTCCAGATTCATCCGGCTCAACGTGAGGCTTACGAGCTCGAGCAGATCGGGCTCGTCGTCGACGATCAGCACCACCGGACGGCTCGATGAGCTGCGGCTACGTTCCGCGGGGACGTTCATCTAGGCCTCCCACCTCCGCGGGTCAGCGAATACGAGCCTGAAGATGCTACCGCCTCCGGTGCGTGGCTCGTACAAAAGAGTTGCGCCATTGGTTTGCGCCAGCTCGCGCGCCAGGAACAGGCCGAGGCCGGTGCCGCGCCCGCCGCTGAAGAACGGCTCGAAAATGCGCTCCGTGTGTTCGGAGGCGACCCCGGGGCCCCGGTCCGCGATTTCCAGGAAGGGGCGCGAATTGGGGCTGAGCCGTCCGCCGCGGATCTCGACGACCTGTCCCGGCGCAGCTCCATGTTTGAACGCGTTCTCACAGAGGTTCCAGACGATCTGGCGGAGCTGGCCGGGGTCGGCGCGTACCTCGACGTCGCCTGACGGCATGATCGTGCGCAGTCGCTCGGGCGGACACTGCATCGTCTCCGTGAACTCGGCGAGGAACTCTTCCGTCCAGGCTTGAAGGGACAGCCGCTCGAGATGCGTCTCCTCGCGCTTGGACAAGCGCAGCACGTTGTTGATGATTGAGCTGACCCGGTTCGCGTTCGTGCGGATGATCTCCGTCAGACGCCGATCTTCACTCCCCATGCTCGGCGATTCTGCCAGGAGTTGCCCTGCGTGGCTCATGGCGCCCACCGGATTGCGGATCTCATGCGCGATGCTCGCGCTCAGCCGCCCGAGGGCTGCAAGCTTCGACTGCTGGACTTTCTCTGCGATCAGGCTCGTGTCCTCCAGGAACACGAGCACAGGTGCGGGCGTCAGGCTGCCCAATGGAGCGAAGTGTGCACGGATCATGCGTGCGCCATCCGCACCTACGAACGTGGGATCCGTCTGGGAGCGTACCCCCGTGGTTCCGGCGCTCTGGCGCCAGGTCTCCAACAGATACAGAAGGCGTGGTGACGCCTCGCCGAGCAATGCTTCGGGATAGGCGCTGGTGTCGCCGAGCATCTGGGCGGCCGACTCGTTGATCAGGCGAATCCGGTCCTGGGGATCGACGACCAGAATGCTCTCGCGCAGATGCTGGACGATGTATTGTGACAGTTGGGCCAAGTTGGCGAGATCGACCTCCTGGCGGCGTACGAGAGCCTCATTCTCGCGCAGGCTGTTCGCAACCGGCCATAGGGACAGCGAAATCGCGAACAGAACCACTCCGAGCACGCCCGCAGTGGTGTAGTCGGTACTCGGCGCGCCATCGGTCAGACCGATGAACATCTGCTGGACGAGCACTCCAAGGGCCGCCACTGCGGCGATCAGAAATGCGTCGCGATGATCTGCAAGCACGGACATCGCTCCGACAGGCAGCACGAGCAGAATGCCCAGGCCGCTGGACACCCCGCCGCTCGCGTACAGGATGAGTGCTATGGCCACTGCGTCGACACTGGCGTTCACGAACGCGATGATCCGCAGATTCGTCCAATTCAGACGGCGCGCCACGACGAGGAGCACTGCCGCCGTGAAGTAGGCGACACAAGCAGACAGGAACAACGAAGGCTGCGTGGGCGCAGTCGTCCATTGCGAGCCGCCGAGCCCTTGCATCGCCACGAGCACGAGGGGCACCAGCAACCGGTATAGGTTCAGGAGCCCGACGACTCGCCAGGCAAGATCGCTGGGTGCTGAGGATGCGGAGGCGGGACTGGCCGGCATAAGAGAGGCCGTAAAAAAACGGCGCGACTTTAACATCTTCGTGGGGGTCGAACAGCGACTCAGATCGCAGCGCGCAGGTTTGCTGGTCAGCCAGCGGGAATTCGCGGAAAATGCGCGTTTTGCGCGCGGGAAGGGTGTCGATGAATCTTCACGAGTATCAGGCGAAAGAAATATTCCGCAACTACGGGATTGCGGTGCCCACCGGGCGCGTCGCGGCCAGTGCCGAGGAAGCGGCCGCCGCCGCCCAGTCTTTGGGCGGCCCGGTCTGGGTGGTGAAAGCCCAGGTGCATGCCGGCGGACGTGGCAAGGCGGGCGGCGTCAAAGTGGCGCGGGACCTCGAGGCCGTGCGTTCCGCGGCTGCAGGCATGCTCGGCGAGCGCCTGGTGACCAAACAGACCGGTCCGGAGGGCCTCCCGGTCGAGAAGGTCTACGTCGAGTCCGGATCCGAGATCGAGCGCGAAATCTACGTTTCGCTGACGCTGAACCGCGAGCGCGGGCGCATTGCGCTGATCGCATCTGCCGCGGGCGGCATGGACATTGAAGAGGTGGCGGCAAAGACGCCCGAGAAGATCCTCAGCGCCAATGTGCATCCCGCCGCTGGCCTGCAGCCGTATCAATGCCGCCAGATGGCGTTCGGCCTGGGGTTGAAAGGTGGGCAGGTCGCCGAGTTCCAGTCGATCGCGAGCGCACTGTACCGGCTGTATGTCGAGAAGGACGCGAGCCTGGTCGAAGTCAATCCGCTGATCGTCACGAAGGGCGGCAACCTCGTTGCACTGGACGCGAAGATCAACATCGATGCAAACGCTGTCTTCCGGCACCCGGATATCGCGAAGATGCGCGACGCGAATCAGGAAGACCCAATGGAGCGTCGTGCGAGCGAGCACGATCTCAACTACGTCTCTCTCGACGGCGATATCGCGTGCATGGTCAACGGCGCCGGACTTGCGATGGCGACGATGGACCTCATCAAGCTCCATGGTGGCCAACCTGCAAACTTCCTGGACGTCGGCGGCGGAGCGACGAGCGAGCGAGTGACGGCCGCGTTCCAGCTCATCCTCTCCAACCCGAAGGTGCGGGCCGTGCTGGTCAACATCTTCGGCGGCATCGTCCGTTGCGATTTGATCGCTGATGGCGTGATCAACGCCGTCAAGAACGTCGGCGTGAAGGTACCGGTGGTCGTTCGACTCGAAGGGACGAACGCCGATAAAGCGCGGCAGACTCTGGCTGCGAGCGGCCTCACGATTACCGCAGCCTCCGATTTGACTGACGCCGCGCGCAAAGTTGTCGCGCTGGCTAAGAAGGTTTGAGCATGAGCATTCTGGTCAACCGAAATACGAAAGTCATTTGCCAGGGTTTCACCGGCAAGCAGGGCACGTTCCATTCCGAACAGGCGCTGGCATATGGCACGAAGCTGGTCGGCGGAGTCACGCCAGGCCGCGGCGGGCAGACGCACCTGGGGCAGCCGGTTTTCGACACCGTGCAGGACGCAGTACGTGAGACGGGAGCCACGGCAAGCATGATTTATGTGCCGGCCGCGGGCGCTGCCGACTCGATACTGGAGGCGGCGGATGCGGGTATCGAGCTTGTCGTCTGCATCACTGAAGGCGTGCCGGTAAACGACATGGTGCGCGTCAAATCAGTGCTTGCGGGCACCGGAACTCGACTCGTCGGTCCGAATTGTCCCGGGGTGATCACGCCCGGCGAATGCAAGATCGGGATCATGCCCGGGTTCATTCACAAGAAGGGCGGCGTCGGAATCGTCTCGAGGTCGGGGACGCTAACCTACGAGGCCGTGTTTCAGACCACCAATATCGGGCTCGGGCAGAGCACGTGCGTCGGAATCGGTGGCGATCCGGTGCGCGGCATGAACTTCATCGACGTGCTGGAGCTTTTCGAGCGCGATCCGGGCACGGAAGGAATCATCCTGGTGGGCGAGATCGGCGGTAGCGACGAAGAAGCCGCCGCGGATTTCATCCACAAGTACGTGACCAAGCCGGTTGTCGCCTATATCGCCGGCGTGACGGCACCACCGGGCAAGCGAATGGGACATGCGGGTGCCATCGTCGCCGGTGGTAAGGGCACGGCGGCGGACAAGTACGAGGCATTTGAAAAGGCCAAAGTGCGTGCGGTTAAGTCACCCGCGGAGCTGGGTTCGGCTATGTATGAGCTGCTGCGTGGAAAGCGGGCACGTAACCGCTCCCATGTAACGGGCGGTGGCACCCACAGACCCGCAGCGCCAGCGGTTTCGACGCCGAAACCTACGCTCAAGTCGGCGCCGAAGGCGAAAACGAAGCCGCGAACCGCGCCACATACCAAGGCCAGAACTCAGCCGAAAACGAAGGCGAAGGCCCAGGTGAAAACGAGGGCAAAGACCCGGGCGAAAGCCACGGGTAAGGCGGCGTCCGCCCGCCCGGGGAAACTCGCAAAGCGCGCCACGACGCTCGTTAAGCGCGCCGCAAAGCTCGTGAGACGGGTGGCTGGCCGGGCGACCGCGCGCAAGCGCCGCTGATACGTGGAAGAATGGGTTCCCGGTGAGGATCGCCTCTACCGGGGCATATGAAAGACTCCCTAAGGATTGCGCTCGCGCAGCTCGATCTGCTGGTCGGGGATGTGCACGGAAACGCCGAGCGGGTCATCTCGACTGCGCGGCGGGCGCACTCGGACCTCGGCGCGGATCTCGTGCTGTTTCCGGAGCTGACACTGTCGGGCTATCCGCCCGAGGATCTGCTTTTCCATCGCGGATTCAAGCTTCAGATCGAGGCCGCGCTCGAGCGCGTGCGCAAGGAGGTTAGCGGGCCGCACGTCATGGTCGGCTACCCGGAATACACGCGGGCGGGTATCTACAATTCCGCGGCGCTGATCGCCAACGGCTCGATTGCCGCCATCCATCGGAAGGCGGAGCTACCTAACTACAAAGTCTTCGATGAGAAGCGGTACTTCCAAGCGGGCGCACAGCCGACGGTTGCGGATTGCAACGGGTTTCGTGTTGGCATGTTGATCTGCGAGGACATCTGGGAACCGGAGTCGGCGCAACTCGCGCGCAGCGGCGGCGCAGAGCTGCTGGTTGTCATCAACGCATCGCCCTTCGAGCAGCACAAGCAACGCGAGCGCGAGACGGTGATCAGGAAGCGCGTGTTGGATGTCGGGCTGCCGGTGGCGTATGTGAATCTCTTTGGCGGCCAGGACGAGCTCGTGTTCGACGGCAACTCGTTCGTCATGGATGCGGAAGGCCATGTGGTGATGCGTGCGCCGGCGTTCCAGGAAGGTACCTACGCCGTGGATTTCGTGCGGCAGGGTCGCAAAGTTGTGCCCAAGGCGGGAGAGGTCGCCGCTGAGTTGACTGACGATGCGAGCGTGTATTCGGCGCTCGTCGTGGGCGTCCGAGACTATGTGAGTAAGCACGGATTCCCCGGCGTCGTGATGGGACTGTCAGGTGGCGTCGATTCCGCGCTTACGCTGGCAATCGCCGTGGACGCGCTCGGAGCGGATCGCGTCCACGCGGTCATGATGCCGTCGCGGTATACGGCGCGGATGAGCATCGAAGATGCAGAAGACGAAGCCCGCCTTCTGGGCGTCAGCTACAGCATGCTCTCGATCGAGAGCATGTTCGAAGCGACACTCGCGACGCTGAAGGATGAGTTCGCCGGCCGCAAGCCCGATGCGAGCGAGGAGAACATCCAGTCACGCTGCCGCATGCTGCTGCTGATGGGCATCTCGAATAAAACCGGCAGGATGCTGCTTACGACCGGTAATAAAAGCGAGATGGCGGTGGGCTACGCAACGCTCTATGGCGATATGGCCGGTGGATTTGCGCCGATCAAGGACTGCAACAAGCTGCTGGTGTACCGGCTGTCCGCGTATCGCAACTCGCTCGGGCGCGCCATTCCGCAGCGGGTCATCGATCGGCCGCCGTCCGCCGAGCTGCGCCCGGATCAGAAGGACTCGGACTCGCTGCCGCCGTACGAAGTGCTCGATGCCATTCTCGAGGCTTTCATCGAAGAGGATCTGTCAGTCGATGAGATCGAAGCCAGGGGCTTCGATCGCACGACGATCGGGCGCGTGCTGGATCTTGTGAAGCGAAATGAGTACAAGCGGCGCCAGGCGCCTCCGGGTGTGCGCGTCAGCCGCCGTGCGTTCGGGCGCGACTGGCGGTACCCGGTGACGAACGGCTATCGCAGGTAGTGCGGCGCAGGTCCCGAGGTCCAGGCGGGGAAGACCGCGCGCGCGGGCATGCACGCTGGTGAGCTGGATTCACTGGTGAGCCGGATTGGCTGATGAGCCGGATTGGCCGAATGTCAGCGTAGTGCCGCCGCCGTGAGCCCTACCAGACCTTCCACCACGGTCGCTTGACCTCGGCCTGGGCGGTCTTGATGTCGCCGGAATAGTTGTCCTGGTAGACCTTGCGGGTCTGGTCGGCGAGGACCTGCAGATCCAGTCGGTCGTAAGCCTGGATCATGATCTGCAGAGCGTCACGGGTGGCCGGCGCGCCGTCGTATTGCTCGAGTTCGCCTTTCGCTCGCTGCGCGGCTGCGACGTATGCGCCGCGCCTGAAGTAATAGCGAGCTACGTGCACTTCATAATCGGCCAGGCGATTGCGCAGATAGATCATTCTCTGCAACGAATCGTGGGCGTACTCGCTCTTCGGGTACTGCTCCACGACCGTACGGAACGCCGTGAAGGCCTTGCGGGCGGTGGTCGGCGGTCGTTGCGTCAGATCGGCGTGGAACAAGCGTTCCAGTCCGTTCGGCGTGCGCTCGAAGTCGACGAGCCCCTTGACGTACCAGGCGTAGTCGACCCGCGGATGAGTCGGGTTCTCGCGCACGAACTGGTCGGCCGCGTCAGTCGCGGATTCGCTTTCGCCGGCGCGGTAGTATGCGTAGATGAGATCGAGCCGGGCCTGGCGCGCCTGATCCGTGAACGGAAAGCGCGCCGTCAGGGCTTCGTAGGTCTTGATCGCAGTGTTGTAGTCGTACGAGTTGAGGCTTTGCTTGGCCTTCTTGTACAGCACTTCGGGGCTCGACTTGGTCAGATCGTCGCGATGGGTGCGACAACCGCCGACCGCAAGCAGGATCATGCACAGGGCGAGTACGCCGCCGCGCAGCGGGGCAGAGACGGATATCAAGTGAGGACCTTTCTGTGGCTTCGCGCCGGGTAATTCCAGCAAGTATATCGAATCCGACGGCACGACTTCCGACCGAAGACCGGGCCGATGAGTTCCGTACCCACGTACTCGAGCTGACGCCCGACCTGGCGGGGTTGCGGTTCGACCAGGCCCTCGCACGGGCGCTGCCGCAATATTCGCGGGCGCGTCTGCAAGGGTGGATCGAGGCCGGAGAGGTTGAGATCGACGGGCGTCGCCCGCGCGGGAAGGACAAGGTTCTCGGCGGCGAACGGGTTCATATCCATGCCCGGCTGGAGGCCAGCGAACAGGTTGCGGCCGAAGCGTTGCCGCTGGAGATAGTCTTCAAGGATCGGGCGCTGTTCGTGATCAATAAACCGCCAGGGCTGGTGGTTCACCCGGGCGCCGGAAACACGAATCACACGCTGCAGAACGCGCTTTTGAGCCTCGATCCGAAGCTGGCGGTAGTGCCTCGCGCGGGTCTCGTACATCGGCTCGATAAGGACACAAGTGGCCTCCTGGTCGTTGCGCGGACTCCGGAGTCCCACACGGCACTGGTTTCCGCCTTGGCTCGACGCGAGATCGGCAGGCACTACCTCACGGTGTGCACCGGAGTCATGACCGGCGGAGGTACGGTGGATGAGCCGATCGGACGTCATCGGACCCAGCGCACGCGGATGGCCGTGAGGTCCGATGGCCGGCCGGCCGTCACCCACTACCGCGTTGTTAAACGCTTTCGCGGACACACGCTGGTGCGGGTGGAGCTCGAGACGGGCAGGACGCATCAGATTCGAGTGCATTTTGCACACATCGGGTTTCCAGTGGTGGGCGACCCTTTCTACGGCGGTCGCCGTCGACTCCCGGCGGGATCGAATCCGGGGCTTGTAGCTGAGCTGAACGCGTTCAAACGGCAGGCGCTCCACGCTGCCCATCTGCAGTTGGTGCATCCGACCACGGGTCGCGATGTCGAATGGGAAGCGCCGCTCCCGGAGGACATGACGCGCCTTCTCGCCGCTCTCGAAGCGGATCTGCAGGAAGCCGGGGCAGTGGCGCGCGCTCGTAGCTAGTGCGCCGGTCGAGATGTCGAAGCTTGAATTGAGAGCTCAGGTTGCTTCGGCTTGGGCGTCCGTCTGAGCGAACGCCGCAGCGGTTAGCTCGATGTCGGCACGCGAAATACCCAGTCTCGTCGCCGCCTCGCGCCAGTTTCGCGTTGCGTCGACGATCTCGCGCACAATTTCCACGCCACGGTCCTTTGAACTCACGTACCACTCGGCTGTGTCGATGACCGTCGAAAGGCTTGGCCGATTGTCAGTCTCGTCGAGATTCAACACGTGCTCTGCTTTGTCGATGTTGGGGTTGACGTCGAACGCAGGCGCGAGTCGCCATCCTCCGCTCGTAAGAATGAATCCGTGGTTGCGCAAATGATCGTCGCGATTGCCGACCGCGACGTTGAAAGCCACGCGGCGGAATAGCTGCTCGAGATCGGAAGAGACGTGATCCTTCGCTCCGCCGCGATGCAGAAACTCGGCGATCTCGAGGTAACTCGTGCCGTCGCTTTCATCCTTGCGCAGCAGAGCCATGGCTGATGCGTAGAAGAGGCGCTTGCCGGCGACGCGATCGAAGCGCTGCACGCAAAAGGTGTGGAAATCATGGCTGAATGAACGCACATCGCCCGGGGGAACCTCAATTCCTGCCTTCTTTGCAAGCGCGTGTGTCAGCCCCTCCCAGGCGCTCACGTCGCGCTCATCGTCGCGCGCCGGGAACTTTGCGATCCACAGACTCCCGTCAGTCGCCGTGAAGTTGGCCTTCGGGCGTGTGCCGCCCAACGACGCACCAGGTGCAACCAATACCGCAAGCCAACGGCGCAATGCGTCCAAATCATCCAGACGCTTGGCCGTGATCTGACGGGCGACGTTCTCCAACTCGCGCAGGCTCGTAACGGGCGGGGCTGACAAGGCATGGGAAGCGAGGAATTCGGTTTCGCCGGAGCGACGGAATCTGAGCGCACCCTGGCGCGTGAAATCTTGCACGCCGAGCAGAAAATCCCACGCGTGCAGAGTCCGCGCCGTCCGGCCTGCGTCTTTGGCCGACAGCGCCTCGCGGCGCTTCATCAGCATTTGTCCCCACCGGTCGGGGGCGGAATCGTCGAAGACACGGAAATTGCCCTGCTCGGCCTTTGGGTGAAATGTCCCTTCGCCGAGCGATAAGTCCGGATCCAGCGCAAAGCTCAGCGGATGCTGCAGCCAAGTCGGGTCATAGGTGAAGCGTACGGCGCCGCGGTCGTGTGCCAACATGCCTACCGAGACGGGTTCGGCGAGGAAATCGGCGTCGAGCCAGATTTCGAGCGAGTCGCTCACGGAGGCTTGATTTCCACCGCAGCGGGGGCGGGTTTCTTTTGTGAGCGATCCGCGCGCCGTCGCTGAGGTAATTCGCGGTCCTGGAGCAGACGGCCTACCTTGTCGTCACGCGCCAAGAGCTCGATGTCCGAATCCAGTCCGAGCACCGCCAGGACGCGCAACAGCGTGCCGAGTGCGATGGCGGGACTGCCCGCTTCGACACGGTAGAGCGTCATTCGGGAAATGCCTGCACGTTCGCATGTAACGCCGATGCCGAGCCTGCGGCGCAGGCGGGCGAGGCGAAGCCTCTCCCCCAGCCCTGCCAGGAGTTTCTTCTGTGACGGAAAGGGACGCGGTTGCTTACTGGGCATGTATCGTATTATAGACGAGAGAACGTATTAAGTCTATAATGTGATACATAAATCAAGATAGGAAGAGATTTGACCCACATCGAAGTCATCACCCCTGCCTGGACGGCTCCGGCACGAGTCCACGCAGCGTTCACTTTGAGAGCTGGCGGGGTGAGCACGCCTCCATTCAACTCGCTCAATTTGGGCGTGCACGTGGGCGATGATCCGGCGGCCGTTGCGGAGAATCGGCGCCGCATGCGCGAACACCTGGGGTTGCCGGTCGAGCCGGCGTGGCTGCAGCAGGTTCACGGCGTTGGTGTGGCGAACCTGGATGACGCTACGGGGACTGGCGACAGTGCGCACACTGTCGGCGCTGCGCGAACCGTCGATGAGGAGCGGATTGTCGGCGTGGCGCGGACTGCCGACGCACAGCGGAATGTCGATGTGGCGCGGATTGCCGACGCGGTGATTACCCGTCGTTCTGATCGGGCGTGCGTCATCCAGGTTGCGGATTGCATCCCGGTGCTGTTCGCGGCGCGGGACGGCACCGCCGTGGCCGCGGCACATGCGGGCTGGCGAGGTCTCGCGGCAGGGGTATTAGACGCGACCGTTCAACGGCTGCGCGAGGAGTTCAGTGTCGAGCCTGAAGGGCTTTGCGCATGGCTCGGACCCGGCATCGCCCAAAGTCACTTCGAAGTCGGTGACGATGTGCGGTCAGCCTTTCTGGCCGGAACCGCTAGTGTCGCCGGAGCTGCCGGAGCTACCCGGGCTGCCCCGGCAGCGGTTGTCGCGGAGGCCGAAGGAGCCGCGGTGGATTTCCTGCCAAATTCTCGCGGGCGATGGCAGTGCAATCTGTACGGGCTTGCGCGCCGCCGGCTCTTGGCTCTCGGCGTACGTGAAATCTCGGGTGGCGACTTATGCACGTACGCTGATTCCGGTCGGTTCTTTTCGTATCGACGTGACGGGCAGTGCGGGCGGATGGCTGCACTGGTTTGGCTCGGCTGAGAGATAAACGGCCCGTTGGCGCCTCGGCTGAAGCACCGTTATTCGCCCGCGGTCCGCGAACCGGCCCGCCTTGACGTGCGTGTTACGATGATTGGACTGGTCTAAAAGAAGCGGAAAGCTCGTGCCTCTCCTGGGTTGGATCATTCTGTTCACGGCGTTTGGTGGTATCGCGAGCGCTGCGTTCGCGAGCGTGTTCCTGCTGCTGCCGGAAAAGACCAGCACGCGCATCCTCCCGCATTTCGTGAGTTTCGCCACGGGCGCCCTCCTGGGTGCGGCACTGCTCGCGCTGCTCCCAGAGGCGATGGAAAGTGTTGGAGCAGAAGGCGCGCACGACATCGGCGTCGCGCTCATCGTGGGCCTCGGCGTTTTCTTTGTGATCGAAAAGGTTGTGCTGTGG
>FTEM01001957.1_pt1 | contig 14984 bp, 12 predicted proteins | sample 1640201 | NCBI WGS metagenome assembly FTEM01 (sample SAMEA3914816, study PRJEB12502) | metagenome | biome: forest; material: soil | place: USA | collected 2011-09-16 | depth 0.3 m | reverse complement strand
TCGCCCACGGCACGTTCGAGTCGCGCGTAGTCCTCCACCGGAATCAAATGAGAGTGATTCTGTCCGAGCCGCGGGAGAAGGCGGGAGTGTACTTCGCTATTGAAATTATCCATGACGAATGAACAGAAGATCGCGATCTCGTGATGGTGGGCGAGGCGGTCGAACTGATCCTCGAGATTCATGCTCGCCGCGACATTGCCTTGCTCCCAAAGCACGTTGACCATCTCGCCCCACCAGCGGACCTTCGGATACCGGCCTTCTCCGCGAGCGTTGGCGATGACGTCCGCAGCCAGACCGAGGAACACCGGGGCGTCCGGCATCGCGTCTTTCATGAAACGGGGCAGGAGCTCGTCCGCGTCGACGATGGTCAGCTGTCCGCGCCCCTGCGCTGCCTTTACGTCCACTCCCTCGGCTTCCAGACGAGGGCGAAAAGCGTCCCAATGCGCCGCCGTCGGCACCAGGATCACGCCCTCGCCGTTCGCAATGGCGCCCGCCGCGAATCGACAAACGGCGCGATTGAGGAACTGCTGATCCTGATAGAGCTGCACGATGTGATCGCGCGGCCCGGCGGCAGCCAGTAGACCATCCCAAGGCTCGAGTACTTCCGGTGCACCGGACTCTTTGTTATCAGTGCCATTCGCCATGATGGCTCCCTTTTTCGTCAACGGGGGATCACAAGCGTAAGCGCAAGCTCAAGATGCAGCGCGTCACCGGCCATCCTAATAGTTTTTCGAAAGGCACGCGAACAGCCTGAAAGTAGAAAAGGAAGTCCTGCCAGCAGCATGGTGCAAGTTGATGCGACTTGGATGCGCGGATCGATGCGCCGGAGCACTTTTGGGCGAAGTGCCTCCACCGGCCGTGCCATCCTCATGAGAAGCGCATAGGGCAGTTCGGCTAGCGTCAGAACCTCCGGCGTTCCGCGTCCAAGTGGAGGCATTTCAAACACTCAATGCCGGCGCCGAGCGTATTCACTGGCGGAACGTAACCTCGAGGCGCATCGCTCCTGCGACGTACCGCGTGACGCAGCTCTTTTCGGTGAACGCGGTCAAGTTCTCTTCGGCGCCCTTCAGCACGAAGCCCTTCGGGACGTCAAACGGATTGCTGGCCAGCTTGTCGATCCAGCCGGACACGATGTTCTTGACGTCGTACGACACTGTCGAGCCGTAGACAATTCCGGGCGCGAGCTCGGCGTAGCTCTGGACCCACTGGCGGTCGGACCACCAGAAATTGTTGGCTGCGCCGATTCGCGCGATGCAGCTCGTTTGGTGTTCATTCGGTGCGTCGTCCGGAAAATGGATGTTGGCCTGTGTCCACGAGCCGTCCACGGTCAGCAGCAGCTTCGCGGACAATATGTGCGCATTCCGCAGGTGGCCTTGGGATGTAAACAGCAGCGCGTCGTCGTCGAAGAGAACCCCGACCTCCGAGATATTGTTCACGTAATCGTCGAGCGCGACGCCGACGCCGTTGTAAGGGTTGACGCTGACGTTGACGCTTTTGGTCGTCGTGTAGTTGTAGCCCACCGCGTAAAGGCGATCGAGGGTGCCATCCGCCGGATCGCGGCCCTTCCTGTTGACTTTGTAGTACTGCCGGATCTGGAGCGGGCTGAAGCTCAGTTTCTGGATGCTCTGATCCGGATCCAGGCACGCCGCGGCGCTCGGCTTCGACTCCTCGGATGTGCCGTAGGCGCTCACCGCGTAGCACTTACCGGCATAACCGCCGTGGGGAAGTGGGTCGACGACCCACGAGTGCGCGTCGACTCCGCCATCCTGTGTATAGACGAGACTCTGCTGACCACCATCGACACGATAGACGCGGTAGCCCTTCACTCGATTGTCTTTCCCATAACTCCAGACCAACGCGAGGCGACCCTGCGGGAGCAGGGCATGACACGCGAGGCCGGCGGCGAAGCCGCCGTGTTGCGTGCAGACGGTCTGGTCGTTGGTCGCGGCGAGTCCCGTGGGTGCTTTGAGACTGAGATCGACGGCGATCTGTGCCGGGCTGCCTGCTAACGTTGATGCGCGTGAACCCTGCTGGGCAGTCGGTGCCGGCCATGTGGAGGACCCTCCCGTCCAGTCAGGATGCGGCGACGAGGACAGGTGTCCGGGCGCGAGCGGCTTCGTTGATGGGTGATCTGACGCCGGCCGGGGTGGCAACGGCCGGGGGTTGATCGAGTTTGCCGCGCCGGGCTTCATCGGGTGGCGGCGCGCGGCCGTCGGGTCGACCGGCACTTCTTGCGCCGTGGCGGACACGACGGTGAAACACAGCAGGACGGCCGCGGCACCCTTCCGTGTATCTCGGGCCGCAACACGGCGGCTGAAAGCGCAGATCCGGATCGCTCGCTGCCGCAGCCATGGGATGAGCGCTGACTCCAGCTCGCTCGTCGTTTGCTTGATCACGGGCTATGGCTCCTCTGGAGAAGTGGGCGTGTCTTGCCTTGAAGAACACGGCTTTGCCGCCGGAGCGGACTTTGGCCGTGAGCCTGTCCGGGTTTCGCGCTTCGCCGTGTTCTTCAGGTCAGCACCCCCTCGAGCGAAGGGGCGAGATCGACCCGGGAGGCCACAAGTCCGATGAGCATTCACCAGTTCGCGATCAGCGCAGGCACCCACTCGAGAGGCATGCCCCGTGCCGCCAGGGGCGTTCTGCGATCCGTCGTGCGCGCCTGCGCGCCGGCGGTCCTTGTTCTTTCCGTTGCCTTGGGTTCTTTCAGCGCGGCGGGTGGCGCGGAGACGCCAGTCGTTGGCGTTGCCGGCTCCGACTCCACCACGGTGCTCACGCGTCAGGTGGCTGAACTGCAGATGCGCGTGAACAAACTCGAGCGCGCCCTGCTCGACGTCCAGCGCTCATTGAAGAAAGCGGACACTCCGGATGACGACGGTGGATCGGACAAGCCGGACAAGAAAGGCGCCGGCGGGAAAGATGCGAACGGAAGCGGTGGCAGTGCTGGCTCCGGTTCCGCAGGCGGCGGCAAACCGGACTCCACGTCCAGCGGCGGCGGCACTGACGACGCGCTGAAGGATGTCTTGCCGACGATGACGCTGCGAGCGCCTTTCGTGGTGGTCGACTCATCCGGCAAGACGATCTTTCGAGTGAACGACCCGAGCGCGAGGGGCGGTAAAAGCGCCGGCGAACGCGGTATTTATGTTTACGGCGCCGCCGGGGTCGCGAACTTTGCGTTAACGACCGTCTTCGAAGGAGGCAAGCTCGTCGCGCAGTCAGATACAGCTGACTACATAGCGACGTTCGGTGCGGTAAGCACGGACGCGGGCCTGAGAGTTCGCAAGGGAAAGAACCTCCGCACGATCGTTGGGATGGACGCTCGTGGCAAAGGATATGTCGGGATATCCACCGGAGACGACGACACGATCACCGCCGGCCTGCAGGCAACCGACGGCGGCAAGGCAATGGTGGCGGTGTTCCATTCCAACAAGCCAGTCGCCTTCCTCACAGAAAGCGGTGCTCACCCCGGCGGCGGCAACGTCACCACCACGGATCCGGGCGGAAACGGCGTGTTTTCCGCCGGATACGCCGGCGAGGGCGGCGAAGCGTGCGTCAATCGCAAACAGTCGACGCATTGTCTGGGAGTCGGGCTGCCGTTGGGAGGTGGGCAATGACCACGATGATCGGGCGCTCGTTTCACTGCCTCGTTGCGCTCGCGATGGCTTGCGCAGCGAGCGGGGTTGTTGCAGCTGTGCCCCTCTCGCGGGCCGCCGAGCACATCGCTCAGAAGATCGACAGCCTCGATGTGGAGAATCACTGGCCGGCGGGAGTACACGTGAAGTGGGACACCGGCGTGCCCGACGGCCGTCCCGAAACCTCGTCCGGCAAGCACACTCATTGCAGTGCCTTCGTGGCTGCAGCGGCTCGCTCGCTCGGCATCTACATTCTGCGGCCGCCGGAGCATCCGCAAGTGTTGCTGGCAAACGCGCAATACGACTGGCTCGAAAAGGAAGGAGTCGATCGCGGCTGGAAGCCGGTCGAGACCGCGGTGCAAGCCCAACGCTACGCCAACGAGGGTTGGCTCGTGCTCGCGGCGTACAAGAATCATCACGATGACAAACCCGGGCACATCGCAATCGTCCGGCCGAGTGACAAGGGGGAGTCCGCAGTTCGCGAAGAAGGTCCACAGATCACTCAGGCGGGTGGCACGAACTATCGCAGCACTTCGCTGAAGGTCGGTTTCGCCGGACATCCCGCGGCATGGGATCGCCACGAAGTGCGCTTCTATGCACATGCAGTGGATGCAGTCAGGTGAATGCGCCGTGTATTTCCTCGCGATTCAAATCTCGATCGGGTTTCTCGGTCTGCTCGCGGCGTCAGTAGTCCCCGCGGCTTCGATCCGCTTTGAGGAGTTCGGCCCGTTCTCGGTGCGCTCGACGGCCGAAGGCCAGCTTTCCTCGGATGTGCAAGAGCTTCGGACCCGCACCACTGCGGAGTTGCAAGTGAAGTATGTGGCGCCGGCCGGGCACTGCTCGTCTGTGCGCATGCACTTTCTTCTGGATGGCGCGGAGCGAGGGGTCTCTGATCCGGTCTCGCCCGGGAGATCCAGTGGTTATTTCGATTTCGGCGTGGTGCCTGCGGGCGAGCACGTTGTTGGCCTGCGCGCCGAAGGGGTCGTTGGAGGGTGCAACGGTGGCAAGCTCACTTCGTGGGGCGGGGCCGCGATTCTGCGCTCCACCGTCGAGAGCGACGCGGGCCTCGACTCACGCGCGGCTTCGCTCGGCGCGGTGGTCTTCTACGCGATGACGGTCAGCAACGGATGGGGACACCGTCGGCAGGGCGTCTACGTTACCGCGGCCGGCGATGCGTATGCCTTTCGATACGAGCCCACAGAGCCCGATTGGACTGCGGCACCGGATCCGAGCGGACGGATCGCCCTGTTCGATCTTCAGGAGCGCTTCAGCCACCACGCGCGGTGGCTGGCGAAGCTCGACGAGCCGAAATTGAAGACGTGCGAGTTCGCACTCGCGTCAATGGGAACGCCGTACCCAACGACCCTGCGCGATAAGCGATACGACGCCTCCGGTGAATTTTGGGGCGCATACCGTCTCGACGCCGCGAGCGGCAGGTATATGGACGTGCCGTGTGCCCAGGAGGCGAAGTAGCGTGTCTCTCACCGGAAAGAGCGGGCAGTTCCTGGCGATCACCGCGCTTGCAGTCGGCGCGGCTGGCGCAGCCGCGCCCTTCGCACAAACTGCCGCTCACGCCACCGCGCCGGCTGTACAAACCGCGGCTCCGCATGTTCCGCTTTGCGCGGGGCTTACTGTCGTGACGGCCGTGAGTCAGCCCGAAGGGGACTATGAATCGATCAAGCGTGTCGAGTCCGTAGCGCCCGATCGGGTGCGCATCAAATATTCTGCCGAAGTGATGGTGAAGGACGAGCTCTCCGATGAGCCGCCGCAGCTCGCGCATTACACGACCTATCGTTCGGTCCGGCGCGCAGACCTTGCCTCTTCCACGGTGTATGACCAGCAGTTCTACGACCCGATGCCCGAGGTCATTCCGGGCACCACGGCCATCGGTACCTCGACCGCCGTCCTTCAGCAACTGAAATTGCGTGGTCAGTCGCCCTTTTCGATCTTCATTGCGTTCAGCGGTGAGCCAACACTGAATCCGGACGACTTGCTCTACGTGTTCAACAACAAGATGGACTCCACGATCACGCGAGTGGAGCGCGAACCTGTGTCGGTGCCGGTGTTGCTGAACGACGTGCCCGTGCGGCTGCCCGCGATCCACGCGAAGGGCGATTTCCAGGGCGATCTCACGGAGCTGTATTTTCTGGACGATCCGGCAAATCCCATCACGCTGCAGTACCGCTTCGGCGTCGGGTCGCTGCGCCACGTCGAGGGCGATCGAATCGTCGCGGGTTCGGAAAGCGGCAGGCAGGACCGGGATGTTTTTCAGGTCGTCAAGATCTTCACGCACTGTGACGCCGACTCCGCCGCTGCCGCGCCGAGCGCGCTCGAAGAGTCGCTTGCGAAGACCGGCAAAGCGCTGGTCTATGACATCTACTTCGCCTTCAACAGTGCCACGCTTCGCCCCGAGTCGGACCCGAGCCTGCGTGAAATCGCCACGGCTTTGCAGCGGCACCCGGACTGGAAGCTGGATGTCTCCGGCCACACCGACAATATCGGCGGCGACAACGCCAATCTCATGTTGTCCCGGCAGCGTGCGGCCGCCGTGAAAGCTGCGTTGACCGCGCGGTTTCGCGTTGACCCGCAGCGGCTGGGGACTTCGGGCTACGGCGCTTCGCGCCCGCAGGATACGAACGCGACACTCGAGGGCCGCGCCCGCAACCGGCGCGTCGAGCTCGTCAGGGAATGAGTCGCGGCGGCGGCCGCACTCATCTGTGCGCACGCCTCGATGTCCGGAATGCGCTCGCGGCGGGGTTATTGATCTCAAGCGATGACCCTCAAGCAGCGACGAGGACTCCCGATGAAACCGATCACCTCCGCAACCATTGCACTGGCGGCGCTCTTTGCCCTGTCGGCCTTGCCGGCTCACGCGGCAAAAAGTCAGGACACGCCGGATCCGGCCGCAGCCCTGGAGAAGCTCAACCCGAAACCGCTCAATCAGCGCGTGCCGGTCAGCATCTATGCGTTCCGGTCGGAGGTGCAGGAGGTGCCCGACAACGGCGCCACCGACATGTTCATGACCGCGCTCATCAAATGCGGCCAGTTCCGGGTGGTCGAGCGCGCGCGCGTGAACGAGGGTGTGCTTCAGGAGAAGCGCATGAACGGCGCGGGCATGACGAGCGGCTCCGGCGCCGAAAAGAAGCTGCGCGGCGCGCAGTATCTGTTCGAGGGCGCCGTTACCGAGGCCAACGCCGGGCAGGACGCGAAGCAGGGTGGCATCAGCATCGGCGGACTTTCCTTCGGCGGCGGCGGTTCAAAGGACACCATCGCGGTCGATGTGCGCATTCTCGATGCCGATACCGGTGACGTTCTCGATGCGGTGGCGGTGAAAATCCCGCTGAAGAGCTCCACGGTCGCTATCAGCGGCACGGCGGCCCTCGCAGAGACGGTGGCGGCGATGCACGGCAAATCCGCGAACCCTCTGACGCCTGATGTGAACGCGCAGAAATCCCATCGTGACGGCGTGGATGAAACGGTGCGGGCCGCCATCGACACGGCGGTCCTGCAGCTCGTCAAGCGCGTCGAGTTGCCCACCGATGCCAGCAAAACGAACTGAACGAGGTGCCTCGATGAAAACTGCGATCGCATTGATGACTCTTGCCAGTCTCGCCGGCGTGGCCGCCGCGGCAGACATCCCCCATCGCAAGCCGGGCCTCTGGGAAATGACGTCGCATTCCACTACCTCGAAGGGCGCGGAAATCTCGCGCCGCATTTGCCTCGACCGGGAGTCGGAAGACCTGCTGAACCGGCAGGGCGTCGCGAGTGCCCAGGAAGCGTGCTCCAAAGTGGAGATGCACTCGAGCGGCAATCAGTTCACCGCGAAGGCCGTGTGCAACCTGGGCAGCGTGAAGATGACTTCCGAGGCGACCACCACGTTCACGGGCGATAGCGCCTCGACGACGAAGGTACACACCACGTTCGACCCGCCACTCGCCGGCCGCAGCCAGTCCGAGTCTCAGGATGAGGGGAAGTGGCTCGGCGCGTGTCCGGCGGATATGAAGCCCGGCGACATGATCCTGAAGACGGGCGGCACGCATCCGCACGAAATGCGCACGAGTCTGCGCCAGATGTTCAAGTCACAACCCTGATACGGAAGCTCGCCATGATTCGCGGAAATATCGGTCTCTCGCTGCGTGAGGCGATGCCTGGCGCTCTGCTCGTGATGCTGGCATCCGGCGCGTCGGTGACCCATGCTGACCAGGCGGTTCCGGTGGGGGTGAAAGTCTATGTCCAGGCGTGGAGTCCGCTTGCCCCCGCGAACGATGGGCCCGCCGTCGCGTTCGCTTCACCGGATGGCATCAGCTCCGGCATGAACGCCGCGTGGGATGCGGGCCGCAAGCTCCTGGCCGACGGGAGTCAGCGTGGCAGCCTGCGCTGGAGCCTCGAGCAGCCGAACCTCATCGCTCGCGGCATCACGTTGCGTTTTCTCAGTTTCAATCTGAACCCGCTCGGGCCAATCGGTCTGCAAGCCGCAGGGCCCGGTGGCTTTCGCATCCACTGGCGGATTCCGGACTCGTACTTCGATTTCAAATCCACCACCCCGGGCGTGGGCGGCGTGGGCGTCACGCGCGATGCCGATCCGGAGTTCTCATTCCGGTTCGATCTCGATGTCACGCTCGGCGCGGCGGTTTCCGATGCGCCGGGCGGCGCACTGCTCAGGGTCACGGACGTGAGCGTCGTGCCGAGTCACCTGAACTTCGACTCTCACAATCTCGGCGGTGATGCGGTGAAAGCCGCGGCCGACGCGGTGAGCACGTTCATGAAAGGCGAAGGCTTCAACTCACTGCTGAACCAGACGCTCAGCGGCAAGAATCTCGCCGCGCCCCAGAATAACGGCGGCTACGATCTCGCCAGGATCGCGAACGCAAAGCTGCAGCCGCTCAACGCGCAGATTGCGAGCTCCGGTGCGCTGAAATACCTGCGGATCGGGTTGTGGACGCGGCAGGGCGCGTCTGCTGAAGCGCTGGGGCTGCTGTTCGGTGTCAAGGCGCTGCCGCTTCCCGCCGCGACGTCCGGCATCTCTGGCACCCTGCAGTTTCTGGCGACGACAGACAAAGCCGCGCGGCCGTTGCCCGCGACATGCGACGGGCTCCTCCAGAAGGGAGAAGTCGACGTTGAAGTGCAACGGGGTCCGCGCCCGGTGCTCGATGCCGATCCGCTGACCGACGCCTTCAATTACGGAGTCGCGCCGACCAGCGCCATACCGAACGTGGTCTTTTCCGGCTCCGCGGTGAGCGGCGGGCAATGTGCGTACCGGCTGGCGGGGCTTTCTGTGTGGCCCAATCAGATTTCATTTCCGCCGCCCGTGGTGAAGGGCAACGGAAACGATGCGGCATCCGCCCTGTACTGGGATGTGCGCTCGAAGTCCGGCGTGAGCCCGCTGCTTACGTGCGCTACGCAAGTGCGCGATGGGTCATCGAAAGCGACTGACGGCATTCGATCCGTGAGAGATGCGCCCTTCGTGAGTGGCGTCGTTGGCGGCACGAGCAATGGGGCGTGCGCGAGCAGCTACGATCTGATCGCCCGTTCGGCCCTTGCCATCGATGCAGGGAAACTCGCCGGACGCGTGAAGTTCGTGCGCCCGGGTGACGCGGTTCAGGAGACATCGACATATCAGAACGCCGAGAAGAGCGGCACAACACACACTGGCGCCGCGCCGTCCGCACAATCATCGGTGTGGGGCCAACCGGGCGCGAGCGCGCAGGTACCAGCAGGAAGGCCGGGGAGAGCGGGTGCGTCTCGTGCAGCGCCCGCACCGCAGCCTGCGGAACGAAAACCGACCTGGACTCCGCCGCCTTCACCGCTTGGGAAGCAGTAACGGCCGGTCCGAGCTGCCGGGCGCGTTGTAACGCGCGTTGGCCTGACTCACGAGGTGTGCCCACGTGCTTGCGGCCGGTTCATCGCCCTGTCGAGCGGCTACCTCGCTGCGCACTCGCCAGACGTAACTCTGGTCACGCACATCATGCAGGGCGCGTACGGCGTCCAGCGCGCGCTGTGCGAGCTGCGCCTCCGTGCCCGCTGTGGCGAGGTCTGACTGATCGATCGCAAGGCGGGCGAGGTCGGCATGGGCCAGAGCGACGGCGGAGGTGTCTGTGCCGTGTGCGCCCACGTCCGCGATGATCTGCTCGAGATCTGCGCGCGCGGCCTGCCGAGCGGACGCGGCGGTGGCGTGTTCGAGATTGAAGCGTGCCCATCGTTCGCGGGCCGCCAGCGCGGTGGGCGAGTCCCGGGGCTCGCGAGCGAGGTACTCCTGTGTGGCGGCCGAAAGAGTTGCGCGCGCTTCATCGGTGCGGCCTGCGCGGTCGTACGCATCGCCCAGCGAAATGTGCAGGCTGCGCAAGTCGGCTTCCCGCATTGGGCGTTCCGTGAGCGGCGCGCGCGCCGCCTCGAGCTGGACAATTGCATCGAGCGCGCGGCCTTCCGCCGCGAGACGTTCCCCGAAGTAAGCGCGTGCGATCGAATCGTCCGTCGTGGTCTTCCAGTCTGCCGGGATCGTCTTGAGCAGCGCGTCGAAGCGGGCCAGCGCCTGCGCGCGGTCACCGCGCATGTGGAGGAGCCGCGCGTGGTGCGCCTCGATGAACCAGTCCGTTCCGGACTGCTCGCCCGTCGTCGCCCGCGCGAGTTTCGCGCCGGCGTCGTAAGCAACCTCGGCTTCGTCGAGCTGCCCGAGCATCTCGAGCGCCCGGCCGAGATTCCCCTGCACCATCGCCATGTCTTCGTCGCTTCGGTCGGGCTCTTTCGCCGCCGCCTCGAGTGCCTGGCGGTTGAGCGCTGCCGCTTTCGCGTAATTTCCGAGGATGAGATATTCGTTTGCGGAATTGGCGAGCGCGGCGGCGTAGCTGCTGTTGAGCGGGTCGTGCCTTCGATACAGATCGATCGCGCGATCGAGTGCCGCGAGACGTTGGGTTTGCACTCCGGGCTTCGCCGCGAGGGCACGGGATTTCGCGAGCCACCACTCGCCGCGAAGCGCGCTGTCGTTCATGCCAGCTTCGCGCAGCAAGCGGTCTGCGTGGTCGAGCAGGTGGTTCGCTTTGTCGAAGTCCTGCGTATAGATGAACGCCCAGGCGTCGGTGATTTCCGCATCGATTACCACCGGGTCGTGGTCGCCGTGCAGGCGGCGGGCGATGGCTACGCGTTCTTTCATGATGGCGCTGTAGCGATCGTCATCGAGCAGGTAGCCGTAGATGTCGTCAACGATACCCAGCAGCTCCAGCTGCAGTTCCGGTTGCGAAGCGAACTCCTGCTCGATGTGCGGCGTGCTGCGATCGAGCAGCTCTTTTGCGGTGATCTGGCCCCGCGGCTTGTCGGATGCCACACGTGGATCGCTCGCCCGAAAGACCTGCACCAGGAAATTCTTTACCGCCGTTGCGCGGGCCGCTTGCGCCCGCGCGCGCGCAGCCTGCGCGGCGATGCCGATGGAGCTGCCGATTACAACGAGCAGCACGAGCGCCGCAACCGCGATCGGTACCCGATGTCGCCGGAGGAACTGCCGCATGACGTAGAGGCGGGCGCCTTCGCGCGCAATCACCGGTTCCGAACGCTGGCTTCGCGCGACGTCCTGCGCGAGTGCCGCTGCGCTTTCGTAGCGTGCCTCAGGTTGTTTTCGCAGGCACTTCGCGACGATGGCGTCGAGGTCGCCGCGCAACTGAGTGACTGGCACGGGCGGCACGCGCACGCGGGCGGCGGTCTCACTCATCGTTGGCGCGGAGTCCCGGAGCACCTTGTCGAGTGCCAGCGCCATCGGCAAATCGGCAATCTGCCACGGCCTCGAGCCGGTGAGGAGCTCGAAAAGGAGCAGCCCAAGGGCGTAGATATCCGTCGCTGTCGTGATCGCGTCGCGAGTGAGCTGTTCGGGCGCGGCATAGGCCGGCGTGAGCGGCGCGTTGCGCGTGTCGTCGGTTCGTTCCGGGTCGAGCAGTCTCGCGACGCCGAAATCGAGGAGCTTGATGCTGCCGTCCGTGCGCACCAGGAGATTCGTAGGCTTGATGTCCCGGTGAACGATGAGATTGCGGTGGGCATAAGCCACCGCGTCGCAGATGGCCGTAAAGAGGTGCAGCCGCTGGGGGAGATCGCACGCGTGCTCGCGGCACCACTCGACAATCGGTTTGCCCTCGACGAGCTCCATCACCATGTAGGGCCGGCCGTCTTCGCTCATGCCGCCGTCGAGCAGTCGCGCGATACCCGGATGTTCGAGGCGAGCCAGAATCTGGCGCTCCGCCTGAAAGCGTTCGAGGTGCGCGACGGCTTCGCGCCGGATGAGCTTCAGTGCAACCTGCTGCTCGAATTGTCCGTCGGCACGCGCGGCGCGATACACCTCGCCCATGCCGCCCCGGCCGAGAAAGGCGAGTATCCGGTATGCGCCGACGCGCGTGCCTGGTGTGAGGCTGAATGCGGAGTCGGCTGGTGCTTCGCGCGGCACAGCCGGTTCGTCGAGAACGCGGTCGTAACCGTCCACGCGTGCGAGCAGGGAGGCGAGCTCGCAATGGAGTGCCGCATCTCTTGCGCTGATGCGTTCGAGCGCGGCGTGCCACTGCTCGCGCGGCAGATCGAGGATTTCATCCAGCGCTGCTTCGACCTGCAGCCATTCGGGCGGGCAGCTCAAGGCGCTCCGGTCTCGGTGGCATCCTCTGGGGCTCGCATTTCACGTCTCAGCCAGGCACGGGCTTTGACCCAGTCACGTCGCACGGTGCGGTCGGTCAGCCCCAGCGCCAGTGCCGTGTCGTTCTCGTCGTAGCCCGCGAAAAAGCGGCACTCCACCACCTGTGCCAGGCGCACATTCAGTCGGGCGAGCCGCATCAGGGCATCGTTGATCTCGAGAATGGCGGCATCGTCGCCGCCCGCGATGTCAGGCAACTCGTCGAGCGATACCTGCGCGGCGCCTCCGCCGCGCTTCATGGCAATTCGATCGCGTGCATGATTGACGAGCGTGTGGCGCATCGCCAGGGCCGATGCGCGCAGGAAGTGCTCGCGACTGTTGAAGGCCGACCCACGTGAAAGCTTCAAGTAAGCTTCGTGAATCAGTGCCGTGGTCTGCATCGTTCCACCCGCGCTCACTCGCGCCCGCTCGCGCCGGGCCACGCGGCGCAAGTCTTCATAAAAGAGCGGAATCAGCTCGGCCGCCAGGCGTTGCGTTTCGGCGGGGGCGCCAAGGCTCAAATCGACGGTCGTTGTTACGGAGTCGGGCGGCATGGCGCACGCGATCTTCGCAGATGCGGACGCCGAACGGAAATCAGCGTCACAGATCGGCAGAGCGCCCGCGAATACATCGTCCGACTGTTCCAATTTGGAATCAGATTTCCAGGGGCAAATCGACGAACTCGCCGCTATTTGACAAAACCCACCGCGCTCACCAGTCCACCGTTTCATCGATGCCTCCGAAGCTTGCCGGCACAGGTTGAACGGCGAGTGCGCGGCAGCGTTTTGTATGTCCAACTGAACGTATCTGCGCCGCTCACAGCCACCGCGTCGGTGGAGAAGAGTGCAATCGGAACAAATGCACCGCCTGTTACAGCTCGGCAATCATCGCAGTGGCAGTAGAACTGGGCGATCGGCGCGGTCCCCAGGCGGAGCTGGATGCTTCCACATCGACAGCTCAAGGGAATTGCTTCCATTGTGATCTCCTTGCAGCGCCCTACGGGATTTCCCGCCAGAAACCAAACTCGGCAACACCGTCGAGAAACCCTTCGGCTTTTTTGAGGAACGATTGCATGTGAGGAGTCTGCATATGCGGGCCGCTGAAGATCTCCTCGCTTTCCCAGTTTTCGATAATCATCAGGCGTTGGGGGCTCTTTGAGTCTTCGTGCACCCGGATGCCATGGCATGCAGGCTCGTTGGCCATCACGATCCTGACGATCGCCTCGAGCTCTCGTCTTGCCGTTTCCAGCTTGTCCGGCCTGATGGCGCAGGTGATCACGACGGTCACTGGTTTGGTATTCACGCTGTTTCTCCTTGAGGGCTGTTCACGAATCTGGTGAGGCATCCTGGCATTCCGTGCTGGACCGATGACTCACGATTGAGCAACAATCTGTGACTATCACTCAATAATCGCACGGTTCACCGTCACGCCCATGGCGCGCAAACTTCCGCCGCTCAACTCATTGCCGTGTTTCGAAGCAGCAGCCCGGCTCCTGAATTTCTCGAAAGCTGCGGACGAGCTGAACGTCACGCCCGGCGCCATCAGTCGGGCGATCAAGCACCTCGAAAATCAACTCAACGTTTTGCTGTTCGAGCGCGGGACGCGTTCCGTGCGACTGACTACTGTGGGCGAGCCCTACGCGCGGGCGGTGCGCGATGTGCTCGAGCAGCTGGTGGCGGCCACTGCATTGGCGACGACCCGCAGGTCCGAGTCGACGCTGAACGTCAGCACCTCGGATGGTTTCGCGGGAAGATGGCTGGTGCCGCGCCTCTACCGTTTCCATCGCGCGTACGGTGGGATTGATGTGCGCGTTTCTACGACCGGAAAGCTGACCAACTTTCAGGGTGACGGCATCGACATCGCCATCCGGTATGGCAGCGGAAACTATCCAGGGCTCACAGCAGAGTTCCTCACCGACGAGGAAGTCTTTCCGGTGTGCAGCCCAAAGCTGCTGAAGGGTGCGCATCCGTTGCGCAAACCCGAGGATCTCAAGCACCACACGCTGATCCGTGACACTTATCCGATCGACTGGGCAGCGTGGCTCTCCAGCGCTAACGTCAAAGGTGTGAACCCGAACAAGGGGTTGACCTTTGACTCTTATACCTTTGCAGTTGAAGCGGCGGCACAGGGCGAAGGCGTGGCGCTCGGTCGGACCCTGCTCGTCGCAGCCGACCTCGCCGCCGGGCGACTGGTTCGACCTTTCAAGAACACCCTCAAAGCCGTTTCCAGTTTCTACGTGGTCTACCCTCCGGCGGCCATCCGTCAGCGCAAAGTCAGGATCTTTCGCGATTGGCTCTTCTCAGAGATCGATCAGCAGCCGCAGATCTCAGCCAATTCCCGCTCCTAGTTGACATTCGCGCTCATGGGAACCTCGCAGCTTTGCGCGAAATAGCTGTGGCAGCGGTTCGCGTTTCCCGGGGCTGTCGGTTCAGTCCGACGAAACAATGCAGTGCACGCTCCTGCCGTTCACCCAGGAGCTGCCTTACCATGCGATCGGTTACGCTCCAACTGCGGCTGAAGCTCGTGAGCGGAAGCGGACTAAGCGCCGAGGATCGACCCATGGCGCGAGCAGTGCCAACACCTCTTTCTGACGCAGCCCGCGAACAAGGACGCGCGCCGCGGGCAAGTCACCCCGCGGAAATACCCGCACCGCCGGCCATTTCCGAGCGCGGCCGCTCCTCGAGCGATAGCAAAGAGAATTAAAGCGCGCACCATAG
>FTEM01001822.1_pt1 | contig 15071 bp, 10 predicted proteins | sample 1640201 | NCBI WGS metagenome assembly FTEM01 (sample SAMEA3914816, study PRJEB12502) | metagenome | biome: forest; material: soil | place: USA | collected 2011-09-16 | depth 0.3 m | reverse complement strand
TGCCTGCGCCTGAGGCGCGGGACGGCGGGCTGAAGAATGCTCGATCTGCGCCTGCAGCGCGCCTATCTGATCCGCCTGGTCGAGGAGCGGCTGCTGGCCCTGTTCTCCGCGGGCAAGCTTGCGGGGACGACCCATACCTGTATCGGGCAGGAGCTTTCTGCGGTGATCCTCGCGGAGAGCCTCGATCCCGAGCGCGATATCATCTTCTCGAACCACCGCTGCCACGGGCACTTCATCGCCTGGACGGACGACGTCGAAGGCCTGGTGGCCGAAATCATGGGCATGAGTTCGGGCGTGTGCGCCGGGATCGGCGGCAGCCAGCACTTGTGCGGCCGACGCTTCTTCAGCAACGGCATTCAGGGCGGAATCGTTCCGGTCAGCGCCGGGCTTGCGTTCGCGCAAAAGCTCGCGGGCAAGGACGGAGTGGTGGCGGTGTGCATCGGCGATGGCACGCTCGGCGAGGGTGTCATCTACGAGACGATGAACATCGCTTCCAAGTGGGGTCTGCCACTGCTGATTCTCCTGGAGAACAATCAGTACGCGCAGTCGACACACCAGAGCGAGACTCTGGCCGGCGACATCTGCGCCCGCGCGGCAGCGTTCGGCATCCGTACGCATTCCGGCAACACCTGGCAGCCGGAGGCCCTGGCAGCTACCCTGAAGTCCGCGGTGGCGGCCGTCAGGAGTCAATCGTCGCCGGCGTTTGTGCGCGTGGATACCTACCGGCTGGCTGCTCATTCGAAGGGCGATGACAATCGGGACTCCGCCGAGATTGCCGACTACACGGCTCGCGATCCGCTGAACGAATTCCTCAGGGCCTCGGCGCAACATGTGGATCTGCCGGAGCTCGCCTCGTTGCGGGCGCGAGTCGAGACGGCGGTCACTCGGGCGGCCGCCGGAAAGCCACGTGACCTGCGCCCCGCCACGGTGAACTTGCAGCACCAGCCCGGGCGATGCGCCGTCGTCCCGGACGCGGGTACGCAGCTCGATTCGATCAATGAGGCGCTGCGGAGCTGGCTTGCGGAAGACGAACGGGTGGTGCTGTTGGGAGAGGACATCCGCTCCCCGTACGGCGGCGCCTTCAAGGCGACCCGGGGCCTTTCCGACGGATTTCCGGGCCGCGTGTTGAATGCTCCCATCAGCGAAGCTGCCCTCATCGGTGTCGGCAACGGGCTCGCGCTGGGAGGATTCCGCCCGATCGTGGAGATCATGTTCGGGGACTTTCTCACGCTGTGTTGCGATCAGCTCATCAACCACGCCGCCAAGTTCAAGAGCATGTATGCCGAGAAGGTGCGCGCGCCGCTGCTCGTGCGCACCCCGATGGGCGGTGGCCGCGGGTACGGCCCCACACACAGCCAGAACCTTGAAAAGCATTTCGTCGGGGTGCCGGGACTCATCGTTGTAGTGCTGCACGGGCGCACTCGAATCACGTCCCTGTACCGCTCGCTGCGCGACGTCGAAGACCCGGTGGTCCTGATCGAGAACAAGCTGCTGTACCGCGAGCGTGCCGATGCGCCCCTGCCCGCTGGTTACTCCATGCACGAAACCAACACGCCGTTGCCGACCAGCCTGCTGATTCCGGCGACTGCGCCAGACATTACGCTGGTGGCCTTCGGGCGCATGTCCTGCCTTGCGGAGCGTGCCGCAGCGGCGCTGGCCGCCGAGGAAGAGATCATCGTCGAGCTCATTTTTCCGCTGTGCGTCTCACCGCTGGATATCGAGGTCATCCGCGATTCGGTTGCGCGTACCGGACGCCTGCTGGTCGTCGAAGAGGGAGCGGAGTCCTTCGATCTGGCAAGCGAGGTCATTGCCGGTGTCGCAACGGCATATCGAGGTGACGCGCCCCTGCGGGCCGGCCGGCTCGCGGCCTACCCTGCGCCGATTCCCTCGTCGATGGAACTCGAGAAGCTCGTCTTTCCGGCCGAGCGCTCCGTGTTCGATGCCTGCGTGGAGCTGTTTGATGTCTGATCCGACTCCAGTGCCGGTTCCGCAGATGAACGTCAACGATGACCAGGCGGTGATCGTGGCCTGGCATCTAGCCTCGGGCGCGAAGGTCGAAAGCGGCAGCCTCTTTGCTACGCTCGAAACGACGAAAGCGACCTTCGACGTAAATGCTCCGCGCGCCGGTTATTTGTACTACCGGCATGAAAAGAAAAGCCTCGTCGCGGTTGGCTCGATCCTGGCGTGGATCAGTGACGACCCGGGCATCGCGGTCGACACTCTCGATGCCGCCGCAGATCCCGGCAGCGTGGCCCCAATACCGGATGGAATCGGGAACCGGCTGACGCGCAAGGCCGCGAAGCGCATGCGGGAGTTGGGAGTGTCTCCGGAGCAGCTCCCGCCCGAAGGACGCATTGAAGTGGCCGACGTAGAGCGAATAGCCGCGGCACGGTCGACGGATCGTGCGGGAATGAATGCCGGCACAGCGAAGTCGCGTACGCGCGCCGTGCCGGAGGGCTGCGAGCCGCTCGAGCAGACTACCCAAAAGATAATGGAAGTTGCGCGCCTCACCGAAGTGTACCGCGCGGTTGTCCCGAGCGTTGTCACTCTCCCGATGTCGCCGGAGCTGGTGCAAGAGCGCCTCCGCGCCGTGAGCTCCGAAAGCGGGCCCGTGAGTCTTCTCGAACTGGTGATCCACGAATCCGCGCGAGTGTTGGCCGACTATCCCGAACTGAACGGGTACTACTCCGGCCAAGCCTGGAAGTACCGGCATATCGAGGTTGGATTCGCAGTCAATGCGGGAAAGTCGTTGCGGGTGCCGGTGGTGCGCGCGGCGAGTGCTCGATCGCAGCTCGATGTATGCCGTGCCGTACGGGACCTGACGTTGCGCTATTTTCGCGAGGAGCTGGCGGTCGAAGACGTCTCGGGCGGCACTTTCACCGTGACCGATCTGTCAGGCCAGGGCGTCACGCATATCATCCCGGTGTTGAATGACCGCCAGGCCGCAATCCTCGGTATTTGCGCACCCGATTTGAGCGGCGTGCAACAGAATCTCGTGCTGGCGTTTGATCACCGCATGGCCGACGGCATGCGCGGCGCCGAGTTCCTGCGCGATCTGCGCGACTGCCTGGAGGCCTGAGGCTTCATACCCGCAGGACGGACGATGCTGTTCAATTCACCTTCCTTCTTGATCTTTTTCCTGACGGTCTTCTGTCTGTACTGGGGGTTGCGTCGCAGGACCCCGCAGAACGTCCTGCTGCTGATCGCCAGCTATTTCTTCTACGGCATGTGGAGCTGGAAGTTCCTCCTGCTGCTTTGCTGCAGCACGTTGCTGGATTTCACCTGTGGCCTGCTGATCGGGGCTGCGCGTACCACACACCGCCGGCGAGCGTTCGTGATCGCCAGTGCCGTGATCAATCTCGGCTTCCTCGCATTCTTCAAGTACTCAGGATTCTTCGTCGCCCAGGCTGCCGCTGCACTGACCGCGATGGGATTCGAACCGCACGTGCACGTGCTGCAGATCGTGCTGCCGGTGGGAATCTCGTTCTATACGTTTCAAAGCCTGGGCTACGTCATCGACGTCTATCGCGGCAAGATCCCGGCTGAACGCAACTTGTTGAGCTACGCAACGTTCGTTGCCTTCTTTCCCCAGCTCGTCGCAGGTCCGATCGAGCGCGCCGGCCATATGCTCGCCCAGGTCAAGGCGGAACGGACGTGGAGCACCCTCGGGCTGGAAAGCGGGCTGATGCTGATGGTCTGGGGATTGTTCAAGAAGATGGTGATCGCCGACAACCTGTCTCCGTACGTGGATGCCGTTTATACCGCTCCGGGACGCTACTCTGCAGGCACTCTCCTGACGGCCACGGTGTTCTTTGCCGTGCAGATCTATTGCGATTTCTCGGGATACACCGACATCGCTCGCGGCACGGCTCGCACTTTGGGCTTCGACCTGATCAAGAACTTCGACTTTCCGTACTTCTCGCGCACTCCGGTGGAGTTCTGGCGTCGCTGGCACATCAGCCTGTCGCAATGGTTTCAGGACTACCTGTATTTCCCGCTGGCCATGCACTACATGCGCAAGGGAGGCTGGGCAGGGAAATACCGCGCGCATCTGATCTCGATGGCGCTGATCGGTGTCTGGCACGGCGCCAACTGGACGTTTCTCGTGTTTGGGCTTTACTGGGGCGTGGTTATCGCCACGTACCTCTTCATTTCAGAGAAGATCGCCGCTGCACCGGATGCAAGCCTTGCTGTGCGTCTGCGCAACAACGTGCTGTTGGCGCGTTTCGGCCCGGCGCTGAGCGTCGCCACGATGTTCGTGATCGCGTGCATCGGCTGGATCCTCTTCAGGGCAAAATCGCTGACGGATTTCTGGACGGTGTTCTCCGGGCTGTTTGACGCTGCCGGTCAGGCCGGCGTCAATCGTGTCGACGTGCTGGACGTGCACCTCCTCTGGGCGGCGGTGTTCGCGATGTGGACGGCGGAGCTTCTCTACCGACATGCCCCGCGCCTGACGAATCTGGCAGTGGGAGGAGAAGTGAGACGGCTGTTCTGGCGCTGCGCGCTGGTGTGCGTCATCGTGTTTTCGTACACGGTTGCGCAACACGGGCGCGCGCAGCCGTTCATCTACTTCCAATTCTGACGGCCGCATCTACAATGCCCGCAATGAAACAACGGTTGTATCTCACCTTCCCAATGGCAACGGCGGGGTGCCGGAGCTTCATTTTCGATGACTGAGATTCGCAGGCGCATGGCGGGTGCTGCTGTTTGGATGTTGCTGTTCAAAGCACTGGAGCGCAGCCTTGGATTGATCAGTACCGTAATCCTCGCCCGCATGCTGGTGCCGTCCGATTTCGGACTCGTGGCCATGGCAACCTCGCTGATTGCCCTGCTGGAGTTGTTCAGCGCCTTCGGTCTGGATACGGCGCTGATCCAGCGTATCGATGCCACAGCCGCTCATTACAACTCCGCCTGGACACTGAATTGCCTCGCCGGATGCATGATCGGAGCCTTGATGGTGGCGCTGTCATGGCCCGCGGCGCACTTCTATCGTGAGCCGCGCGTCACTGCAGTGATTTGCGCCCTGGCGGCCGGTGCCCTCATTCAGGGCCTGGAGAATGTGGGCGTCGTCGATTTCCGCAAGCAGATGCGCTTCGATCGGGAGTTTCGCTTCCTGCTCGCCAAGAAAGTGATCGCCTTCAGCGTGACCGTGCCGCTGGCATTCTGGCTGCGCAACTACTGGGCGTTGGTCGGCGGAGCCCTGGTCGGACGCGCAGCCGGAGTCGCGCTGAGTTACCTGCTGGCGCCCTTTCGACCGCGCCTGTCGCTGGCCGTCGCCGGCGACCTGATGCGCTTCTCGAAGTGGCTGCTGGCGCAGAATTTCCTGAGCTTCCTGCGCGAGCGCTCCTCGGACTTCATCCTCGGGCGCATCGTGGGATCGCATGGCCTCGGCACGTTCAGTGTGTCCGCGGAAATCTCGAATATGCCCGGGACGGAGCTCGTGGCTCCCATCAATCGGGCGATCCTGCCCGCCTACGTGCGGCTGGCGGGAGACCCGCCCGCGCTGCGTCGCGAGTATCTGTCGGTGATGGGCATGGTTGCCCTGATCGCAGTCCCGGCCGTCGCCGGATTCGCCGTCAGCGCGCCTTTTCTGGTGCTGCTCGTGCTCGGCGCCAAATGGACCCAGGCCGCCGAACTGATCCAGATCCTGGCCTTTTTTGGCATCGCTACCGTCCTGCAGAGCAATGCTTACTCGGCCTTTCTGGCCCTGAATAAGCCGCAGGTGTTCGTCCGCATCAATGCGATTTACGTCTGTGTGCTGTTGGTATTGCTCGGATGCCTGGCGCCGCACTTTGGCATACGGGGCGCCGCTTGGGCCTATGTGGGTACGGTCGTCCTGGTCCTGCCAGTGACCTTCCACTACATCACGAAGTATCTGGGTCTGCGGGCCGGCGAGCTCTTCGGCGCCGTGTGGCGCCCGCTATGCGCAGCAGGGATCATGTACCTGGCAGTGCGGCTGTTGGGACCGGCCGAGCCTCACGGCAGCGTTCCGAGTCTGCAGGCCGGGGCCTCGTTGCTCGAGTGCGTGGCCCTCGGCGTTCCGATTTACATTTCCGCGGTCACTGCGTTGTGGGCGCTCTCGGGCAAACCGGAGGCAAGCGCGGAATCCTGGTGCCTACGTCAGGTTCACTGGGCTGGGATGCGTGCCCGTGAAGCCCTGGGCTGGGTTCGGTAGCCTTCACTGAAGTTTCAACTTCCAATACAAGCGTCCATCGCGCCGTGTCACTGCTGCGTGCACACGGCCACGTGCGAGCGACCCTGGTACGTGGGCGACGAAAGACTGACGTCCCCCTCGCTCACTGTCCGATAGCTACCGTTGAAGGAAGTGAGGACCTGGTTTCCGCAGGGCTTTCCGGCCGCGATCGAACCCTGCGCCGTGCCGAGTACGAGCGTCGTGCCGCTCTGTGACAGCACAGCTTCGCTGACCGTCTCTGTGGCCCTCGTCTTCCAATTGGTGACCGTGGCCACGGTAGTGCAGCTACCCGCGGGCGCACTCGTGGGAGTCCATGCATTCGCGGTCCAACAGGTCGGATACGCAACCGGACTCCAGCCGTGCGATTGCGTCCAGGTGCCCGTCGTACCTGCTGGGCAAGCGACCGACTGAGTGGCCGTTGCCGGAGCGGCGCCGCAGACCTGCGAGCCTGCAATCGTCAGCGTAACGCGATTCGACGGTGAGCTGTTGCCGCTCGAATCCTTTGCAACGATTTGAAATTGCCACGTGCCCGGCGCGAGCGACTGAAATGTGTAGGTCGTCGCGGTGGCGGGCAGGGTGACGGATTGAGAGAAGTCGGTTGTGCCGTATTGAATGACATAGCCGGTGATTGTGACCGGGTTGCCATCGATCCCGGTAGCGGGGGTGGTCCACGAGAGTTGCGCGGGGCCAGTCACGCTGCCCGTCGGCGCCGCCGGCGGATTCGCTGCGGCGGTGTTGCCGAAAATGTCGCTGTCGAGCCGGTAGCCTTCCTTTCCGTTGGGGTAATCGCAAGCGGTGTAAGGGGTCAGTTGTGCCTGCGCGCAATAGCCGACAAGGTCGGTTGGCTGTACTGAAGACAGCGGTTTCCAGATGTTGCCGGCACAGTGGGCCTGATCCTGTAGCCCTGGGGTGCCCTGCGGGCATACCAGCACGAGGGTGGTCTGTGCTATCGGCAGGGGTTGATAGACGAGGTTGCTCAGGCAGTTCATTACGTTCGTGTTCACGGCCGAAGCATTCGTGCACGTCGTGACTCCGTCCGCCTGGGCGGGCCGGCTCGTGAATGCGCCGCAAAGCAGAAGTAGAGCCGCAAGGGCCAGAATCGGCCGGGAAACACCGGACACACCGACGCCACCGCCACAGCGAGTAAGAATGCCGCCCATGCTTGCGCTCCTTGATGAAATTCATTGGCGAGCCGGCACGGAGGAGTCCTGCGCAGGTCCAGATCCACACACACACTTTCTGGACAGCGCACCCGGACACGGACGTTGCACACTCCGGCGCGAGCTCGACGGACCTGCCTGTCGCAAGCGTCGTGCCACGGCGCCGCCGGGTACCGCGCCGGCCGGCAGGGCGTAGTGAGCGCTTCCCTAACGGGGGAGGGACGGAGGTCGCAATCCCGGGGTGCGCAAGCTGGTTGCGCGTGCGCCGGGCCGCGGACTGTGAATTCTCTCACGGCCGACGTGCGGCTTTTCTTTACACTCCCCTGTAAAGCCCGGCGTCGCTTGCGGTGGATCTGCGGATCGGTCCGCAAGCGAAACCATAACGGGGATGCTCAGGATCGGGTCGGGGTGCATGCGAATCCGCATTTTCGGACAGTACATTCACGGGTCGCTCGCAGTGCTCGCCGCTGTCGAGCTGGCCATGCTGTCCGGCGCGATGCTGGTGGCAACCCTGCTGCGCTTCCAGTTGGATCTGCGGACCATCGAGCTGCGCGAGGGCCCGTTGTGGCCGCGCATGCTCCTGTTCAGTGTCGTCCTGATCTTCTGCCTGTTCGCTTTCGGTCTTTACAGCTCGCGCCAGAGGGCGCCGGCGTTCGGCATTGCGGTGCGCCTGGTGGCGGCCATCGGCGCCGGCACGGCGGTGACGGCCCTATGCTTTTATGTTGTGCCTAATGTCTGGATCGGGCGCGGCGTCATGTCGATTGCCGCGCTGGTTGCGCTCGGCGGGTTGTTCGCCTCGCGTTATGTGTTCACGCACGTTGTGGATGATGCCGCGTTCAAGCGGCGCGTGTTGGTATACGGCTGCGGACAGCGCGCGGCCTCGATCGCCAACCTGCGCCGTCGTACCGATCGCCGTGGGTTCGTTGTTGTGGGATTTGCGCAGCCCGACGGCGAGGAGTGCAGCATCCCCGTCGGACGACTGATCGACTCCCGCGCCAAGCTTCAGCACATCTGCCAGCAGCAGAATATCGATGAGGTCGTCGTCGCAATGGATGACAGGCGTCGCGCCTTCCCGTTGCTGGAACTGTTGGAGTGCCGCCTCGCGGGCACGGATGTAACGGAGTTGCTGACGTTTCTCGAACGTGAGACCGGACGCGTGCGAATCGACGTGCTCAATCCCAGTTGGATGATTTTCGGTGAAGGCTTTCGGCGCGACCCGCTGCGCCTGTTCTCATCCCGGACGCTCGATCTCGTGGCGAGTCTTCTGATCCTGCTCGTGTCGCTGCCGGTGATGGCAGTGACGGCACTCGCGATCAAGTTCGAAGACGGTTGGCGCGCCCCGGTGCTGTATCGCCAGGCTCGAGTCGGACTCGGCGGCCATCCCTTCGATGTTCTGAAATTCCGCAGCATGCGCACGGATGCCGAAAGCGACGGCCAGGCGCAATGGGCGCAAATGAAGGACCCGCGCGTCACGCGCGTCGGCGCAATCATCCGCAAGATCCGCGTCGATGAGTTGCCGCAGATCCTGAATGTCGTGCGCGGACAGATGAGTTTCGTGGGGCCGCGGCCGGAACGCCCGCAGTTCGTCGCGCAACTTGCGCAGAACATTCCCTACTACGTGCAGCGCCACTGTGTGAAGCCGGGAATCACGGGCTGGGCACAGCTTTGTTATCCATACGGCTCATCCGAGCAGGATGCTCTGGAAAAGCTGCAATACGATCTATACTACATCAAGAACAACACTCTGCTTTTCGACCTTGCCATCCTCGTGCAGACCGCGGAAGTGGTTTTCATGGGGCGGGGGGCGCGCTGAAGAACGCTGGGTTTGCCAATGGAAAGGGAGTGTGTTGATGACGACTCTGCCCGCAGCTCCGACGACGCCGGCCGAACGCCACCGGCGCAAGCTGCTGATTCTCGAGAACGACCGCGCGCTCAGGCGTGAGCTCGAGGAAATCTTCTCCGATCTCGATGTCACCGCCAGCGAGACCTCGGAGCAGGCGCTCGTGCTGGTGCGCCGCATCGAGCCCGACGTCGTGCTGTTCGATCTGGGCACGGCCCGCGAGCCGGCTGTCGCAGCTCAGAGCCTCGAATTGCTGCGGCAGATTCTGAATCTCTCGCCAGACACCAAGATCATCGCCATGACCGAGCACGATGCGCGCGAGCTGGCGGTGGCCGCCGTGGGCCTCGGCGCCGCAGATTTTTATCACAAGCCCCTGGATGCCGGAGTCCTGTCGATCGTGGTGCGACGCGCGTTTCGCATTCGCGAGCTTGAAGAAGAAAACTGGCGTCTGCGTGAGCAGACAGGCGCCATGGCTCTCGAGGGAATTGTCGGCGTCAGCGATGCGATGCGCAGTCTTGGGCGCGCGATCGAGAAGGTTGCCCCGACGAGCGCTACCGTCCTGCTGCTCGGCGACAGCGGCACCGGCAAGGAATTGCTCGCACGGGCGCTGCATCGGTTGTCCAATCGCTCACGTCAGCAATTTGTCGCGATCAACTGCGCGGCCATCCCGGACACGTTGCTCGAAAGCGAGCTGTTCGGTTACGAGAAGGGCGCCTTCACCGGCGCGGCCAAGCGCACCATCGGCAAACTCGAATCGGCAGATGGCGGCACCGTGTTTCTCGATGAGATCGGTGAAATGCCGGCCTCGCTTCAGGCCAAGCTGCTGCGCGTGCTGCAGGAGCGCACCGTGGAGCGCATCGGCGGCCGCGTGCCGATTCCGCTCGACCTGCGCATCATCTGCGCGACGAACCGGAATCTGGATGCCCTGATCGGCGCGGGGACTTTTCGCGACGATCTTTTCTATCGCATCAGCGAGGTGACGATTCGGATTCCACCGCTGCGCGAGCGGCAGGGCGACAGCATGCTGCTCGCGCAGTTCCTGTTGCAGGAAATGTCGGTGCGTTTCGGCAAGCCGACGCGCGGGCTCGCACCGGATGCGATCCGAGCGATCCAGGCGCATCGCTGGCCGGGCAACGTGCGCGAACTTGAGAATCGTATCAAGGGAGCGGTGATCATGGCCGAAGGCGCGGTCGTCACCGCCAGCGACCTCGGCCTGCAGGATCCGGGTGACGATCCCGAGTACCTGAACCTGCGGGTTGCCCGGCAGCGCGCCGAATCCCAGGCGGTGCGCCAGGCGCTCGCCGTGTCGCGTGGCAATCTGTCGCGTGCAGCAGAATTACTCGGCGTGACCCGACCGACTTTGTACGATCTGCTGGAGAAGCACCGCATCGAGGCGGCGCAATTCAACCGCGCCGCGGTGGCGCCGGAGCCGCCGGCACCCGAGGCGACGCCGCGCGAGCCGTAAGCCGCCACATGAGCCGCACGCCGCGCGCGCCACGCGAACCGTAAGCCGCCGCACGCCGCGCGAGCCGCGTGAACCGTAAGCCGCCGCACGCGCCTCGCGAGCCACGTGAACCATAAGCCGCGGCGCGCAAGCCGCAAGTCGAAGCTTCCGGCCTGCGCAACCGCGCATCAATCGCCGCCGCGGGGCGGCCCGAATACGGCTCAATTGAACGTTGCGGCAATCTCGTCCGATGGCGAGCTTTCGATTCCCTGCGCGTTATAGGCGGTCACGGCGAAGAAATATTTGCCGGCGGGCAGGTTGTCGACGAGATACGTAGTGAGCGTCGGATTGTCGACCGAGATCGCGGCGGTGTAATCCTGCGATTCGGTGCCGTAGTGGATCTTGTATCCTTTCAGATCCTGCAGCGGCGTGCCGTCGCTGTTCTCCGTCGGCGCGACCCACGTCAGACTTACACTCGAGGCTCCGGCTGCTGCAGCCGTTACCGTTACTGCGAATGCAGGCAGCGACACGACGGCTTTGCCGTCCGAAGTCGCGATCTGGATGTTGTTGAAGGTGCCGACATCCGTCGGAGCTGGGGTTCCGCTGAGCTGTCCGGTTGCGGCATTGAACGTTGCCCACGCCGGCTTGTTCGAAATGCTGAACGTCAGCGGATCGTTATTGGCATCGGTTGCCTGCGGCTGAAAGCTGTAGGCAGCGCCGACCATAGCCGTCGTAATCGCGTTTCCCTGAATCGTCGGTGCGCCGTTCGCGGCGCCCGTTCCGGTCGGCGACGTGGCGCTTGCCGTCGTCGCTCCGGCTGTCGATCCATCGTCGCCGCAGGCGCTGAGCGTAACTGTTCCGACTGCAACGAATCCAACCAAGACAAAACGCAGCGATCCAAACCCCCGTTTGGCTCTCTTCATGCAACCCCCGAATGATGCGACCCCGATAACCCGGTCGCGGGAGCGAAGACATGAGCTCAACGGTGGTTTGCGCGAACGAGCGGAAGGTGTGCGTTCCGCTGTCCATCACGAGACGGATTCTCCTCCGATCCCGGCAACCCCGCTGTCGTAGGCTTCGCGCCGTTAGACCGGAAGTTTTGCGCCCCCGTCTTTCAACGGGTTTGCCTTTGTAGAAACACGAGGTTAGGTGCAATGCGCGTGCCAGGATTGCTAACCCGCTGAAATTCAAGACTTTCGTCGTCTTGAGCGGTGCCTCGGCCGACGTCTGCGCGGGCAGTTGTGTCGGGGTGTACCGACATGAAGCGCAACCGTGGCGCCCCACATCGACCTAACACACTGATTGGTAATCGGAAATGCGTCGTCGCAGCGGCGCGACAGAAGTGCCGCGACGAAAGCTTATGCCGCGGCACGGGAGCGATGCTTGCTTGCATCCCTGCAGCGGGCCCACGGGGTCTCATGGTTGCACACGCATGACTGAGCCGATCACCTTTACCAGAGGGTTCTCGATAGCCCTCATTACTTTTTTGGATGCCGTCGGACCGCCCCTCGTGGCGATCGGCCTCTTGTATGGCCTCTGCGTCGTCTTCGACGTGCGCTTCTCGAGCTTCTTTGTCGTGCTCTCGATCCTCGTATCAATGCTTTCGCTTTTACTGCCGCGTGGGAGGCCGGGCGAATCGATGCAGCTCGTTCCTCCGACGTTGCCTTTGGCGATGGGCGTGGTCATGCGGTGGTTCATCATCGTCGCGATCCTGCTCGCGGTCGGCTTCGTCACCAAGAACTCGGAAGGTTTCTCGCGGCGCGTTGTTTTGACGTGGATCGTGGCCACTCCTGCGTTACTCATCCTCGTGAAGTTGTTCCTCCACGAACTGATGCGGCGGCTCATGTACGACCCCGCGATGGTGCGGCGTGTCGCATTCGTGGGGTGCAATGACGTAAGTCTTTCTCTCGCGCAGCGCATCACTGCGGATAAGGATTTCATGGGACTTCGCGTCGAAGGCTTTTTCGATGACCGCAACGCCGTGCGCCTGGGGCTGTCGGCAAACATGCGCTTGTTGGGAAAGCTGCCGGACCTCGCCGCGTTTGTGAAACGCAGAGGCATCGACGTCGTATTCGTTGCGCTGCCGGTGCGGCACATCCGCCGAGTCATTCAACTTCTGGACGAGCTGCGCGACACGACGGCGTCCGTGTATTACGTGCCGGATCTTTTTGCGTTCGACCTCATACAGTCACGTACAGGAGAGATGTTCGGCATCCCGGTAGTCGCGTTGTGCGAAACGCCGTTCTATGGATATCGTGGTGTCGTCAAGCGGATTACCGACATCGTGCTCGCGGCGACGCTGCTCTTCGTTGCGGCTCCGTTGATGCTTGCGCTGGCGGTGCTGGTAAGAATGAGCTCGCCCGGACCGATTATTTTCAAGCAGCGCCGCTACGGGCTGGATGGATGCGAGATCACCGTCTTCAAATTTCGCACCATGACCGTGCTGGAGGACGGCGCGAAAATCGTGCAGGCGACACGAGAGGATGCACGCATCACCTCGGTCGGCCGCTTCATGCGCCGCTACTCCCTCGACGAGCTGCCGCAACTCGTGAATGTTCTGCAGGGCCAGATGAGTCTCGTAGGACCTCGGCCCCACGCGATCGCTCATAACGAGGAATATAGGAAGCTCATCAAGGGCTACATGATCCGTCACAAGGTGCCGCCGGGCATTACCGGACTGGCGCAGATCAACGGCTGCCGCGGTGAGACCGCTCGCGTCGAGGACATGCAGGCACGTGTCAACTATGACCTCGAATACTTGCGGCGCTGGTCGCCGCTGCTCGATCTGAAGATTCTGTTCCTCACCGCGATTCGATTGCTGCGGGACGAAAAGGCCTACTGAGGCGGATGAGAACCGGATAAAGCCGTACGCGTCGGACCTATTATGGTTGATCGACTGCTGAAACAGCTCGCGGGGTTGTTCGAAGTCCGCGACCCCCACACCCGCCTGGACCGAACGGCGGCGCTCGTGCTTGCGCTCGTTTTGATCGTGGGAGCGTTCGTGCGCTTCTGGGACCTGGGCGCCGTGGGTTTGCACGGTGACGAGAAGACGATGGCGCTGCCGATGCTCCATCTCGTCGAGCACGGCACGCCGCTGTTGCCGAGCGGAATGTTTTATCCGCGCGCAGTGGCCCAACTTTATCTCATGGCCGCATCCGTGCTGGCGTTCGGGCAAAGCGAATGGGCCATGCGTGTGCCCTCCGCTCTGTGTGGCGTGCTGCTGATCGGGCTCGCGTGGACCGCAGGCAGACGTTTTCTGGAGCCGGCCTGGAATCTCGCGTTCACGGCCGCCGTCGCCTTTCTGCCCGATTTCATCGAAGACGCGCAGACCGCGCGCATGTATGTCTTTCTCGTCACCAGTGTCGCCGCGTTCATGACGCTGGTGTTTACCTGGGAACGAACCAACCGGTCCGGGTATCTCATCGCTGCCGTTGCGGTGATGTTGGTGGGGCTGCAGTTTCATACCCTCGCCATATTCTCCGCCTTTCTGGTGTTCATGCCGGGGCTGCTGCGCGGCGACTCGCGCCGATTCTGGACGGGGGCGGTCGCGTTCGTCGTCATTGTTGCCGGGTTCTATGTGATCGACACGCTGATCGCGCGTGCGTATTGGCAGGACGTTGCGGCGGACACTGGCCCGAACGGGAACGGCCCCCGTGCGGCGCTGATTCCGCACATTGAATTGATCTGGCTCGCCGCAGCGGCACTTCCGGCGGTAATTTTTGCTTGGTTCGTCGCGCGTTGGAGAACGGGGGCGGCAGTGGCGGGGCGCGACGGCGCCAACCGTGATGGTCTGGGGCGTAATGACGCGGGGCTCGGCGCAGCGCACCTGGTTGCCGGGGCTGTGCCGATGCGGGCCATCGCCGCCGCAGCGCTCGCGGCCGGTCTCGTTGCCGCCCTTTCGCTGCACTATCACTTGGCCGCGCTTCTCATCATCGCGGGATTCGTCGTCGCGCGCCGGGAAGGCAAGCTATTCGCACCGAAAGTTGCGCTCTTTCTCGGCGTGGCGATCGCGCTGATGGCGGCTCAAGCGGTGTATCTGCACACCCAGGCCGCTGGTTCGGCGCGCCAGATCGTTGGACTGATGCTCGGCTGGCCCAGTGTGTGGCCGTTCCTCGCAATTGCAGAGACTTCTCCGTTCGCAGCGGCGCTTGCGGCGGCAGGTGTGGCATGCGGCGTGTGGCAGTTGGCGCATCGCCAGAGAGTTCCGGACTTTCTGCTGCTGATCGTTCTCGGAGTGTGGGTGCCGTTGCTCATGATCGGATTCATGAGATGGGACATTCCGCCGCGCTACGCGGAGGCGCAAACCCTGCCTCTGCTGATGGGCGCCTTCGCGGTAGCGCAATGGGCAGCGCAACGACTCATCACAGCGCAGGCGCCGGGCGCTGTGAGCGCGCAGGGGAGCGCGGCACGCGCCGGTGCGGTGGGTGCGGCGGG
>FTEM01001644.1_pt1 | contig 15183 bp, 13 predicted proteins | sample 1640201 | NCBI WGS metagenome assembly FTEM01 (sample SAMEA3914816, study PRJEB12502) | metagenome | biome: forest; material: soil | place: USA | collected 2011-09-16 | depth 0.3 m | reverse complement strand
CATGCGTGTGATGCGATTCACACTCCGGGATGCCGGCTCGGGTCGCTTGCGGTAGGCTGTGGCAGACTTTCTGCATAACAATCCGTCCCCGGGCCGGCGCTGGCGAAATCCCTTGTCCATCGGCCTGACAGACGACAGACGTGCCACTGGAGCTGCATTGTGCTTCCGCTGAAGTTCGGGTCCCTCGGTCGCCCGCCCGCAGTCCTGTGCCTCGGTGCGCACTGCGACGACATCGAGATCGGTTGTGGAGGGACGCTGGTGCGCTGGGCGGCTGAATATCCGGGCGCAACCTTCCATTGGGCCGTTTTTGCCGGCGACGCGCTGCGGCAGCAGGAATCACGCGCGGCCGCCGCACACCTGCTGCCCGGGGAGCGCGGCCCGCAGCTACGCTTCTTTCAGTTCCGTGACAGTTTCTTTCCCGCGCAAGCGGAGCAGATCAAAGAGGCCTTCGAGGAGCTGAAAGTCGCCCTGCAGCCCGATGTCATCCTGACCCATCATCTGGCCGACCGCCACCAGGACCACGCACTGCTGGCGAATCTGACCTGGAATACTTTTCGCTCCCATCTCATCCTCGAGTACGAGATTCCAAAGTATGAGGGCGATCTGGGGCATCCGAATGTCTATGTGCCGCTGGCGCGCGGCGACCTCGACCGCAAGGTCCGCGCCCTGATCGAGTCTTTCGGCTCGCAGCGCTCGCGGGCGTGGTTCACGGAAGACACTTTCTGCGCGCTGGCGCGGCTGCGCGGACTTGAATGCGCCGCTCCCAGCGGCTTTGCCGAGGCGTTCCACGCGCGCAAGGTGTGCCTGTGAAGGCAAGTCGCAGCTCCGGCGCTTCGTACCGGCCGTCCCCAACCTCAATCAACCCGAGTTGCTAACACTATGAAGGTCGTCCTGTTCTGTGGCGGATTCGGCACGCGGCTGCGCGAGCATTCCGATACCGTTCCCAAGCCACTGGTCAACGTCGGAGTGCGGCCCATCCTGTGGCACCTGATGCGCTACTACGCGCATTTCGGGCACAAGGACTTCATCCTCTGCCTCGGCTATCGCGGCGATATGATCCGTGAGTATTTCCTCACCTACAACGAGTGCGTCTCGAACGACTTCACCTTGTCCGAGGGCGGCAAGCGTATCGAGCTGCATACCCAGGACATCGCCGACTGGCGCATCACTTTCGTCGACACCGGCCTGCATTCCAACATCGGCGAGCGCCTGATGCGGGTGCGCCCGTATCTGCAGGGCGAGCCGTACTTCCTGGCCAACTATGCGGACGGCCTGTCCGACATTCCGCTCGACGGCATGATCGAGGAGTTCAAGCAGAAGGACTGCGTGGCGACTTTCGCGGCCATCAACGGGCTGCACAGCTTTCACACGGTCGATGCGACCGCCGACGGTTACGCGCTGCGCGTCGGGCTCATGCAGGGGAGCGATCTGCGCATCAACGGCGGCTTCTTCGTGCTCAGGAACGAGATATTCGACTACATGCAACCGGGGGACGAGCTGGTCGACAAGCCCTTCGAGCGGCTGATTGCGCAGCGCAAGCTGGCCGTGTACCGGCACGACGGCTTCTGGCGATCGATGGATACTCTCAAGGACAAGATCAATTTCGACCGCCTCGAGGCCTCGGGCAACTGTCCGTGGGCGATCTGGAAAAAGTAGCCCACGCCATGTCCGATTCAACACGGTGCCATTCATGACCCGCAACTTCTGGCTCGGAAAAAAAGTCTTCATTACCGGCAACACCGGCTTCAAGGGAAGCTGGCTCAGCCTGTGGCTCGCACACCTGGGGGCACGGGTGCAGGGCTACTCGCTGCCGCCGCCGACGAAGCCGAGTCTGTTCGAGCTCGCGGGAGTTGCAGCGCTCGTGCCGACGGTCGAGGGCGACATCCGCGATCTGCCGCGCCTGTCGGCGGAGATGGCGAAGTTCGCCCCGGACATCGTGCTGCATCTTGCGGCACAGACGGTCGTATTCGCCGCGTACGAGGATCCCATCGAAACGTTTTCGACGAACGTGGTCGGCACGGCAAGCATGCTCGAGTCGGTGCGGCGTCTGCCGGGGAAGTGCACCGTCGTCAACATCACCACCGACAAGGTGTACGAGAACGTGCACTGGGTATGGGGTTATCGCGAGAATGACCGCCTGGGCGGACGCGATCCGTATTCGGCGAGCAAGGCGGCAGCCGAGATGGTTTCCCACGCTTACCGCGAATCGTTCTTCGGCCCGCAGGCAGATGGAACACATCGCATCGCTCTGGCGAATGCACGCGCAGGTAACGTCATCGGCGGCGGCGATTGGACGCCGTGGCAGCTCATTCCCGATACGGTCCAGGCCCTGAGCCAGGGCAAGCAGGTAGTGCTGCGTCATCCGGGTGCAACGCGTCCGTGGCAGCATGTGCTGGATTGCCTGTGCGGCTATCTGTCCCTTGCCGAAGCGCTTCACGGCAACCCGCAGCGCTTTGCGAACAACTGGAATTTCGGTCCCCCCGACGAGCAGGCGCAGCCGGTCGCCCGGATCGTGGAGATGCTGGCTCAGCATTGGGGAGTGAAGAACCCGTGGACGCGTCACGCGGACGAGCATGCCCACGAGGACATGGCGTTGCTGTTGAACTGGCAGAAGGCGCGCGCGGAACTGGGCTGGTCCTGCCGGCTGTTGCTTCCCGATGCCCTTGAATGGATCGCCACCTGGTATAAGCGCCAGCACGCGGGTGAAAACGCCCGCGCACTGTGTCATGAGCAGATCGATCGCTACATGGAGTTGCGATCGGAAGCATAGCCTTTGACACGGCATCCCGCGCCCCGGGTGCGCGCCCGGCGTCGCCAACACACGACAGACGTCGCCAACATACGACAATCGCTGAGGTTTGGCCGCAGTTAGCGGTCCCGGTCACAGAATTCTGTGCGGGCAGTGTGGCACTCACCCCAAGCTCGTGCGTTATAGTGGCGGGACAGATCCGGCTTGAGGGCAGGTGCGATGAAGTTGTTAGTTCGGCCGACCGCCCGTTGGGCGTTGCTTGTCACATTGGCCTGGTCCGCTGCCGGCATGGCGGCAGCGCCGTGCCCGCCGCCGCAGGTCACGGTCCAGGGCGGCACGAGCGCCTCCACGCCCTGCCCGACTGAACCGACGGGCAGCGCTACCTACTCCACCAATTTTCCGGTTGCGGAGAACCCGCTCAGCGAGGGCGGCAAGTGGGTGGATGGCAAAGTGGTCGGCGTGGATTGGAACAATCCGCTGTCTGCCGGCGGCAAGGCTTACGCATCCACCGTTTCCGGCACACCCAGCCGCTACAACGACAGCGTTGCGCAGCTCAGCACTTCCGTCCATGCCTTCAGCGCCAGTCAATATGCAGAGGCGACGGTTTTTCTGGTCAACGGATATACGGCGACGAGCCACGAAGCAGAGTTGCTGCTGCGGTTCTCGATTACCGCCCACAATGCACATGGTTACGAGATATTGTGGGGCCTCCGCGGCTATATCGCAGTCGTGCGCTGGAACGGCAATCTCGGCGATTACACGGCACTTTACGATCCGGGCGCGGGCAGCATCCCGCCGCCGAAAGATGGGGACGTGCTGCGCGCCGAGATCAGCGGCAACATCATCACGGTGAAGCGTAACGGCAGCACCGTTGCCACGGTCGATGTGACTTCGCAAGGAGGCACCGTCTATTCCTCCGGCCAACCCGGCATGGGATTCTGGCCCGTCGACGGTGCGACGCCCCAGAACTACGGCTGGAAATCGTGGGACGCCGGCGAGCTGTAGGACGTCAGGCCGCTTTAGGTACTTCGCTGCCGCGCATCGAGCGCGCAAAATTGCGTGCCGTGGCGAGGTGGCGCCGGGATATGAGCGCCATCAGACCAACATAGACCAGTGCGCCTGAGAGACTCAGCACCCCGAGACTGGTCGCGGCAGTTTGTGCTTCAAGCGTCGGGCGAAGGATCGTCACTACCGCGTACATCACGCCCGCAGCGAAGAGCGGGGCCGCAAATTCCGCCAGGAGTTCCCGTGGGCGAAAGCCCAGGAAACGAATCAGCGTCGGCATGAACAGCGCATAGACCAGCGGCACGGAAATCAGCCACGACAGGCACAGGCCCACCAGTCCCCAGTGGGCGCCGATGAAGAAGCCGCCGGGCAGCGCGATGAAGTTGACGATGGTATTGCGCAGATCGAGCTGTCGGTTTCCGAGTGCGAGCGCGGCGGTGAACAGCACACTTGCCAGCATGCGAATCGGAACGATCAGCGGCAGTATCGTCAGCGCCGGAATCGCCTGCAGCCAATTCCCGCCGAACAGAACACGGACGAGCTCCGGTGCGACCGCGGAGATGCCCCACAACGTGGGGAACGCAACCAGCGACATGAGTCCGAGCGACTTCAGCAGATTCTGCCGCAGGCGTCCCATGTCTTCCTGCTGTCGGGCCATCGCCGGCAAGGCGATCTGATTGATGGTCCCCATGACCTTCGTCATCGGCAGGGTCGCGAGCTGCAGAGCCACCGAGTAACGCCCGATTTCCGTGGTCGACAGGAACATGCTGCCGATCAGCACGTCGGATTGGACGACGAGGAAATAGCAGACACGGTTGCCGGCCAGTGTGAGGCCGAACTTCAGATGCTCGCCGATGCCACGTGTAGAGAACAGCGGGCTGACGTTTTCACCGAAGATCATCAGCACAGTGGTGCGCGTGAGCGTCCCGAACAATGTGCCGAAAATAAGTGCCCACACACCGGCTCCGTGCAGCGCGAGCAACAGGGTTGCAACGATCGTGAGGACGCCCGTGGTCATTTCGACCTTGGCGAGGTATCGGAAGGAGAGTTCGCGGGTTGCGAGAGAGCTCGGGATGATGGCGATTGCCCCGACGATGACATTCAGCGCTGCAACCACAATGGGCCACGTCAGCCGTGGCTCGTGGAACATCCGCGCCAGCAGGGGAGCGGTGCCGGCGACCAGCGCGGTGATGGCACCGCTGAACAGCAGCGAGACGCCGTAGAGCTTACGCAGGTCCTCCCGTGGAACCTCGGCCCAGCGCACGATGGCCGCTCCCAGACCCAATTCGGCGACAGCGCTCGCAAGCGTGCAAACGACGGACGCTTTGGCCATCAGTCCGTAGTCCTCCGGTGTGAGGAGTCGGACGATGATGAGAGTTCCGGCCCAACTGATCACCTGGACGACCAGTTTGGCCGCAGTGGCCCATTTCAGAGCGGATATCGTTTTCCGTTCGGTTGACATCGCCTTGGTGTCGTTCGCGTTCCGTTTCTGCCCGCTGTCCGCATGGATTCACATTTCTGATCGCACACTGTTTTGCGGGTCGCGCGCAACATCGTCCGCCTGCGCTGCGCGCGAGTCGCTCTCTTTCTTCAGCCAGACACCCCGCCAGAACAAAGGCTCGTACTGAGCGTTGAAGAACTGGCGCTCCCCGGTGAAGTGGACATCCCTCAGGAGGTAGGCGGGTGTTCGCATCGTGCGCATTTCCCCGCTGACGATATCGATGAGTCTGCGAATGCGGGATTGCACCGTATAACGATGACCGCAGTGTTTCAGCATGTCGAGCTCGAACCCCAATCCCCTGTGGACGAGCTGTCCGTCGAGTGTCGCACGGATTTCCGCCGAGAACCTGACAACAACCTGATCGCCTGCCTCGAGCAATGGCTCCTCGGGGTCCGGCGCGCTCTGGCCGCCCGCCTCGAATGCCGGAAAGCCGTGGCCACCGCGCATCTGTTGGACCGTATTGAACCAATCCGTCAGGCAGGCGATGGCGAAGGCGGCCGGAGCTACGTTGCCTGCAACCAGGGGTCGCAGAAAATTGGCCACACTCCAATCGGCCACGGGTTGCGAGGCGCTGTGGAGCTGAGTCAACTGACAAGCGTAGCGCGGGGGGTGGGTCCCAAAGTGCAGTGCAGCGATGTGGGCCGGATCAGCCGGCTGTGGCGCAAGGGCGGTGTCCGCGGCCGTCTCGTCGGCCGTAATTCTGCTCAGCCACTGCGCATTCCAGATTGTATGGCATGCGGCATCGCAGCCGCCGTGATTCGAACCGTCGCACACCGCCGCGATCAATAGCACAGCGCCATCCATATGCCGCATGCGGCGAGTCTTCCTGTAATCGAAAATGCGATGTGCGCACCGAAATACGCGCGCCCGTTTTCCGCACATGCCGAGCATCTCGGGCATGAAGGGCAGCTCCGCCAGACGTCCGTGTTCGTTGAGCGTAGCGGCTATTGCATTCCACGATTTGATTTGAACCAGATCGCCCGTGATCAGGTCATGTCCGAGCAACCGCCGAGAAAGCCAGCGGCGTAGATGCGTAGCGCGTGGCGGCGGCGCTGCTTTGATGGCTGACGGCTCGCGCGACCGGTTCAGTGCGAGGAAGAGATCACGTTCGCCCCCGGCGATGCGTCGGTACCTGGCGATCACGACCATGCCGCCGCACGCGACCGAGGCCGCCGCAAGTACGGCCAGTGTGGCCACGCCCGAAATGACTGCGCCGAATCCGGGCGGGACCCAAAGAAGCGCGACCAGGGCGCTCAGGATAATCGCCGCCGCAAACAGCAAGCACGCGGCAGTCGTCTTGCAGTAGCTCTTGAGTACCGGAGACAAACGAGACCTAGAAGGTGTACTCGTCCGACATACCCATTGCACGCCGTGCAGCCTGCGTGACATCCCGAGCCAGGGCGACCCGCTGCCAGAACAAACTGCGTATCACCAGCTTGCTGACTTGCAGTTTGTCCTGCCCGGCGAGCGGCGTGGCGAGGAGGGCCCGCACGCGTTCGTAGGCCCATGTCCAGTGCGGAAAATTCATGCCGGCCTTGGCATTGGGCTCAACCCACTTCCGCATTTCCTTCACCGTCTTGACGCGTGATATCGAACCGCGATGGAAGCGTCTGAGCAGGGCCGGCGCATCCACTTGAACGATCTGTCCCCGCAGCGCCAGCTCCCAGATGAAGACGGGATCCCAGCCAATGTAGTCGGGTTGGGTGCGCATCACCCGCAGCGAGGTTGCACGCAGCACGCCGTAGGCGACGACATGCTGATAGTTGGCAACGAGGATCTGCCGCGCGCGCTCGAACACGCTGGCCGATTGCAGGTCGAGCGTCCTGTCCATCGCACCGATGATCGCACCCTGCTCGTCGATGTTCTTCGTGGCGGGCATGACGGCTTCGACCGCGGGCCGCGAGTCCAGGATATTCACCATGGCTTCCAGCAGCCCGGGCTCGAGCACGTCGTCGGCTCCGGCCCAGCGAAAGTATTGGGTGCTCTCGATTCCTTCCATCACGCGTCTGTGGTTCCAGAGGATGCCGCGGTTTTCGGACGAGCGGACGTACCTCACACGCGGATCGGCGCTCGCGTACTTCGCGCAGATCTCGGGTGTGGCATCGGTCGAGCCGTTGTCGGAGATCACCAACGCAAAGTCACCGAACGATTGCGAGAGATGGCTCTCGATTGCGGCGCCGAGATATTTCTCGCCGTTGTAGACCGGCAGGCCCACGATCAATCTGGGCGCACTCATCCGGCGGGCCTCTGCATCCTCACGAGAATCCAATCGCGGTTTGTCATACACCCCCCCTTAACGGCAATGCCTGAACCTGAGCTAGGAAGTCCGCAGCGACGCCGCAGGCAGGGCCGCGGCGGCCGTCGGAGTCGCCACGAACAGCCTTGCGATCTGTCCAACGAGTGTGTCCCAGTCCTGCGACCGTGCCACTGACTGACGTGCCTGGACGGTCGCTCCGGAGCCATTGCCCTCATCCAGACCCCGCTCGATCGCGGCGAGCCATTCAGCGTCGTCCGTCACGATCGACACGACATTCGCGAAGCCACTGACCGCCTGGATCGGGGATGATACGGTTGGACGTCCCGCTGCAAGATACTCGTGCAATTTGAGCGGATAGATGTAGCGGGTGTAATCATTTACCTCGTAGCACATGAGGCAGACGTCGAAATGCTGCACGTAGGCGGGCAGCTCTCCAACCGGCTTGGACCCCAGAAAGTGGACGTTGCGAAGCCCGCGCAGGGTGAGTAGCTGCTGCTCCTTCCCCTGAACGTTGGTGACCGGCCCCACCAGCACGAATGACCATTGCGGCCTTGCCTGCGCCAGCCGGATGAGAAGCGAGAAGTCGAGCTGCTTCTTGATGACACCTGCGTAGCCGATGCGTGGATGAGGCAGCGCTGCGAGATCGGCGGGCTGCGCATGCGGTGTTGAAAACAGCCGGAAGTCCACGCCGTTGGGAATCAGAGCGGTATTCCTGTTGAGGCCGCCCTTCTTGGCCAGCAGCGCAGGCGAATGGATGACGACCCGGTCCACGCGGCGCAGCAGAGTCAGCTCGCGCTCCGAGGTCGGCTGCTCCCGGTCGGAGAAACTGTACTCGTCGTCGATGTGATAGATGCTCAGGTCGTGAGCGACCAGATCCAGCGCCGGCGCAAATTCGTCGCGCCACAGGTATATCGCTATCCGCTTCGCGCCACTGGCGATGAGGCGTTTGCGTGCGGCAGACAGCCTGGATCGCAGGCTGGCGCGGCTCAGCCAGGCGGGTCTGTGGAAAGTGGGATGCGAGCAGCCGCTCGAGAGCACATCCAGGGACGGCAGCGGCTGTGACCAACGATCGCCGGCCAGAAAGGCCGGACTGCCAGGGCTGAGGAACTCGCGCCAGTTGCGCGCGGGCTCAACCCAGGCCACGCGGTAATACTTCGCGAGCCGCTGCAGGACCTGATGCCGGACCGTGACTATGCTGTTCCAGTCATCCGGCACCAATGCGATGATCCCGAGCGCATCGCTCCCGTCCATGACGGTTCCGCGCGCTGCCGTTCCATTCAAACTAAGCATTAGGCCTTGAGAGGGCGGTTGCGGCGGCGCGCTCACCGCTGATGAAGCTCTCGTCCGTCCACATATAGCCCCAGTCGCCGTAGCGGCCACAGTAGGCGATCCCTATGTCCCGCAGATACCCGTGAACCGTCTCAATCAGCGTGGCGCGCTCGACATCGAAGATCACGTTGGCGAATTTCACGACCCGGGCACCGCGCGCAAGAATCTCGTCGCTGTCGCGGATGATGCCGCTGCGACGCAGGTCGCTGATCACCGGCTCGATCAACTCTTCCGGGCGTATGGTGAGAGGCCGGTATTTCTTCGAGAAATAGACTTCGCACTGGATGCTGCCGCAACCCGGCGGCACGTTGGCGGCCGAGAGCATGTGTGGGAAGCTGAGTCGTGTGAAGCGGATGTCCTGGTCGTAGAAGTACGTCATCTGCGAATCCGACAGGTCGGCCCGATTGACCCCAACGTTGACCAGAACGCACGTGGAGCACGCCAGCCTCTGCGAGGCATCGACCACGTCCTTGGGCGCACCCGCAATCATTGGCAACAGATCGGGTAGTGCGATCGAGGAAATCAGAGCGTCGTAGCCGGTGACGAGGCCGCTTGAGAATTTCACCTCGCGCCGCTTGGGATCGATCGCAACGACCTGGTGCTCCAGCTTCAGATCGGCGAGGTTCGGCAGATCCTTCAGGTAACGGAGGAAGCCGCCCTCGCTCGGATAACGGAAGTGCGAGATGTAGTGAGTCTCCGGCTTCCAGGGGGCCAGGGCTCCCCGCAACATCTCTTCGAAGTTGGGCCGGTACATGCGTGGGCCGAGCCAGTCGGTGCTCATGTTGCTGGCTTCGGTCGTGTGATATTTACGCGTGTACTGCATCGGGAAGAGTTCTGCGAACTTCCTCCCGTAGCTGGCCACGAGCCAGTCCTCGTACTGGTTGATCTTGCGCTCGGGTCCCTGCTGCTCCTTGACGAAGTCGCTGATGATCTCGACGCGCAGATCGATCGGCAGGGCGTTCAGATGAAGCTGCGCCGGGTGCGTGATGCGGATGCCACGCCAGTAGTTGGCGAGATTGATCTGCACCTGCTCGAACCGGTCATCGACATACTTGGCGAACAGGTTCTGTATCCGCTCATCCTTGGTGAAGGAGATGTGCGGGCCCAGGTCGAACAGAAAACCCTTTGCGTCGCGGAATGAAGCCGTATGCCCGCCGTAGTACGAGCTTTGCTCATACACCGTCGGGCGGATTTTCGCGCCGTTCAGATGATAGGCGGCGCCGAAGCCCGCCATCCCGGATCCGAGGACGACCGCTCTCATGCGCCGCTCGCCATGCGGCGCGGATTCATCCGAGCCGCCAGATCCACCGCGCCTGGCCAGCGACGGAGCTGTTCCTGCCAGAGCTCATCACTGAGCCGCGTGGCTGGCATGCGCACGTCGGCGAACCTGACGACCGAGTCTTTTGCGATGTCGCGCAGCACAGTGCAGTTCTCCGACAGAGCGATGGGCAACGCATCGCCGGCACGCGCAGACGCGTGATTCTCGATCAGGCCATACGCACAGAAGCCGCCGACTCCATCGAGTTTTTCACCCGCCTTGAGATTGCGCTTGGCAACCGTCACGACCTCGCACGAGGGACCGGCAAGGGGAGCGACGGTAGGGTCGCTGTGAATGACGGCGCGTGCGATCGTCGAGGGTAGCTGAATATGCGGTAGATGAAATGGGGTGTAAAAGACGTAGAACGGGCCATCGCCGAGCTTGTAGTAGGCGAGTTGGGTGCGCTTGTAGGTGTTTTCTTCGTGGACGACGACGAACCCCCCGGTGTGAGGGGAGGCGCCGACGGAGTAGTCGACGATTCCGCCATCCAGCATGGCTTCCGGCGGCAACAGCTTTGCCAGGTCGCGCACGTAGCCGCACGCAGGCCCCGTCATGCCACGCTTTGCCACGTGAAATCCCGTTGCGTTGGCCAGTACCGTGGTCTCCATCGACAGCTTGGTCGCGTCGGCGAAGGAAGTGACCTTCCTGACATCCTGATCGTTCTTGCGGGCGAATTCCTTTTGGGTCTCCGGCGTGCGGTAGTAATCGACCATGCCCTTGATGTTGCCGGCGGCCACAGGCTTGAGGCCGACCGACTGGCAGTAGCGCACGAGCGTCATCGCAACACCGGGCTCATCACCGTCGGTATGCGTCACCACCACGCCGGCTTCGTCCGCCTTGGCCTTCAGAATGGGTCCGATGAGCGAGTCGAGCTCAGCGTTGACCAGCACCACCGGCTTGCCGTGCTTGAACGCATCGAGTGCAACGCTCGCGCCGAAGTCAACACTGCCGGTAACTTCGATGATGATGTCGATGGCCTCGCAGCGAGTCAGCACCGTTGCATCCTCGGTGATGACCGGCACGTCCCGCGCAATACTCGCGGCAGCCTGCTGGGATGTGTCCACCGACTGCCACTTGTCGATTCCCGCCTCGCGGAAGGCGCGTTCAGCGTTTTGCCGCGTGCGGTTGGCCATGCCTGCCAGGCGCATGCCTGCCACAGGAGTGCCGAGCTGCAGCGCGATGGCACGGCCTGTCGCGCCCGCGCCAATGACGCCGACCCGGATGGGCCGGCGATCCTTCTCACGTTTTTGCAGTACGCTGTAAACGGCCTGGTTGCGCTCTGAGACGTTGCCGAAATCGCCGCTCATGGCTGTTCTCCATTCAAGATTTCTGAATCGACGTAGGGCCACGCATCGTCCTGCGGCGAAACGACGGTCACGGGCAGTGGCCAGCGAATGCCAAAGGCAGGGTCATCGTAGCGAACTCCGCGGGCCTGCTTGGGTGCATAGATCGCAGAGGCCATATAATAGATGTCGGTCCCGTCTTCTTTTGAAAGACAACCGTGTGCGCAGCCTTCCGGCACCAGCAGCATGCGGCCGTTTGCGGCGCTCAGTTCCGTACCGTACCACTGGTAAAGCGTCGGCGATTCCGGTCGCAGGTCGACCACGACATCGAAGATGGCGCCGGCCGTGCAGCGTACGAGCTTGGCCTCCAGTGCAGGGGCGACCTGGTAGTGCAGCCCGCGCATCGTGCCCTTGCGGATGCTGTGGGCGATATTGGCCTGCACCGGGACGAAATCGATGCCGTGGGCGGCGAACTCATCGCGACACCAGGCGCGAAAGAAGCGGCCACGGTCATCGTCGTGCGGTGCAGGGTCTATCACCCACGCATCGGCTACTTCACATTCCGTGAAACGCATAGTCAGACCGGTCGTTGTCCAAAGGCAGTTTGGGTTTGTTTTGTCTGCCGGCCGCCGCAAACGCGCGCCGTCACGCGTTGCGCGACTCCTGGCGGACTTTGTCACCAATCGTAAGCGATATACCGAGACGTGAGTCGGAAATCTCACCCATTTTCCCCCTTTACGGGTATTCCGGCCCGGTTCGGGGGCCTGCCTCCTTCTTGGGCTGCAACGGGGCAAGAGGCCGCACACGACGGCAGAATTATGTTACGCGGCCAGCCTATCCATGAGCTCCAGGGTCCAAGCCTCGGTGGTCGAAATCTGCCATCCGTGCCTGGTGACCACACGGCCGAAGGCGTGGTCCCGCACGATGTTGGTGCGTATGACGTGCGCGATCTGCCGGGCATCCCACTGCTTTGCGGTCGTTGCGTCTTGCACGCTGCCATGGACGATCCGCCGGGCGAGGGCGACCAGACCTGCATCCCTCCCTTCGGGTTGCGCGAGCAGTTGCCCGATCTCGCTCAACAGGCCTCGAGGGGGAGCCAGCGCGATCGCGCTCACCGCCGCCAGCGCGCCGGCGCACCCGGCCGCGGCTATTCCCCTCAGTACCTGGCGCCTCTTCAGGTCGTGGGTCCGCACTTTCCTGTTCATGTCAGCGTCTGGCGCAGGTGGTCTGCCAGCCTCAGTGTCAGGGCCACGATGTTCAGAGTCGGGTTTCCGGCTCCGCAGGTCGGGAAGATCGAAGAGCCCGCTATGTACAGATTCTCAATGCCATGCACGCGCCCATCGGCATTGACGACTCCCGTGGTCGGATCATTGCTCATGCGCGTGGTGCCGTAGTGATGCCAGCTTATGGGGACTTCATCCGGAAAACCCGCGGAGAGATCCAGCGGTGTATGCAGTTTGGCGATGCCCGACGTGCCGAATCCCCTGATCAACTCATCGAGCGCCACTTGCACCGAGTGACGATCGAGCTCCGAAAGGCGCCACTCGAGGATCGGCCGCGGCATGCCGACTGCGTCGCGCTGCTGTGACAGCCGCACACGGCTGTTGGGATTGGGAGCCTGCTCCTGCGTCGTGACGACCTTGTACATTTTTGCCGAGTGTCCTCCGGGCCGGAACTCGGCTTGCGCCTCGTCATCGATGTTGCGCCAGAGGCTGCGTAGCGAGTGAGTGAAGCCCTCCCACCCCTGGCGCTCTGTTTCGTTGGCTGTGTTTTCGCCGGTAAAGTAGCTGGACCACGTAGTCTCGATCACCTTCGCGCTGTAGTTGACGGTCCGGCGTTCACGTTGCACTCGCGGATCGAGCGTCAGATAGGCCATGACATTGGCAGCGCGCCCCGCAGCCCGTTTCGAGCGACGAGGAAGTTCGCGTGAGGTGGGCTGATACAGCTCCATGTTCAAATGCGGGTCCTGCGGAAAGACGGCTGCGGTATCCAGTTGAATGTGGTCTGCGAAGAAACGCCCCACCAGGTCATGGTCGTTTCCCAGGCCGTGCTTGACCGTTTCAGAGGAGGCCAGCAGGAGCCGCGGATTGTCGATGCCCCCTGCGGCAACCACATAGCGGTTGGCAACGACCGAAAAGCCGTGCCCGGGTAGTGTCGCGACCCGCAGAGCCGCGACAGTCCGCCCATTCTCAGGCGTCGCAATCTGCGTGACCGTCGAGTGCAGACAGGTGGTTATCGCTTTCGACTTCTCGAGTGCTTCCCGATAGCGAAGGCCGAAGCGGGTTGGCGGGCTGAACTGAATCAGGCGTGAGCGGATGCGGTCTGCCGGCAGATTCAGGACCGAGCCCTGCGGCAACTCCCAACCGGCGGGGTCATAGTCGAATTCGCCGAGCTGACAGATCTCCTGCGCCCGCGCGTAATAGGGATCGATGTGGGTGTGATTGATCGGCCAGCCACTGTGGGGCACCCAGTCGCGAGTCTCAAAGTCCGCCGGCTCCAGCGGGCGGCACCATCCGCCCCAATGCATGGTCGAGCCCCCGAGGCAGCGCAGGCGCGAGGATTCCAGAGGCACGTACCTCTGACCTGCGAGTTCTCCCTTGGTCAGGTCTTGCGGTCCAGGCTCAGGCACCAGCCCGCCGCTTTCCAGCAGGAGGATTTTCGCCTGCGTGGCCTCGAGGGCCAGTGCGAGCGTGATGCCGGCCGCTCCGGCGCCGATGATGCACAGGTCTGCCGCGATCGTGCTGCTCGCGGGGATAGTTCGACCGTCAATGATCAAAACCGGTTTCCTTTAGCGTGTGAGTGCAATGATCGTATCGTCACGCGCAGGGAGACTGTGATGGAGTGCACGGTACCTTCTCGGTTCCGTGCTTCTATTGCCGAGGTCACGCAGAATAACGGTACTACCCTATGGGCAGAGGGACCGCTTGCGCGGTTCCGATAACAAATCCCAACGGCGACAAAGGCGACATGCTGAAGAATCGACGCCCCCTGGCGCAACTTGCGACGCTGGTGTTGCTTGGGGTGTGCTGCGGCACTCTAGGGGTGCTGGGGCTCTGCGAGCTGACGGGCAGATTCAGCGAGATGTCATCCGCTGCTGCGGCAGCCGTAGCTGCACTGCTCTTGGGCACGGCTGCATGCACGGGCTATGCGGGTTTTTTCCTGAAAGGTTCGGGAAAGGTTCGGGTGGCCCTGGAAATCGTTTCGCTGGGTGTGGCGCTGCTGGCTGCCGAAGTGCTGCTGCGCATCCTGGCGCCCGACCCGGCGACCACGCAGCTTGCCCGCAAGTTGGACGCGGATCATCTGGGCCTGCCGTTCGACATGCGGACCAAATCGGACGTCGTCACAGACCTGCGCGCGCACGGAATCGATGCGCTTCCCGGGATGTCCCGGGAATGGCCGCGTAATGCGCGTGTCCGGCAACAGCTTCCGGACGGGCTGTTTCCCCTCTCCGATGCCTCGAATGCCGAAATAGTCGAGTGCAACGAGTCGGGCGAGTATTTGCGCTGGCATACGGATGAGTTCGGATTCAACAATCCCGCCGGCCTCATTCTCAGCGGCCACGTTCTTGCCGCAGCGGTTGGCGAGTCCTTCACGCTCGGCCATTGCCTGCCGCCGCAACAGGCTTTCATAACTTTGCTGCGCAAGTCGTATCCGACGCTTGCGAATTTCGGCATGGAAGGCAGTGGAGCGCTGGCGCTGCTGGCAACGTTCCGCGAGTACGTCGAGCCGCTGAAGCCGCCT
>FTEM01001846.1_pt1 | contig 15204 bp, 11 predicted proteins | sample 1640201 | NCBI WGS metagenome assembly FTEM01 (sample SAMEA3914816, study PRJEB12502) | metagenome | biome: forest; material: soil | place: USA | collected 2011-09-16 | depth 0.3 m | reverse complement strand
GTGGAAGCGCACGACAAATGTGTCCTTGAAGCGGTTCAGGAACAGCCGGTTCTCGATCATCTGCGCCGACATGTTGACCAACACCAGGGTGTGTTGCTGGGCGCGATCGGATTCACCGGAAGCATCCAGCACGGCAACCAGCTCGCCGCGGTAGTCGAAGATCGGCGAAGCGCAGCAGGTCAGGCCGGTGTTGCGCGAGAAGAAATGCTGGTCGCGATGAATGATGAGGGGTGCACGCTCGAACAGGCACGTGCCCATTCCATTGGTGCCGCCGTACTCCTCGCTCCAGACCGCCCCGAGCACCAGGCCCGTGCGGAACGCCGCGTTGCGGAAACTGAGGTCGCCGTAGTAGTCCAGCAGGACGCCGTCGCGGTCCGTGAGGATGATCGAATAGCCGGACCCGGCGAGCTGGTGGTACAGATGCGCCATTTCCGCATCTGCGAACGATACAAGCTCGAGGTTCTGCTCCTTGCGCGCGAGACGCTCCTCACGCGGCAGCACGTAGGGCTCCCGCTGGGACTGTGGATCGAGCCGGTACTGCGTCAGGCACCGCAGCCAGGAACGCTTGACGTAGTCAGGCGTGCTGGCGCTGTCCTCGCGCGAAGTGCCCCGGAGCACCGATTGAATATAACGGGCATGACTGCCAATCGGCTGGAGCATGGCCTCCCCCTCAATGTCTGGCGAAGCTCCTCGTGACGGCGGCTGCTGTCACTGCCGGCATTATGCCACGCGGACGCGGCGAGGCACGTTCGAGACCCGAATTCGATACAGCCCGCAGTGTCACTGCTCTGTTTTGGAACAGTGCGGACGCAGCCTGAACGAGGCGCGGCCGTTTTTCCCCCTGCGCCGCCGGCGGGTCTATAAATTCCGCACAACAGGCGCGTAGACTGCGCCCTTCGCGCGATACCGCAGACGTTTGGACGAAGCCCACGAAGAGAATGTCATGAAAACGAAAGCTGCAATTGCCTACGCCGCGGGCAAGCCATTGGAAGTGGTCACGGTCGATCTGGCCGGCCCCAAGGCCGGCGAGGTGCTCATCGAGATCAAGGCCAGCGGTGTCTGTCACACGGACGAGTTCACGCGCTCGGGAGCCGATCCGGAGGGCCTCTTTCCCGTCATTTTCGGTCACGAGGGAGCCGGGATCGTCGTCGACGTCGGCCCGGGCGTGACTTCGCTCAAGAAGGGGGATCACGTGATCCCGCTGTACACGCCGGAGTGCCGGCAGTGCAAGTCATGCACGTCGCACAAGACCAATCTGTGTACGTCGATCCGTGCGACGCAGGGCAAGGGCGTGATGCCCGACGGGACCAGCCGCTTCTCGATCGGCGGGGAGCTGGTGCACCACTACATGGGCTGCTCCACCTTTTCCAACTTCACGGTCCTGCCCGAGATTGCGGTTGCAAAGATCCGCGAGGACGCCCCGTTCGAGAAGGTGTGTTACATCGGTTGCGGCGTAACGACGGGCATCGGAGCTGTCACGCACACGGCCAAGGTTGAGGCCGGAGCGAACGTAGTTGTCTTCGGCCTGGGCGGCATCGGCCTGAACGTCATCCAGGGCGCGCGGCTGGTGGGCGCCAACAAGATCATCGGCGTAGACCTGAATCCGCGGCGCAAGGCGCTCGCGGAGAAATTCGGCATGACGCATTTCGTCAACCCGAAGGAAGTCGGCGCCGACCTGGTCCAGCACCTCGTGGCGCTGACCGACGGAGGTGCGGACTACAGCTTCGAGTGCGTGGGCAACGTCGACCTGATGCGCCAGGCGCTCGAATGCTGCCATCGCGGCTGGGGAGTGTCGGTGATCATCGGAGTCGCCGGCTCCGGCCAGGAAATCAAGACGCGCCCGTTCCAGCTCGTGACCGGGCGCGTGTGGAAAGGAACGGCATTCGGCGGTGTGCGCGGCCGGACCGAGGTGCCGTCCATCGTCGACTGGTACATGGACGGCAAGATCAACATCGACGATCTGATCACTCACGTGATGCCGGTGGAGAAGATCAACGACTCCTTCGACCTCATGCACAAAGGCGAGTCTATCCGTTCGGTCGTCACCTTCTAAAAATTTCCGCTGAACGCCAAGCGCGAGGATGGTTCATGACTACGGAGAGTCTTAGCTACTTACATAACTCGAGAAAGGACGAACGTCATGGCAATCTCAATTCACCCTGCAGTTGACGGCGGCGTCAAGAAGGGTACGCCCAACTTCGCCGGCGGAACGCTCACGTGCCAGTGTGCGCAGTCGCCTGTGACGGTGAGCATCAAAGGCAACACTGCTTACAACCACGTCTGCGGCTGCACCAAGTGCTGGAAGCCGCAAGGCGCGACATTCTCACAAGTTGCGGTCACCGGTCGCGACAACGTCTCTGTTACCGCGAACGCGCAGAAGCTGAAGGTCGTGGACCCCAGCGCGGCGATCCAGCGGTACGCCTGCACCGGGTGCGGCGTTCATATGTACGGCCGCATCGAGAACAAGGCTCATCCGTTCTTCGGATTCGACTTCGTGCATACCGAGTTGTCGAAGGACAACGGTTGGTCGGCGCCGGAATTCGCAGCGTTCGTTTCATCCATCATCGAGTCGGGATTTCCCCCGGCGCAGATGGGTGCCGTACGTGCGCGGCTGAAGGAGCTGGGCCTCGAGCCCTACGACTGCCTGAATCCCGCACTCATGGACGCCATTGCCACGCACACCGCGAAGGCGAAGGGCACTCTGGCCGCCTAAAGACCTCCAGCAAACCGCTAGTGGGGTGTCGGCGCCCGCATGGTATGCGGGCGCCGGCCTCCCGCGCTGGTGCCGGTGTGCCGCGCCCATGCCCGCGCCAGTGCCCGCGCAGGCAGAGTCCTTCCCGTACCGCAGCATCATTTTTGGTTGACTGGCAGGTACGGCGGTTGCTAAAACCGCCCCTGTTCATCTGCCCGTTTTCGCAAAACGGGGCCCACTTATGAAAAGGTGAGGGTGCGCATGAATCGCGAGCCGCAAGTGCATCACGCACCCGATGGAATCGTGTGCTCCGACGATGACATCCGCAAGGAAGTCACGGAACGCTTGAAGCAGGCGGTCGATCTCAACTCGAGGGACGTCGCCATTGACGTGCAAGCCTGCATGGTGACCCTCACCGGAACCGTGCCCGACGCGCAGACGAAACAGGCAATCGAAGAGCTCGTTGAGGCGTGCCCCGGAGTCCAGGACGTCGACAACCGCGTTTGCGTGCAAGGATCCTGAAAACACGCTTTCCGGCCGTATGGCCGCACGTGCACTTGAGCTGGACCGCGCGGCCGTGCTTCAGGTTTTGCGCAGCAGGTGCGGTCCCAACTCCGACACCGAGCGGCAGCCGAGCTGACCGAGCACCCGGTCGATTTCCTTCTGGAGGATGTCCAGCGCAAGTCGCACACCTGGTTCTCCGCCAGCCGCGAGACCGTACAACGTCGCGCGTCCGATCATTACCGCATGCGCACCGGCTGCGAGCGCTTTGACGATGTCAGTGCCGCGGCGGAAACCGCTGTCGACGATGATCGTCATGCGGCGCCCGACGGCGTCCGCGATTTCTGGCAGCACCTGAATAGGGGCCACGCAGCTATCCAACTGCCGACCGCCGTGATTGGTCAGCACGATCCCGTCGCACCCCAGATTCGCGGCGCGCTCGGCGTCGGCAACGCTCAAGACTCCCTTGATGATGAGCTTGCGGGGCCAATGGCGGCGGATCCACGCAATGTCGTCCCAGGTGATCGACGGCGCGAACAGTTTCGGGATGATCGTGCTGCCCCCGACGGCCGTGGCTCCGCCCGGCGGCAGAAATGACTCGAAATTCCGGAATCGGGGCATGCCATCCCGGACGAGTACGTCCAGCAGCCATCGCGGATGGCGCAGAGTGTCGAGGATCGTGCGCAGTGTCGGTTTCCCGGGCGCCCGGTAGTTGCGCTTGTCCCACTCCCGGCTGCCGAAAACATTTGCGTCGGTCGTGAATACGAGCGCCTCAAATCCCGCGGCGTCGGCGCGCTTCATGATGTCCTCCGCGACCGCGCGGTTGTGCATCACATATAGCTGCATCCACAGGCGGCCGCCCGCCGAGGCAGCAACATCCTCCAGGCGCGTGGTCGAAACCGTGCTCAAACAAAACGGGATGCCGAGGCTGGCCGCGGGTCGTGCGAGTGCAAGGTCGCCCTGCGGATACACCATGCCGTTCATGCCGGTCGGCGCGATGATCAGCGGTGCGGCCGATGGCCGCCCGAACAGCTCGATCTTGTGGTTGCGCGCCGTCGTATCGACGAGAGTCTGGGGCACGAAGCTCAAAGCTTCGAACGCACGCCGGTTGCAGCGCAGCGTATTTTCGTCTTCCGACCCACCTTCGACGTACTCGAAAATGAAACCGGGAATCCGACGACGCGCGATCTCCCGCAGGTCCGCAATGTTGATTACGCGTGTTAGGTCACGGCTGCGAAACTGACGGCGTTGCCACGGCATACTTTCTGGACCGGCGTCTCATTGATCCACGAGATCGATGCGCGTCGCGGTGAACGTGTTGGTGCCCGCATCGTAGCGGCCGAGCGCCACGAGTTTGCGAATCGCCGTAGTGCCGTTGAGGTTGGTCCCGACCGCGGTCACGAAGTCGCTGTACGTCGTGAACGAGTTGATGATCAGTCCCGTGCCGCCGCCGACCGAGAAGTTGGTGGCGTTCGCCGTTGCGGGGACGATGAGGGGGCTGGCACTCAGGAGCGTCAGATCCTGGGTAAAAGGCCCCGTATCGATTTCGTGGATCGTGCCGATATTCGTGCTGGCGAGATTGACGACGATTCCGCCGGCCCCGATGCTCGTGAAGGGTGCAGTCGAACCGCCGTTGGGCCATTCGATCTGCAGCACGGAGTCGAGCGCCGGCGCTGTGGTTACGGCGCTCGCGGTGAAATCAGGAGGAGCGGAAGCGAACGGGGTCACCAGCCCGTCCACCCGAACCTGCGTGGCTGCGGGTGTCGCGGTCAGATCGGTAGCGCCGGTGTTGATGACATAGTTCGCGGGAACGGCGTCCGAGGCGGGAGTGACGCCGGTGCCCGCAAAATTGAAGGCAGCCGGTTCAAACTGGCCGATCGCCGTGAGATTCAGCGCAAGGTTTCCTGGAGCCGCCGAGTTGAGCAGACCCCACACCCGCGTCGGTTGCAGCCGGACCTCGCCTGCGCTGGCGTCCAGGGAGATTGCGCCCGTGGTGGGATTGAGTGTTGCCTGGCCCGAGGCATCGATGTGCTGCCCGATCGAGATCGCCAGGTTGCTCTGTCCCGATACGGCGCTGCCGTCGGTGTTGACGATCGTCGCGCTGCCGATGGTCAAAGTCGCATCGTTGATGAAGCTGAACAATCCGGTGCGGTCCGTGAGTACGGCGTCGTGCACATCGATGACATTTCCGGAACGCGAGAGGACCTCGCCGCTCAGGTGATCGACCGTGAGGGCTTCGAGGCTCGTGCCCGCATACACCTGCGTCGCCGTCAGCACCGGCGTGACTTTCGACAGATCGGTGAACGTGCCGACGGCGACTATGCCGGCGTTCATCGGCAGGGCGCCGACGGCTGTCAGGCCCGCCGCGCCGGTATACGTCTGGCCGTTGATGTCGTAAATGGTGTTGGAATCCGTGACGACGTTGATGGCTCCCAGGCTGTTGACCTGATCGGAGAACGGCCGCGAATTCAGGATGAAGCTGCCGTTCTTCTGGTCCGAAATCAGGTACGCGCCGTGGACATGAATCGGGTTGGGATTCGGCAGCACCACGCTTGCGACGACGAACGGAGCTACGATCACCGTGATCCCGGAACCGGTGTTGTTGACGATCGTCGAGGCGGCGAGGTTGAAATCCAGCCCGAAACGCACCGACTGGTGCGAGTTCACGACCAGCGGCTTGTTCTTGTCGAAGTTCAGAGTGAGCGAGAATGAGGTCACGGCGGCGCCGGTGGCGTCGACGGGAGTCGCGGCGACCGATTGTCCGTTGACATCGACGTTGATGACCGCGCCGGTGAAGTCGACGACGAGCGTGCCTGTCTTGTAGGTGCCGTTGGGGATTGCCGGGGCATTCAACAGCTCGTTGATATCCGTGACCTTGGTGAGATCCGCGCGCTCTGGAGTTCCCAGCTCCGTGAACACGTTGCCGTCGTCACGGGTGAGGGTGAGCGAGTCGATGTTCACGATGAAATTCGTGAAACGGGTATTGGTCGCGGACACCGTAACGACCGGGGTGCCGTTCTGGAGGTCGTTGTTGCCGCCGCAGCCGACGGCCATCACAGCCAGTGCTCCGGCAGCGGTGCAAAGAGAAGCGCGCAGAACTGACACTGCGCCGAGTCGCGGACGGCGGCAAACAACTGGCATGCAAAAGACCTTTCGCTTAGGTGGCGCGGACCGGCCGCGCGTCTCATTCAAGACTGCGGCAGCTTAGAGAGGCCGCTGGCGGATACGTTCGCGCGGTTACAAACGGTTACATTTTTATAAGGCTTCGCCGCCCCGTCAGTCAACGTTCACGGACAGGCCCGTGACGCTGCCAGAGCGCAAGTCGACCGGCGTGGTATACGACTCGCGATGCAGCGTGCCGGCCGGATCTTGTGAATTCCAGGCCCGGGCCGACACGTAGTAGACGGCATTGTCGAAGGAACTTCCGGCGCCGCCACCCGGCAGTCCCGAGATCAGCAGCGTCGCGCCGCCATTTTGCGCGAGCGCGGAGTCGATTGCCACGGTTTGAACGATTCCGCCGTCGTGGGAGATGATCAATTCGCCGTGATCGTACTTTCCGGGTGTGGTGGGTATGACCGTCACTGTGACTGAGCTGGAGGGCGCTCCTGCGGCCGGTGACAGCACGGGCGGGGTCACCAGCACCCGCCCCGTACCGCCGGAAGGGGCTGGAAGACTGGTCGTGAGCGCCCCATCGGCGAACAGCGGCGCCTGCGCAGATAGGAGATAGGTGGACGCGCCCTGCACGGGTGTCGCAGCGGTCAGGCCGACATTCCCTCCGCTGACGTACGTCCCGGAATCGATAGTGCCGGTCGGCAGCAACTGATCGTCAAAGAGCGCGCGGGAGAATGGGTCCACGGGCGTCTGCTCGACCAGGTACGGGACTTCCCCGGAGCCGGGCAGCGTTTGATAGAGGTTTACCAGCGCGCCGGCAGGCAGGGCGAGCGTGTCGGGAGCGAAATTGAAGGAAAACGCCGTAGCGCTGCGCAGCGTGACGGTACCGACCGTTACCGCGCTTGAGGTCGCCGGGCCCCCAACGCTCACCGGGACCGATTTAATGATCGCAGTCGCGATCTGTGGTCCGTGAATGACGAGATCATACGTGGTTGCCGAGCTCGAGCTGGTCGAGAGCGGGTACATCGCGAAGCTTCCGTCCGATGCGACCTGCACGGTCTTCACTGCGACGTGACGTGAGCCATCCGTGCTAAGGGATTCGGCGGTGACCTCCACGTCGACCTTGCCGCTCGACTCGACACTCGAGGCGATGTTCGTCAAATCAATCTGACCGCGTACCGTGCCGGTCGTAGAGACATCGAATGCTGATGCGTGCGGGTTCAGAAGGATGCCGGTCTGGGTACCGTACGTGAATTGAACGAGGTCGTGCACACCGTCCAAGTTGATCGCGATCGACACTGGTGGCGCGGTTGTCGTGCTCGGCGTCGCGGCCACAGTGTCGTTGGAGGTGGCCGGTTCGGATGTCGTCGGCAAGCCCGTTGTCGGGTCGATGGTCGCTGTGCCAGCAGCGGTTGTACTGTCTGTGGTCGTATTTGAGTCGGTTGTACTGGTGGTCGTCGCCGTGCCGAGCACCGCACTCGTGTCCGGTTTGATGGTCAGGGTCGTCGTCAGGCCGATGCCCTTGTCAGGATTCAACAGCTCGAGTGGCGCCTGATGCGTGGTGCCAGCGGTGTCCACGTAGTCGGCTTCGGCGTTGAATAGTGCGCCGGCAGCGGACGCAGACGAAGCGAGCGCGGCCGACGAATCGATCGGAATGAGACGAACCTGAGCGTACGTGCCGGGAGGCACTAGTAGTGAGCTGGCGATTTGCGCCAAAGTGCCACCCGACAGAGACGCGAGATCGATGGTGATGGGTGTGGCGACGGAGAACTTAACCCAGGTGGTGTCCTCGGGTGTCGCCGTGGCGCTGGTGTTGAACCAGATTCCCTGCACGGTCAGCCAGGCATGCGAATACTGCGTCTTTACGCTTGCCGTCACCGAGACGTCCGTGTGCGACGCGCAGCCGCCGAGGGCTGCGCACACTGCAACGAGACTCGAAGCCCACCTCAGGCGCCGCGCGTAGCGACGCAGACTTATTCGGGTCATAGGCCTAGGAGACCATGAATCACGGCTTGGTTCCCGCAAATTTTCTCAAGGCTCCGTTACAGTCCGTGTGGCCGGCCCGGTGCGCAGGCGTTCGAGCGTTTCCCAGCGCGCAAACTTTACAATCAGCAACGACTCGATCTCCTCCAGCCGCTTGCGGTCGTCCCGCAGACGCTGGCCGCCCTGGCGATGATAATCCGCGTCGCCCATCCGTGTCGTGAGATCCGTCTGCTCGTGCTCCAGGGCCTCGATTTCCTCGGGCAACGACGTCAGCTCGCGTTGCTCTTTGTAACTGAGTTTGCGCGCCGGCGCCGTCCGCACCGCGTCTGCTGCAGGCGTACTCCCGGGCGCGCTGTTCCTCGGGGCCAGACGTTCCGTCGTTGTCGCCGGGCGTTCGGCCGATCCGCGCACAGCCCGCTGTAGCAGCCAGTCGCTGTAGCCGCCAACGTTTTCGCGCCACACGCCGTTGCCTTCCGCCGACAGCGTCTGGGTCACCACATTGTCGAGGAAACGGCGGTCGTGGCTGACCAGTAGCAGTGTCCCGGAATATTCCTGCAGCTTCTGCTCGAGCAGCTCGAGCGATTCGATGTCGAGGTCGTTCGTGGGCTCATCGAGCACGACCAGATTGGCGGGGCGCGCGAACAGCCGCGCGAGCAGCAGCCGGTTACGCTCGCCGCCCGAAAGCATCTTCACGGGCGATTTCGCACGCTGCGCGGGAAAGAGAAAATCGTTCAAGTAGCTGATCACGTGCTTGCGCTCCGTGCCGACCTCCACCCAGTCCGAGCCGGGCGCGATCGTCTCCGCGACGGTCGCTTCGAGGTCGAGCTGCTCCCGGAGCTGATCGAAATACGCGACCCGCAGATTCGTTCCCAACCGCACCGTGCCGGTGTCCGCAGGGAGTGTGCCCAGGATCACGCGAATGAGTGTCGACTTGCCCGCGCCGTTCGCGCCGATCAGGCCGATGCGATCGCCCCGAATGATTCGTAGCGACAGTTTGTCGATGAGCGTGCGATCGCCGAAGCTTTTCGTCACGTTGTCGAGCTCCGCGACGAGCTGGCCTGAACGCTCTCCCGCGTCGAGCCTGAGCTGCACGTTGCCGATCCGGTCGCGCCGCGCGGCGCGGTCTTCCCGCAATTGTTCGAGCCTGCGGACACGCCCTTCGTTGCGAGTGCGCCGCGCCTCGACTCCCTTGCGGATCCAGACTTCTTCCTGCGCCCAGAATTTGTCGAAGCGCCGCCGCGCAATGTCCTCGGCCGCCAGCTCCTGGTCTTTGCGTTCCTCGTAGGCGGCAAAATTGCCCGGATAGGAGCGCAGCACGCCACGATCGAGCTCGATGATGCGGGTCGCGACTTTGTCCAGGAATGCGCGGTCGTGGGTGATGACGATCGCTGCCGGCACTTTCAGGAGGAGCTCCTCGACACGCTCGATTCCATCGATGTCCAGGTGATTGGTCGGCTCATCCAACAGCAGCAGATCCGGTTGGAGTGTCAGTGCAAGGGCGAGCGCGGCCCGCTTGCGCTCGCCGCCGGAGCTGTTCGCCGGCGCGCGGTCACCGTCGAGCTCGAACCGGTGCAGGAACTCGCTCAGCCGCGACTCCATTCGCCAGGTTTCGCGCTCGTCCGCATGCAACTCGCCACGCGCACCGCCACGGTTGGCGTTGCCGGGGTGTGCGATATTCCATGCGCGCTCGATCAGGCTCTCCCGCAGTGTGTCAGCCGGGGGCAGCACGGGCTCCTGCTCGACGAAGGAGATGCGCAGGCCTTCGCGGCGCTGCAGCTCGCCGTCATCCAGGTGGATCGAGCCTGCGATGACGCGCAACAGCGTCGACTTGCCGGTGCCGTTGCGGCCTATCAAGCCGAGCCGCTCGCCTGCCCGCACGGTGAGCTGGGCCCCATCCAGGAGTGGCCGGTCGCCAAAGCCGAGGTGAGCATCGAGAACTGTGATCAGGGACATGAAGGGGAGGGTTCGGATTGGACGCGGGGAGCGAAAGTCTATACAGTCCGCCCCGCTGAACATATGGGCGCGCGGTCAGCGCTTGTTTCGCACTCGCAGTCAAGTCCTTGACGAAACTCCGATCTTCCCCCCAATACCTCGCTACTGACCGCCGCAGCGCAAGCTGACGCGCGAGCTCGACAGAGGTTTCCTTTTAAATGCCATTTGCAAATCTCGGGCTTGCTCCCGAGCTGTCCCGTGCTGTTGCCGACAACGGCTATACCACTCCCACTCCCATCCAGGCCCAGGCCATTCCAGCCGTTCTCGAGGGCCGCGACGTACTCGCGGGCGCCCAGACGGGCACCGGCAAGACCGCGGCGTTCGTCCTGCCCATCCTCCAGAAGCTCGGCAAGGCCGATGGCCGCGCACCGCGGGCCCTGGTCCTCACTCCGACACGCGAGCTTGCGGCCCAGGTTGCCGAAAGCGCGCGCACATACGGCAAGTATGTCGGCCTGCGCACTCAGGTCGTGTTTGGCGGCGTGAGCATCAACCCCCAGATAGATGGGCTCAGCCGCGGCTGCGACATTCTCGTCGCTACTCCCGGCCGTCTACTCGACCTCGCGGAGCAGCGCGCGGTGGACCTGCGCAGTGTCCGTTGCTTCGTGCTCGACGAGGCTGATCGCATGCTCGACATGGGCTTCATCCAGGCAATTCGCCGTGTGATCAAGCTCCTGCCGGCGCAGCGCCAGAACCTGATGTTCTCCGCGACGTACTCCGAAGAGATTCGCGAGCTTTCGAGCCGCATTCTGCGCAATCCGGCCACCATCGAGGTGGCGCCGCGCAATGCGACGGCCGACCGCGTCGACCAGCAGGTCTACCGCGTATCCAAGGAAGACAAGCGGCATCTGCTTGCGCATCTGATCCAGGACGGAAACTGGCACCAGGTGCTCGTGTTCACGCGCACCAAGCACGGCGCCAACCGTCTCGCTCAGCAATTGGAAGCCAGAGGCATCCTCACCGCCGCGATCCATGGCAACAAGAGCCAGGGCGCACGCACGCGGGCGCTGTCGGATTTCAAGGAAAACAAAGTGACGGCGCTGATCGCGACGGAAGTCGCGGCGCGCGGACTTGATATCAAGGAGTTGCCGCACGTCGTCAACTACGAGCTACCCAACGTGCCGCAGGACTACGTTCACCGTATCGGGCGGACGGCTCGCGCTGGTGGCACAGGCTGCGCCGTGTCGCTCGTCTCTCCGGACGAAGTCACGTTTCTGCGGGACATCGAGAGACTTCTCAAGAAGCCGCTGCCGGTCACCCCAACACCGGCGTTCGCAATTCCACGCGGAGAGTCCGCGCCGCATGCCGCGCCAAGGCAGCAGCAGCACTCCGGGTCATCGCAGCAACAGCGTTCGGGCTCGTCGCCGCAACAGCCGCGGCCGGCGTACCGATCGGGACCGAAGTCGCAGCAACGACGGCCGCAGCAGAGCCGTCGCGGTGGCTTTTCGCGCCTGCACGGCTGACCCGGGCTGAAAAGTGACGGGCCGCCGCTGCAGCGGCCCGCCTCTCCACGACATCACAGGGCAGCGTCGGCCCGTTTGCGCAAGCGCGGTTCGAGTTCATTCCCGTGTTGTTGTGTAAAGGGGATGTGATGGCGCAATCGTTCGACGGCGGCCGGCGACGCTTCGTGCAAGGTCTCGCAGGCTCAGCCGTGGTGGCAAGCGGATTGCAGCGCTACGGATTTCCGGCGGGGACGCTCGCGACTGCGGCTGAAGTCACGCCAGAGCGCGGCTCCGCGGTTCTGAGTGGCGCGCAATTCGACCTTCAGATCGATGAGCGCGCAGTGAACATCACTGGCAAGCGGCGCGTGGCTACGCTGGTGAACGGTCGATTGCCGGGACCGGTGTTGCGCTGGCGCGAGGGCGACCTGGCCAGCGTTCGCGTCATGAATCGACTGGCCGTACCGACATCCATCCATTGGCACGGCGTGATCGTGCCCGCGGACATGGACGGCGTTCCGGGTCTGAGCTTCAAGGGAATCGGGCCTGGCGAGACGTTTACCTATCGCTTCCGCGTCAACCAGTCCGGAACCTACTGGTACCACAGCCATTCGCGCTTTCAGGAGCAGATCGGTTTGTACGGCGCCATCGTCGTCGAGCCTCGCGGTGGGGAGCGGCAGCGCGCAGATCGTGAGCACATCGTGTTGCTTTCCGATTGGACCGACAGCGATCCTGAGCACATTTACCGCACGCTGAAACTTCACAGCGACTATTTCAACTTCGGCAAGCGCACGGCGGGTCAGTTTCTGTCCGACGTACGCTCGCACGGTTGGCACGCCACGGTTGCGGACCGGCGCATGTGGGGCGAGATGAGAATGAGCCCTACGGATCTCGCGGACGTATCCGGGTACGCCTACACCTATTTGATGAACGGTACGGCGCCCGCAGGCAACTGGACGGGTTTGTTCCTGCCCGGCGAAAGAGTCCGGTTGCGTTTCATCAACGGCTCGTCGATGACTTATTTCGACGTGCGCATCCCTGGATTGAAGCTGACAGTGGTGGCCGCGGACGGACAGGACGTCGAGCCGGTGTCGGTGGATGAATTTCGCATCGGTTCCGCCGAGGTCTACGACGTCATCGTGGAGCCTGTCGAAGACCGCGCCTTCTGCATTTTTGCGCAGGCACTCGACCGGTCCGGTTACGCCTCGGGGACGCTCGTGCCGCGGCCGGGAATGAAGGCGCAAGTGCCGCAACTCGGTGCGCGTGCAGTGTTGACCATGGCGGACATGTCTGCGGCGGAAATGGCCGCCACAGGTATGTCCCCAGCAACTATGGCCACCCCGGATATGGCCACGAAGCACGACATGAGCGGCATGGGTGCGATGCAGATGCCGCAGCAGGCGAGCCGGCTCGACGATCCGGGCGTCGGCTTGCGGGACAACGGCCGACGCGTGCTGACTTACGCCGACCTGCATACGATTGGCGGACCTCTCGACCACCGTGAGCCCGGGCGTGAGATCGAGCTTCATCTGACGGGTCACATGGCGCGCTTCATCTGGGCGTTCGACGACAAGAAGTTCTCGGCGAGCGAGCCGCTGCGCTTCGACTACGGCGAGCGCCTGACGCTGGTGTTGGTGAACGACAGCATGATGCTGCACCCCATTCACCTGCACGGGATGTGGGGCGAGATCTATTCTTCCGACTCGCAGTTCCTGGTTCGCAAGCACACGATCACGGTGCAGCCGGGGCAGCGACTGTCCTATCGCGTTACGGCCGATGCGCTGGGGACGTGGGCGTACCACTGCCATCTCCTGTATCACATGGAAGCAGGGATGTTTCGCGAAGTCGTTGTGGAGCGCCGCGCTGCAGCGGGTGCTTCGTCGTGAGGGCACGGCACACTCGCACCGCATGCGTCGCTCTTACTCAGATGATTGTGGCTGTGGAGGCACACACGCCGCCCGATCCTCCGCAGGAGGCGATGAGTCCGATGTCATTGCGGGAAATGACTCAGATGATGCAGATGGACGATACGCATCGCTTCGGCACCATCACTTTCGATCAGCTCGAATGGCGGAACGCTGACGGGCGGGGAGCTGCCGCCTGGGACGCCGAGGCGTGGTACGGTGGCGACTACGACAAGGTATGGTTCAGAAGCGAAGGGTCCCGGTCTGAAGGCGAGACGCGCGAGGCCAGTGCGGAGTTGCTGTGGGATCGAACCGTTTCTGAATGGTGGAACGTGCAGGCCGGTGGTCGCCAGGATTTCGGTAGCGGTCCCGGCCGTACCTGGGTGGCGCTCGGCCTCGAAGGAGTGGCCCCGTATGGGTTCTTTACGCAGGCCACGTTTTACGTCGGCGACGGAGGCCGGACGGCGGCGCGTATCAAGACGGAATGCGAGCTCTATCTCACGCAGCGCCTCATTGTGCAGCCGAAAGCCGAGGTCAATCTTTACGGCAAGGGCGATCCGGCGCGTGCAATCGGCAGTGGCCTTTCCGACCTGGAGCTGGGCGTCCGTGTCCGCTATGAGCTGCGTCGCGAATTCGCCCCGTATGTGGGAATCGACTGGCTGCGCCTGCTCGGCTCCACGAGCGATGCGGCGAGCGCAGCAGGCCGGGATGCGAGCGACTTTCAGTTCGTCGCGGGTCTGAGAGTTTGGTTGTGAAATAGCGGCTGATCACCAGGAGACTGCAAAGATGAGGACTGTGCGGTGGTTGTTTGGATCGATGCTGCTTGCATTCGTTGCGGTTGCGGGGGCGCACGTGCACCTCAAGCAATCCGTTCCCGCGGAAGGCGCGGTGGTAAGCGGGGCGCCGACGCAAATCGTTCTAACGTTCTCAGAGCCGGCGCTGGTGACTGCGTTGTGGATTCAACAGGATGCCAATCCGCGCCAGAAGCTCGGCCCGGTTCCGGCGGAGGCGGTCGCCACCGTCACGGTGCCTGCGCCGGGACTGAAACCAGGTAAGTACCTCGTGACCTGGAGAGCCGTGAGCCCTGACAAGCACGTCATGTCGGGCCAGTTGCATTTCACGATCGCCTGACGGAGCCGGCGGCTCGCGGCTTTGTTGTCGGCTCCGGACATTCTTGCGGTCGTCCTGCGGGCGATAGCCTTCGTGCTGTTGTTTCAGGCGGCGGGTGTTGCGATTTTCGTTGCGTGGTTCGGAACCCGGCTGAGCGCCTCGCTTGCGGGCATACGCAACTTGGGGACGATCTCAGCGGCGGCCGCGGGCGGCTTTCTGGCGGCCCACTACCTGTTGGAAGCGTCGCGGATGGCCGGCGACTTCGCCGGTGTCTTCGATGCGTCGTTGCAAGGCCTCGTGATGCGATCATCGACGGGCGGAACTTTTGCGTTGCGATTGGCGGGACTGGCGCTCGTGGCCGCGTCACTCCGAAGCACTGGCAGGGCGACGCGCGTTGCGGAGCAGTTTGGCTCGCCAGTCGCAGAGGGGATCGCGGCGCCGGTTGGGGCGGCGGGGCCTTTGCGAGCGGCGGGAG
>FTEM01001634.1_pt1 | contig 15311 bp, 15 predicted proteins | sample 1640201 | NCBI WGS metagenome assembly FTEM01 (sample SAMEA3914816, study PRJEB12502) | metagenome | biome: forest; material: soil | place: USA | collected 2011-09-16 | depth 0.3 m | reverse complement strand
GCACGCGCCCGGCACGATGGCGCAGATCGAGCGGTTGGCGAAGGCGGAGCCGGCGACGCTGGCGTGCATGCACGGCAGTGCGTGGACGGGAGATGGCGGCCGGTTGTTGAGGGCGCTCGCGGGGGAGTTGGCGCGCGGCTGACGTAGGTCCGGCAGGTTTGGCGGTGCCGCACGGTCGCAAACCGTGCAGGCGTCACATTTTGTGCACCAAGGCGGCCCGCCGCCTTAAAGCCCTCAGGAGGGGGCTAAGCAAATTCAATGAGTTAAATCCTGGCCCGGTTCTTGAATGAGGAGAAATAGTATTTCCTCACAGGAACTATGGAGGCCTTCATGTCGCAACCGGCCACCCTGACGCTCTCCGAGACCCAGGGGCTCAAAGATCGTGTCGAGCGGATGTTTCGCCTGGACCGCCTGGCCGCAGGAGCCCTGGTGGTTGGCCTGTGGCTCACGGTCTTCTTCGTCATCTTCGCCGTCCGCCCCTTCATCGCCGACAAGTCGATCGAAGTGATCTGCTGGATCGGGGCGGCCGTGCTGCTGTTGTTCAACACCGGCTCCATCGTCGCGATGTTCAAGCATTACGCAGAGGACAAAGAGCACATCTACGCGCTCGATATCCGCCATCTCGACGCCGGACGTTAGGGAGCTCGCGCATGACTACGCCGTACGTGCCGCCGAAGCAAAGTTTCGCCGGCCAACTGTTCGATGTCGGGTTCCTGCTGGCGCTGGTGTTCGTCACGTTGTTCGTGCCGATCTGGATGGGCATCGCCGTGCCTTCGCGCGTCGAGAAGCTGCCCGCCGGGGTTACCTACAAGCAGGTTGCCGATCCCAAGACTCCCGACGCCAAGATCAAGGAGTGGACGGGCCTTACCTGGCAGTCGCTAGGCCAGAACCCGACGATGCAGGCGCAATGGGAGAAGCTCGGTTACACGAAAGAGACCGCGGCCGACATCATCACGCAACCCTTCGACTACGAGATCGACGTTGCCGGCGTGACGATCACGGGACTCGTGATCCTGGGGTACTTCGTCTTTCTCATGGTCGTCTCGGCGCGTGAGTACAAGCAGGTGATCGCGGAGAAATTCGACCAGGCGCAGGGCTAGGCCGGCTCAGCCGCGGCGCGAACCGCGGATCAGGCATACAGGGCCGCCACAACAAACAAACTCAAGTCAGGGGCAGCACATGTGGGTCGTCTCAGGTTGGGTCGCGTGGATCGTATCGGGCGCGATATTCATCTGGCTGATCGCGGACTTCGTCCGCACCAATATCCGGTTCGGCGAGGCGCAGCTTCTGAGCTCGCGTGAGGGAGTCGACGAGCTCTTCTCCGAGCAAGATAAAACGGGAGGGGCCTGACATGACTACGGCCACTCTTCCCGCGGGAGCACCCGCCGCATCCGGGCAGCCGATCAACCTCCTGAAAGTCCTCGGTCCCGTGCACGTCTGGGGCCTGGGCGTCGGCATCGTGCTGGTCGGCGAATTCATGGGCTGGAACTACGGGGTCGGCAAAGGCGGCGCGTTCGGAGCCCTGATCGCCTGCTTCATCAGCGGCCTGCTGTACACCTGCGTGGCGATGATCGACTCGGAGATCACCTCGACGGTCGCCGCGGCCGGAGGCCAATACGCGCAGGCGAAACACACCATCGGCCCGTTGATGGCGTTCAACGTCGGCCTGTTCATGGTGCTGACGTACACGATGTTGAATGCGAGCGATATTCAGGTCGCCGGCCAGCTCGTGCAGCTCGGTGCGATGCAACTGGGGCACGACATACCCTGGCAACCGTTCACGATTCTCTGCCTTGCGATATTGACGCTGCTGAACTATCGCGGCGTGTTCGCAACGCTCACCGTCAATTTCGTCATCACGGCGGCCGCGTTCACCACGATCATCATTCTCTTCATTGGGGTGCAACCGTGGAATCCCACGGCGATCCTGCTGCATAAGCAGTTGTTGACGGGCCTGCCGTACGGATGGATTGGCGTCATTGCGGCTTTGCATTTCGGCATCTGGTACTACCTCGGGATTGAAGGCACCTGTCAGGCGGCAGAAGAGGTTCGTTCCCCGGGTCGGGCACTGCCGCTGGGAACCATCAGCGGCATGATCACTTTGTTAATCGCCGCGGCGATCACGTGGTATGTCACGTGCGGACTCCTGCCTTGGGAGTACACCGGCTGGGATGCCGAGCTGGCGCCTCTCTATGATGCGGCCCGCGTGACGGGTAGCCCGGCGCTCATTGTCATCCTGTTTGTGGGGACCTTGCTGTCCGCCATTGCTTCGGCAAACGGCTGCATCAATGACTCCGCACGCGCGTGGTTCTCGATGGGGCGCGACCGGTATCTGCCGCCGTGGTTTGCGGCTGTGCATCCGAAGTACCGGACGCCGTTTCGCTCGGTTCTCTTCCTGACTCCGATTGCCGCGATTTTCGCGTTGTACATCCCACTGGCGCAGATCATTACCTTCTCGATCCTGTCAGGCGTTCTCAATTACACGTTCATGCCGCTGAACATGTGGAGCTTCCGGCGCAAGTGGCCGGTCGGCACGATTCGCCGTGGCTTCGAGCATCCGTTCCACCCGATGCCGGCGATCGTGCTGATGATCCTGTGCATCACGACCTTCTTCGCGATCTATCTGGGATATGGGCGCCAGCTGCTCGCGATGATGGCCTTCTACATCGTGGCGTCGCTGTGGTTTGCGTTCTATCGCTACAGGTACGTCAAGCGGGCGGCGCAATTCACGATGATGTGGCCGAAACCGCAGGGTTATTGAGGCGGGTCAGCGACGGCAGGCACGGCGCAACATGACTGCAATCATTCTCACGCTCTTAGCGCTGTTCGTGCTGCCGTACCTGTATGTCAGGGATGCGAGGTGGCAGCGCAAGGAGCGGGCGGCGCTTTTCTCGCAGTGCCTGGAGTTGTTTCAGTCGTATCGGGTGACGCAGAATGGCCCTGATTTTCCGACGCTCGAGGGCCGGTATCGGGGTTTCCCGGTGAGACTGGAGCCAGTGCTGGACGCAGTGGCGTGGCGGAAAGTCCCCTCGCTGTGGCTGAAGGTGACGCTCCTCAAACCTAACCCGGTGCGGGCGACGTTCGACTACCTGGTGCGTCCGCAGGGAGTGGAATTCTACTCACCGAGCTCGGACCTTCCGCATCAGATGCGTGTTCCGGAGGGTTGGCCGCAATACGCAGTGCTGTGCACCGATGATGTTGAGTGGATGCCGGCGCCGAGGTTGTTCACGAAACACATAGGGTTGTTTGCCGACGAGCGGATGAAAGAGCTGCTGGTCACGCCACTGGGGACGCGACTCGTGCGGCAGATAGCGCAGGCCGAGCGCGGCGACTACCTCGTGCTGAGGCAGGCAAGATTTGCGAAAGCGCGCGCTGAGGCCGCCGTAGTGGAGGCCATGCTGAACGCGACGCTGGACATCTCGGCATCGCTGGTCGAGGCAGCCTGATGAAGCGTCCGCTGCATCCCTACGTTGTGCTGGCGATTGCGCTCCTGCTGCCGGGGGCGGGACACGTCATCTGCGGGCGTCCGCGCCGCGGACTTACTCTGCAGCTCTTCATGATCTCGCTCGCCTTCGTGACCTGGCAGCTGAGTTCGCCGCAACGCAGCCTGGCTGGGCGACTGGCAGGGGGACTGTTCGTCTATGCGTTGTCACTCCCGGAAGCCTACCGGCTCGCCAAAATCCGCTGGGCTGTCTACAAGCAACAATCCGAGCGGGCGAGCGGCGTTTCCGCACCACCGGCAGCCGCAAATGCTCACTAGTTCTTCCTTGACCGCCCGGGCGCGATGTCTCACATTGATCCGCGAGAGTTCAGGCGATCGGGAGCATGGAAAACAACGAGGAGCTGGCGACAGGCTCGGGCGCACCGGAAGAGTCCGAGCGTACGCTGGAGCGCGCCATCGGCGCGAAGCTGCGGGAGCTGCGCGGACGATTCCATCTGTCGCTCGCCGATCTGGCGCGCGCTGCGTCGCTGTCGAGCGGCATGCTCTCGAAAATCGAGAACGGCCAGATTTCGCCTTCGCTGGGGACGCTGCAGGCGCTGGCCGCCGCGCTGAACGTTCCGATCACGACGCTGTTCTCCACTTTCGAGGAGAAGCGCGACTGCTCGTTCGTCGCAGCGGGCCAGGGTGTGGTGATCGAGCGTCGCGGCACGAAGGTCGGGCACGTCTATCAGCTTCTGGGTCACGCGCTGGGTGGCGATCTACGCGTCGAGCCCTACCTGATCACGCTCAGCGAGGAAGCGGCGCCTTACACAGGGTTTCATCACGCCGGTGTGGAGTTCATCTACATGATCTGCGGCCAGGTGACCTACCGGCACGCGGATCGGGTGTACCACCTGCGTCCCGGGGATGCGCTTCTGTTCGACTCCGGCGCCCTGCACGGCCCGGAAACCTTGCTCGAACGGCCAATGACCTACCTCTCCATCATCATGTATCGCGCCGAAACGGACTGAGTTTGCCGACCCGCTTCCCGGAGCCCTCGCGGCCCGGCGAAAGAACCAGCGCATGTGCGGAATCGTCGGCCTTTTTCTGAAGAATTCCGGCCTGCAGCCGCGGCTCGGTGAGCTCACTGCCCGGATGCTGACCGTCATGAGCGAGCGCGGGCCCGACAGCGCGGGGTTCGCGGTCTACGGCTCGGGTGTTCCCGGCTTCGTGAAAATCACGGCACGCATGGCGGCGCCGATGGATTTCGGTCCGCTCGTGGCCGAGATGCGCGGCAACGGATTCAAACTGCGCGACCCGGTGATTCACGACTCGCACGTGGTGTTCGCGGTGCAGGCCTCCCAGGCTGCGAGTAGCCGGATCTGGCTCCGGGAAAGGCAGCCGCAGCTGCAAGTCGTGAGTGTTGGAACGCGCATGGAGATCTACAAGGAAGTCGGCGCTCCCGAGAAAGTCAGCTCCCGGTTCCGGCTCGAGGGCATGACGGGCACGCACGCGATTGGCCATACGCGCATGGCGACGGAGTCCTCCGTCACGACGCAGGGCGCGCATCCGTTCTCCACCGGTATCGATCAATGCCTGGTACACAACGGCTCGCTTTCGAATCACAACGCGGTACGGCGGACATTGCAGTACGAAGGGTTGACCTTCGAGACGCAGAACGACTCTGAAGTGGCCGCGGGATATTTGAGCTGGCGCATACGCGAAGGCGCGAGCCTGCGCCAGGCACTCACACAAAGCCTCGATGACCTCGATGGCTTCTATACGTTCGTCGTCGGTACGGAGAAAGGCTTCGCCGTATTGCGTGACCCCATTGCCTGCAAACCGGCCGTCATGGCCGAGACCGACGGCTACGTGGCGTTTGGATCGGAGTACCGGGCGCTCGCCGATCTGCCTGGAATCGAAAGCGCGCGTGTGTTTGAGCCCGAGCCCGCAACCGTCTACGCGTGGGAACACGGGTAATGGCAGTGGTAGACCTGGCGCATACCCCGGTGCGGAAACTCAACGCTGCCCTGCAAGCGCTCCAAGGCTCGGGGCACGAGCCCTGGCGCATCACCAATCCCCAGGGCAAGCACGCGATTGCGGCGGGGTTGACGGCTGCCGTTGCGGTGCGGATCGAGGGCAATGTCGGTTACTACTGCGCAGGCATGAACCAACAGGCGCAGGTCGTCGTCCGAGGCAACGCCGGCGTCGGGTTGGCCGAGAACATGATGTCAGGTTCGGTGCGGATCGAAGGCGATGCGAGCCAGTCGGCCGGCGCCACGGGACATGGCGGACTGCTGGTCATCGAAGGCAACGCCGCGGCGCGCTGCGGAATTTCGATGAAGGGGATCGACATCGTCGTCAAAGGCTCGATCGGGCCGATGAGCGCCTTCATGGGGCAGGCCGGCAACCTGGTCGTGCTGGGAGACACCGGGGAGAACCTGGGCGATTCCATCTACGAAGCGCGCCTGTTCGTGCGCGGCGCGGTCCGCAGCCTGGGCGCCGACTGCATCGAAAAGCCGCTGGCGGCGGACGACCGCGTCATTCTGCGCAACCTGCTCGCGCAATCCGGGCTGAGCGATCTGGCCCGCGTCGCCGAGTTCCGCATGTACGGCTCGGCGCGCCGTCTGTATCACTTCCATGTCGACAACGCGGACTCCTACTGACATGCCAGGCACTCCTCCGCGACCACTGCCGCCGCGTTTCTCGGCTAACTTCGATCCGCACACGATCGCGGAAATCCAGCGGGCGGCGGCGACGGGGATCTATTCGATCCGTGGCGGCGGCGCCAAGCGCCGCGTTCCGCATTTCGACGATCTGCTGTTTCTCGGCGCCTCGATTTCACGCTATCCCCTGGAGGGCTACCGCGAACGATGCGGGACCGACGTCGTGATCGGCGCCCGCCACGCCAGCAAGCCGCTGCACCTGAAGATTCCGATCACCATCGCGGGGATGAGCTTCGGATCGCTGTCGGGATCGGCCAAAGAAGCCCTGGCGCGCGGCGCCGCCGCGGCCGGCACCAGCACAACCACCGGTGACGGCGGGATGGCTCCGGAGGAGCGCGAGTATTCCTCGCAACTGGTCTATCAACTGCTGCCTTCGCGCTATGGCATGAACCCGGACGATCTGCGCAAGGCGGATGCGGTGGAAGTCGTCGTCGGGCAGGGCGCGAAACCGGGCGGCGGCGGGATGTTGTTGGGTCAGAAGATCTCCCCGCGGGTAGCGCGGATGCGCACGCTGCCGGAGGGCATCGATCAGCGCTCGGCCTGCCGTCATCCGGACTGGACGGGCCCGGACGATCTGCAGATCAAGATCCAGGAGCTGCGCGAGATCACCGGCTGGGAGAAGCCGATCTACGTCAAGGTCGGCGCCAGCCGGCCTTACTACGACACCGCGCTGGCCGTGAAGTCGGGCGCCGACGCCGTGGTGTTGGATGGCATGCACGGCGGGACGGCGGCGACCCAGGAAGTCTTCATCGAGCACGTCGGTATTCCGATCCTCGGTGCGATCCGGCCGGCCGTGCAGGCGTTGCAGGAGCTGGGGATGCACCGCAAGGTGCAACTCATCGTCTCGGGCGGAATTCGCTCCGGTGCCGACGTGGCCAAGGCGCTGGCGCTCGGCGCGGACGCCGTCTCCATCGGCACGGCTGCCCTGATCGCCATCGGGGATAACGACCCGCGCTACGAAAGCGAATACCGGAAGCTGGGCTCTACCGCCGGCGCGTATGACGCGTGGCATGAAGGACGCGACCCGGCCGGCATCACGACGCAGGACGAGGAGCTGGCAGCGCGGGTGGACCCGGTCAGGGCCGGCCGGCTGCTCGCCAACTATCTGGCCGTGTTGACGCTGGAAACACAGACCATCGCGCGCGCCTGTGGCAAGAGCCACGTTCACAACCTCGAACCGGAAGACCTCGTCGCTCTGACGGTCGAAGCGGCCGCGATGGCGCGGGTGCCCCTCGCGGGGACGAATTGGATTCCGGGGAGTAACGCCTCATGACCGTCAGTCTGCAAGCGATCGCGAAGGACCGGGGGATCAAGTATTTTCTGATCTCCTTCAGCGACCTGTTCGGCACGCAACGCGCCAAGCTGGTTCCGGCGCAGGCGATCGATGCCATGTCCAGGACCGGAGCGGCCTTCGCGGGCTTCGCCACCTGGCTCGACATGACGCCCGCGGATGAGGACGTGTTCGTCATTCCGGATCCCTCGAGTCTGATTCAGCTGCCGTGGAAACCCGAAGTCGGCTGGCTCGCCGGCAGTCCGTGGATGGGTGGCAAGGAGGTGGCGCATGCGCCGCGCAACCTGCTCCGCCGCGTGATCGCGCAGGCGGCGAAGGCCGGGTACGAGATGAAGACCGGCGTCGAGTGCGAGTTTTTCCTGATCTCGCCCGACGGCGCAAGCATTTCCGATCGGGCCGACCGGCAGGCCAAGCCGTGTTATGACCAGGCGGCGCTGATGCGCCGGTATGAGATCATCGCGGAGATCTGCGATTCGATGCTCGCGCTGGGCTGGAAGCCGTATCAGAACGACCACGAGGATGCGAACGGCCAGTTCGAGATGAACTGGGAATACGACTGCGCGCTGGTGACGGCCGACCGGCATGCGTTCTTCAAGTACATGGTCAAGTCGATCGCCGAGAAGCACGGCTTGCGCGCGACTTTCATGCCGAAGCCGTTCGCGGGCCTGACCGGCAATGGTTGCCATACGCACGTTTCCGTGTGGCAGGGGGAGAAGAATCTATTCAGCGACTCGGCGGGCCCGCTGGGGGTTTCGCGTCTCGGCTATCAGTTTCTCGCCGGAGTGCTCGAGAACGCGGAGGCGCTGTGCGCCTTGAGCAATCCAACAGTCAATTCCTACAAGAGAATAAACGCGCCCGTCACGACATCCGGCGCGACGTGGTCGCCTAACACGGTCACGTATTCCGGCAACAATCGCACCCACATGATCAGGATTCCCGAGGATGGCCGCTTCGAATTGCGCCTGCCGGACGGCTCGGCGAACCCGTATCTGCTGCAGGCGGGAATTCTGGCCGCGGGCCTCGACGGGATCGGCGCCCGGCGGGATCCCGGGAAACGCCTCGACATCAACATGTATACTCACGGCCATACCGTCGAAGGTGTCAGGAGACTGCCGTTGAATCTTCTGGATGCCGTGCGCGCCTTCGAAAAGTCGACGCTGTTTCGGGAGTCGTTCGGCACTGAGTTTACGGGGGCGTACGTGAAGCTGAAGACCGACAACTGGAATGAGTATGCGCGTCATCTGACGACCTGGGAGCAGGAAACGACCCTCGACTGCTGACCGGCCGTGCGCTATTCCGTATTCACTCTCGCTGCGCAGGCGCTTGCGCGGCACCGGCGGTGGCAGCCTGTCTGGCGCGATGCTTCGCCCAAGCCTCACTACGATGTCGTCATCGTCGGCGGCGGCGGGCATGGGCTTGCGACGGCGTACTACCTGGCGAAGGAGTTTGGGGCCAAGCGCGTCGCCGTCCTGGAGCGCGGCTGGATCGGGTCGGGCAATGCCGGCCGCAACACCACGATCATCCGCTCCAACTACGGCGAACCGGGCAATACACCCTTCTACGAGCTGGCGATGAAGTTGTGGGAGGGCCTGGAGCAGGACCTCAACTACAACGTGATGGTCAGCCAGCGCGGCGTACTGAATATCTATCATTCAGATGCGCAGCGTGACGCATACGCCCGGCGGGGTAACGCGATGCGCATTCACGGCGTGGATGCAGAACTGCTCGACGAAGAAGCGGTGCGGCAGATGGCGCCGTTTCTGGACTACGAGAACGCCCGTTTTCCAATTCGCGGCGGGTTGTTGCAACGGCGCGGCGGCACGGCACGACACGATGCCGTGGTTTGGGGTTACGCACGAGGCGCCGATCTGCGCGGCGTCGACATCGTGCAAAACTGCGAGGTTCGCGGAATCCGTGTGGAAGGCGACAAGGTGACTGGTGTCGAGACTTCCCGGGGATTCATCGGTGCGGGCAAGGTCGGGCTGGCTGTCGCCGGCAATTCGTCCCGGGTGGCCAGCATGGCCGGTCTGCGACTGCCGATCGAAACCTGCATCCTGCAGGCGATGGTGACGGAAGGGATCAAGCCGCTGATCCCGGGCGTGATCACCTTCGGGGCCGGACACTTCTACATCAGCCAGTCGGACAAGGGCGGGCTGGTATTCGGTGGGGACATCGATGCCTATAACTCGTATGCCCAGCGCGGCAACCTGCCTGTCATCGAAGAGGTGTGCGAGGCCGGGATCGCGCTGATGCCGATGATCGGCCGGCTGCGCGTGCTGCGTTCGTGGGCGGGTAATGTCGATATGAGCATGGACGGGTCGCCGTTCATCGATCGCACTCCCATTGCCGGTCTCTACTTCAACGGCGGCTGGTGCTACGGCGGTTTCAAAGCCACGCCAGCCTCGGGGCTGTGCTTCGCTCACCTGCTCGCCAGCGGCCGGACGCACTCGGCTGCCGCAGCCTATCGCCTGGATCGCTTCGCCACCGGCCACGTCATCGACGAGAACGGGCTGGGCGCGCAAGCGAATCTCCACTGACCGCATGCGCCTTCACTGTCCTTATTGCGGTGAGCGCGATGCCGAGGAGTTCACAACTCTCGGGTCGAGCGGCGGACCGCGTCCCGATCCCGATGGAGCCCAAGCGCTCGCTGCATTTCACGACTACGTGCATTTGCGGGTGAACCCTGCCGGGCCCAACGTAGAGTATTGGTATCACGCCGCGGGATGCCGAAGTTGGCTGCGCGTGCATCGAAACACCCGGACCCACGAAGTGCTGAGCGTTGCAATGGCCGCGTCCTGATGGCGGGATTTCGGTTAACGCAGGGGGGCCTGATCGATCGCAGCGTGCCGCTGTGGTTTCGATTCGATGGCAGACAATACTGCGGATTCGCAGGAGATACGCTGGCCTCGGCGTTGCTCGCGAACGGGGTTACGCTGCTCGGGCGCTCGTTCAAATATCACCGCCCGCGGGGAATCCTCAGCGCCGGCCCGGAAGAGCCGAATGCCCTGGTCGAACTCGGCACAGGGGCGCAACGCGAACCCAACACGCGCGCCACCACGATTGAGCTGTTCGACGGCCTGCAAGCGAGCAGCCAGAATCGCTTCCCGTCGCTGTCGTTCGACCTCATGTCGGCCGCAGCGCTGCTCGCACCGTTGCTGCCGGCCGGCTTCTACTACAAGACGTTCATGTGGCCGGCGTCGTTCTGGGAGAAGGTGTATGAGCCGCTGATCCGCCGCGCGGCCGGACTAGGCCGCGCGAGCGGACTGCCCGATCCGGATGGGTACGAGAAGTCGCACGCCTTTTGCGATGTGTTGGTGGTTGGGTCGGGCCCGGCGGGTTTGGCCGCGGCGCGCGCGGCTGCGCAAGCCGGCGCGCGAGTGATTCTCTGTGAGCAGGACTTTGCGCCCGGCGGCCGGCTGATCGGCGAACGATTCGTCATCGACGAGAAGCCCGGCGCCCAGTGGGCGCGCGATATCGAGGCGGAACTGCGTTCGTACGGGAATGTGACGATTCTGACGCGCACCACGGTATTCGGCGTTTACGACGGCAACACGTATGCGGCGCTGGAGAAGCTGAGTGAGCGCTCTACCGATCGAGGGCGTCCCCGCCAGCGGCTGTGGAAGATAGTCGCCCGCCGCACTGTCGTTGCGGCCGGCGCCGTCGAGCGTCCGATCGCGTTCGGCGGTAATGACCGGCCGGGCGTGATGCTCGCGTCAGCCGTACGGACGTACGTGAATCGATTCGGCGTGGCTCCGGGCAGACGTGTTTGCGTGTTCACGACTACGGATGACGGGTGGCGAACGGCCTCGGATCTGGAGGCCGTAGGGACCGAGGTCGTTGCCGTGGTCGACGCCCGTACAAAAGTTGCGGATTCCCTGGTAGGCGCCGCAAACCGGATTGACGCTCGCTTGATGCTGGGAGCGCAGGTCAGCGAGACGCTCGGCGGGCGGCGGATTCGGGGTGTGTGCGTGGAGTCGGGCAAGGCGGATCCGGTGGTGCTGCAAGCCGACCTCTTGGCCGTGTCGGGAGGCTGGAATCCCTCGCTGGGCCTCACCTCGCATCTGGGATCGCGCCCGCGTTGGGACGGGCAAATTGCCGCGTTCGTGCCTGACGAGCTGCCTCCCGGAATGGGCGTAGCCGGAGCGGCACGTGGCACATTCAGCTTGCGCGGCTGCCTGGAACAGGGGACCGCCGAGGGGATGGCAGCGGCGGAAGCAGCCGGCTTCCCGACCATTCGCGCGGAGGTTCCGCACGCGACTGAGGACCCGGTCGCACTCACTCCCCTGTGGCGCTCGCGGAAGTGCCGGGGGAAGGTGTTTGTGGACTTGCAGAATGACGTGACGGACGCCGACATCGCTCTTGCGCACCGCGAGGGCTTCGTCCATCTCGAGCACGTGAAGCGCTACACGACTCACGGCATGGCGACCGATCAGGGCAAGACGAGTGGCATCATCGGCCAGGCCCTGTTTGCCGAGTTGATGGGGCAGCCCCTGGAGACGATGGGGCTCCCGATTGCGCGCCCACCAGCCGTGCCGGTTGCCATCGGGGCGCTGGCCGGACGCCACCGGGGCAAGGAGTTTCGGCCCATACGCCGGACAGGCTCCCATCCGTGGGCACAGGAGCGGGGCGCCGTTTTTGTCGAGGCGGGTGAGTGGCTGCGCGCTCAGTGGTTTCCGCGTGCGGGCGATGGCGACTGGCTGGGGAGCGTGTCTCGGGAAGTGACGACTGTGCGCTCCGCTGTTGGTGTCTGCGATGTTTCGACTCTGGGAAAGATCGACATCCAGGGCCCCGACGCCGGCGTCTTTCTCGATCGGGTCTACATCAACACGTTCTCCACGCTCCCCGTGGGCAAGGCGCGATACGGCCTCATGTTGCGCGAGGACGGCTTCGTGCTCGACGACGGTACGGCCGCGCGCCTCGCCGAGAATCACTACTTCATGACTACCACGACGGCCAACGCCGGCAGGGTGATGCAGCATCTGCAGTTCTGTCTGCAGGTGTTGTGGCCGGGCCTCGATGTGCAGCTGATTTCGGTAACGGAGCAATGGGCTCAGTACTCGGTCGCGGGACCGCGCGCACGCGCCGTTGTCAGCAGGCTCGTGGACGCGCCGTTCAACGTCGACAATGCGGCGTTCCCGTTTCTGGGGGCGGCGTCGCTGCACGTCTGTGGCGGCTGCCCCGCGCGGTTGTTCCGGATTTCATTCTCCGGCGAACTGGCCTACGAACTGTCCGTGCCCGCGCGGTTCGCTGCCCAGGCATTGCGGGCGATTCTCGAGGCCGGAGAGGAGTTCGGCATTTCCCCCTATGGAACCGAGGCACTGTCGGTGTTGCGCATCGAGAAGGGTCACGTCGCCGGCAACGAGATCAACGGCCGCACGACCGCCAACGACCTCGGCCTCGGACGGATGATGTCCACCCGGAAGGACTTCATCGGTCGTGTTCTCGCTCACCGTCCGGCGCTGACGGATCCGCAGCGGCCGGCGCTGGTCGGCCTGGCTCCGGTCAACATGGCCGACCGGCTGCGTGCCGGGGCACACCTGTTTCGTCCCGGTGTGCAGATCAATCCGGACAACGATGAAGGATATCTGACGTCGGTAGCCTACTCGCCGTCGCTGCAGTCCTGGATCGGGCTGGGCTTGCTGAAGGGCGGACCGCAACGCATCGGTGAGCGCGTGCGGAGCTGGGACCCTGTTCGAGGCGGCGATTTTGCGGTGGAAGTGCGCGATCCGGCCTGTGTGGACAGGGAAGGAAAACGATTGCATGGCTGACTCCGGCGTCGCCGTTCGCACACGTGACGACTTCCAGATAGTGACCGTCGCGGCGTTTCGCGATCGTGCGCCTGCGGTGGTCGAGCAAGCGTGGTCGCGTTTCGGACTGACGCTGCGCGATGGGCCATACCGCAGCGAAGGATCCGAGGGGTGCGGCACTGACGCGGGAGCAGCTGCGCTGGGGATTGGCCCGCGGCGCTGGCTGTTTGTCAGGCCGGACCGCGCGGATGCTTTCGTGCCCAGTGTCGCGCGTGCGTTTGAGGGAATCGCTGCCGTCAGCGATCAGTCGGACGCCTACGTCGTGTTCGAGGTGACAGGCGAGCACGCTCGTAGCGTCCTCGCCAAAGGTGTCCCCGTCGACCTTCACCCTCGATCCTTCACCACTGGCGATGTTGCCGTTACCACGGTGGCTCATACCAACGCGATTCTCTGGCGGATGGGAACGGATGCCGCGCCGCACTTCTGTCTGGCGACGCCCCGAAGCTATGCCGAGAGCTTGCGGCTGTTTTTGAAGGACAGCAGCGGCTAGACGGGTTATAAGGGCTGCGCACCATGACTGCCAAGCGCACCGGTCCGAAGCCCGCCAAACCCGCCGCCGCGGCTCGCCGCACTCGCGCGAAGGAAAAGGCGCCGCTGCTGGAGACCAAGGCGCCCGCCGTACCACGCATTTTCGTGGAAGTGGTGGCCAACGGAACGACGCCGGGCTCGCTCGACGACAAGAAACTCCGCCTCACCCGCCGCATCCTGTTTCTCGCGCGTCGCTGGAAGAACCAGATGGATGAGTCGCTGCGCGCCACGGGCGACAGCCACGCCCGCTGGGTCACGTTGCTTTGGGTCGACCTGCTCGCCGGGCGCGCCAATATCGGCGAACTGGCCGAACATGTCGGAGTCGAGCTGCCGACCCTGATCCGGCTGCTCAATCGCCTCGAGCAGGAAGGGTTGGTCGAGCGGCGCGCGCTTGATGGCAGCAACCGCGACAAGACCGTCGTGCTCACGCCGAAAGGCAAACCCGAGGTCGTCGCCATGGGCCAGGTCATCACGCGCACGCGCGCGGAGTTTCTGGACGGCGTCGATGAGAAACGCCTCAACGCGGCGTTGGAATTGCTCGATGACCTGCTCGGGAAATATGTGCGCGTGATCATGTGGCCGGAAAAGATCGAATAACGGGGGAAGGCATGCAGCGTCGAACGAGTGTGACCGCCTGGGTGTTGGCGGTCGGGGTGGGTTTGACCGCGTTGGCGGCCCCAGGCTGGCCGGACTCCCCGGCGAAACCGGCTTCCGGCGCGAAGGCAGCGGTGTCGAAGGTGCTCACCGACGCCGTCGCGCGCAACGACGCCCCCGGAGTCGTCGGGCTGGTCGTGGACCGCAACAGGGTTCTCTACGAAGGCGCCGCGGGTAAACTCGGGGGGCCGCAGAACGGACCGCTGCTCACCGATACGATCTTCAACATCGCTTCGATGACCAAGCCGGTCACCTCGGTCGCGATCATGCAGCTGCTGGAGCAGGGCAAGCTGGCCCTGGACGATCCGGTCTCCAAGTACCTGCCGGGCTTCGACAGGCTGCAGGTGGTCACGAAGTTCAATGAGGTGGACGGCACTGTCGAGTCGCGGCCTGCCAAGACCACCATGACCGTGCGCCATCTTCTAACGCACACCTCGGGCATCGGCTACGGATTCTCCAGCCCCATCATCGCGCGCCTGCAGCAGGGCAACCAGAAGCTCGAATGGGAAGTGCCGCTGCTGCACGACCCGGGCACGAAGTGGGCTTATGGCGCCAGCACCCGGGTACTGGGCTTGATCGTCGAGAAGCTGTCCGGGCAGTCGATGGAGGAGTACGACCAGGAGCACATTCTGCGGCCCCTGGGCATGGTGGACACTTCCTACGCGGTGCCCATCGACAAACAGTCACGGCTCATGACGGTTTATTCCCGCGTCGACGGCAAGCTTCAGGAGCGGCCGCGCGGCAATATCCCCGCCATCCCAACTCCGCCGTACCGAGGCGATGGTGGGCTGTACTCCACGGCGGAGGACTACGGACGGTTCATGCGCATGCTTCTCAACGGCGGCCATCTCGGAAAGGTTCGCATCCTCAGCGAGAAGTCCGTG
>FTEM01002108.1_pt1 | contig 15364 bp, 10 predicted proteins | sample 1640201 | NCBI WGS metagenome assembly FTEM01 (sample SAMEA3914816, study PRJEB12502) | metagenome | biome: forest; material: soil | place: USA | collected 2011-09-16 | depth 0.3 m | reverse complement strand
TGCTGTAGGTGAGGTTCTGGCCTCGTACGGGAGCGATCATGGACGGTACTCTGACTCAGGCAGACCTTGTGCGCCAGCGCGGTATAAGAACACGTCCCCAGCGTGGGGCTCCGCGCTTAGTGTCGGGCCATCCAGTCCTTCGCGCGCACTGGTGACGCAGAGGATGTCGAGGTCGGGGCCGGCAAAGCACACGCAGGTACAGTGGCGCGTTGGTACATCAAGCGTGCGGTCGACCCGGCCATCGGGTGTGTAACGTACTACACGCCCGGAACCCCATTGTGCACTCCACACGCAACCATCGGCATCGACGGTGGCGCCGTCCGGGACGGCGCCCGCCGGAGTCTGTGCAAACGTGCGGCGTTTTCCCAAAGTTCCCGCGGGCTCGAGCAACTCGTAAACACTGATTGTACGCGTCGGCGAATCGGCAAAATACAACCGTGTGCCGTCCGGACTGACGCACAAGCCGTTTGAAATCCCGACGCCACGAAGGTGGCAGCGCGCCTCGCCCGTGCCGTCGATCGAATAGAGGCAGCCGCTGCCGGTGCACTGCTCGTCCTCGACCATGCTGCCGCACCAGAAGCGTCCGTTGCGGTCGACCCGGCCGTCATTGAAGCGGATCCCGGCAGGCGCTTCGGGCCGTGCCAACCAGGCGACCGACTGTTGGTAGGCGTCGTACATCGCGATGCCGCTGGCAAAGGCCGCGATCAATTTGTCGCTGCCGGCAACCAAACCGAAGGACCCGATGCGCTCCGGCGTGTCGAGGGTCTGAAGCATCCCCTGTGACCAGTCATAACGATGCAGTCGGCGGCCTTGGATATCGGTCCACCACAACACTTCGCGGCGCGAATCCCAGAGGATGCCTTCGCCGAGGGTGTTCCCGACTGTGAGAATCTCGATCGGCGCAAGCTCCGCCACGTGCGATGTTCTCCTACCACCAGGTCCAGTAGATGCCGACCAGGATTGCAGTGATGCCGAGCGCTGCAATATTGAACCCGGCGCTGGTCGAATAGTCGATCTGCTTGAGCTGTACTTTGAGCGCCGGATCGCGCCGTGTCTGCAGGAGCGACAGCACGGCGGCGAGTCCGAGGCATATCAGGAACACGAGGCCGACGCGATCCATGAACGGCAGTGCGGGCCAAGCCATTTTCAGAACGAGGGACAGCACCGCAGAGGCGATCGCGGCGGTGAGCGCGCCGGTAGCCGTACAGCGTTCCCAGAACATGCCGAGGAGGAAGATCACGCAGATGCCGGGAGTGAAGAAGCCCGTGAACTCCTGTATGTACTGGAATGCCTGGTCGAAGCTGCCCAGCAGAGGTTGCGCCATCAGGATCGCGACGCTCAGCGCGACTACGGCACTGATGCGGCCGATCAGGACTAGCTGCCGCTGCGAGGTCTGCGGGCGCAGCGGCCGGTAGACGTCCATCGTAAAAATGGTGGCGATGGAATTGATCTTGGAGCCCATCGAAGCGACGATCGCCGCGAGCAGCGCCGCGAACACCAGTCCGAGCAGTCCGCTCGGCAGCATCGCCATCAGATGCGGATACGCCTCGTCGGGGCGCGCAAGATTCGGGGCGAGCGCCACGGCGGCAATGCCGGGCAGCACGATGATGACCGGCATCAGCAGTTTCAGGAAGGCGGCGAGCACGATGCCTTGCTGCGCCGCGCGGATGCTCCTCGCCGCCAGCGCCCGTTGAATGATGTACTGATTGAATCCCCAGTACGAGATGTTCATCACCCACATCCCCCCGAGCAGAACCGATAGTCCGGGCAGATCCTTGTAGTTCGGGTTGCTGGGCGGAAGAATCATTTTGAACTTCTCGGGGAAGCGCATCGTCAGCTCATGGAAGCCCGCGAGGATGCCGGCGCCGCCGGAGATCTTCTCGAGTGCGATGTAGCTGATGACAAGGCCGCCGAGCACCAGCAGCGAGACCTGCACGATATCGGTCAACGCCACCGCCTTCAGCCCGCCGTACAAGGCATACGCACCGGCAAATATTCCAAGTGAGACCAGCGCGACGTGCAGGTCGATGCCGGTGACCGTATGGACCGCCGTCGCGCCCAACCAGAGAATGGCCGTCAGATTGACGAACACATACACGCCGATCCAGAAAATTGCCATCACGGTACGAACCGTGGGGCCGTAACGCCGCTCGAGGAATTCCGGCATGGTGTAGATGCCGTTCTTCAGAAAGATCGGCAGGAAATACTTGCCGACGATGATCAGCGTGAGCGCCGACATCCATTCGTAGGAGGCCACCCCGAGTCCGATCACGTAACCCGAGCCTGACATGCCGATGATCTGCTCGGCGGAGATGTTGGCGGCGATCAGCGAGGTGCCGATGGCCCACCACGGCAGCGCCCGGCTGGCGAGAAAATAGTCCTGCGCGTCCTTCTGGTGCGTGCCTTTTTCGCGTGACACCCACTGCGCCAATGCAAAGATCGACACGGCATAGATGCAGACGATGGCGATGTCCAGGGGCGGTAGTGTCGCGAACATGGTGCGGAAGTTCCCCGTTTTTTTATGGGCGCGGAGTTACGGCGGCCCGAGCTGGCGCCGGCTCGCCTGCATCGTCCGCACCAGGTCGGTGGCCCGCTGCTTGATGTCCGCGAGGCTGTAGTGAGGACGGAACAGCTCGGACCCGAAACCGAAGCCTGCCGCGCCGGCCGCGAGCCAAGGTGCGATATCCGCAGCGCCGATGCCGCCGACCGGAAATACCTCGGCATCGCGCGGCAGCACGGCACGCAGCGCCTGCAAGTGGCGCGGGCCATAGGTCGCCGCAGGAAACAACTTCAATTGCTTCGCACCTGCCCGTAGCGCGGCAAAGGCCTCCGTTGCAGTTGCGAAGCCGGGCATGACGTGCAGGGAAAGCTGCAATGCAGCGCGGATTACGTCGGCATCGCAGTTCGGCGCCACAACAAGGCGACCGCCTGCCTCGTGTGTGCGGCGCACCTGCTCGACATCCAGCACTGTGCCCGCTCCGATGATCCAGTCAGATCGGTTGCAGGCCGCGAGTGCGCCAATGCTTGCAAAGGGGTCGGGAGAATTGAGAGGTATTTCTATCGCCCGGATACCGGCGTCGTACAGAATGTTTCCTACCGCCACAACCTGATCCGGACAGATGCCACGCAGGATTGCGACGAGCGAGAGCGCTGACGCTTCAGATCCCATGCGCCACCTGCTGCGACAATTGATGATAGACCTGCGAAAGTCCCGCGAGCGATGCGGCGACACCGTCCACTTGGAAAGTATCGTATCCACTGGAAGCAAGCGCGCTTGCATAGAGCTGCGTAAGCTCGGGGGAACCGATCAAGTACACCGTGCGCGCCGTGATGTAGCTCGACAATGCGTGCAGCGCGCCGTTGACATCGCTCGCAACGAGGAGGCCCGACAGATAGGCGGATGCTGCTTGCGCCGAGAATTCGCCACTGAGCTGGCGGCCGCGGCACTCGAATAATCGGTGCAGGACCTGCGCTTGCGGAAACTCGTTGCAGTGGCGCACCGCTTTGTTGAAGCTCTCTGCGTCCGTCCGGTCGTCAGCGTCATCGTGCTTGCGTACGAGCACGCTGTGATCGCGCAACAAGGCGAACAACTCGCCGGTCGGCGCCGAGAGGAATTCGCGGACCCAACCGTCCTCCAGTATGACCCACTTCGTGTGAGTTCCCGGGAGGCAGACCAGCCAACGGCCCGTACGCAGCGCGCTCACCAAGTGCAGCGCACCCAGGATCTGCGTTTCCTCACCGCGTAGAAAATCGGGTGCGTCGCAGGCATTGCGGCACGACAGGCCCGGAACTATCCGAATGTCGCCACCGGGCAGCTCCACACAGGCCGCGACGATCTGTTCCGGCTTCGCCGGGCAGGCGACGTATGGCGCCTCCGCCCAGCCGATGGTCGATCCAACCATCCCGCATAGAACCGCGGGCAGCGCTCCATGTCGGGCGTCCCATCGCGCCGTCAGGGAGGAGAACACACTTGCAAACCGGCCGGTGACTTCGGCCGCGCCGGGACCCGTGCTGCTGTCGAGCGCGACACCGTCCGCGTCGCAAAGATAAAGTCGCAGATGGCTCGTGCCCCAGTCGCCGGCGACGAACTGCGCATCGGCCATCAATGCGATTCCCGCTCGACGGTACTGCCGCTCGCGCCAGTGAGAAAATCAAGGTCGCAGCCGTGATCGGCCTGCATGACGTGCTCGATGTAAAGACGATAGTAGCCGCGGGAATATTTCCGGGGCGGCCGGCTCTGCTTCCAGGCTGCCGCGCGTGCGGCAAGCTCCTCGGGGCTGACCACGAGCTCGAGGCGGCGGTTAGGTCCGTCGAACAGGATCTCATCGCCGTTGCGCACCATGGCGAGCGGTCCACCGGCATCCGACTCCGGCGACACGTGCAGCACGACGGTGCCGAAGGCCGTACCGCTCATCCGTGCATCGGAAATCCGCAACATATCCCGGACACCCTTTTCAAGGAGCTTGCGCGGCAACGGCATGTTGCCGACCTCGGGCATGCCAGGATAACCCTTCGGGCCGCAGCCCTTGAGCACCAGCACCGAGTTCGCATCGACGGCCAGTTGCGGGTCGTCGATTCGCTGCCGCAGGTCCTCGATCGACTCGAATACCACGGCGGGCCCGCGGTGGATGAACAGCGCACGGCTGGCGGCGCTGGGCTTGATGACGGCGCCGTTCGGACACAGATTTCCCTTCAGGACCCAGATTCCGGAGACCGGGTTCACCGGCTCGTCCAGAGTCCGTATGACGTCGCGGTTGTAGCACTCGGCGGCGGCAAAACTCTCCCCGAGGGTCTGGCCCCAAACGGTGCCGGCATTGACATCCAACAGGGGCGCCAGCTCCTTCATGACCGCCGGCAAGCCGCCCGCATAGTGCAGATCCTCCATCAGGAACCGCCCGGAGGGTTGCAGGTCCACCAACAGCGGAACCTGCGCCGACAGGCGATCGAAATCCGCAAGCTCCAGCGGCACGCCGAGCCGCCCGGCCATCGCCAGCAGATGCAGCACCGCGTTGGTTGAGCCGCCGATCGCCGCCAGGATGCGGATTGCGTTCTCGAATGCCGTGCGGGTAAGCAGTTTCGAGAGCCGCACGTCCTCGCGCGCCATGCGCACGATCAGGCGACCGCTTTCCTGCGCGATCCGTCCGCGCCGCGCATCCACTGCCGGAGCCGTCGCGTTGAAGGGCAGAGCGACGCCCATCGCTTCCATCAGGCACGCCATCGTCGATGCGCTGCCCATGGTCATGCAGGTCCCGGGGGTCCGCGACATTCCCGATTCCGCCGCCATGAACTCATCCAGCGACATCGTTCCCGCTCTGACGGCCTCGCTGAATTTCCACACGTCGGTGCCGGACCCGATGTCTCTGCCGCGAAACTTGCCGTTCAGCATGGGACCGGTCGACACGACTATCGTCGGCAGATCCACGCTGGCGGCGCCCATCACCTGGCCGGGCGTCGTCTTGTCGCAGCCGCCCAGCAAAACCACCGCATCGATCGGATTGCCGCGAATGGACTCCTCGACTTCCATCGCCAGCAGGTTGCGAAACAGCATCGCCGTGGGACGCATCTGCGTCTCACCGAGGGACATCGCGGGAAATTCGACCGGCAGGCCGCCGGCCTCCCAGACTCCCCGCTTGACCTGTTCGGCGACGTCACGCAGCCCTGCGTTGCAGGGTGTGAGCTCGGACCACGTGTTGCAGATTCCGATCACCGGCCGGCCGTCGAAGACGTCGGGGGGAAACCCCTGGCTCTTCATCCAACTGCGATGGATGAAGCCATCCTTGTCCCGGGGGCCGTAGCTGCGGGTGCTGCGCAGCGGCTTCTTCTTATCGCTTGCCATGATGCTGGATCTTCGTATTGCGCACGGACGCGGACCGCCCTGGGGGCCTCATTTTATATTATCAATATACCACGGATGGCTTGACCGCTCGCGACGCAAGATTATATTATTAATGGGATTTAATAGACAAGCGCACCATGATCCGAATCGGCGACCTGCAGAACAAGACGGTGCTGGTCACGGGCGCGAGCACCGGTATCGGCGCGGCTGTCAGCCGCGCATTCGCACTACAACTTGCACGAGTCGCGGTGCATTGGCATTCCAACGCAAGCGCCGCCAACGAGGTCGTCCGGGAAATCCACGAAGCGGGCGGGACCGCCGTGCTGGTGCAAGGCGATCTAACACGCAGCGGCGCCGGAAGGCGCATCGTGGAGGAGGCCGCCGCAGCTTTGGGCGGGCTCGACATTCTGATCAACAATGCCGGCGCGCTCATCAGCCGGCAGCCGATACTCGAGGCGGACGAGGCCGGCGTCGATTCCATCATCAACCTCAATGCGCGGGCGGTAATCGGCACGTGCCAGGCGGCTGTCCCGTGCATGGTTGCACGCGGGGGCGGCGCAATCATCAACGTCGGCTCGATTGCGGGCTTGGATGGAGGCGGACCCGGCACGGGTATCTACGGTTCGTCCAAGGCATTCGTTCACAATCTGACGCGCCACCTGGCGCGCGAGCTGGCGGCGCGCAAGATTCGCGTAAATACCGTTTCGCCAGGCGTGGTCGACACGCCTTTTCATGCGGCGACTCCCCCCGAGCGCATGGAAGCCATGCGCAAGTCGGTTCATCTCGGCAGGCTCGGCACACCGGCGGACTGCACCGGCGCGTTTCTATTCCTGGCCTCGCATGAGCTCAGCGGGTATATCACCGGTCAGAACATTCACGTGAATGGCGGACAAGCGATGCCATGACTCACTCGCAGCTCATTCGCAAGAGAACGCTCGCAGGCATGTTGGGCGCAGTTGCCCTGGCACTGCTGTTCGCGACGCCGGTTGCGGCCGCGATGCGGACGGATTTGAATCGGGACTGGCAATTCCGCGCCGATCCCGCCGGCAACGGCGAGGCGGCGGGATGGAATTCAACGGTTCCGGCCGATACGGAAACGGTCACGGTCCCACACACCTGGAATGTCGGCAGGCTGCACGACTACCTCGGAGTGGGATGGTATTTCCGGCGCTTTGACAAGCAGCCGCTGGCGCCCGGCGCGCACGTCGAGTTGCATTTCGGAGCGACTTTCTACAGCGCCCGTGTGTGGCTGAACGGAGTCGAGCTTGGTGGCCACGAAGGCGGCTTCACCGCCTATTCCTTCGACATCACTTCGAGCCTCCGCGACACCAACGTACTGGCGGTACGGATCGACAATCGCCCCGGGATTGCGACCATTCCCGGAATCGCGGCGCGCGGCGCGGCTGATGCCAGGTATGACTGGTGGACGTACGGCGGCATGGTGCGGGATGTGTGGCTGACTACGAGTGGCTCCGCTTGGGTTGTGCGGCAGGATATTCGCACGGAGCAGAACGCGGCGAGCGCGGTGATTCACGATCGCATCTTTCTCGGCAACGCATTTGTACGTCGGGCGGCGGTGACAGTGCGTGTCACGGCGTTCGGTCCTGACAATCGCGTGGAGGCAAGCGATACGCGGGTAACCCCTCTGGCGCGCGGCGCGTCGGATATCGAGGTTTCGCTCACTCTGACGCGACCGAAGCTCTGGGGAATCGATCAACCGAACCTCTATCGCATGGAGGTCGAGCTGCGAGACCCGAAGAACGCCATCCTTGACGCAAGCAGCGCGACGTTCGGCGTGCGGACGCTGGAGATTCGCGATCGACATCTGCTCCTCAATGGCGAGCGCGTCCGCTTGACGGGTATCGCCCGGCACGAAGATTCCCCTTGGGAAGGTCTGGCGGAAACGCCGGGCACGATGCGGCACGACTACGACGACATGAAGTCGCTGCACACCACGTTATCGCGGCCCGTGCACTATCCACAGAATCCGTTTGTGCTCGACTACGCCGACCGGCACGGCATCCTGCTGATTCCTGAAATCCCGGTATGGCAGTTCAGCGAGGCACAGCTCGCCGATCCGCGGGTGCTGCTGCTCGCCCAACAACAGATGCGGGAGATGATCGAGCAGGCCGGCAACCATCCGAGCATTTTCGGCTGGAGCGTCGCCAATGAGAGCGCCACCGGGACTGCGGGCGGAATCGCCTATTTTCGCGCGATGCGCGCCATGATCCGCAAGCTCGATCCGGGGCGGCCCGTCAGTTTCGCGGATGACAACCTGCCGAAGCTCGAGCGTGCGGAGCAGTCGGCCGCGAACGACGCCGACTTTCTCATGATGAACCAGTATTTCGGTTCCTGGCATGGGCCCGCCTCGGCGCTCGTGCCGGCACTCGACAAGGTCGACCGGCTGTTTCCGGGCAAGATGGTGATCATTTCCGAAATGGGCTTTGCCGGAATTTTCGCCAGCAATCCCGTGGAGGCGGATCAGGCCCGTATCAGGACGATGCAGGAGCAGATGCCGGTGCTCGCCGCACGCGACTGGATCGCGGGCGCCATTCTGTGGTGTTACCAGGATTACAAGTCGCCCCGGAACCTGTGGCCCGGCGAAACGGAAGGATTCGTCGAGCACGGCCTGGTCGATGAGGCCCGGCAGCGCAAGCCTTCGTACGCGGTTTGGAAAGCGTTGAACCGTCCTGCTGCGATTGCAGCGAGTTGGTCGGGATTGCCCGGCCAGGGTCCGACCGGGTTCGCGGTGGCCGTGACGCCCAATACCGATCGCAATCTGCCTTTCTATCCTCTACACGACTATCGGCTCGCCTGGACCCTCGTCGACGACAAGGGTAAGCCGCTCACGAGCGGCGAGCGGCCGCTTGCGGAGTTGACCGCAGCCATGTCAGTCACAGGTTCGTTGCCGCCCGCTGCGCCCGGGCACTCGTATCGGCTGCACGTGACGTTGCTGAGCCCTGCAGGTTCCGTGGCGGGCGACGAGACGCTCGAATGGCCATCGGCTCGGCAAGCGGGTGAGCGGAAATGATCGCACGGCCCGCGGCTGCCGCCGCGGCGTGTTGCTACCTTTTCCTGGTTGGCGTTGTTGCTGCCGGTCAGCCGCAGACGCTCGTATTGTGGCCGCGCGGTGCACCCGGATCCGAGGGCAAGACTGGCGCGGAGACGGTACGTCTGAGTGAGCTGGGCGAGCACATCGTCTCGAACGTTCATGCTCCGTCTATCTCGATCTCACTTCCCGCGCCCGACAAGGCCACCGGAGCGGGAGTCATTCTGATTCCGGGCGGGGGCCACACCGAGCTGTGGATGGACCACGAAGGTTATGACGTTGCCGCGTTCTTAGCCGATCACGGTGTCGCCGCGTTCGTTTTGAAGTATCGATTGGCTCGCGCGCCGGGTTCGACATACACCATAGTCGGTAACTCGCTACCGGACGTTCAGCGAGCCATCCGCGTGGTGCGCGGCCGATCCGCGCAGTGGCATCTCGATCCTGCGCGAATCGGCATCATGGGTTTTTCTGCCGGTGGAGAATTGGCCGCGCTCGCTGCCACGCGCAATGACGCAGGCGTAGCGGGCACAAGCGATCCGATCGAGCGCCAAAGCTCCCGTCCGGATTTTCAAGCGCTGTTGTATCCAGCCATTCCGCAGGACATGAAACTGTCCGAGCAGACACCTCCCGCGTTTCTCCTCGGCGGAGCTAACGATCAGCCAGCGATCTCCCAGGGGCTGGCATCGTTGTATCTCGCCCTCCGCAGGGCAGGCGTACCAGCGGAGCTACATCTTTACGACGGCGCCGGACATGGCTTCGGAGTGCGGTCAGGCAATTCAGGTCCGGTCGCCGCCTGGCCGCAGCGTTTTCTGGACTGGCTCGACGCGCGGGGTATCACAAAACGAGGCGCGGCGGGCACGCGCAACGATGCGCAGGCGGGAGATTGAAGTAACGGAGGTCCGGCAGTCATGTTTATTTCATCACACCGTTGCAGAGTCGGTGCGAGCGCCGCGGTCATTGCGATGCTCGCCCTGGGCGGCCCCGCCCGGGCGCAAAATACGCCCGGCGGCAATCATGAGGACAACGGCGGCCTGAATGGCTCGCTGTCCCACGCTGACCTCGAGCGACTCCGTGGCGATCACAAGCAGGATTCGAGTGCGGCGGCGGCAGCGGCTCGAGAGCAGAGTGCCAAGCTCGTGGTGGCCCTGGAGCTGTCGTGCGACATAAGCGACGCCAAACTAGTGGTGAACGGCACAAGCCGGCCTGCCTCCGGAGGCAAGGCGGTTGAGACTCGTGTCTACGAGGTTGCCTGTAAGGGCGGTACCGGCTACCTCTTCGAGACACAGGGCTCCGACATGCCCATTGCCATATCCTGCGTGGCCGCGGAGGAGGCGCGCGCCGCCGACGTCGCGAAGGGCAAGGAGCCGGGCTTCTTCTGCAAGCTCCCGGATAACAAGGACGTCTATGCGATGCTGACGTCGCTGATCGCGACCGGCGCCGGCGCGCAGTGCGCAATACTCGAGCTGCGAGCGTTCGGCCGCAGCGAATCGAGTAAATCGGAATACTCCGAAGTGTCCTGCAAAGACGGAAAAGGCTTCCTGGTGAGTACGGCGCTACCGGGCTCGCAAGCAAAGACGACCGTGATGAGTTGTGCGGAGGCCGCCAAGCAGGGCATCAAATGCCGGCTGACAGACTCAGGACCGGTCGAGACTCCCGTGACGCTGGACACCTTCAAGGGTGCGTTGGCTCAGAACGGGGTGGCATGCAAGATCGACCAGCTCCGCACGATCGGACAGGAAGATCACCGCAAGCGCTATGTCGTCGAATACTTATGCGCGGCGGCGGCGGCCGGCAAGGTTGCATTCATCCCGCTGCAGGGAAATACGAACCCTTACGAGTCCCTGGACTGTTCGGCTGCGGCGTTGGATGGCATCGCCTGCACGCTTGCACCGGCGAAGTGACGGCTGGAAACGGCTGGCCGGTCAGGGCTCGCTTGCGAATGTCGCCTTGATGGATTCGACGGCAGCGCCCTTCGCATCGTCACCGGCCGTGTCCCCGCCATTCGGTGTGACTGTGAGCTGTAACCGTTCGACCTGTTCGAGATGAATGTGATCGCCGCCGCGGCCGCGACTCGCCGGACTCGCACGCCAATAGTTCCAAAGTCCGGGGAACGGGCTCGGAATATGGATGCTGCGTGTCAGGTGCAGATTCTGGAGTGGAATCGTCACGGTAGACCAGGTACTGCCGGCAATAACGGGGGTGCTCCAAGCCGCCCCGTCCTTTTCAACCAGCGTAACTTCGATTGTCTTGTGTGTTCCCCCGACAGTGCGCAGTTTGATGGCGAGAGAATTCGCTCGTGCCGCCTCGGTCTTCCGAGCAGCGATGACATCGCCGACAAAGAGCGCCGCGGCGTATCGCGCGGGCGTGTCTTTTCCCAAGTCCGGCAACGCCAGGCTCAACGCCGACTCATCTGCGCTCTCCCCGGGCACAATCTGGAAGAACGGTGCCCGGTATTGCTCGCCCGGGCGCACGAACGACAGGCGTGAGTAAGCTTCCTTCGGATCGAGCAGCCGCATCGCGGTCCCGGCGGGCGTTACGCGAAACGACCAGAGCGTGTCGGTATGGAACGGCCATTCCTGCGGCTGCCGGGGGACCGCGCCGGGAAATGTAGTTACGTGCCCGCCCGTCTTTGCGCTTACCGCGTATTCATAGAGCCCTGGCGAAAGAGCGTCGGCTGCCAACACGGCCTGATAGTCGTTGCCTTGCGAGCGGCTCATTGCGATTGGCTTGCCGAAGGATTGCGTACCGGCGGCGCGTACCCACAGATTCACTTCATCTGGAAGAGAGTCGTTGGCGACACGTACGCGAATCTCCATTGGCGCGCCCGCCAGGTATTCCTTCGGGGCCAGGGACTGAACGAGATCGGGATACGAGACGCGCGCATTGACATGAAATTCAGCGAAACCGACACGAGCGAGGCTCGATGGCAGGGTAGAGCGATCGACCGCCTCGCTCCGGGTGAGAAGCCAGACGCCCGGCTCGACTGAGAAACGCGCATTCGCCGCTCTGCGCGCGGCGGCCGGTTTGTCCGACGCGACATTGATGGGTGTGACAAAGAATTCTCCGCCGAGGTCCGGCAGGTGCAGCGCCATGGGCCAAGTGCGATAGAGCAGCCGCGACACAACTTTGTCCGGCTGTGGCTGTTCGAAGGGATCCCGCACCAGCACCTCATCGGGATAGACCTCGAGGCGCCACACGCCGGTGCGCACCTTATCCAGAAAGTAGGCGCCCGTTCCCTCGTAATCGACAACTGGCGAGGAGCCGAAACCGACGACGCGCTCGAGCGCCGTGGCGTCACGCGGCACCGTTCGGGTCGCACCGGCATTCATGAACGCGTCAGTGGCATTCAGCTCGCTCGAGTCATCTTCGTAGCTGACGCGGAAGTCGCCGAATGCCAGGTTGTCCGGGTAACGGCCGTAAGCCTGCATTCGCGGCAGGCGTCGCATCGCCTCGGCCGCGATGACGGCACTCACCGCCTTCCTGGGCGTGTGCACCAGGTTGAGGAAGTGCGTCTGCCAGCCGAGATTGAAGGGCGCGGTCTGCAGCATGTCGTAAGCGAACATGGCAGCGAATTGGGCGCCGACCGAGCGAAACGTGCGGGCCATCGCCGGATACAGGTAGCCCGAGATGAGATCGGCCTGATCGAATTCATAAACCAGGCGCGGCCGCCCCGCGAGCTGCGGACGCAGCATGTCGGGATATGCATCGACGGCCTGCAGGAAATTGCCCTGCAGGGCATGGCCTGCCACCAGGCTGGTCGGATACCAGCCGAAGCTTACGCCGTCAACGCGCGAGCGCTGGATGGCCGGGGCGATCGCGAAATCCTGCGAGACATTGAAGAAAGTGATTTTCCTGCAGCCCGTGGAGCGCACGGCATGCACGAGCGCGTTGATGTATTTGACGGAGCCGGCCAGGTCCTCGGGGTGATGGACCGGCTCGTTGATCACTTCGACGAACAGGATCGCAGGTTCGTCCTTGAGCGCTGCTGAGGTGTACGGATTGACGTGATTCAACAGTTGTTCGATGTAGTTGACCTGGGCTGCGATGGAGGCCGGGTTTGTGCCCATCTGCGGCCTGGCGAAGTAACGGGAGAAGCCGCCGTTGCGCGACGGCTGGTTGATCTGATCCGCGAACGCCGGATCGTAGGTGTGAATCGGAGTCAGCAGGATGTAGATGCCGCGCTTACGCGCTTGCGCGATCGTGTAGTCGAGCAGGTCGACGTGCTCGTTGACGATGAGATTGCCCGCTCGGTCGGCATTTTCCCAATCGCCCCACGAGCACAGGCGCAGCGCAGTCCAGCCCATGCGTGCGAACTGCGCCAGGTCCTCATCGATCATGGCCTTGCGATCGCTCGAAACGAGCCCCGCCATGCGGTAGTCGGAGCCGGACATGATGCAGTAGTTGGCGCCGTACAGCGCGACCTCATCATTGGAGTCGCGCCAGCGCACGACACCCGCCGGATCCAGGTACGCCGCGCGAGTGGCTGCGCCGGTGTCAGGCTCCGTCGCCACCGCCGGTGGCGACAGAGCGGGAACCGCGGTCAGCAACCAAGCGCCAACCATCAAGGATCGCATTGTCCGCGCGCTCTAGAACCTGACTCCCACATCGAACAGGTACGAACGGCCGTACACCTGGTAGCCGCCGTCATTGGCGAGATCCTGCGGATTGTTGTCGGCAGAGAAGCGCGCCCTCTCGTTGGTCAGGTTGTGTCCCTGCACGCGCACGGTCCACAACTTTTCAAACGTGTACGAGACGCTGGCGTCGAGCGTGGTTTCAGGCGCGAGCTGCTTCAGAGTCGTACCGACCCACGTCGGCGCCACCGTGAATGCGGTGTGATGCTTCGCAGCGACGCGCGACTCGAAGCCACCCTTGTTGTAGAACAGGTCGAGCTCGGAGGTCCCCTTCGCCAAGCCGATCATGGGATACGGATTGGAAACCGGCGCCGCTTCGTGGATGTTCGAATCCACGTACGCGTGATTCGCGTAGATGCCGAAATCCTGCAGGATGCCGGGCAGGAAGAAGAACCGTGTCTGGAAAGTGAACTCCACGCCGGCGATATTGCCGCCCTTGGTGTTGTTCTCCGACGTGATGATGTACTGCACGCCGTTGATAGTCTCGGGGGACTGGCTCGCGCCGATGTAGGTCTTGACGTCCTTGAAGAACGGAGCGACGGCTAACAGCGATTCATTGTGGAAGTACCACTCGTACGAGAGGTCGAGCTGATCGGCCTTGAAGGGGTCGAGTTTCGGATTGCCGCCGCCGCCGGTGCGCGGATTGCCGGTCGCGCTGAGACTGAAGCCGGTGACCAGGGCGTCGAGCGGCGGGCGCGAGATACCGACCGAGGCGCCGAAGCGTAGCTGCTGGTTTTCCGTGATATGCAGTACGGCATTGAAACTCGGCAGCACGTCGCTGTAATCGTTGTCGATGGACAGCGGCGTGAATGTGTTGCCGTCGAGTGTCTGGAATCCGGAGCTTTCCGTCTTCACATGCGCGACCCTGACTCCGACATCGCCGGTCAACGGCATCGCGCCCTGGTCGAACCTGAAGTCGATGCGGAACCAGCCTTCATAGGTCTTCTCGGTCACCTTGGTGCGCAGCAGCGGCTCATCCGCTCCGGCAGGCTCTGCCGAGTTGGGATAGACCAGTGGAAACAAGGTGTCCCAGTTGCCGTAGACCATCGGCGGCGCTGTAAAGCTGGGCACGATGAATTCGGACAGCCCGGCATTCGCCAGCGATAGATTCGGTGTCGTTCCCTGGCCTGCAGTGCCCGCCGGACAAACCTGCGAGTTTTGATTCCCGGGTGTCGTGAACGAAGTGGAGCCGGTTCCGGGACACAGTCCCCACTGGCTGGCGTGGTGAGTCTTTTCGCGATCCGACACCCGCGCGCCGAACCGCAGTCCCGACACGAACGAATCCTCGAAAGTGCGGCCGAGATTCACGGCCAAGGCGGTCAGCCGATCCTTGGTCTCCTCCGGACCGGAGCTCTGGCCCGTGCCGCTGACGTTCGACCCATTGTCGCTGAAGCGGGTGCCCGCCGACTGGATGGACGGCGCTGCCGGATCGAACCCCGGGGTCGCCCCGTATGGCACCTGGCCGTCCGTGACATTGAACGCAAGATTCGGCGCGAACACGTCGGAGAGATAGATGGCCTGCCATTGGTTGCGGCGCCAGGCATCCGAGTAGGAAAGATCGACCTGGTTGTCCCAGGCGCCTGACTTCCACTCGGCGTTCAGTCCCGTGACCACCAGTGTGTGCTTCTCGTTGTAGCGGGCGATCTCGCTCTGGTAGTTCGGAAACGCACCGTTGAGATTCGCGGCCACCACGGAGCCGTTGACGATCTGGTACGAGCTACCCGGGGCGTTGTACATGCCGGCGTTGCTGTTCTGCCAGTTGCCGGTGATGTTGTTGCCGTACCACGCCTGAAACTGGTTCTCCTTGATGTGGTACTCGGACCAGAGAGCATCGGCCTTGATGGTCAG
>FTEM01001433.1_pt1 | contig 15434 bp, 15 predicted proteins | sample 1640201 | NCBI WGS metagenome assembly FTEM01 (sample SAMEA3914816, study PRJEB12502) | metagenome | biome: forest; material: soil | place: USA | collected 2011-09-16 | depth 0.3 m | reverse complement strand
CCGCATAGCGGCGCACGCGCGCCTTGGAGGGAATCGTTTTCTGCCCCGGAATTTCGATGCAGCGCCCGCTCGCATCGAACTTCAGCCCGTGATACATGCAGCGGATGTCATCGCCTTCGCGCCTGCCCAGAGACAGTGGCGCCTGCCGGTGGCAACACCGGTCCTCGAGCACGATCACTTCGCCGTGGCTGCTGCGAAAGAGCACGAGGGGCTCATTGATGATCGTCCGCGCGATCAGACCATCCGCGGGCAGCTCGGCGACCCAGCCAGCGACGTACCAGCAGTTTTTCACGAACATTTTCGCTTCCCCTCGTGGCCGTTCCCGTGACGGACAACCATCATCCTCCACATTTCGGCGGCGGAAAACAGCGCTCCGCTCGTGATACGTTTAGGGCATGGCGGATGAGACCCTGCTGGCGCTCGACCAGGGAACCAGCTCGACCCGGGCGATGGCGTTCTCCAGCTCCGGCAGCGTCGTCGCGGCCGATTCCCAGGCGTTCGAGCAGATCTACCCCCAGTCCGGGTGGGTCGAGCACGACCCCGAGGTGATCTGGGCCACGACCCTCTCCACCACGCGCGAGGTTCTGAAGCGCGTGCGCGAACAGGGGCGGACCGTGACCGCCATGGGCCTCACGAACCAGCGCGAGACGACCGTCGTCTGGGATCGGCGCACCGGCATGCCCGTCTACAACGCGATCGTCTGGCAGGACCGGCGCACGGCGGAAAGGTGCCGCGCCTTGGAACAGGCCGGCCATGAGCGTGAGGTCAGCGAAAAAACCGGTTTGCGGCTCGATCCGTATTTCTCCGCGACCAAGCTCGAGTGGATCCTGAACCGGGTGCCCGCAGCGCGCGCGGCCGCAAAGGCCGGGCACATCGCCTGCGGCACGATCGATAGCTTTCTCATCTGGCGGCTCACGGGCGGCCGGCTACACGTGACGGATGTTACGAACGCAAGCCGCACGGCCCTGTTCGATATTCAAAAGCTGCGTTGGGACCAGGGACTGTGCGAGATTTTCGACGTCCCGATGAGCTGCCTGCCCGAGGTGCGCGACTGCGCGGGCGATTTCGGTGTCGCGGGCAAAGACATACTGGGCGAGAACGTGCCGATCACGGGTGTCGCCGGCGATCAGCAGGCTGCACTCATCGGGCAGGCGTGCTTCGCGGCCGGCGAGCTCAAGAGCACGTACGGCACAGGTGCGTTCCTCGTGCTCAACACCGGACGCCAGCTCGTGCGCTCCGGAAATCGCCTTTTGAGCACCGTTGCCTACCGGCTGGACGGTGAGACCACTTACGCGCTCGAAGGCTCGATTCTGTCGGCCGGCGCGGCGATCCAATGGCTGCGCGACGGGTTGGGCCTCGTTGCGCGTGCGCCGGAAATCGAAGCGCTGGCGCGTTCGGCGAGTGACACGGGCGGGGTTTACCTGGTTCCGGCATTCACCGGGCTCGGAGCGCCCTATTGGGATCCGGATGCGCGCGGCGCCCTCGTCGGCTTGAGCCGTGCTTCGGGAAGAGCCGAGATCGCACGCGCCGGCCTCGACAGCGTCGCATATCAGACTCGCGATCTGCTGGATGCGATGGCGGCCGACGGTGTGAAGCCCGCCATGCTGAAGGTCGATGGCGGAATGGCCCAGAACGGATTCTTCCTGCAACGGCTGGCTGACATTCTCGGCCTGACGATCCTGCGGCCGCGGCTCGCCGAATCGACCGCGTTCGGCGCAGCGTGTCTGGCCGGCTTGGGCGCCGGCGTGTACGGATCGCTACGCGACATCGCCGGACTTTGGCAGCCGGAGACTCAATTCGAGCCACGGCTCGACGATGCAACGCGCGAGCGCGAGATCACAGGCTGGCGCGCAGCGGTCCGGCGCGTGAGAACAACTTCGCGCACATGAAGACCGTAGCGCTTCTATGCACCCTTTGCCTCCTGTGCGTAGCACCGGTCTACGCCGCCTCGCAGGTCTGGGTTGCGGATAACGGCGATGGCACGTACCGCAACCCCATCCTTCACGCTGACTATTCCGACCCCGATGTCATCCGTGTCGGCACGGACTTCTATATGACGGCGTCGAGCTTCGACGCCGTTCCCGGATTGCCGATCCTGCATTCCCGCGACCTCGTCAACTGGGAGCTGATCGGGCACGCCTATGCGCAGCAGCCGCCGCTGGAGGTCTATTCGCAGACCCAGCATGGCAACGGCGCATGGGCGCCCGCCATCCGCATGCACGACGGCCAGTTCTACATCTTCTATCCGGACCCCGACTTCGGGATCTACAGGGTTACTGCGAAGAACCCCGCCGGGCCCTGGAGCGCACCCCGGCTGGTCAAACAGGTCAAGGGTTGGATAGATCCGTGTCCCTTCTGGGACGACGACGGCCGTGCGTACCTCGTGAGCGCCATGTCCGCCAGCCGCTCCCCACTGAAAAGCTCCCTGATCGTAAGCCGGATGGAGCCGGACGGAACCGGCCTCCTCGACGAGGGGACTCTCGTTTACGACGGCCACGCGCAGGACCCGACCGTGGAAGGGCCGAAGCTGTACAAGCGCAACGGCTACTACTACATCTTCGCTCCCGCCGGCGGCGTCCCGCAGGGCTGGCAGCTCGCGTTGCGCTCGAAGAGTGTTTACGGTCCATATGAGCGACGGGTCGTACTCGCCAAAGGCAACACTGACGTCAACGGCCCGCACCAGGGCGCTTGGATCGACACACCGGCGGGTGAATCGTGGTTCGTTCACTTCCAGGACAAAGGTCCATACGGGCGCGTGGTGCATCTCGAGCCCATGAAGTGGGTCGACGACTGGCCGGTGATCGGCAACGATGGCGCGCCTGTTGCCACGTATCGCAAACCGAACATCGGCAAGAATCTTCCAGTCACCACTCCTGCGGAATCCGACGAATTCGACGGCGCGCTCCTGGGATTGCAGTGGCAATGGCAGGCGAATCCCAAGCCGGCCTGGGCGTTTCCGGCACCCGGTCTGGGCGTACTCAGGCTTTATGCCATCCCGCCACCCGCAGGCGCGCGCAACCTGTGGGAAGTGCCCAACCTGTTGTTGCAGAAATTTCCGGCGCCGCAATTTACGGTGACGACGAAAGTCACGTTGGCTGCGCGGGTAAGCCAGGATCGGGTCGGCCTGATCCTGATGGGGTCGGACTACAGCTACCTGGGAGTCCGGAAGGCGGCGGACGGCCTGTATCTGTCAGTCGTGATCTGCAAGGACGCCGACCGGGGCGCCGCGGAGCGGGAGTCGACGCCGGTGCCTTTGCAGAGCGACACCTTTTATCTACGCGCGCACGTTGCGCAAAACGCCGTTGCGCAGTTCAGCTACAGCGTGAATGGCACGGACTTTATCGATGTCGGGGAGACATTCAGCGTCAAGGCGGGACGTTGGATCGGCGCAAAAATGGGGCTGTTTTCCCTTGGAACAGCTCCGGTGAGCGAGTACGGTTACGCCGACGTAGATTGGTTCCGCGTGAACTGATCAACCCGACTCGAGCGGCGGCGGCGCATTCGGGTCGACCGCCACTTCGACGATGCTGTCGACGATTCTTACGGCATGGTGAGGCAACGGCAGTGTCGCGGGCGCGCTCAACACGCGTCCATCCCTCACGTCGAACGAAGCGCCGTGCAGAGGGCAAATGAGTCGAGTTCCGCGCAAGCGACCTTCGTTCATGCGCGCGTGCGCGTGCGTGCAAATGTTGTCTACCGCAAAGATGCCATCCTTCGTGTGACACACGACGATTTCGCGAACTCCCAGCATGCACGCCCGCATCTGTCCGCGAGGGATTTCCGCGAGCGGCACTGCATGCTGGAACTGCAGGTCCGTCATCAGGGCGCAGGCTCGATTCTCAATACGACTCCGTCATCCTCATCCGTCACCGCGTAGAGCAGTCCGTCCGGCCCCTGACGAACGTCTCGAATTCGCTGGTGAAGCTCCGTCAGCAGCGTCTCGCGCCGAATCTCTTCGAGCTTATCGTTCAGTACGACCCGCTCGAGCCCACCCGTGCGAGGAACCTCGCCTCGGCGCGAGCTGCCTATGAACAGGTTTCCCTTCCACGCCGGGAATCGATCGCCGTTATAAAAAGTAAGTCCCGCGGGCGCGATCGACGGCAGCCATACGATGATCGGCTGCTCGATTCCCTCCGCGACCGGCGATTCCGAGATACGGGGGCCTTCGTAGCTGCGCCCGAAGCTGATTTTCGGCCAGCCGTAGTTTTTCCCGGATTGAATGAGATTGACCTCATCGCCACCATTGGGCCCATGCTCGGCATTCAACACCGCACCGGTGTCGGGATGCACGGTCAGACCGAGTTGATCGCGATGTCCATACGTGAAGACCTCCGGTCTCGCGTCCGAACGACCCACGAACGGATTGTCGCCGGGTATCTTCCCGTCGTCACGAAGTCGAAGCACCTTGCCGTAGACGCTGTCGAGGTGCTGCGCCTGATCGCCGAACGGCGCACCGGTAGTCATGTACACGAGTCCGTCTTTGCCAAATGCAATCCGCGAGCCGCTCGTGCTGCCGGATTCGCCAACGAACAACTCCTGCACATGAGTGAGTGCGTGGCCGCTGAGCTGACCGCGCATCAACGACACCATGCTCTCCCGACGAATGGGAGGCTTCGCGTCAGGCTCCGGGGGTTTGCCCGGCTTGTTGAACGTGAAGTAGACGAGTTTGTTCTTTGCGAACTGCGGATGAAGGACGACGTCGTGTAGTCCCCCACCGCGGTACGCGGGTTCCAGCGCCGGAATTCCTCCAATCGGCTCCGGATCGAGCGCAGCGGCGGCGCCACCCGCACCGGTAGCGTTGTGAATGATCCTCAGCGGTCCGCCACGCTCTGACACCAGAGCGTCTCCCGAGGGAAGAAGCGCGATTGCAAAAGGATGCTTTAACCCTTTTGCGAGAATGACGGCCCGGATTCTGTGCTGTTCAGCGGTGTCAAACGTGTACGTGCTCTCGGTGATCGCCACGGGAGCGATCCCGATGTTTGGCGGCTGCTGCGCTGGGGCCGCGACGGGTAAGAGGACTGCGGCGGCGAACGACACCGAACGCAATAGACCCGCGAGTGACACCTGTGCCATGGAATCGACCTCGTTGTGGTTCTCGAAAATCGCCCGATCATACGTGAGCATCGTCGTGACGGGAGCGCGTTACGCTCGATACGGCCGCAGCTCAGTCGTCGTTCCCGACTCCGACGGCCCCCGGCGGGTATTCGGTACAATCCCTCCATGTCGGGCGTTTTGCTCGAACGGGCGCTGCAGCCACAGTTGCGGATCGGGGGAGACGCGTCGTGAAAATCTCAACTCTATTCACCGTCGAGGGGTATGCGGCGGTCGTGACCGGCGGCGCCAGCGGCCTGGGCCTTGGATTCACCGAAGCCCTTGCCCGGAACGGTGCGCGGGTAACCATGCTGGACGTCGATGCGCAGCGCCTGGAGACCGAAACCAAACGCCTGCGCGCGGCCGGCCTCGATGTGGCGGGAAGAGCCGTGGATGTGACCGACCATCCTTCCCTCGATGCCGCGTTTGACGACGTTGTCCGCGGCTATGGCCGACTCGATGTCGTGTTCGCGAATGCCGGTATCGATCCCGGGCCCGGATTCGTCGGCGCCTGGGTCGGAAGCGAGCGCCCCCGAGTCGCTGAGGGCGCCCTCGAGAACTACTCGGACGCACGCTGGAATCGTGTCATCGACATCAATCTCAACGGCATCTTTGCCACGGTGCGCGCCGCAGCGCGACACATGAAGCCGCGGAACGCTGGGCGCATCGTCATCACGACCTCGATGGCTTCCACGCATGTAGAGCCAGCAATTGGTTCGGCGTACATGACTGCCAAGGCCGGCTGCGCTCACTTCATGCGCTGCGTCGCCCTCGAGCTCGCCGCATACAACATCACGGTCAACGCCATCGCGCCCGGCTTCTTCGTGACCAACATCGGTGGCGGACATGCACAGAAGCCCGAGACGCAGGCGACGATCGCGCGCTCGATTCCGATGCACCGCGTGGGCTTCCCCGACGACATCAAGGGCTTGGCCTTGTTCCTCGCATCGCCGGCATCGGCTTATGTCACCGGCCAGGAAATTCTCATCGACGGCGGTTGGGGTCTGCGGTCCGGCGACTGAAGCGGCGGCGGCGCGAAACGCCGGCGCGAAGCGACTGTTATTCGCTTTATCTGACGCGAGTCCGTAGTACATAATCATCAATCGTTCAAGAATTGATGATTATGCGGCGTCAAAAAGTTGCCATAGCGTTCGGGCGGGTGCTGCGCGAGCTGCGGCGTCAGAAAGGTCTTTCCCAGGAGCAGCTCGCCTCACTGGGAGATTTCGACCGCACCTATCCATCCCTGCTCGAACGCGGTTTGCGAACCCCGACCCTCACCGTCATTTTCCGTCTTGCGGATGTGCTCGGCGTGTCGGCCTCGTCTCTGGTCGCCAAGGCACTCGAGGAAGCCAAGAAGTAACCGTCCTGACTTAAGACCGAAGGGCTACTCGACGTCCGGGTACGGGCCCGTGCCGCCGTCGGCAATGAAACGATCGACGCGCGCCTCCAACACCGGCAACGGAACCGAGCCCAGCTCGAGCACCGCATCGTGAAACGCGCGGACGTTGAAACGGGCGCCGAGCGCTTTTTCAGCCTTGGCGCGCACCTGGAGGAAGGTCTTCTCCCCCAGGTAATAAGACAACGCCTGGGCGGGCCAGGCGATGTAGCGGTCGACTTCAGTCTCGACCTCATGCTCTGACAGTGCGGTGTACTCGCGCATGTAGGCGAGCGCTTGCTCGCGCGTCCAACCCTGCGAATGAATGCCGGTGTCGACCACCAGACGCACCGCCCGCCAGATCTGGTATCCGAGCATTCCGAAGCGATCGTAAGGCGTCTCGTACATCCCCATCTCAACGCCGAGCTGCTCGCAATACAGCGCCCAACCCTCGCCGTAGGCGGACAGGTAGGTGTGCTGCCGAAACTCGGGCTGGTCCTTGTGCTCCATGGCAATCGGAATCTGGAACGCATGGCCCGGCGCCGATTCGTGCAAGGTCAGCGCCGTGAGGTTGTACAGCGGCCGGTTGTTGAGCTGATAGGTGTTGAGCAGATAAACACCCGGACCGCCGCGGCCCGCGGTGTAGAACGGCGCCAGATCGGGAGGCACGGGCTTGATCGCGAATCGCTGACGTGGCAGGTAGCCGAAGAACTGCGCGGCCTTGCCGTCGAATTTCTTTGCAATCCAGGCTGCGTGCATGAGCAGCTCATCCGCCGTCCTGGCGTAGAAGCAGGGGTCCGTGCGCAGGAAGGCGAGGAAGGCCGGAAAGTCGCCTTTGAATCCCGTTTCCTTCATGACGTCCAGCATCTCACCGTGCAACCTGGCTACTTCCGCTTCGCCGAGCGCGTGGATATCGGCCGACTCCATATCGAGCGTCGTGTACTCCCGGATTTTTGCGCGGTAGTAAGCCTTTCCGTCCGGCAGCTCCTGGGCCGCAAGCGTCGTTCGCGTCGCGGGAAGATATTCAGCGCGCATGAACTTCAGCAGCTCGCCATACGCCGGTTGCACCGCCTCGCGAATTACCTGAACGGCCTGCTCCCGCAACGCGGCCATGTCCGCCGCAGGCACACCCTGCATCTCCTTGAAGGGCGTGTAGAACAGACTCTCTTCCGGCTTCGCATCGGTGACTGCGGTAATGGACGCATCGCGCCCTTCCATCGTCACCCGTGGAGGTGTGAATCCGCGCTTGAGTCCTGCGCGCATCACATCCATCTGCTCGTGAAAGTAGCGTGGCAGGTCGCGCATTTGCGCGATCCAGTTCCGATAATCCTTCGGGGTCCTGAATGTACGCCGCGCCGTGTAGCCGATATCGGTCCAGAACGTGCTGTCCGAGTTGGCGGGCATCTCATAGTCGTGGAACTGCTGATTCGCGATCAGCGCCTGGACCTGGGGACGGTAGACGTCGTAGTTCAGGCGCTCGGCGGCCGAGAGCTGCGTCCGGTCGATGTCGTCGACCGCACGCAATACCTCCTCCCAGTGCTTCAGCCGCATCTCCTGCGCTGCGGCGTCAACTCTCGGCAGGTGGTCGGCGATCGGCCGCTGCGAGTCCTCATCGTCGGAAAGTTGATCCACGCGCCACTTCCACTCCGCGGCGTAGATCGCTCGGAGGCGGGAATCCGCGGACAGCGGTTTCGGCGCTCGTGCACAGCCGATCACCGCAGCTCCCGCCGCGGCGATCGCCATGCCGACGAACAGTGGCCTCAGGGCGAGCCCTTCAGGCAATCGCTCATATATTTCTTCCGCTCGGCGCCGGTCAGTCCCTTGGTCTTCACATCCGCATTGCAGCTTTTCATTTTCTGCTGCTGGCTGTTCATCAGCGTCGGACTCGGCGTCGCCGCGTTCGCAGACAGGCAGGTCTTGAGGTAGGTCTTGCGATCGGCGCCTGACAGATTCTTTGCCGTGGCGTCGGCGTTGCAGCGGGTCATCTTGGTCTGCTGGCTGTTTTCCGCCAGCGCGTTGTGGCTGATCGAACCGAGTGACAGCAGCGCGGTCGCCGCCATGATCCATAGTGACCGTGTCATAAAACCTCCGTCGCGGCCCGGGGGAAGACGCCGCGGTATGGTAAACCTAAACTTCACCCTTCACGAGCCGCCGGGCAATCGCCCGCAACTCGCGTTTCTGCTGTGCGCCCACCTTGGGGTGGGACAGGTCCAACTCCTCGAGCGTGTTCACGATGATGCGGGAAATGATGAGCTGCGCATTCTCCTTGTCGTCCGCCGGCACGATGTACCACGGCGCATGGGCGGTGCTCGTCGCGCCCAGGCAGGCTTCGTAGGCGCGCATGTAGTCCTTCCAGTGTTTGCGCTCCTCGATATCCGCCGCACTGAACTTCCAATTCTTGTCCGGATCCTCGATGCGCCGCAGGAATCGCTTGCTCTGCTCCTCTTTGGACAGGTGGAGGAAGAATTTCACGATGCGCGTGCCGTTGCGGTGCAGATGCCGCTCGAGCCCATTGATCGACTCGAACCGCTTGCGCCAGATGTCAGCGTCGTCCGCATGATCCTCGGGAAGCCGCTGCGCCTGCAGAATTTCCGGATGCACACGCACGATCAGAACTTCTTCGTAATAAGACCGATTGAAGATGCCGATGCGCCCACGCTCGGGCAAGGCGCGCGTCGTGCGCCACAGGAAATCGTGGTCCAGCTCTTCGGGGCTGGGATGTTTGAAGCTGAAGACCTGGCAGCCCTGCGGATTCACGCCCGACATGACGTGCTTGATCGCACTGTCCTTGCCGGCCGCGTCCATCGCCTGGAAGATCACAAGGAGCGCATACCTGTCTTCGGCATACAGAAGATTCTGTTGCTGCCGCAGCTCGGCGACGTGCGCCTCCAGCAGCGCTTCGTAGTGCTTCCTGGATTCATAATGAGGCTCACCGCGCGTCGGCCACCGGTCGAGATCGACCTTGGCTTTGGGTGCAACCCGGAATCGCTTCGGCTTGATGCTCATTCGCACACGCCCATCCGCTGGAGTTGACGCTTACGGTCGGCGCTCAGGGTTGGACCTCGCCCGCGCCCGCCAACCGGCTGTTGCGCACACTGTAGAGCAAGTACACGACAATCCCGAAAGCGTTCCAGATAAAGAAATATTCGCGCGTGCGCCCCTGCAGGTTCATGAACAGATAGATGCAGCCCGCGACCGCCAGTGGTCCGACCAGCCACGCGAGCGGCGCCTTGAACATTCGCGGCCGGTTCGGCTCACGGACCCTCAACACCATCATGCACAAGGCCACCGCAACGAATGCGCATAGCGTGCCCGCGTTGGCGACGGCCGCAATATCTTCTAACGGAAACAACCCCGCGACGACCGAAACGACGATAGCGGTGAAGAGTGTCATCGCAACCGGGGTCCCGGTCCGCGGATTGACGTGTCCCAGCCTGTCTGGAAGCAGCCCATCGCGCGCCATCACGAAGAAAATACGACTCTGCCCGTACATGAACGCCAGTATGACCGTCGGAAGCGCGATTACGGCGGCCGCGCCGATGGCTGTTGCAGCCAACGGATGACCGAGCGTTCGCAGGATGTATGCCAGCGGCTCGGGACTCTTTGCGAACTCCATGAACGGCATTGCACCGAGAGCCGCCGCGGCAACAGCCATGTACAGCACCGTGCAAACGATCATCGAGCCGATGATTCCCCAGGTGACGTCGCGCCCCGGATTGCGCGCCTCTTCCGCTGCGGTGGAAACCGCGTCGAAGCCGTAGAAAGCGAAGAATATGATGGCGGCAGCGGCCATCACGCCACGAGTGCCGCCAGAGTCGGTATGCGACGCAAAGCCGTACGGCATGAACGGTGTAAAATTGCCCGACTTGAATGCCGCGATGCCGATGAAAATAAACACCACGAGCGCGATGATCTTTACCGTGACGAGCGCCGTGTTGACGGTGGCGCTTTCGCGAGTGCCGACGATGAGCATGCCGGCGACCACAAATATGATGAGGACGGCGGGCAGATTCAACACACCCCCGGCGAATGCGCCCGCCAGCAACGCCACGGGCAGATGTATTCCCGCGGCTTGCAGAAAGCCGCCGGCATAGCCGGACCAGCCGACGGCCACAGCGCTGCAGACCACGGAATACTCGAGAATCAGGCTCCATCCCACGATCCAGGCCAGCAGCTCGCCCCCGACCGTGTATGTGTAGGTGTATGCGCTGCCCGCTGCAGGCATCAGGGAAGCCATCTCCGCGTACGCAAGAGCGGCGCATACGCAAACCGCTCCGGCGATGACAAACGACAGGATGACGGCGGGACCGGCGCGTTCAGCGCCAACACCGATGAGCGTATAGATCCCGGTTCCGACGATCGCGCCGACCCCCAGGGCGACCAGGTGGTACCAACTGAGTGTGCGCTTCAAACGCCGGCTCGGATCGAGATGGTTGGCAGCGTCGATGGACTTGCGTCGGTTCCAGAAGCTCATCCGCGCATCGTACCATTTCCGCCCCGTTGCACTGATCTTCAGCCTCAGTAGCCTCAGTAGCCTCAGTAGCCGCGAGCTCCGAGGCCGCGCAACAGCACGGCAAAGATCTTGCGCATCCCCTTGATGCTCACATCTGCGTCGATGAAGTACATTCGCAGGTAAGCCGTCCCCATGAGCGCATCGACGGCAAGCTCGATGTCCGTCCCGCGAGGCAAGTCGCCCCGTTCTACGGCACGCTTCAGAACGACGCGAGCCGGGTCGCGCCGCCGCTGCAGAACCGGATCGAACACTGCCGCCAGCGCGGGATTACGGGCGCGCTCCGCAATCAGCGCTGGCATGATGGCGTTCAAGGGACGCCGGTACAAAACGCGCAACGACTGCCGGTACAGGTCGAGCAGATCGGACAACACATCGCCCGTGTCCCGCGGGACGAGCGCAGGCCAGCGGTTGAACGCTTCGATCACGAGATGCTCTTTCGTCGGCCAGCGGCGGTAGATCGTCGACTTGCTCGCGCGTGCGCGCGCCGCCACCTTGCTGAGCGTGAGGCGGGCATATCCTTCGTGCGTCAACAGTCGCGTCGTCGCATTGATGATCGCGTCCTCGGAGCGTTTGCTGCGCGGACGCCCGGGGCCGGAGCTTGCTCCGCCCGGACTCACCAAGGGAACGCGTTTCATGACTGGCTTCGAAGGTAATCGCACCGCTCACGACTATCTCACACCCGCGGGTCTGCCAACAGCCAGCACGCATCGCCGGCGTGTGTTGCACTGCACTCAACTTTCGTTTCTATCGATGGTGTGCAGCGGCTTTATCGCCTTCGCCCCGAAAGCCGCGCGCTGCGCCTCGACGGAACGCAACGGCTCACACTCTCGCAGTGTGTTGAGACAGCGCTCGGCGAGTTCCTGGTACTCGCGCGTTCCTTTGGCCTTCCACTCAATTTCCTGAGCGCTCAGCTCACGGATGATGCGCGCCGGCGCGCCTACCGCGAGCATCCGTTGCGGTATGACCAATCCGGCGCGCACGAAGCTGCCGGCACCCACGAGCGCCTGCTCGCCGACGACCGCATCGTCCATGACGATTGCATTGATTCCAACAAGCGCGTCACGGCGGACGATGCAGCCGTGCAGTACGGCGCCGTGCCCGATATGAGCGTCCCGCTCCAGGACGACTTCCTTGGCGGGAAAGGTATGCAGGACGCAATTGTCCTGCACGTTGGCGCCGGGACCTATGAGGATGCGGCCCATATCGCCGCGTAGCGCTGCGCCTGGACCGATGTAGCAATGCGGCCCCACGATGACATCGCCGATCAGCACGGCGAGTGGGTGGATGAATGCGCTCGGATCGACGACTGGAATCAGGCCGTCCAGCGAGTAGACAGGCATACGGCAAACTCCTCGATCAGGACCCGCGCCGTTTGCTCAGGAATTCCTGTGCGGCTGTGCGGAATTCCGCGGAATCGAGCTGCACGCGAAACGCCTCGAGCTCTTCTTCGATGCGGTCGAGGATGGTCGTCGATCCGCTGCGCATCAGGCGCTTGGTCGCGAAAAGCGCTTCCGGAGGCTGGCGCGCGACGCTGTGTGCAAGCGCGCGCGCCTCGCTCATCAGAGCCTCATCATCGACCAGGCGGTTGACGATCCCCATCTCGTACGCCCGCGTCGCATCTACCGGCGCGCCCAGCAACAACATTTCCGCGGCGCGCTGGTACCCGACGAGCCGCGGCAGCAGGAGTGAGCTTGCCGCCTCCGGGACGAGTCCCAGCCGCACGAACGGAACGGCCAGCCGCGCACTGCGAGCCGCAATGACAAGATCGCAATGGAGCAGCAGGGTGACGCCAATGCCGACGGTAGCGCCATGCACTGCAGCGATCATGATCTTGCGGATCGCGGGCAACGTACGGATGAAACGCGCAGCGTCGTGATCGTCCCCGAGCAGCGGCCCGCTCAGAAAATCGTTCAAATCGTTGCCAGCAGTGAAGCTCGCGCCTGCGCCGCTGAGCAGGATGACACGCACATCGTCGTCGACATTCGCGCCATGCACGGCGTTTGTCAGCGCACGGTACATCTCGAGAGTAATCGCATTCCGTTTATCCGGGCGGTTGAGGCGAATTTCGCACACGCCATCGGCTACCGAGACGATCACATGTTCAGGCTCATTCATCGTTCTTATCTTACGCCGATCGCCCCGCTGTCTCGCAATTTCGCCACCTCCTCGGGGGAACGCCCCAGGCGCTCGCGCAAGATCTCCTCCGTATGCTCGCCGAGCAGCGGCGGAGCACGTTCGTACTCGAGCGACGAATGCGAGAAGTTGATCGGATTCTTGACGCTCGGCACGCGCCCGAGCGAGGGATGTCGCAGCTCGAGCCGCATTCCCCGGCGAACGACCTGGCTGTCAGCAAAAACCTGGGCGATATCGCTGATCGGACCGCACGGCACGCGCGCTGCAGTCAGCTTTTCCAACCACTCATGGGTTGCCCGTTGCGACAGCAGAGTCTGCAGGCGCACGACCAGCGCGGCGCGATTTGCCACCCGCGCCGGATTGGTCGCGAACCGTTCATCGGCTGGCAGCTCAGCGCACCCCAGGACAGCGCACAGACTCGCGAACTGCCGGTCGTTGCCAACAGCGAGCATCATGTAGCCGTCGGCAGTGGCGAACGACTGATAGGGCACGATGTTAGGATGAGCCGTGCCGTGCCGTTGCGGTGAGCGCCCGGACACCAGATAGCTCATGCCCTGATTGGCAAGCGCCGCCACCTGAGTGTCGAGCAGCGATAGATCGATGTACTGCCCGACGCGGGTGCGCTCGCGCTCGAACAGGGCACCCAGTATTGCCGTTGCGGCGTACATCCCGGCCATCAGATCGGCGACTGCGACACCGACCTTCTGCGGGCCCGCTCCGGGCTGTCCGTCCGGGACGCCGGTAACGCTCATCAGTCCTGCGCGCGCCTGGATCATCGCATCGTAACCTGGACTGGCTGCCTCCGGCCCTGTCTGGCCAAAAGCGGAAATCGAGCAGTAGACGAGGCCTTGATTCGCCTCGCGGAGCGGCTCGTACCCGAGCCCGTATCGCGCAAGATCGCCCACTCGGAAGTTTTCCACCAGTACATCCGCGGTCGCCGCGAGCTCACGGACGATGCGCTGCCCGTCGGCATGCGCGAGGTTGACCGCTATCGACCGCTTGCCGCGATTTGCGCTCAGGAAGTACGCGCTCTCGCCAGTTTCGACATCCAGCTCGTCCGCGAGGTACGGTGGTCCCCACCCGCGCGTCTCGTCACCGGTTCCGGGCCGCTCGACCTTGATGACCTGCGCTCCAAAGTCGGCGAGGAGTTGGGTCGCCCACGGACCGGCCAGCACGCGGCTCAAGTCCAAGACGTGGATGCCGCGCAAGGGTCCCATTTCTTCTCCGCATATAATAATATTATAATGCCCATCAAATGCCGCATCCCATCCCGCGCCTGAGCCGTCTCGCCGTCGAGCGAGCCATGTCCAGCCACGACCAGATCGTCGCTGTGCTGGCCACCGAAATCCTCAAGGGCATCCACAAGCCCGACGCGAACATGCCCCCGGAGCCTACGCTCATCGAGCGCTTTCAGGTTTCGCGCACGGTCATGCGCGAGGTCATGAAGACTCTCGCCGCGAAAGGCTTCGTCGTCTCGAAGACGCGGATCGGCACGCGCGTGCTGGACCCGGTGAACTGGAATTTCTTCGATGCCGACGTCCTTGCATGGCGCGTCCGCATGGGGCTGGACGACGCCTTCCTGCTAAGTCTCACGGAGATTCGCCGCGCGGTCGAGCCCGCCGCCGCAGCTCTTGCCGCGAGACGCCGCACCGCAGCCGACATATCCCGGCTCCGGACAAGCGTCGCACAGATGAGCATGACCACCCACACGCGTCAGAGCTTTGCGGAAGCGGACCTCGAGTTTCATCTCGCGATCGGCAGCGCTTCTGGTAATCCCCTGATGCGCGCAATCGCCAACGTGATCGAGGCCGCGCTGGTCGCATCCTTTGCACACAGCTCGCCGGTCGACGACGCGAGCGATCATGAAGTCACATCGAACAGCCATGCCGCGATCGTCGACGCTATCGAATCGCGGGACGAGGCCGCCGCGGCGGCCGCAATGTTGAAAGTGATCGATATCGGCGTGCGCCGGATCGAGAACACGAGGAAGAAGCGAGGATCGAAGCGATGACGAATACTCCTGGAGGTGCTCCCGGCACGCGGCGCCTGCGCTCGCGCGCCTGGTTCGACAACCCCTCCAATCCGGACATGACCGCGCTTTACCTGGAGCGCTATCTGAATTTCGGACTGACGTTGAACGAGCTGCAGTCGGGCAAGCCGATCATCGGCATTGCGCAGACCGGCTCCGATCTGTCGCCGTGCAACCGTCATCACCTGGTGCTTGCCGAGCGAGTCCGCGAGGGGATTCGCGAAGCCGGCGGCATTGCGATGGAGTTTCCCGTGCATCCCATCCAGGAGACCGGCAAGCGACCGACCGCGAGT
>FTEM01001476.1_pt1 | contig 15440 bp, 10 predicted proteins | sample 1640201 | NCBI WGS metagenome assembly FTEM01 (sample SAMEA3914816, study PRJEB12502) | metagenome | biome: forest; material: soil | place: USA | collected 2011-09-16 | depth 0.3 m | reverse complement strand
GGCTGCGTGATCCTTCAGCCCTATGACATGGAAATGGGGGCAGGCACCTTCCACACCGCTACTTTTCTGCGCGCGATCGGCCCTGAGCCGTGGAAGGCCGCCTACGTGCAGCCGTCCCGCCGACCCACGGATGGCCGCTATGGCGAGAATCCGTTCCGCCTGCAGCACTACTACCAGTACCAGGTGGTCATCAAGCCGTCGCCTCTTGAAATCCTCGATCTTTACCTCGGAAGCCTGCGGGCCTTGGGATTCGATCCCCTGGTCCACGACATCCGCTTCGTCGAGGACAACTGGGAATCCCCGACGCTCGGCGCCTGGGGCCTCGGCTGGGAAGTGTGGCTGAACGGCATGGAGATCACGCAGTTCACCTACTTCCAACAAGTCGGCGGCCTCGACTGCCGCCCGGTGACGGGCGAGATCACGTACGGCCTGGAACGGCTCGCCATGTACCTGCAGGGTGTCGAGAGCATCTACGACATCGTGTGGACCGAAGATTCGAACAGCCGCGTCACCTATCGGGACGTGTTTCATCAGAATGAAGTCGAGCAGTCTTCCTACAACTTCGAGCACGCCGACGTCGCCATGTTGTTGCGCCACTTCGAGGACCATGAGAAGTCATGTAAGGAGCTGCTCGCGGCCAAGCTCGCTCTACCAGCCTACGAGCAGGTGCTGAAGGCCTCGCACACCTTCAACCTTCTCGACGCACGCCGTGCAATCTCCGTTACCGAGAGACAGCGTTACATTTTGCGCGTGCGCGCGCTCGCAAGCGCAGTCGCCCAGTTATATTTCGCGAGTCGTGAAGCGCTCGGCTTTCCAATGTTGAGTCGAGCTGCGGCATGAACGCCGACACGCCTGCGCACGAATCGCCTTCCCACGTCGCACGCGAGGGGAAAAGCACCGCACGGGTCGACACGCCTGCGCGGGAATTGTCTCCCCACCCCGCACGCACGGGCAAAAGCACCGCACAGGTCGACACGCCTGCGCAGGAATCGTCTCCCGACCTCGCACGCAAGGGCAAAGGTTCCGCACGGATCGAAAAGCGCGACTTCCTCGTGGAGCTGGGCACGGAAGAGCTGCCCCCCAATTCGCTGCACACCCTGCAGCGGGCGTTCGCAGCCGGCATTCGCACCGGTCTGGAGAGTGCGGGCCTGAAGTTCGGCGACCTGACTTCCTTTGCGACGCCGCGACGGCTCGCGGTGCTCGTAAAGAAACTCTCATCGCGCCAGCCCGATCAGGACATCAAGCGCCGCGGTCCGCCGGTGAGCGCGGCATTCGATGCCGCGGGACAGCCGACGCGGGCCGCGCTTGCCTTTGCGCAGAGCTGTGGAACCCCGGTTGAGACCCTGACGAGGCTGGACGAGGGCAAGGGCCTGTTCCTGTTCTTCGTCGGCAGGAAGCCGGGCTCCGAGGTCAAGGATCTGTTGCCCGCGATCGTGCAGGGTGCGCTCGACTCACTTCCGATTGCGCGCCGGATGCACTGGGGATCCAGTACAGCCGAGTTTGTCCGCCCGGTGCACTGGCTCGTCATGCTGTACGGCAAGGAAATCGTCCCGGCGACCGTTCTCGAAACTCCCGCGGGGAATCTAACTCGCGGACATCGCTTTCACGCATCGAAGCCGATCCGTGTCACGTCGCCAGCGACGTATGAGACCGTGCTCCGCGAGCGTGGCCACGTGCTGGCGAACTTCGAGACGCGACGTGCACTGATCAAGGATCGAGTGGAGACCACGGCTTCCGAGCTCGGCGGTCGCGCGTTGATCGGCGACGCGCTACTCGACGAAGTAACGTCGCTCGTCGAATGGCCCGTGCCGCTGGCAGGCCGTTTCGAGGAGCGGTTCTTGTCGCTGCCGCGCGAAGTATTGATCTCCACGCTGCAGGATCACCAGCGGTACTTTCCGGTGGAGGATCCGCAGAGCCGGCTGATGTCGTACTTCATCACCGTCTGCAATATCGAGAGCCGCGATCCTTCAAAAGTGCGTGAAGGAAATGAACGCGTGGTGCGTCCCCGGCTCGCCGACGCGGCATTTTTCTGGGAACAGGATCGCAAACAACCGCTCTCGTCCCGGCGCGAACCGCTCGACGCGGTGACGTTTCAAGCGAAGCTCGGTTCGCTTGGCGACAAGTCTCGGCGTGTACGCGCGCTGGCCGGAGAAATCGCGGCAGTGACCGGCAGGGATCGCGGTGAGAGTGAGCGAGCGGCCGAGCTGTGCAAATGTGACCTTCTCACTGCAATGGTCGGAGAATTCCCCGAGCTGCAGGGAATCATGGGCACCTATTACGCGCTTAGCGACGGCGAGTCGCCCGAAGTTGCCGTTGCGATCCGAGAGCACTACCTCCCGCGAAGCGCGGGGGACGAGCTGCCCGCGACCCACGCCGGCATCGCCGTCGCCATCGCCGACAAACTCGATACGCTCGCCGGCATCTTCGCGATCGGAGAGAAGCCAACCGGCACGAAAGATCCGTTTGGCCTGCGCCGCGCCGCGATCGGGCTGCTGCGAATTCTCATCGAGAAAGGCCTTGATCTGGATCTGCGACGCCTCATCGACGTTGCGCTGGAAGGAGTTAGAAGCGATAGCGAGCGCATCCGCAACACAGCGGCAGCCAAAGCGGCGGCGGCCAAAGAGGCGACGGCCGCCGCTGGCGCAACCTCTCATGGCAACGCGTCCGCCCCTGCCAGCGCGTCCGCTCCCGCCAACACCGCCCCGGCGTCCGGGCCTGGCGGTGCGGGTGCAACACCGGCGCGCGCCAGCTCAAGCCCGAAGCCGCCGCCGAGTCCGGAGGTCATTGCGGGTGAGGTCTACGACTTCATCATGGAGCGTCTGCGCGCGTACTACCTCGAGCGTGCGACCGTGGGCACAGCCGGACTCGCCACCGGCGGCGCGACGATCACGACAGAAATGTTCGACGCTGCGTTGGCCACGAAGCCTTCGTCACCGGTTGACTTCGATGCCCGGCTGAAAGCGTTGAGCGCGTTTCTGGAGCTGCCCGAGTCGGCGAGCCTGACAGCCGCCAACAAGCGTATCGCAAACATCCTGCGCAAGACGAGCGAGAAGCCGGACGGCGAGGTCAACGTCGAGAGTTTACGAGAGGAAGCAGAAGTTCGACTGTTCGACGCGATGCGCTCGCTGCGCGGCGCCGTCGCGACCGCTACCGCCCAGCGCGAATACGCCAATGCGCTGGGTCGCCTCGCGCAGTTGCGGCCCGCAATCGATGCGTTCTTCGACCAGGTCATGGTCATGGACGAGGATCCGAAGTTGCGCGCCAACCGCCTCGCACTGCTCGCGCAGCTTCATGGACTGTTCTGCGGTGTCGCAGACCTGTCGAGGCTGCCCGGCTGATGCAGTTCCTCGGCTCGCTGCTATTCACGGCTTTCTTCTTTGTGTGGACGTTCGTGTACGCGATCTTCTTCACGATCGCGTGCCTCTTCCTACCCTTCAAGCGGCGCTTCTTGCTGGCGCGACTGTGGGGGTGGGTGCTTCTGCGCGCGCTGAAGTGGCTGTGTCGACTCGACTATCGAATCGAGGGCGCGGAGAACATGCCCTCGGGCAATCACGTGGCGCTTTGGAAGCATTCCTCGTCGTGGGAAACGGTCGCGATGGCCGTCGTCTTTCCGCGGCAGGTGTGGGTGCTGAAGCGCGAGTTGTTGTGGATCCCGGTGGTTGGATGGGGCATTCGCCAACTGCATGCGATCGCCATCGACCGCAAGTCCGGTCACTCAGCGGTGCGACAGGTAGTCGACCAGGGGAAGCAGCGCCTCGAGGAAGGCGACTGGATCATGATCTTTCCCGAAGGCACGCGGACGCCCGCCGGGCAATCACGCAAGTACGGCGTCAGTGGCGCGCTGCTGGCATCGGAGACCGGATGCCTCATCGTGCCCGTCGCTCACAATGCAGGCTCCTACTGGCCGCGCCGCGGGCTTCTGAAGAAGCCGGGCGTCATCCGGGTCGTCATCGGCAAACCGATTTCCGCCCCGAAAGGCGATCCACGCGAGATCAATCGCGAGGCACAGGCCTGGATTGAATCAACCGTGAACCAGTTGAGCGGAATCACGGGGGAATCCGCGGGAGCATAGAGACAAGCGGCGCCGTCGAACGGCCTGTGAACTGAGCCGCGGATTGAGGCACGCGACCGCTCTGTCTCGCATCTCCGACATAGACTGGGGTTGATAGTGCTTCGGTCTCTTCATGCACCCCAACCTCAAGCTCCCCGCGATGACCGCGATCGCGTTGCTGATGGCCGCATGCCAGTCGGTACCGCCGCCGCTCGCGTTTGAGCATTCAACGCGGGTTAACGTCAGGCGCATCGCTCTCATGCCGCTGGGCGTACCTGAGCGCGCTGAAGTCACGATCATGAATCCCATCGGGTCTGGTTTTGGGGTCGTGGGCACTCTGATCGAGACGCGGCGGGCGTCGTCGGCAAACGCAGAGATGGCGACCGTACTATCAAAAGCTCACTACGATTTCGCCGCGGGAATGACCAACGCGATTGCACTCGCCATGCATAAGGCGGGATTTACGATCGTGCGGATTGAGGGACAACGCCCCCAGAACGAGCGCGAGAAATTCGTTTCGCATTCCCCGCAGCACGCCCAAGCAGACGCCTACCTCGATGTGTACGCGCGATATGTGGGATTCCAGGCGCTGCAATCTTCCGTCGACTACCGACCTCGAGTTGAGATCGTTGCGCGTCTCGTCAGCACTCACGGCGGAGCGACGTTGTTTCAGAATCGAATCGTGTATGGCTCGGCGACTACCGAAGACGCGGACGCGATCCTGGTTCGTGCAGACGAGAACGTCAGCTTTCGCGACCGGCCGGCCCTCCAGGCCAATCCGTCGACCACCGCCAGGGCTCTGCAGACAGCCATCGACTCCGTTGCTTGGGAGCTGGCGACGCAGTTCAGGTAGAGCTATTGAATCCCTAATGCAACAATCTGTGGACTATACGTCCAGATTGGTAACGGAAAGTGCGTTTTTCTCGATGAACTCGCGCCTAGGCTCGACCTGGTCGCCCATCAGGGTGGTGAAGATATCGTCCGCCGCGACGGCATCGTCGATCCTCACCTGCATCAGGCGCCGCTGCTCCGGATTGATGGTCGTCTCCCAGAGCTGCTCGGGATTCATCTCACCCAGGCCTTTGTAGCGCTGGATCGTCTGGCCCTTGCGCGCCTGGTCGAAGAGCCACTTCATCGCCTCCTTGAATGAGCCGACGTCGTGCCGATCGTCGCCACGAATTACGTGTGCGCCGTCGCCGATCAACCCCGACAACGTGCGAGCAAGATCCGCAATGCGCTGATATTCGGCTGACTCAAAAAACTCCCGCGGCAGGTACTTGTTGCTCGGAGTGCCGTGTTCGGTCTTGTGGATGACCACGCGCGCCGCATGCGCATCGCTCGCCTCGCCCATTTCGACACTGAATGTTCGGGTACCGTCGTCCAGAGCGTTCAGGCGGCGGTGCAAGTCCTCAGCCCAGGATCGAAGCTGCTCGCGATTGTCGAACTGGGCCGGCGTCATCTCGGGCATGTAGATGAGCTGATCGAGCAAGCGGTCATCGTAGCGGCGGGACCAGCGCTTGATGATGGCCTGAACTTCCATGTACTGGCGGGCCAGGGTTTCGAGTCCCGAGCCCTGGAGCGGCGGTGCCCCTTCGTTCACATGCACAGCGGCGCCTTCGAGCGCAGTGTTCAGCAGTACGGCATTGAGCTCGACATCATCCTTGACGTATTGCTCCTGCTTGCCGCGCTTCACTTTGTACAGCGGCGGCTGAGCGATGTAGATGTGCCCGCGCTCGATGAGCATCGGAATCTGCCGATAGAAGAAAGTCAGCAGTAGCGTCCGGATATGCGATCCGTCGACATCCGCGTCGGTCATGATGATGACGCGGTGATACCGCAGTTTGTCGATGTCGAAATCGTCGCGCCCGATACCGCAACCCAACGCAGTGATAAGCGTGCCGACTTCCGCCGACGAGAGCATCTTGTCGAAGCGCGCTTTCTCGACGTTCAGAATCTTGCCCTTCAGCGGCAGGATGGCCTGCGTGCGCCGATCGCGACCCTGCTTGGCCGAGCCGCCTGCAGAATCGCCCTCGACGATGAAAATCTCCGAGAGCGCCGGATCCTTCTCCTGGCAGTCAGCCAATTTGCCGGGTAGCCCCGCAATATCAAGCGCGCCTTTGCGGCGGGTCATCTCGCGCGCCTTGCGCGCAGCTTCACGAGCCCGCGCGGCGTCGACGATCTTTGCCACGATTGCGCGCGCTTGCTGCGGTTGCTCAAGCAGAAACTCGCCCAGCTTGGTACCGACCGCGGTCTCCACGATGCCCTTCACTTCGGAGGAGACCAGCTTGTCCTTCGTCTGCGACGAGAACTTCGGATCGGGCAGCTTGACCGACAGAATGGCCGTCAGGCCTTCCCGTGCATCGTCACCGGTCGTCGCGATTTTCTCTTTCTTGGCCGACGCCTCTTTTTCGATGTAGTCGTTCAGTGTGCGCGTGAGCGCACTGCGAAAGCCCGCCAGGTGAGTGCCGCCGTCCTTCTGGGGAATATTGTTCGTGTAGCAGTACATGCTCTCCTGGTAGGAGTCGTTCCATTGCATGGCGACTTCCACCGAGACCGAGCCATCCTGCGTCCTGAACCAGAACACCGCGTCGTGTACCGGCACCCGGGTCCTGTTCAGATATTTCACGAACGCTTCGAGGCCGCCCGCGTGCTCGAAGACGTCCGATTTGTTCTCGCGCTCGTCGATCAGCTCGATACGGACCCCGGAGTTCAGAAACGACAACTCTCGCAGGCGCTTCGCCAGGATCTCGTAGTCGAACTGGATATTCGTAAAGATCTTCGAGCTGGGCTTGAAGCGCACGGTGGTCCCGCGCTCGGAGGTTTCACCGATCGCCGCGAGCGGAGCGGCGGGCTCTCCCAGGTGATACTCCTGGCGATGGATCTTCCCGTCGCGGCAGATCGTGAGCTGCAGGAAGTCGGACAAAGCGTTCACTACCGAAACGCCGACGCCGTGAAGTCCGCCGGAGACCTTGTACGACGTGTCGTCGAACTTACCGCCGGCGTGCAGCACGGTCATGATGACCTCGGCCGCAGATCGGCCCTCCTCCGGCATGATGTCGACCGGGATTCCACGGCCGTTATCGGTGACCGTGACGGACTCGTCGGCATGAATGGTAACGACTATCCGGTCACAGTGACCGGCAAGCGCCTCATCGATGGCGTTGTCGACCACCTCGAAAACCATGTGGTGCAAACCCGAGCCGTCATCGGTATCTCCGATGTACATACCGGGGCGTTTCCGCACCGCGTCCAGGCCTCTTAGAACTTTGATTTTGCTCGAATCGTAGAGGTTATCGTCAACCATGAATTAGCCCGGTCTTTAGATGCCGCATTATACCACCGGATGCACCTGGCCCTGTTCCACGTGGAACATCCGATCCGGTGTGCCAAACGAGCTGAAGTCCCCCTGCAACGCAGTGACAACGAGCTGACATTGCAGCTCTTTGACCCGCGCGATGAAGGTGCTCAGGTGCTCGCCATCCAGCTCCGCGGCCGGGTCGTCCAGCAATAGGGTCGGGGTCGGCTGCGTGACCTCTTGAAGCAAGTCGAGCTGAGCCAGTGTCATGGCGATCGCCACCAGCTTCTGCTGTCCGCGGGACAGCAATTCTCGAGCGGGACGGCCATTCAGCCGAATGAGAATGTCGCCGCGGTGAGGCCCGGGGTGAGTTACGCCCTTGAGCTGATCGCGTGCGCTGGAGCCCTGAAGCGCCTGGAGGAGCGGGACGTCCTGCGCCCAACCCCGCGTGTAGTGAAGCTCCACATCCAATCCCGATAACGAAGCCACCGAAGAGCGCCAGTAGGGTTGAAGCCTCTCGAGCAAGTTGCGGCGAGCCTCCGCTATCAATTCACCGAGACGTGCCAGCTCCGCATCCCAGACATGGGCGTGCGCGGGCTGAGATTTCAGAGCCGCGTTGCGCTGTTTGAGGGCTCGCGTATATCTGATCCAATGATCTGCGAAGGAAGGTTCCACGTGGAACACTGCCCAGTCGAGCCAACGGCGCCGACGGTGACCCCCTTCCTCGACCAGCTTGTGAATGCCCGGGTCGATCACCTGAACCGGAAACGCCTGCGATAGCTCGGTGAGCGAAGCGGTGGTGGCTCCGGAAATGCGTGCCCGTGTCCCTTCCGTACGCGACACCTGGATTCCGAGGCTCTGAGGAAGCGCGCTGGCCGTACGCCCGAATACCACGAGTTGCGGCTGGGCGTGCCGAATCAAGCGCTCCGAATTACGCGTGCGAAATGAGCGGCCGCGGCCCAGCAGGAAGATGGCCTCGAGCAGCGATGTCTTCCCGGAGCCATTCCCGCCCCAGATCAGATTGTGGCGCGGGTGGAGAGTCAGCTCGACGTGCTCGAGGCACCGGACGTTGTCGACCGTAAGCTCGGCGAGACTCACCGGCCTCTTAGAGCCTCATCGGCATGACGACGTACCGCGTATGCACGGCTCCGGGCGCATTGATCAGGCAACTACTGTTGGAATCGGTCAGTCCGATTTCCACCTTGTCGCCGTCTATGGCCGCCAGGGCGTCCAGTAAGTAATTGACATTGAAGCCAATTTCAACCTCGTCACCCTTGTATCCGACTTCCACCTGGTCCTCGGCCTCTTCCTGCTCAGGGTTGTGAGCCTGGAGCGTCAGGAGATCCGGCTTCACTGTGAGGCGGATCCCCCGGTACTTCTCGTTCGAAAGGATGGCGGTACGTTGCAGCGCTTGGCGCAGCGTCTCGCGATCTGCCTCGACCTTCTTGGTCGGATTGGCGGGAATCACGCGCCCATATTCCGGGAAACGGCCGTCGATCAGCTTCGATGTGAACCGAATGTCGCCGATCTGGGCGCGAACGTGATTGGTACCGATGCCCAGTTCGATCGTCCCCTCCGTTCCCAGGATACGCTGCAGCTCCAAGACGCCCTTGCGGGGCACGATGACCTGCTGGTTCGCCTTCGCCTTGCTCTCGATCTCCATCTCACAGAGCGCGAGTCGGTGACCGTCGGTCGCCACCGCGCGCAGCGCTTTGCCCTCGGTCTCCAGCAGCAGCCCATTCAGGTAATAGCGCACGTCCTGCTGCGCCATTGAAAAATGAGTCTTGTCGATCAGCCTGCGGAACTCGCCCTGCGCAAACGTGAGTGTTTGTTGGGCATTGATCTCTTCGACGACCGGAAATTCCGCTGCAGGCAATGTCGACAAAGTGAAGCGACTGCGTCCTGCACGGATCGACACGCGCTCGCCTTCTGTACTCAAAGTAACACTGACGCCTTCGGGCAATGAGCGAAAAATGTCGAGCAGCTTGCGGCCCGGGACGGTGATGTCACCGTGTTGTTGCACATTCACCGTGCTCGAGGCTACGAGCTCCACCTCGAGATCGGTGCCTGTGATGCTCAAACGATTTTCGCGTGCTGACATCAACACGTTCGCGAGCACTGGCATCGTCTGACGACGCTCCACTACACCGATGACACTTTGCAACGGAGTGAGAAGTTCTTCGCGCGTTCCGGTCAGCTTCATAAATCTTCTTTCTTAGATTTAAAGATTAGAAGTAGTAGTTATAGAGGCCGCTGATAACGGGGATGAAAAAAGTTATCTCGGCAGATCAATACATTGCGTTCGATTGTGCGACTTACAACTCGCGGGAAAAATATACCTGAGCCTGTGCATCTCCTGTGCATAACGTTATCCCCAGAATTACCCACAGGTCTTCCACACACTTGCACGATCTCTTGTACACAACATCATCTCACCCCTCATCCGGCGAGCGTGCGTAACAGATTCGAATAATCCTCGCTGATGCGTTGCTCCGAAGCACGCAGCTCCTTGATGCGCTTGCAGGCATGCAGCACGGTCGTATGGTCGCGGCCGCCGAACGCATCTCCGATCTCCGGCAGACTGTGACTCGTCAGCTCCTTCGCAAGCGCCATTGCAACCTGGCGCGGCCGCGCGACCGAGCGGCTGCGCCGCTTCGAGAGCAGGTCCGCCATGCGCACCTTGTAGTAATCCGCCACGGTCTTCTGGATGTTCTCGATGGTAACGAGCTTTGCCTGCAGTGACAGCAGATCCTTGAGCGCTTCCTTCGTAAATTCCAGCGTGATCGGATGACCCGTGAAACGCGAGTTGGCGATCACCCTGCGCAGCGCTCCCTCCAGCTCGCGCACGTTGGAGCGGATGCGCTTGCCGATGAAGAACGCCACTTCCTCGGGCAACGCGACGCCTGCATGCTGCGCCTTCGTCATCAGGATGGCTACGCAGGTCTCCAGCTCGGGCGGCTCGATCGCCACCGTCAGCCCCCAGCCGAAGCGCGACTTCAGGCGTTCCTCGAGGCCGTCCACCTCCTTCGGGTAGCGGTCGCAGGTGAGGATGACCTGGTGCTGGCCTTCGAGCAGCTCGTTGAACGTATGGAAGAACTCTTCCTGCGAGCGGTCCTTGCCGGCGAAGAACTGGATGTCATCGATCAGCAGCGCATCGAGCGAGCGGTATGCGGTCTTGAACTCGTTCATCTTGTTGTGCTGGAGCGCACGCACCATGTCGCCGACGAACCGCTCCGAATGCACGTAGGCGATCCGGGCTTCCTCGTCGCGGTGCTTGATCAGATGCGCGATCGCGTGCATCAGGTGCGTCTTGCCCAATCCGACACCGCCGTACAGGAACAGCGGGTTGTAGGCTCGGCCGGGATTTTCGGCCACCTGTAACGCGGCGGCTTTGGCTAGCTGATTGCTTTTACCTTCGACAAAAGTATCGAAGGTGAAGTCATGATTCAGGCGCGCGCCGACGACGAGCCCTTCTGCCCGGCGGACGCGCGGCTGCACTGACGCAATCGGAGGCGCCGCCCCGCGTAAGGACGCCGCACGCGAGCCAACCTCGACCGTTACGATCGGAACATCCCCAGTGCCTTCGTCGCGCAGCAACTCGCCAATGCGCGGCAGCAGATTGGCGTTGATCCAATCGACAGCGAAGCGATTTGGCGCGAGCAGCTTGAGCGCGCCCGCGCCCTCAAGGGCTTGCAGCGGACGCACCCACGTATTGAATTGCTGCTCTGGAAGCTCGCCCTCCAACGCGCACATGCACCGAGTCCAAAGCGACGCTTCCACGCGCGTGGCCTCCGAGACCGTTTCGACGGGATTCGACAGAAGAAAGGGCTGCGAAGTCTATACTGATCGCCGCGCGTGCTGAAGATTTTAAAGCACCGAATGTATTGACACCTTGGCGCTCAACGGCTTAGCCTTGCCGCCCTTTTTAATGACGGCAGAAAGCGGCGTGCGGCCCTGATGGGCCAGCCCTTTGTGCTCGCGGGCAGAAGGCGCGACTTTTGCCCACTCATCTTGGAACCCTCGGATCTCGTCACGGAGCCCACGTATGAAGCGCACCTACCAACCGAGCAAGGTACGCCGCAAGCGCACGCATGGGTTCCGCGCGCGGATGGCTACTAAGAATGGCCGCAAAGTCCTCGCCCGTCGTCGCGCGAAGGGTCGCCGGAAGCTCATTCCATAACGATTGCGCGCACTTGATCTGCGCCGGCGCGGTCCGTAAACGGCTGACGCTCCCAGTGGAACGGCGCGTGCTCCGCAAGTCGGACTTCGACGCCGTTTACGCGCGTGGCCAGCGTCTCGGCAATGGATTCTTCGCTGTGACTGTGTACAGTCACGCCCTGGACGAGCCGCGCATCGGGCTCGCCGTGGCAATCCGGACGGCCGGCGGTTCGGTTCAGCGCAATCGGATCCGGCGGATCATCCGGGAGTCGTTTCGACTGCACCAGCACGAGCTCCCCGCGGCGGATCTCGTCGTCAGTGCCCGTGCCCGGGCGCGAGGCGCTTCGGGATCCGAGTTGCACGCAGCAATGGCCGCACTGTGGAAAAAAGTAGCTCAACAATGCGCCCCCCCGCCGCACTCCTGATCCGGCTTTACCAATTGGCCGTGAGCCCGCTCCTGGGCCCGCGGTGCCGTTTCCATCCGTCGTGCTCCCACTACGCTCTGCAGGCGATGGACCGATTTGGTTTCGTCCGCGGGAGCTGGCTCGCCGTAAAACGCATCGCGCGCTGCCACCCCTGGAATCCGGGGGGCTATGACCCGGTGCCGGACGCCGGCGCTGCGCTGACGCCTCAAGACGTTAGCGCCGCCGCCGCCGCGGCTGCACACGCCTCATCTCAGGCTACCGCTCACGTCGTGCGCGCGCCGCTAGGCACGTCGTTGCATACGCCCGCTGCGCGCGTTGTTGCACGCGCCTGCCCCCAACACGCCCATGACTAACAACATCCGTCTCTACCTCTGGATCGCGCTGGCGGCAGCGGTTTTCTTCAATTACCAGGCGTGGATGACCGACTACGGCCCGCGACCGGACACCATTTCTGCGACGAGCGCGAATGCGCCGGGCGCGCACGGTACCAAGGCCGCCAACGATCTCGCAGACCAGGTACCACAGGCCGCAGCAACACAGTCGCATGCGCAGCCATCTGCCGCCGGTGCAGTTGCCGGCACCGCGGCCGCATCGACCGGGGCCGCGACTGCGCCCGGTGAGACCGGCGTCGACGCTTCTGCCCAGTCCGTTCACGTTCTAACCGACGTCCTCGACCTCGACATCAGCACCAAGGGCGGCACGATCCAACGGGCCGATCTGCCCAAGTACCAGAAGGTCAAAGGCGAGAAGACGCCTGTTCGGCTGGAAAACGTGGACGATCCGGTGACCCAGTACGTGCTGCAGTCGGGCCTCACCGGCGCCACCAACACGCCGAATCATCTGGCCACCTTCACGGCCTCGCAGTCGAGCTACGAGCTCGGCAATCGCGACGAATTGCGCGTGCCGCTGACGTGGATGAGCGACGGCATCACCGTCACGAAGACGTTCGTGTTCCGGCGCGCGCAGTATCGGATCGATATCGAATACGCCGTTCAGAACCATTCCGACTCGGCCTGGCAGGCGGCCGAGTACGCGCAGATCCTGCGCAACGATCCGCGCACCAAGACCTCGATGTTCAATTTCAACGCCGAGAAGTCGCAGTTCCACGGGCCTGCGATCTGGGACGGCACGAAATACCGCAAGCTCGATTTCGCCAGCCCCGACGACAACCACTTGTCGATCCCCGTGCAGAACGGCTGGGTCGCCGCCCTCCAGCATCACTTCGTGACGGCGATCGTCCCGCCGAAGGACCAGATATTCCGCTTCACCCTGAGCGCCTCCGGCGATGAGTTCCGGCTCGCGGCGACGGGACCGACGCAAACCGTGCCCGCCGGAGCGGAGCAGACCTTCGGACAGACGCTGTACATCGGACCGAAGCTCCAACGCGAGCTGGCGACGACCGGACCGGAGCTGGCGCGCGTTGCGGACTACGGCAGGCTGTACTTCCTGGCCGCGCCGCTGTTCTGGCTGCTTGCGAAGGCCCACGCGGCGACCGGCAACTGGGGTGTCGCGATCATCCTGATCACCTTGCTCCTGAAGGTCATGTTCTACCCGCTGTCCGAAGCGAGCGGCCGCTCGATGGCCAAGATGAAAGCCCTCGCGCCGCGCATCAAGAATCTGCAGGAGACGTACAAGGACGACCGCGAGAAGCTGGGCAAGGCGACGATGGAGCTTTACCAGCGGGAGAAGGTCAATCCGGTTGCCGGATGTTTGCCGACGATCATCCAGATGCCGGTATTCCTGGCGTTCTACTGGGTGCTGCTCGAGGCAGTCGAGATGCGCCAGGCACCGTTCGCGGGCTGGATCCACGATCTGTCCTCGAAGGACCCGTTCTACATCCTGCCCGCGATCATGGCGGCGGCCATGTTCGCGCAGTTCAAGCTGAACCCTTCCGCGGCGGATCCGACGCAGCAGAAAGTGATGATGATCATGCCCCTCGTCATGTCGGTGACGTTCGCGTTTTTCCCCGCGGGCCTCGTGCTCTATTGGGTGACCAACACATTGTTGTCGATGGCACAGCAATGGAACATCAATCGCCGCATCATTGGAAAGACGGTGCAGAAGTCAGCTTGAGACGCACTGCCGCATGACGTGCGGTCGCGTCTTCGAATGGATCGGACGGACGCTGTAGCCTTCCGCTGCGGTGATCGAGGCGCCTCCATGAGTCATCCCGATACGATCGTGGCTGCGGCGACCCCGCCAGGGCGAGGCGGTATCGGCGTCGTGCGAATTTCCGGCGTGAAGACCCCGGAGATTGCGGCCGTGATACTCGGCGAGTTGCCGATTCCGCGTAAAGCCACTTTCTGCCGTTTCGTCGACTCCCGCGGCGAGCCGATTGATGCGGGCCTCGCTCTTTTCTTCCCCTCGCCGCATTCGTACACCGGTGAGCACGTGCTGGAACTGCAAGGTCACGGCGGACCGGTCGTGATCGAGGCGTTGGTTACTCGGGTGACTGAGCTCGGCGCGCGCAGGGCGCAGCCGGGCGAGTTTACGCAGCGCGCGTTTCTGAATAACAAGCTCGATCTCGCACAAGCCGAGGCGATTGCCGATCTGATTGACGCGGGCTCACGCGAAGCCGTTCGCGCCGCGATGCGTTCACTCCAGGGGGAGTTCTCGACGATGGTTCGTGTACTCACCGAGGCAGTCATCGAGCTGCGCACTTACGTCGAGGCCGCAATCGACTTTCCGGAGGAGGAGGTCGACTTTCTCGCGGACCGGCAGCTCGCCAGCCGGTTTCGGGTCGTGCGGGAGCATTTTGAAGCGGTCGAACAGAGCGCGCGGCAGGGGCGGCTGTTGCGCGAAGGCATGACGGTTGTCATTGCCGGTCGGCCTAATGCAGGCAAGTCCAGCCTCTTGAACCGTCTCGCAGGTTACGACGCTGCAATCGTCACCCCGATTCCCGGAACCACGCGCGACGTCGTGCGCGAAAGAATCGACATCGATGGGATGCCACTGCACGTGCTCGATACCGCCGGCCTGCGGCAAGCGGGCGACCTGGTCGAGGAAGAGGGAATTCGCCGCGCACAGGCGGAAATGGTTCGCGCCGACCGTGTGTTGTTCGTTATTGACGCTGTGGAAGATCCGGGTGGCACGGCGTACGCGGATGAGGCACGGCGATTGCCTGCCGATGTTCCGGTTACTCTTGTATTCAACAAGTGCGATCTCGCGACCGGCATCCCGGTCGCCGACACCTACTCCGGCCCGCCTCGCATCACTATCTCGGCAGTCACGGGGAAGGGAATCGATGAGCTGAGAGCACATCTAAAGCTCACCGTGGGCTATCAGACGCTGGACGCAGGCACGGTCTCCGCTCGCCAACGCCACCTTGATTCTCTCTCGAGCGCACGCCGCCGTGTTGATGACGCCTCACACCTTCTCGAAGAGCGCCGCGCCGGAGAGTTGGTCGCCGAGGAGCTGCGGCTCGCCCAGCAGTCGCTCAGCGAGATCACCGGTGAGTTCACGAGTGACGATCTGCTGGGACGAATCTTCTCGAACTTCTGTGTCGGGAAGT
>FTEM01001553.1_pt1 | contig 15449 bp, 10 predicted proteins | sample 1640201 | NCBI WGS metagenome assembly FTEM01 (sample SAMEA3914816, study PRJEB12502) | metagenome | biome: forest; material: soil | place: USA | collected 2011-09-16 | depth 0.3 m | reverse complement strand
CTTGCGGAACATCTCCACCCCGGTGCAGATCGTCTTCACCGTGGCCTTCAAGCCCACGATCTCCACCTCATCGTTCACCTTGACGATCCCGCGCTCAATGCGCCCCGTCACCACCGTGCCACGACCGGAGATCGAGAACACATCCTCCACCGGCATCAAAAACGGCTTCTCCACCTCGCGCTTGGGAATCGGGATGTAACGGTCCATCTCCTCTACCAGCTTCACCACCGCCGGAACCCCAATCTCGCTCTTGTCCCCTTCCAGCGCCTTCAGCGCAGACCCAATCACGATCGGGGTCTGCTCGCCGGGAAACTTGTACAGCGTCAACAGCTCCCGCACCTCCATCTCCACCAGCTCCAACAGCTCCTTGTCGTCCACCATGTCCGCTTTGTTCATGAACACCACGATGTACGGAACACCCACCTGGCGTGCCAACAAAATGTGCTCGCGCGTCTGGGGCATCGGGCCATCCGCGGCCGATACCACCAAAATCGCCCCATCCATCTGCGCCGCACCCGTGATCATGTTCTTCACGTAATCCGCGTGCCCCGGACAGTCCACGTGCGCGTAGTGACGCTTGGAGCTCTGGTACTCCACGTGCGCGGTGGATATCGTGATCCCGCGTGCCTTCTCCTCGGGGGCCTTGTCAATCTGGTCATACGCCATGAACTGACCGCCGTGTGTCTCGGCCATCACCTTCGTCAGCGCCGCCGTCAAGGTCGTCTTGCCGTGATCAACGTGGCCTATCGTCCCCACGTTTACGTGCGGTTTGCTGCGCTCAAATTTCTCTTTGGACATGACCGGTTCCTCGGCAAGGAATATTTACTGCTTGATGATCGTTTCTGCGATGTTCGGCGGGACTTCGACGTACTTGGAAAATTCCATCGTGAACGTCGCGCGGCCCTGGCTCATGGAGCGCACGGTGGTCGCATAGCCGAACATCTCTGAGAGCGGCACATCGGCCGCAATGGCCTTGCCACCCGCATTCTCTTCCATTCCCGTGATCTGGCCACGGCGGCGGTTCAAGTCGCCGATCACGTCGCCCGAATACTCCTCGGGCGTCACGACCTCGACCTTCATGATCGGCTCGAGCAGCACGGGTTTCGCGCGCCGGAAGCCATCCTTGAAGCCCATCGAGCCGGCGATCTTGAACGCCATTTCGTTCGAATCGACGTCGTGGTACGACCCGTCGATGATCGTGACCTTCACATCGACGATCGGATAGCCGGCGATGACGCCGGTCTCGACCGCTTCCTTGATGCCTTTGTCGACTGCCGGAATATATTCGCGCGGCACGGTGCCACCGACGACTCCGTTGATGAACTCGTACCCCTTGCCCTGCTCGTTCGGCTCGATCTTCAGCCACACGTGGCCGTACTGGCCCCGGCCACCTGACTGGCGCACGAACTTGCCTTCGGACTCGACCGTGCCACGAATCGTCTCGCGGTAGGCAACCTGTGGCTTGCCGACGTTCGCCTCGACATTGAACTCGCGCTTCATGCGGTCGACGATGATCTCGAGGTGCAGCTCACCCATGCCGGCGATGATCGTCTGGCCGGATTCCTGATCCGTGCTCATGCGAAACGAAGGGTCTTCCTTCGCGAGCCGCTGCAAGGCAAGGCCCATCTTTTCCTGGTCGGCCTTGGTCTTGGGCTCGACGGCCACGGAAATGACCGGCGCCGGGAACACCATCTTCTCGAGCGTGATGATCTTCTCGAGGTCACACAGCGTATCGCCCGTGATGACGTCCTTCAGACCCACGGCAGCCGCGATGTCGCCCGCGCGCACTTCCTTAATCTCCGTTCGATCGCTGGCGTGCATCTGCAGAAGGCGCCCGATGCGCTCCTTCCGGTCCTTGGTCGGCACGTACACGGTGTCGCCCGAATTGAGCGTGCCCGAGTACACCCGGAAGAACGTGAGGTTACCGACGAACGGGTCGTTCAGGATCTTGAATGCCAGTGCCGAGAACGGATCGTCGTCGCTCGCCTTGCGGGTGATCGGCTCACCCCTGGCATTGATGCCCTTGGTCTCCGGCATCTCGATCGGGGAGGGCATGAACTCGATGATGGCATCGAGCAGCGCCTGCACACCCTTGTTCTTGAACGCGGTGCCGCACATGACCAGCACGACTTCGTTCTTGATCGCGCGCTGGCGCAGGCCGGCGCGGATCTCGGCCTCGGACAGCTCCTTGCCGTCGAGGTACTTGTTCGTCAGGCCTTCGTTCGCCTCGGCCGCCGCCTCGATCATCGTGGCGCGCATCTCTTCGGCCTGTGCCTGGAGGCTTGCCGGGATGGCGCGGTACTCGAACTTCATCCCCTGGGTTTCCATGTCCCAGTAGATGGCCTTCATGCGGATCAGGTCGACGACGCCCTCGAAGGATTCCTCGGCGCCGATCGGAATCTGGATCGCGACCGGATTGCCGCGCAGGCGGCTCCTGATCTGCTCGACACAGCGGGAGAAATTGGCCCCGGCGCGATCCATCTTGTTGACGAACGCGATGCGCGGCACGGCATAGCGGTTCATCTGCCGCCATACGGTCTCAGATTGCGGCTGCACGCCGGAGACAGCGCAAAACAGCGCCACGGCGCTGTCGAGCACGCGCAGGCTGCGCTCGACTTCGATCGTGAAGTCGACGTGTCCGGGGGTGTCGATGATGTTGATGCGATGCTCGGGGAAGGTCTTGTCCATGCCCTTCCAGAAGCAAGTCGTCGCCGCGGAAGTAATCGTGATTCCGCGCTCCTGTTCCTGCTCCATGTAATCCATCACGGCCGCGCCGTCATGAACTTCGCCGATCTTGTGCGACACGCCCGTATAGAAAAGGATGCGCTCAGTCGTCGTCGTCTTCCCCGCATCGATGTGCGCGGAGATGCCGATGTTCCGATAGCGCTCGATGGGCGTCGCGCGTGCCACGGGCCTTCTGTCCCCTTCCCAAAAGAAACGACCGCTGGAGATTTACCAGCGGTAATGTGCGAACGCCTTGTTGGCCTCCGCCATACGATGCGTATCCTCACGCTTCCTGACTGCGGCACCGCGGTTCTCCGCAGCGTCCATCAGCTCATGCGCGAGGCGAAATGACATGGATTTCTCGCTGCGGTCACGAGCGGCCTCGATGACCCAGCGCATGGCCAGTGTCTGGCGGCGGGTGGAGCGAACTTCAACCGGCACCTGGTACGTGGCACCGCCGACCCGGCGGGATTTCACTTCCACGACCGGCTTGACGTTGTCGAGTGCCTGCGAGAGGACATCGATCGCCTCGCCGCCCTTCTTGCCGGTCTTCTCGCCGATCCGCTCCAGGGCGCCGTAGATGATGCGCTCGGCCGCCGACTTCTTGCCGCTCTTCATGATGACGTTCATGAACTTGGCGAGCATGTCATTGTTGAACTTCGGGTCCGGCAGAATGGTGCGGACGGGAGCTTGAGCTCGACGGGACATAATGTCTTCCTACGGATCTTCGCCAAGGACCTATGCGAAGGTCCTCATGGGGGCCCCCAATTTGAGGACCTTGAGTTTGCGCCTAGAAGAAGACCGGGCCGCCTGAAGGCGGCCCGGTACTTTGAAGTCGCTGTTTTTCGGTTGCGGCAGCGTCACGGGCCGGACCGACAAAGGCCGGCGATTCTAGGTAGGCCCTAGCGGGGTGTCAACCGGAGGCTCGGAGCGTGTACGTTGCCTTGCGCCGGATTGACTGATTACGATAGTTACACCGTCAGGGAAACCCAAGTCTCGAGCGAAGGGGAGGCAAACGTGCGTTGTTTTCTGGCGGCGTGCTGCGGCGGACTGGCCGCTCTCATCGCGGCATCCGTAGCCGGCGCCGCGGTCGGTGCGGCGCCGGGCCCGGCCACCAGCACGCCCCTTGCAAGCCCGGATCTGTCGATTCAGGTGCTGGCACCCGCATTTCCCAGTCCCGAAACGGACAAAGTGACCTCGGGCGCGCTCGATGCCCGTTTCCAGGCGATCGACGCCAGCCAACTGCGTCGCCGCGGCGGCACCTACTGGCTGAAACTCCGGCTGGCGAACGACCCCAACCACACCGGCCTGCCGGTCATGGTCGTCCGCGAAGGCCACGACCCGCGCGTCCAGGTGTTCGCTTCCTTTGACGGCACCTACGTCGAATTGCCGCACGCAGTGAAGCTTCCAGAGTTTGGCGGCGGGCACGAGACCGTGTTCATCCTTCCCCGGGAGCTGACTGCCGGCCAATCGATTTACGTGCGCGTCGGGGCTCCCGACGAAGGCATTCACGCCCTCCACTTCAGGGTCTCCACACTGGCTCTCACTCTGACTCGTGGTGCAGCGCACGCTCGAATGATCGCGCTTGCCTTCGGCGCCCTGGCCGCACTGTCGCTGGGGTCGCTGCTCATCTGGTTCGTGCTGTCGGATAAGGTCTTCGTGCTGTATGCGGCGTTTTTCAGCATGCAGGCCCTCTATATCGCCTTTCTATCGGGTCAAGGCTTCGAATGGCCGGTCCTTTCGCATGCTCTGCCGCTGGCCTCCTACGCTTGGAACCTCCCTGTCGCCCTGGGTGGCATAGCCGCCTGCCTGTTCGTGCGGGAGATGGCCGACGTCCGTCTCTTCTCGCACCGCGCCTACTCTACGTTCGGCTGGTTCGCCGTGGCCTTCGGAGTCCTGACGGTGGCCAACCTTGCCAAGCTGTTCGGGTTCGAGAGCCTCGTAAACGCCTTCGGCAATATTCTGTTCGTCAGCTCCGCGGTATTCACCCTGACCGTGTCGTTCATCGCGTGGCGACACGGGAGTCGCGCAGCCGGGTGGTTCCTGCTCGCCTGGGTGCTCCTGGAGGCGTTCGCGATAGCTACCGCCCTGCAGCTCCTGCTGACCGACGGCGAGCGGGGCGACATCCTGTTCTATAACGGCCTGCCGCTGTCGATGGTTGCGGCAGCGGTCCTGATCGCACTCGGCGTCGCCGACCGGCTCCGCGGCCAGCGCATCGCGCTGACCGAAGCCGAGCGTCGTGCCCAGACCGATCCGCTGACGGGTGTGTTGAATCGCCGCTCCCTCATCGAGCGACTGGATGCGGCCTGCGCGCGGGCGCGAACACGCGGACTGCCGATCTCTCTCCTCTTCATCGACCTGGATCACTTCAAGGAAATCAACGACACCTTCGGCCACCAGGCAGGCGATGCCTGCCTCGCCGCGATCGTCGGACCGATCCAGGCGGAGCTGCGGCAATCCGACGTGATTGGCCGCTACGGCGGCGAGGAATTCGTGGTCATCCTCAGCAGCGCGGACGCCGCGGCGGCTCATCCAATCGCGGAGCGGATACTTCGTCGTGTTGCCGATGTACGCATCGATGGCTACGGCGAGACGATCACTCTGACGTGCAGCATCGGAATCGCGACGAGCGATACATTGGGCGTGTGGGGCCAACATCTGATCGCCCGCGCCGACGCCGCGGTCTACGTTGCCAAGCGGGCTGGACGCAATCGCGTGCAATTTGCGGAGTCAGTGGCCGCCTAAGCGCGGTGACTGCAGATCACGAACGGTCGACGTCAGCGACCTCCACCGACTTGCCTGTGCGCGCGCTCAGTCGCATCGCATCCAGCGTCAGCGCGATGTCGATGGATTCCTCGGGAGACACTCCGGTCCAGAAATCAGCTCCTCCCTGAACGAGACGCGCAAAGGATTCCGCTTCGGCCAGAAATCCATTTACGCCCGGTACTGCAATCGTCTCGTAGTCCATGTTCCAGGCAGCGCCGCCCTTCTTGAGCAGCAACACAGCGGGCCGGTCCGCTGGCGTGTGATTGAGGTAAGTCGTCTGAACAACGGCTTCTGTACCGACGATCAAAGCGTGGCGATGAACCGCCGTCGAGAAACTGCACGAGATCTGCGCCAACAATTCGCCTTCAAACTCTGCGGTCGCGACAAGAGTGCGATCCACGCCGCTCTCCGCCCAACGCGCGACGGCATGCACGCGAGTCGGCCGCCGTTTTGCGACCATGTGCATGAGGCTCACCGGATAGGCGCCGGCGTCCATGAGAGCGCCACCGGCCAAGGTCGGATCGAGCCGGATGTTGGAAATATCTGCCATCGTGAATCCGAAGCTGGCCTGGATGTGCTGCACCTGCCCGAGCACTCCAGTGTTGACCCATTCCGAAAGCTTCAACGCATGGGGTTGCGCCCGATAAGGATATCCCTCCACGAGGTGAACGCCGTGCTCAGCCGCCGTAGCAAACATCATGCGCGCTTCGCTTGCCGAGGCGGCAAGTGGCTTTTCGCACAGAACGTGCTTTCCCGCCCGCGCCGCGCGCATGGACCAGTCAGCGTGCAGAGAGTTGGGCAATGGATTGTAGACCGCGTCGACTTCCCGATCGGCCAGCAACGCTTCGTAGCTCGGATAGTGCCGCTCGATGCCGAATTCGTGCGCGAAGCTTGCGGACTTGGCGGGATCGCGGCTCGCGATCCCGGTGACCTTGACCACCGGAGACTCATTGACTGCCGTGACGAATGCACGCGCAATCTTCGCTGCGCCGAGAATTCCGATGCGAAGTACGGGTGTGTTCACAGGCGGGGTCCCTCTTGGATCAGTTGAGAAGCGCAATCCGCGCCGTCACGGGCTTTGGATTGCGCTTGCCATCGTACAAGCCCCAATGGGCTTCTTCCGGATGATCGCCAGGAGCCGGCTGCACGTCCGCCGCCCTCCAGGGGGCATCGAAAGCGGCGAAGTAGGCGAACGCACGTGTCCTGGCCGCCGGGAATACTCGTTGCAGCTCGAAGTAGAATGACGCCTGCCGCTCTTCGCTGAAACCGGACCCGGCCGGCGCGGTCGGCACGCCGGTTTCCTTCACGATGATGGGTCCGCAATACTCATCGGCCAGCTTCGAGACAACATTGACGACGAATTGCGCGGCGTTGGCATCAGGCGCGCCGCGAAACCAGGGCTGGAAGACCGGGTGGACGTTGACCAGGAGAAAGTCCAACTGGTTGAGCAGCGGCGCGGCGGCCTTGCCGTAGAGAAGATGGAACGGCTCGGTGCTCGAGATCGGCAGCTCCGGCGCGCGTCGATGCATCAGAACGGCAGCAGCGGTGAGCTCAGGAAACCCGTGACGCTTTGCGAACACGACCTCGTTGCCCAGTGAGACGCCGACGACGAGCCGGGGGTAATGTCGTGCAGCCTCCAGAGCGGCGCTGATCTCCGTTTCGTCGAATGGGTCCCAGATACCGATGATGACGGCTCGATAGCCCAACGCCGCAGCGATTCCCGGAATGGCCTCCGCCCCATGCACGGCGGTATAGGTAATCAGTCCGTCGAACCGCGGGCGAAGCACTTTCAGATCCGCGCGGATGCTGGCTGGGTCCGCGGCATTTACGTGCCCGCCGTCTACCTGCAACGAAGTTGGTTCATACGCGATGAAGCGGCCGGTGGCCATCACCGCAGCCAGTCGCGACATCGAAGGCGTAGTGGTAAAGGAGATGTTGCAAGCCGGCTCGGGATCCGTGGCTGCGGGAGCGGTTGCGGCAGCGAATGCCGCCGCCGCGCGAGCTGCGGGAGCGACTGCGGTTGCCGCGATTGCGGACCTCGCGAGCCAGCCCAATGCGGCAACCAAAATAAGCCAGCGTAGGCGGCTGGTCATGGCATGTCAGGCGGGTTCGTGTACTTCCTCTGCCTGGGATTGTGGCACAGGTCGTTTGATCTTACGCACGAGCCACTCGCGCCAGTCATCAAGCACGGTGTAGATCGTCGGGATGACGAACAGGCTCAGTCCTGTGGACGTGACGAGTCCGCCGATCACCGCGATACCCATTGGTGAACGGAAGCTCGGATCGGCCGAGAATCCCGCGGCCACGGGGAGCATGCCGGCGATCATGGCAATCGTCGTCATGACGATCGGCCGAGCCCGCTTCGAGCAGGCGTCGATGAGGGCATCGGTGCGTGACATCCCGTGTTCGCTGCGAGCCATGACGGCGTACTCGACGAGCAGGATGGAGTTCTTCGTCACGATACCCATCAGCATCAGAATGCCGATGAGCGAGGGCAGCTCGAGGCCATGCCCGCAAAGCATCAACGCGATGAACGCGCCACCGATGGACTGCGGCAACGCTCCGAGAATCGTCAGGGGCTGTAGGAAATCATGGAACAGAAGCACCAGCACCGCGTAGATGGCCAGGATGCCGACCGCCATCGCGGCGATAAAGCCGCTGAACAGCTTCTTCATGAGATCGGCGTCGCCGGTGGGCGCCCGTTGCACATCATCCGGTAAGTGCGCGAGCGTCGGCAGCTTGTCGACCTTGGCAAGCATGTCGCCCAGCGGCTGACCGCCCAGGTCTGCGGAGATCGTGACGTTGCGGCTGCGGTCATAGCGCTGGACGCTTTGCGGCCCAGCCCCGAAAGACACGCGCGCGATGTTTTCCAGGGGCACCAGGCCTGCCCGGCCCGGAACCAGCATCGAGCGAATGCTTTCGATGTCACCGCGCGCCTTGTCGTTGAGACGGACGCGGATCGGCACCTGCCGGTCGGGGAGGTTGAACTTCGCAAGACTGGCGGCGATGTCGCCGCTGGTCGCGATGCGCGTCGCGGAGCTCAGAATCTCCGTTGGGACACCCAGCTCGGCCGCCCTTTCCGGATTGGGCTCGATCATGATTTCGGGTTGCACGAGGCTCGCCGTGGAGGTGACGTTCACCAGTCCCGCAGCGCTCATCTCGCGCGCCGCTGCCTGAGCGACGGTATCGAGACGGTCGGCATCGTCGCCGGCCAGACTGACCTGCACCTTTTCCCCGAATCCGCCGGAACCGAATGAAAGGCGCACACCCGGTATGTCCCGTAACGCGAGCGAGGCGCGGCGTTCCAACTCGGTTTCGGACAGCGCTCGCTTGGAATGGGGGCGCAACTGCATGGTCAGGGTCGCCTTGCGGACGTCACCGCTCCCGACGGGGCCGAAGCCATTCGATTGAGTCGTGCCAACGGTCGTAAACGTGCTTACGACATCGGGAAACATCCGCATTCGAGCACGCACTTCTTCCGCGACGCTCCGGGTCTGCTCGAGCGTTGCCCCCGGAGGAAGCTCCACATTCACAATTGAAAAGCCGTAGTCACCCGGAGAAGCGAGCCCGGTCGACATGAACGGCAACAGGCCGAGCGAGGCTACGAAGAACAGCGTGGCCGCCGTCAGCACGATCATCCGATGGCCGAGACACCACTTCACGGCTTCGAGGTAGCGCAGTTTGAAACGCCCGTCTTTTTCATCTGTGGCGTGTGCTTTCATCATGTGGGCGGCCATCATCGGCGTCAGGAGCCGCGCCACGAGCAGAGAGCACAGCACGGCCACGGTGGCCGTGAACGCGAACTGCTTGAAGAACTTTCCCGCTATTCCCGGCATGAAGGCGACTGGGATGAACACGGCACACAGGGTCATCGAGGTCGCGATGACCGCAAGACCGATCTCGGTAACAGCATCGGCCGCTGCCTTCAGAGGAGGCTTTCCCATGCGCAGGTGGCGCACGATGTTCTCGACCTCGACAATCGCATCGTCGACCAGGATTCCCACGACGAGCGACAGCGCGAGCATCGTCATGATGTTCAGGGAGTAGCCGACCACGTAGTTCAGCGCCCAGAATGTCGGCACGATGGAAAGCGGCAGTGCGATGGCGGAGACGAACGTCGCACGCCAGTCGCGCAGGAAAGCCCACACGACGATGATGGCCAGAATCGCGCCTTCGACGAGCATCAGCATGGAGTCCTTGTAGGACTCGCGCACATAGTTGACGGTGTCGCTCACTTGCCTGAACTGGATCTTGGGGTACTTCGCGCTCAAACGCTTGATGGCATCCTGTGTGCCGTCCGCGACCCCAACGGCACTGGCGCCAACCGCGCGCGTCACACTGAATCCGACGATCGGCTTGCCGTCGAGAAGTGCGAGCGAGCGTTGCTCCGCTGATTGATCCCGCACGCTGGCAATCGCATCCAGACGCACGGTTCTATTGTCGGGTAGCAGAATCGGCAACGCGGCAAGGTCCTGAATGCTCGATGCCGTCGCCACGGTGCGTACGCTCTGCTCCTGGCCGCCCACTCGTGCCTCGCCGCCCGGCAACTCGACCTGAATACGTTTCAACTGTCGGGAAATATCCCCGGCGGTCGTGCCGAGCGCGTTGAGCGCGTCCGGGTCGAGGTCGACGCGGATTTCGCGGTCTACGCCGCCGACCCGTTTGACCGACCCCATGCCTTCAATTGAGCTCAGCTCGCGGCTGACCGTAAGGTCGACGAACCAGGACAACTCCTCCTCACTCATCGCGGAGGAATAGACGCCATATGTCAGTACGGGACTGCCCGCTGTCGTGATCCGCGAGATGATCGGATCTTCCATTTCGGGGGGCAGATTCGTGCGGATGCGACTCACGGCGTCGCGTACATCGTCGACCGCCTGCTGCGTGTTGCGGTCGAGCTGGAATTCGATCGTCGTTTGCGAGCTTCCATCGGTCACGGTCGAACGGATATGGTCGATCCCCGTGACGGTCGCGACCGAGTCCTCGATCTTGCGCGTCACTTCCGTCTCGAGCTGGGTCGGTGGAACACCCGGATAGTTGACGGTGACCGTCACTGTCGGAATGTCGAGGTCGGGACGATCCTGAATGCCGAGTTTATTGAAACCGACAATTCCGGCGACTGTCAGAGCGACGAACAGCACGATGACCGGGACGGGTCGTCCGATAGACCAAGTTGCGAAGTTCACGTGGGACCCGCCAATTCGCGCACAACGCTGATCTTGTCTCCGTCCTGCAGGAACCCAGCTCCCCGTTCCACGACACGCTCATCGGAGTTGACGCCAGCCGTGATCTCCACGCGTCCGTCACGGACACCACCTGTCTCGACGCGGCGCCGTTCGACTTTCTGGTTGGCGGTCACCACAAATACATAGCTGTAACCGTCGCGGACGACGACGCTCGCCAGCGGTAACGTCGCGGCCGTTCCGTGCGAGACCTCGATCTCGCCCCGAGCAAACATTCCCGGCCGCGCGCCGTCCGGCTTCGGCAGGTCCACGTAGACAAGGCCGGTGCGGGTTCCACTTTGCACCGTCGGTGCAACAGTTCGCACGCGACCCGTGAGCGCGGAGCCGTCCGCTGTCGTCACTTTGACTGTCTGCCCGGTATGAACCTCGCGCAACCGGCCTTCCGGAATTTCGGCGCGCCACTCAACGCGCTCGTTGCGCAGCAGCTTCAGCATTTCATTGCCGGCCTGAGCGATCTGACCGACGACCACGGTGCGGGAGGTGATCACGCCGTCGTCCGGCGACAGCACGCGCGCATAGCGCAATTTCAGCGCGGCCGATTCGAGATCGGCGGTGGCCTGTTGCACCTTCGCCTGCGCCGCCAATTCGTCGTTGTGGAGCTTTTCGAGCTCGGAAGAGGACAGCGCTCCGGAGTCTTTCAATGAATCGCCGCGACGACGGTCGGAGCTTGCCGTGACGAGTTGTGCGTCGGCCTGCGTCTTCGCGGCGTGCTTGGAATTCACATCTGCGGTGAGCAGCTCATCGGCGAGCCGAACAAGCTCCTGTCCGCGCTTCACCCTGTCGCCCACATCGACGTTTACAGCCGCAACGCGATAGCCGCCTACCTCGGGAGCGATGACCGCTTCCTGCCACGCATAGACGCTGCCGGTGGCGACGAGTGTGCGGACCAGCGGCGCCGAGCGGGGTGTCGTGACACTTACGGCCAGCGCATTCTTCTGCACATCGGCAGCAGCGGGCGACTCCGCCTGCACGGGAGCGCAAAGGAGCGCCGGGAACACGATCATTGCCGCGAACAGCGGCGCAATCTGCACACGCATAACGAAACCTGCATAAAGGGACTGGAAGATAATCAGGTCCCTGATATAGTATCAGCCTCCTGATAAAAGGCCAGCATGCCCCGCAACCCCTCGCAGCCTTCCCGGCCGATCCGTGACCCGGTTCAAATTCCTGAGCCGGCGCATGACGTTGCGCGCGCTTTGAAGGAAGTGATGCACTCCTTCCGCACGATCATGGAAGGCCAGATGCGCTCGCGCGGCGAGGCTTTGTCGTTCGCGCACGCGATGCTGATGATGTCGCTCGCCCGGGAGCCGGGACTGTCCGGAGCGCAGGCCTCGCGCCGCGCCCAGGTGACGGCGCAGACGATGAATGGCCTGCTACGCAATCTCGAGGCCGGGGGGTACGCCGTGCGCGAGCCCAACCCCGAGAATCGCCGCGCCGACCGTTGGTTCCTGACTCAGGAAGGCCTGCGCCATCTGGAGCAAGGGAAAAGCGTCGCGGATGAAGTCATGCGCCAGATGCTGGTGCCGCTGACGAACAAGGATGCGGATCGCCTGTGCGAGTTGCTGCAGAAATGCGCGAAAGCGCTGCACGCCATCAACGACCCGAAGAGCCGCGCCGCCTAATCCTTTAGTTTCTCGCGGATTGCCCGAAGCTCTTTAACGGCCAGCAGATCCTTCTGCCGTCCTAAAGCCTCTTTCGCTTGAATCAGATCTTCGAGCGAGATCACGCGGCAGCGGCGACCGAACAGTTCGACCTCAATCGATGCGATGCGCGGGTTGCAGGTCCTTCAGGGCATCCCGCAGTTTGGCGACACTCTCGCGAGTCAGCACCGCACACACATCAAGATCGCGCGTAACCAGCGACGAGCCGTGCAGAATCGCGGCGAATCCGCCGACGATTACAAAATCGATGTCAGCGTCGCACAGACGCTGGAAAAGCTGATTGATCTCGCTCACGGAGCTTCTGCCCAGCCTTTTCCATCTCGAGCGCGAGATCGAGCGCCGCCTGATGATGCACCGCGCGCTGCTCGTAGGAGTAACTCAGGCTCTCCTCGACGAGGCTCATGTCGAATCCAGCGCGTTCGGCATCCTCGATTGCGTCGATCGGATCGGGCATGCACCGAGAATAGGTGTGAAAACGCCGGCCTTGCAAGTTTCGCGTAGCCCGCACTGCCCATCCGCCGGCAGCACCAAAAAAGCGGGCTGGCAAGTGCTTGCGCCCCTACCAGCCCGCGTCCGACTCGCTAGCGTCCTGCCCGATGCCTGACGCTCGAGACCTTTCTCAATAAGCGGTTTAACCCGCTGTACTTTCCGTCTCTTCACTGACAGTCGATTCCTCGCTGTCGGGAAGGCCGCCACCCACGTCCATGAAGCTGCGACGGGGTCCTTCCTTGCGGCGGCGCGACGCATGAGCCGCGAAGCCCGTGCCTGCCGGGATGAGCCGGCCGACGATGACGTTCTCCTTCAATCCGCGCAGATCGTCCTTCAGACCGCGCACGGCCGCTTCCGTCAGAACGCGAGTGGTCTCCTGGAACGAGGCCGCCGAAATGAACGACTCCGTCGCCAGCGAGGCCTTCGTGATACCCAGCAGAACCGGCTGCAGCAGCGCGATCTTCTTGGTGTCACCCTCGGCACGATCGTTGATCTCCAGCGCACGCGCACGATCGAGCTGCTCACCGCGCAAGAGCGTGGTTTCGCCCGGATCCTGCACTTCAGTCTTGCGCAGCATCTGACGAATGATCACTTCAATGTGCTTGTCGTTGATCTTCACGCCCTGCAGACGGTAGACGTCCTGGATCTCACGCACGAGGTAGTTCGCCAAGGCCGCCACACCCTGCAGACGCAGGATGTCGTGCGGATTCGGCTCGCCGTCGGCGATAACCTCACCACGCTCCACGGTCTCACCTTCGAACACGTTGAGCTGGCGCCACTTCGGGATCAGCTCCTCGTACTTCTCGCCTTCGTCGGCGGTGATGATCAGACGGCGCTTGCCCTTGGTCTCCTTACCGAAGCTGACCGTTCCGCTCGTCTCCGCAAGAATGGCCGGATCCTTCGGCTTGCGAGCCTCGAAGAGGTCGGCAACACGCGGCAGACCGCCGGTGATGTCGCGAGTCTTCGATGACTCCTGCGGGATACGCGCGATGACGTCGCCAATCGAAACCTTCGCATTGTCCTCGAGGCTGACCAGTGCGCCGGCCGGCAGCGTGTAGACCGCCGGGATTTCCGTGTTGGCGAAGGTAATTTCCTTACCCTTCGAATTGACCAGTTTCATGGTCGCGCGAACGTCTTTACCGCCGCGCTGCTTCGTATCGAGCACCACGGTGCTCGACAGACCCGTGACCTCGTCGACCTGCGTCGTCACGGTCAGTCCATCGATGAAGTCCTGGAACTTCGCGAAGCCCGCCACCTCGGTGACGACCGGATGCGTATGCGGATCCCATGTCGCGACGACCTGTCCGGAGACGACGGAGTCGCCTTCCTTCACAGTGATCGTGGCGCCGTATGGGATCTTGTAGCGCTCGCGCTCGCGGCCGAAATCATCGACCACGCCAATCTCGCCCGAACGCGACACCGCGACGAGGTGTCCCTTCTCGTGCTGCACCGTCTTGATGTGGTGGAAGCGGATGAGACCCCTGTTGCGAATCTCGACGCTGCTTGCGGCAGCGGCTCGAGATGCGGCACCACCGATGTGGAACGTACGCATCGTAAGCTGCGTGCCAGGTTCGCCGATCGACTGTGCGGCGATGACGCCGACAGCTTCACCGATGCTGATCGAACGGCCACGCGCGAGATCGCGTCCATAGCAGCTCGCGCAAACACCGTAGCGAGTCTTGCAGGTGATGGGTGAACGAACCCTCAACTGATCGACGCCCTCGTGCTCAATCTGACGCACGAGCTTTTCATCGAGCAGCGTGTTCTTGGCGATCAGTACCTCTTCGGAGCCGGGCTTCAAAATGTCGTCAGCCAGAACACGGCCGAGCACGCGCTCGCCCAGCGCTTCGACGACGTCGCCACCCTCGACGAGCGGAGACATTTCCAAACCGCCCGAGGTACCGCAATCGACCTCTGTCACGACGAGATCCTGAGCCACGTCGACAAGCCGGCGCGTGAGATAGCCCGAATTGGCCGTCTTCAACGCCGTGTCGGCGAGACCCTTGCGCGCGCCGTGGGTCGAGATGAAGTACTGCAGAACGTTCAAGCCCTCACGGAAGTTCGCCGTGATCGGCGTCTCGATGATCGAGCCGTCAGGCTTGGCCATCAGGCCGCGCATTCCGGCGAGCTGCCGAATCTGGGCCGCGGAACCGCGGGCGCCGGAGTCGGCCATCATGAAGATCGAGTTGAACGACTTCTGTTTCTGCTTCACGCCCAGTGAATCGACGGCTTCCTCGGTGCCGAGCTTCTCCATCATGACCTTCGCCACCTGGTCGTTCGCACGCGACCAGATATCGACGACCTTGTTGTAGCGCTCGCCGTTGGTGACGAGACCGGACGAATACTGGTCCTGGATCTCCTTCACTTCCCGGTCGGCCGCCGCCACGAGCTTGGTCTTCTGCTCCGGGATCACGATGTCGTCGATGCCGAAGGAGATGCCCGAACGGGTGGCGTAATGGAAGCCCGTGTACATGAGCTGATCGGCGAACACCACGGTCTCTTTCAGACCGAGCGCGCGGTAGCACGCATTGATGGTCGCGGAGATCTGCTTCTTGGTCATGTCCAG
>FTEM01001737.1_pt1 | contig 15542 bp, 12 predicted proteins | sample 1640201 | NCBI WGS metagenome assembly FTEM01 (sample SAMEA3914816, study PRJEB12502) | metagenome | biome: forest; material: soil | place: USA | collected 2011-09-16 | depth 0.3 m | reverse complement strand
CGCGGCTACGCGTGCTGAGCGTAGCGCCGAGCTTCCAGTTCCTCTCGACGAATTTCACGAAGGAGGAATGCTCGTTGTAGACGTGGCTTATATGGCCGCCTGTGGAGAAGGGTGACACGGCAAGCAGCGGGATGCGCGGGCCCGTGCCGAAGAAATCAACGGGCTGGATGAATCCCGAGTCGTAAAATCCACCACCCTCGTCCACGGTGACGAAAATTGCGGTGCCCGCCCATTGCCCGGGGTTACTGCGTGCCAGCTCGACGATGTTTTTGACGAATGCCTCGAACAGGCTCCACTTCGATGAAGTCGGATGGCCATCCAGCAAGCCGTCGGGTTTGACGTAGGAAACCGCCGGCAGAGTGCCGTTCGCAAGGTCCGTGAACAGGTCGGTGACGTCCCGCATGTGCTCGGCCACCATCCCCGGATACTTCGATTCGAACTCAAACGGGTTGCAGATTGTGCAGTAACTCGTAGCGAACGGACTGTTGGTGCCGTCGGCGTTGAAGCCGCCGCCATAGTATTTCCAGGCAATGCCATGCGCGCTCAGCACATCCCCGAGGCTGCGCTGGTTCGTCGGTGGGACGATGAGTCCGGACTGCGGCAAGCCTTTCGGGGTGAAGGGCGGCAGAATGTTGGTTGCCTGCCAGTATTGGCCGGCGCCGCACTGCGTGTGCACCGTGTACGGCAGCGACCGCAGGTACTTTGCGATCGCAGCGATTCCCGGTTGCGTCTCGTCCGCGCAATTGAACCAACCGGCCGGGTTGATATGGCGGTTCAGTGTCCCGGGCTGCGGGTCGGCGTTGTAGAGCACATCGGCAGGCGGCGTGGCAGGATTGCCGTTGCCATCGCTGAAGAACACCTGGTCGGCAAAGCCGAGCGGTTGGCTGTCCGGCCCTGTGCCGCCCATCACCGGCTGGTGATAGTTGTCGCTCATCGCATACTCGTCGGCGAGTGTCTTGAAGACCGGGGCGTCGCCCTGCTGCATGTTGAAAAAGGCCATCGTCTGCCCGGTGTCATGCGGCGTACCGGCGGGCGCCGTGTCGAAGGTCGTGGCGATGGCGACCTGCAGGTCATTTAGACAACCGGTGGGATTGTTAGCCGACGCATGTTCGGCATCGATGGCGCAATCGGTCTGCTGCACCATCGTGAAGAATTGATGAACGGTATCGGCGGTGAAGGCGTCGAATGGCAGCGCCGGTCCCGTCAACTGAAACGGTCCCGGCGGCAGGGCGGTGACGTTCGCGATGCGCGTATCGGGGCCGAGAGTGAACGTCAGCCCGGTACCTCCCGTGCCCAACAGAAATTGATCCGGGACGGCGAGGCCGGGATCGCCTCCCGGGATACTCACGAACGCCGCGTAGGGCGAAGTTGCGCCTACTCCGGCTACGTCGGGCGGGGGCAGAGTGCCGTATGGAGTCTTGCTGTTCAAATCCGCACTGCTGAAGAATTTTTCCCCATTCGGCGCGGACGTGATCTGGTATTGACTTGCCTTGGCAAACTGGCGTCCGGGCGCACCGTTGGCAGTGACAATCTCCTCCGACAGCAGGTTAAGCACGCTCTCCTGCGTATTTCCCGGCACATACGTCGCGAAGATATGATCGAAGCTGCGATTCTCGCCCACGATGATGATGACGTGCTTGATCGGAGTTGCGGTGCTCATCGCGTCGACCGAATTGGTGGGATCAACGCTGGTCTGCCCGCATGCGGCCAAGGCGAGGGCATACAGCGCGACTGCGGTGGCGCGGCGGGAGGTTTCGGTCAAGGCACGCATTGGGTTCGACAGCACAGTTCATTGTGCCGCATGCGACTCTTGATATGGCGCAGAGGGAACAAGGACCTGCCGCTCATGCGTTCCCAGTCGCGCCGGTCTGACGCATTACAAGCGCAGAGGCCACGAGCATGACGCGGTACCCGAAAGCGGCTAAGCTGGGGGCTGCGGCGTAACCGATCCCACCAGGATCGAATCGTTTTGGCTGGGTGATGAATATTATGTCCATGCGCCTGGCAGCATTGGCGCTGTTCGCGGTTCCTTTGGTGGCGAATACCGCTCTGGTTCCGTTCACGAACAATGGCGTCGCGCTGATCCAGGATACGACGCTGAACGTAACCTGGATTGCGGACGCAAATCTGTTTGCGTCGCAGTACGGCGCGGTCAACACGATCGTAGCTGACGCGGGCGCCCCCGGTTCGCGGCTGTCCCCTGGCACGGTCAGCGCCAGAGATTTCCGCAGCGATGGCACGATGAGCTGGGTCGGGGCACTGGCCTGGGTGAACTACCTCAACCAGATCAACTACGCGGGATATAGCAACTGGGTGCTACCGACCGGGACGGGGGCTGCCTCGGCTGGCGGCGCAGGATGTCCTGCCGGAAGTGTCGGCTGCGGGCCTTCCAAGAGCACCACCTCGAATCAGCTCGGCTACCTGTTCATCAATGAGCTCGGCAATGCCCCGGGCAGCCCGGTGGCCCATGCCAGCCCTTTTCTGAACATCACGATCAGCGACTACTGGTCTGCGACCGGATGTGCGCAAGGCGTCGACGGTTCGCCTCTGTTGTGTCTCGGGGACGCGTGGCGCTTCGACACCGGCGGCAGCGTCCTCGTTGACGAAGGTCTCGATCAGTCTTTCGACTACGCGCTCGTTGCACGCTCCGCGAGCACACTCGGGCTCGCGCCCGCGACACTGAGCTTTGGAACGGAAGTGGTCGGGGCGACCGGCATGATGCAGCCGATTCTCGTCACCAACAACGGCCCGGTGCCGGTAGCGCTCGGAACGGTTTCCGTCAGCAACCATTTCACCCAGACCAACAACTGCAGTGCCTCTCTTGCTGCGGGCGGCCAGTGCACGGTCATGGTTGCCTTTGCACCGACGGCCGCGGGAGCGCTTACTGTGCCGTCGGGCGGTGGTGATTATGTGGCCGCTCTGTCTGGCACTGCGATGGGCACAGTAACGATTTCCGCGAGCAGCGGCACGGCAACGGTTGGTATGTCAATCACTCTCACATGGACTGCCTCGCCCGGTTCGACTTGCAGCGCGTCCAGCAGCAGCATGACCTCGCCGTGGAGCGGGAGCATCGCATTGAACGGTACCGCAACTGTTAATGCGACGGCCGCAAGCAGTGACACTTACACGATTCACTGCACGGCGCCAGGTGCTGCAGAGGTGGATAAATCCGTCTCTGTTACCTGGAGTGCTGCAGCTTCCACGGGTGGCGTGCAGCCGCCCGCGAAGTCCGGCGGCGGCGCGTTCGAGCTGTCCATCATTGCGTTACTGGGCATCTTCGGCCGGCGATTCCGAGTTGCTACCGCCTGAGGTCGCCCTGTGTAGGTTGCGGAGGGGAGCATGACCAAAAGGCCGATGTTCGGGTTGCTGGCGGCAAGTTGCCTGCTGCTCGTTCCACTTGTGAGTATTGCGCAAGGGAACGCGCCGGCCCGAGCGCCTTCGGCACAGCAAATAGCCGCACGCGAGAAGCGGAATGCCGCCGACGCCGCTGAGTGGAACAAGATTCCGGCGCCTCGGGACCCGCGCGACTTTTCCGGCATCTGGTGGACACGCGGCTATGACCGCACTTTCCGTCCGGTCACCGATCCACCCTTGTCGCCGGCAGAATCGGCCAAGCTCTTGCCGCTGACGCCGACGGAAGCGGCAAACCGCAAGCACCACCTCGACATGGAGAAGCTCGGCACTCCGGTCGCCGACGCCCCGACGCAGTGCTTCCCCCACGGCGTGCCGAGGATCATCGCCTCGCCGTATCCGATTCAGTTCGTCTATTCGCCGGGGATGATCACCATTCTGTACGAAGTGGCCCACAACGTCCGCTACATCCACATGGATGGGAAGTCGGCGCCGAGCGACACTCCGCGCACCTTCTTCGGATACTCAGCCGGCCACTGGGAGGGCAGCACGCTGGTCGTCTTTACCGATCACTTCAACGATCGAACCCAGATCGATGAAGAATCGCTCTCGCATGGCCTCAAGCTTACCGTCACCGAGCGAATCACCAAGTTCACCAACAAGTATGGGGGCGTCGAGCTGCGGGACCTGCTCACCATCGAGGACCCTGAGCATTTCACCAAACCGTGGACGGCCGAGCGGCTGTTTCCCTGGCGCGGTGACATCCGCATCTCCGAATATTCGTGTGAAGAGAACAATCGGAATGCGCCGGTGAACGGCGTCACGGTGGCCCAATGAGCAGAGTGTCTCTTCGCGCGGCGTTGGCGGCGGGTAGCATCGCCGCCGCGGCCTGCGTCGCGCTTGTGTTCGCTGCGGTTGTTTCGGCTGCGCCACCGACCTCACAGGCACCGCGTGCATCCGCCCTGACGCCTGCATCCGCCGCGCCGGCTGCGTCTGCCGCGCCGGCTACGTCCGCCGCGCCTTTGTTTGAACAGCCGCCGGCCGGGACACCCAACCTGACTGGCAAGTGGGCCATGCCCAAGACGATTACCCATCTGCTCACAGCGGATGGCAAAGAACCGCCGCTCAACGCCGCCGGTAAGGTCGAATACGCCAAGCGTCAGGCGGCACTGCGGGCAGGGGACAAAAAGATCGATCCGACCGGCGACTGCCTCATGCACGGCACGCCGCGGCTGCTATACGCGCCCTATCCGTTTTTGATCCTGCAGACGACCCGCAGCGTTAACTTCGTCCACGAAGTGAATCATACCTTCCGGATCATCTACTGGGACAAGACTGCGCCCGAGGATCCAGATCCGGATTACCTCGGCTATTCGATTGCACACTTTGAAGGGTCGACGCTTGTGATCGACACCATCGGCTTCAACGACAAGACCTGGCTCGACTATTCAGGGTTGCCGCACGGCGAGAAGCTGAAGGTCCAGGAGCGATATTCCCTTGCCGGTGCCAACACGATCAAAGGCACGGTGACCTTGACCGACCCTGATTACTACACAGCTCCATGGACTACACCATTCACGCTCGACAAACAGCCGGGCATGGCTATCAAGGAAAACGTCTGCATGGATACCCACCGGATGTGAGTGCCGGAAAAGTCAGATCCGCCGCTGCCGCCCGGCGGCGGCTCGAACACAACATCAGGCCCGAATACGACGTCCGGCTGGGTTTCAGGTTGGCGCTGCTGCTGGCGGGCTGTGCACAGGCAGCCGCTGTGGTGCCAGCATCGCCTCCGGGGAAGGCGGTCTACGACAAGGCCTGCGCCTCCTGCCACGACCATCCGGGCACCACTCGCGCGCCGTCTTTTGACGCCCTGAGCGGGATGCGTTACGGGTCAATCCACTTCGCGCTCACCGAAGGCAAGATGCAGGCGCAGGGGTCATCTATCACCGCCGCCGAACGTGCCTCCGTGATCGACTACCTCGTTGGCCGCAGCGTCACCGATGATAGTTGGGTGGCGACGATGATGTGCCCGGCGAACGGCCGTGTCGCGGATCTCAATTCCACTGCAACGGTCGCTGGCTTCGGCTTCGACAAGAAGAACCACCGGCACCTTACACGTGAGCAGGCCGGCCTTGCGACTGCGGATTTCCGCAACCTCGAGCTGGCTTGGGCGCTCGGCTTTCCGAAAGCTACCACCATGCGAGCCCAGGCGGCTGTCGTCGGCTCGACGGTGTTCCTGCCCGTAGCGGATTTCGGTCAGCTCTACGCCATCGACATCTCTTCGGAAAAACCCTGCATCCGCTGGGTGTACAAGAACGACATCCCGCTGCGCACTGGAGCTGCCTACGGAGTGCTGCCGGGCTCGGGGCGGAAGGTTCTGATCTTCGGAGATATCGCACCGCTGGTGCACATGATAGATGCCACGACGGGCGAGGAAATTTGGCATACGTCCGTGCGTCTCACGTCACTGTCAAACGGAACGGGAACTCCAGTTCTACATGGCAATCGCGTGTACGTCCCGCTCTCAGCATCGGAGATCAACTTCGGCGCTGATGAGAAGCACGAATGCTGCAAGACACACGGCGCAGTGTTCGCGCTGGACGCGTTCACAGGGCGCATCGTATGGGCGACTCACACGATGAAGGACGCGCAGCCCATTCGGGATCGGGGCGACGGAAAAATGATATGGGGGCCCTCTGGCGCGCCCATCTGGAATTCGCCGTCAATCGATGAGAAGCGCGGCTTGCTCTACGTCGGCACGGGCGAGGCGACGTCCGAACCCGCAGAGCCGACGACTGACGCCATTCTTGCGATCGAGCTCGCCACCGGCGCAATTCGTTGGCGTTTCCAGGCAACAGCGAACGATATCTTCCTAACCGGTTGCATGAGCAAACGCGACGGCCTCAACTGCCCGAAGGACAGCGTGTTCCTCGACGCGGATTTCGGTGCCTCCACCATGCTTGTGAATCGTCCCGGTGGTCGTGATTTGGTTCTCGCCGGCCAGAAGTCGAGCACGCTCTGGGCGCTGGACGCGGACAAGGGAAAATTGCTCTGGAGCCGCAACTTCGGCCCCGGCTCGATCGTCGGCGGGATTCATTGGGGAATCGCGTTCGACGGCAAGCGAGTATTCGCGCCGGTGAGCGTGCTCCCGGGTCCCGACGGCAAGCCCGGGCCGGGCCAGATCGCAGGCCTGCACGCAGTGGACGTCGATACGGGCAAAGTCGATTGGTCCTTCGAGCCGCAGCCGGACTGCAGCGGCGACCGAGCGGCACGGGTGAAAAACTGCGCAGCCGGCGTCGGGCTTTCCGGTGCGCCAACTGTAGTTGACGGCGCCGTCCTGGCCGGGAGCCTCGACGGCTTTCTGCGCGTGTTCGACGCCGCGACCGGCGAAGTGCTCTTCAAATACGACACCGCGCGTGACTACGACACGGCGAACGGCGTCCCGGGTAAAGGCGGCGCCATCGACAACGCCTCCATCGTGGCCGCGAACGGCTACGTGTTCGTCAACTCCGGCTATGGACTGATGGCCAATCAAACTCCGGGTAATGTGTTTCTGGCATTCCGCGCAAAGAAAATGGCCCCAGTGGCCGCGAGGTTAGATCATGGCGTCGGCAGATAGAGTTGCGCTCATCACGGGGGCGGGCAGCGGCATCGGCCGCGCCGTGGCGGTGGCATTTCTCAAGGACGGCTATCGCGTCGTGCTCGCAGGGCGGCGCAAGGAGCCCTTGGAGGAAACTGCGGCGCAGGCTGGCGCCACCACCAAGAACGCACTTGTCATTTCGGCCGACGTAACCGACCCGGGCTCCGTGCACGCTCTTTTCACGCGCGCTCACGAAGTCTTCGGCCGTCTCGACGTGCTGTTCAACAACGCGGGTGTCAGTGCGCCGGCAGTTCCGCTGGAGGATTTGCTGTATCAGCAGTGGACGACAGTCGTAGCCACTAACCTGACGGGCGCCTTCCTGTGCACGCAGGAGGCATTCAGAATCATGAAAGACCAAACCCCTCGGGGCGGCCGCATCATCAACAACGGCTCGATCTCCGCACACGCTCCGCGGCCTCGATCCGCTGCCTACACCGCCAGCAAGCACGCAGTGACCGGACTCACGAAGTCGACGTCGCTCGACGGCCGGCCTTACGATATAGCGTGTGGGCAGATCGATATCGGCAACGCGCGCACCGAGCTTGCCGACCGTCTTGCCGCAAGCAGCGCGGCACCTGAGCCGCTCATGGATGTGAAATACGTTGCGCAGTCCGTTTTGCAGATGGCAAGCCTGCCTCTGGATGCGAACGTGCAGTTCATGACGATCATGGCGACCAAGATGCCTTATATCGGTCGCGGCTGAGCGTTCACGACCTCATCCGATCCACGGTGTAGGAACGCGCCCGGTTTAGCCGCAATGCGGCTGCGGCCTGCGTTGCAAGGCCCTCGCACATCTGCGTCCCGCGCCGTCCCATTCGCATCCCCTGGGACAATTGACCGGCTGGCTACAGATCGTCAGTAGGGACGGGTGCCGCATCCGCACCCGGCTACTTCGTGGCGTTCCGCACGGTCGGGCTGCCGATCCATGGCGAGGACTTCGAGAAACCCTTCACGCCGCTGGGTGGCAACCTGGAGAAGGAAATTCCGCCCTCCGTGGCCGTCGATCCGAAGGAACGCCGTCCTTTACCGGGTGTCGCGGTGTGGGTCCGGGGGCGCCTATTTGCTGTCACCGGCCGCGGGCTTGACATGCATCCGGGAGCATTCATCGGGGGCCGTTCCTCAGTAGGGTTGTAAGACTCGTCCGACACCTGAGCTGCCGCAAGCCCTCTTCTCGGCGCGTCTTTTCGGTCTCACGGCAACCACTGCGCTGGTCGAAGTGGACCCGTGCTCCTACAGAACGACCCGCCGCGGGCGGATACTGCGCAGTAACATGAGGGTCGATACTCGTCCCCATGAACTGTTCCGCCCAATTTGCGACCCGGTAGTACGGTGACCTCGGTATGGCAACGCGCAGCATACCGGCTCACTAGCGGATTGTTGTGCGCCGCCGCCGCCGCCGCGGCAGTTGCAGGCCCTCCATCAGTCAGCGTCACGAGCACTTCGGGAGCGCACTGGACGCAGTTCATGTTGTATATCGGGCGACCGGTCGGCGCGGGCGCCGGTGGTCGACCGACCTTTGGGCTTCGCGTCGAGCAGATTCGCCTGCGGGGCAACACGGACAGCCCGTTTGCGATAGGGGATTCGGTACAACATCGCGAGTTGATGAACTGGCAAGTGGAGTCACGCTCTGAGGTTCGCGTGCAGCTTGCACGCGCGGTCACTTGGGACGTGTCGCGAGGGGTCTTTGGTCCCCGCATGGGTGTTTCCGAGCCGAGGCTCGCCGCCGCTCCTGCGACGTCTGTCCGCACGACGACTCGGTCGTGGCAACCGCGAGCTTTTGCTTCGAGCGCGGGGAATGCCGGGCTGGTCTTGGACACCGACTCCTACCGTGAGTCATCGGTCACCGCTCGAATTGCGGCGACGGCGGTGGCCGGGTGGTCCAGATCGAATCCTGGAATGGCTCGCGGAATGGCTGCCGGGGCGGCTCCCAGGATGGGTTCAGGGATGGCCCCCGGGATGGCCAAAGTGGCGTTCGCGGGTAAGGCGCCACGCAGCGTTTTTTGAAGCGCCGATTATGTCAACGGTTTAAAGCGCAACGCGTTATTTTTCGGCGCCGCCGTCCGCGCAGGCCAGTCCGCTGCGCATACTCGGTGGCAGGAGCCGTTGCCGCCATGCCTCACACACAGCCACTCGTGGACACGCGGATCCTCCGACCCGCTGAGACGGTGCTTGCGCTCAATCTGGTCAGCGAATTCGACCTGCTGCGGCTGAAGGCGATAGCTCGGCTGCATGCCAGGGGACTGCCGCCCGATGTCAGTTGGGAGGACCTGCTGCAAGAAGCGCTTACGCGCGTTATCGTCGGCTCGCGCCGGCAGCCTGAAGGGATAACGATGGTTGCGTTCGTGGCGGGCGTGATACGGAGCCTGAAGTCCGAGCACTGGCGCCGCGCCATGTCCCAATCGGGGGGGCAGGAGGCGTTGCGAATCGACGCCGCCAGCGATGATTTCCGGGATGTCGCGCTGCACGATCCCGCGCCCAGCGCGGAGCGTTCCTTGAGTGCGCGCCAGGAGCTCGCGGCGATCAAACAACTGTTCGCCGACGATTCCGTGGCATTGCGGATCATCGCCGGCTTGGGTGAGGGCCTTGCGGCGGAACAGATCCGCGTCGCCACGGGAATATCCAAGACGGTCTACGATGCGGCGCGCAAGCGCATGCGCCGCTGTTTGCTGCGGGAGGGACTGACATGCGCACAAAAGTGAAAGCGGCCCCGCCGGAGGCAGCCCTGTCTCGCATCCTGGTGGCGCTGGAACGGGAGCTCGTCGCTGCCTCGGACGAGGAGGTGGTGGCGGCGGCGCAGGATCTGGGCATGAACCCGCTGATGCCGGGATCGGGTGCGTTCGCAGGGATCAAATATCCTGCCAGGCCGCAACTGGCGGATTTTTTCGACCTGACGCAGCAGGCCGATGCGATTGCACACAAGAAGGACTCCACGGATTCGTGAGCCGCGACCTTGCGAGCCAAGCTGTCAGGCTGTCTTGAGAAGGGCGAAGCGCGTCGGCAGAAAACGGTCGCTGAACGGCAGGATCGCCGCCCCCACCGCCGGTGCATCGTCTGCGGTCGCAGCGCGCGCCACGAGCGAAATGGCCGGTAGCTGCGTTGCGAAGCGCGCCATGCTCGTATTCAGGGATGTAGCGAGTTGATCGACCAGCATTGCCGGCAACCGCCCGCCGATCAGAATGGCTTCGGGGTTGATCAGGCAATTGATCGCGACAAAGGAGTTGACGAGCGCGTCCGTCGATTCCCTGATCCAGCGATCGACTACGCCGCGCGCATCTGGCTCGAGCCGGGTCAAGCCGCGCGGGGAGGCGACGCGCAAGCCGCGGTCGGCAAGGCGTTTGTACAGCGCCGACAGCGATACGACATTCTGCAGTTGCGTGTCGTCACCGGTGTCATTCAAAGCGTGTAACCAGCCGATTTCCCCGCTGCGCCCGTTCGCACCGCGGAAGTAGCTCCCATCGACCACCAGGCCGCCACCCAGGGCCGCCGTCACCAACAGGTAGAAGAAGCTGCGGTACTGTTGCCCCGAGCCGAACTGCATCTCGCCGATTGCAGCGGCTGCCGCGTCATTCTCGACGAACACGGGCACACCCAGTACGTCGCGGATCAACTCATCGACTTTGACGGACGCCCACGCCGAATAGTCACCCGGTTGTTCCGGCAGATGGGCTCTTGCAATATCGTCCGGGAACGCCACGCCGACTCCGATCAAACGGTCGCGAGAGACTCCCGCCTTCGCGAGTAGCTGCCCGACGGAACGCTGGAAGAAAGTCCGCACCGTGTTCGGCTGTGCGAACGCGATTTCACGCGAGGATCGTGCGCGCACCTTCCCGGCGAAATCAAGAACGACGAGCGTGATGTGGTCGCGATCGACATTGAGGCCGACGGAAAAACAGCTATCGGAGTTGATGACCAGCTTGGTGGCCGGCTGGCCCCGCGCACCGCGCATTCTCCCAGCCTCGAGGATCAGCCCGTCGTTGAGCAGCCGCTTGGTGATGTTGGCAATAGCGGGCGCCGTGAGCCCCGTGAGCTCGACAAGATCGGTGCGGGTGACCAGGCCGTTGACACGAATCGCGTGCAGCGTGACGCGCTGGTTGTGATCGCCCGCTCGCTCGTGATTGGTGCCGGAAAGCTCAGGCCCCGCCGCACGCAGTGCGCCTTGAGGATCGCCGTCGTGGCTCCTCCGTCGCGTGCGGATACGGCTATGCATCGGCCGCCAGAGCCAATGCACCCAGCGGCCCGGCAAGCGAGCCGAGCCCCGGCGCCACGATGTAACGGTCAATGCCCGCGCCAAGCTCCTCGATCTCGAGGTAGCCGTTGAGGCTGTCGCGGAGCCGTCGTCGCAACTGGAGCATCAAGCCGGGACGGGCCTCGATTACGCCGCCGCCGATGAAGATGCGTTGTGGAGCGGTGGCAAGAACCACTGAATGCAGGAGTTGCGCAAGCGCATGCGCCGCCAGATCCCACACGGGGCCGCCCGAAGGAGCCTCGTTGGCCGGAACCCCCGCGCGTGCCGCGATCGCAGGTCCTGAAGCAAGGCCCTCGACGCAATCGCCATGAAATACGCAAACTCCAGGCCATTGATCGCCGGGAGCGCGCACCACGCGCATATGTCCGAGCTCCGTGTGATTGCAGCCGAACACCGTTCGTCCGCCGACCACCAGGCCGACACCGACGCCAGTACCGACCGTGATGTAGGCGAAATCCTCAAGACCGCGCGCCGCACCCCAGCGCTTCTCTGCGAGTGCAGCGCCGTTGACGTCGGTATTGAACCCGACTCTTGCAACGCGCCCCCGCGTCAGGCGACCGACTATGTCCGTATGCGACCAGCCGGGTTTTACGGTGGACGTGATGAATCCGTAGGTCGGCGAGCGCCGCGATAAATCGATAGGACCGAAGGATGCGATGCCGAGCGCATGCACGGTGCCGTATTGGGCTTGCCAGTCGTTCAGGAGGCTTTCGATCCGGCCGAGCGTCGCTGCGGGATTGCTGCCGGTGGCGATGGAGGTTTGGGCCCTGATGTCATCGGGACCGGTGCCAATCAGGCACACGCACTTCGTTCCACCTAGCTCAACACCGCCCAAAAGCGGTTTTTGACCGGTCATGGGGCTGCGGAGGCACGGCTGCCGGGTGCGGCGTTGGCAGTGAAGTAGCTGTCGTGGCGCGGCGCCGCTTTCGCGACCGCGGCAGTGGAGCTTGCCATCGAGGCCAGGATCTCGCGGAGCTTGTCGACCGGAACGACATCGAGCAGCGGATCGTAGCTGGCCGGCCGCGCGCCCAGGCCCTCGAAAATATAGAACCAGCTCAAATCGGTGAACAGCTCACCGGTCCGCGGTCGTATGCGCCCGGTGCCGCGGAACAGCTCGATGCGCTCGCGCAGGCTGTCCGGGATGGCCATGGACTGGCAGTGGAGCCACAGTGGTGCGTCGTCGCGTTGGTTGAGGTGGTAGTGCAGAACGATGAAGTCGCGAATCCGCTCGCATTCCTCGGTCAGCTCGGCGTTGTACGAATCGATGTTGGTCTGCTCGAAGCGGCGGTCGGGAAAGTGCTCGAACAGGTGGTACATGCCGCTCGCGACCAGGTGAATGCTGGTCGACTCCAACGGCTCCATGAATCCGGACGCAAGCCCCAGGGCGATACAATTATGATTCCAATAGAGCTTGCGCCGGCCGGTGGCGAAGCGCAGAAAACGGGGCTCGGCCAGCGGCACTTCGCCCGTCGTTCTCAACAAATCATCATGAGCCTGCTCATCGGTGCAGTGGGCGCTGGAGTAAACGTAACCGTTGCCGCGCCGATGTTGCAGCGGGATCTGCCATTGCCAGCCTGCGCTGCGCGCGAGTGAATGGGTATACGGTGGACGCCCGGAGGTCAACGCCGTGGGAAATGCAACGGCACGATCGCAGGGCAGCAACGCACTCCAGTCGACATATCCCGTGCCGAGAATCTTCTCGATCAGCACACCCCTGAAGCCGCTGCAGTCGATATATAAGTCCGCGTACAGAGTCGAATGGTCCGAAAACTGCAACTCATCGAGACACCCGTCGGCGCGCCGGGTGGCGCCGGCCACGGTGCGCTCGAGACGCTTCACTCCCAGGCGTTCAGCGTAGCTGCGCAGATATTTCCCGACCAGGGTGGCGTCGAAATGCAACGCGTAGCGCAGGCCCGCGGCGGCCGAGTCCGACTGCGTGTCGGGAAAGCGAAACTTGCCGGCATCCCCGAGAGTCGCGCAAACACTGAAATCGTTGAAGCTCGGCGCGAGGCCCGCGGCACGCGCCTTGTGCCAGGAGTGGTGGAAGGGCCGGCGATTGATCGGAGCGCCGAAGGCTCCGAAGGGGTGCCAGTAACTGTGTCCGAGCTGCTTCCAGTCGGTGAACTTGATCCCAAGCTTGTAGGTCGCCTGGGTGTGGCGGACAAAATCATCTTCACTGATGCTGAGGAATCGCAGCAGGTCGATGATCGGCGGAATCGTGGCCTCTCCGACCCCAACAGTGCCGATCTCAGGCGATTCGATCACTGTGATGACGGTGCCGGTGCCCGGCAATACGCGCGCCAGCATACTGGCAGCCAGCCAGCCGGCGGTGCCCCCCCCGACAATCGCAATGCTCCTGATACGCTTATCGGCTGCCGCGCCGGAGTCGGCGGATTCGAGCGAGGAAGAGACCTGCTGGTTGTCCGACATACGTGACTACAATTTCGTGCCGAATGCGTGACGTCCGAACGCGGCTGGGCGCCAACATCTCGGGGATAGCGCAGTACCTTCCTTGGGGGGGTAGCGCGGATAGCACCACGCTACCCCCGATTCCAGCCACGAGTCTTCACACGGTCCCGACGACCTGTGCGACGACTCTCGCGTTACAGCTTGCCCTTCACGCCGAAGAACAAGCGCCGACCCGTATTGTCGTAGGTGAACGGCTCGTTCGGAAACTGCAGATAGGTATGCTGCTTTTCGTTGGTCAGGTTGACAGCCGAAAGCACGATGCCGATGTGCGGACCGAAATCGTATCCCACCTGGCCATCGAGCTGGCCGTACTTCGCCGAGTATATCGTGTACGTCTTGGGAGTCCCGTTGATGTCCTGGAATGAGAACGATGAACCCACACCGGAGGAATTGACAGCTTTGTCGCGCCAAGCGTAAGCCAGGCGTCCGGAGAACCCGCCGCGCTCGAAGTACCCGATGATGTTGATCGTGTTCTTCGAGACACCCGGAATCGGCAGATTGTTGCCGAAGGAACTGCTCTGCGTGGACTCCGAATTCGACCGCGTGTAGTTCGCCTGGAAGCCCAGGCCGGACGCAAACGCGTACTGGGCGCCGAGCTCCGCACCGTAGATCTTACCCGTGCCGCCGTTGACCAGTGAGGACACGTTGGCCGTGCTGCCGCCTACGCCGTCGATCACGAAAGTGGGTATGTTCGCCGTCGTGACGAAATTGTCCACCGCCTTGTAGAAGTAGCCGACACTGAGCAGGCCGCCCGGCGCGAAGTAATCTTCCCACGACAGGTTGAACTGCGAGGCGCGGAAAGGATCGAGGGCCGCGTTGCCGGCGTTGCCGCCGTCGAACTTGAACCGTACCTCGCCGTTCGGGCCGTCCGGCGCGCGCGTGAAGCCGTACTGCAGACCCCGTCCGATATCGTTCAGGTTCTGCGGAGCCACCACCCGGGCGGCGCCGAAGCGCAGTTTCTGGGTATCCGTGGCATCCAGCACGAAGTTAAGCGACGGCAGAATGTCCGTATAAGTGCGCTTGCTCTCGAACGACACATCGTTGGCATTCACGCCGTTCCATGAAGCGGTGCCCAGGAACGTCGATCCCTGCGGATTCGTCTGGCCGCCATCGACCGTGAGATCGGTGCGAACGACACGAATGCCGAAGTTGGCGTGGTAGGCGCCACCGGGCTCGCCAGCGTCGCCCATCACGAATGCCGATGTCGTCTTTTCTTTCACGTCGTACGAGTTGAGCGCGTCCTTGAAGAACGTCTCGGTGTTGTTCGGCACGCCGGCTTGCGCCCACAACGTATTCAGGTACGTGGAGGGATTGGTCATTCCGCCGGTTTCCGGATTCTTCACAGCAATCGGGCCGTTGGCGAAATTGTTGTAAGTGAGAAGCAGATTGGGGTTGGTCTGCGGCGTCGAGTAAGGGATCGTGGCGTAGCCGGGGTCCTGGAAGTAGAGCCACGTGCCGGATGCCGGGCTCAAGCAGCAGTTGCCGGCCGCCGTGGCTGCGCCTACACCGCCGATTCCGTAGGGGTTCACGCCGCTCTCAAGATAGCGGCCGTGGACGTAGTCGACCTCGCGGCTCTGATAACGTGCGCCAGCGGAAATATCGATGGTATCGGTCGCTTTGAAGTGCACGCTGAACTTGGCGGCGTAATTCTTCTCATCGACCTTGTTCGCCCACGCCCAGTTCGACTTGAACAGGGTATAGGCCGGGTTGGACAGGACATCCGTGTAGCCGTAGTTGTTCGGATAGCTCGCCGACGGCAGGCCGGAGGTTCCGCCGTTGTTCCAGACAAAGGAATAGCCGTGGTTACCGTTCGTGCAGTTGTTGCTGCCGTTGTTG
>FTEM01002329.1_pt1 | contig 15608 bp, 14 predicted proteins | sample 1640201 | NCBI WGS metagenome assembly FTEM01 (sample SAMEA3914816, study PRJEB12502) | metagenome | biome: forest; material: soil | place: USA | collected 2011-09-16 | depth 0.3 m | reverse complement strand
CGGCAGCGTGCACGAGCCGGGCTTCGTGGGAGTTGCGCCCGGCACCGGCGAGATCATGATTGCACCGGTCTCGGTCTGCCACCACGTATCGACGATCGGACAGCGCTCTCCTCCGATCACCCGTTGATACCACATCCAGGCTTCCGGATTGATCGGCTCACCGACGCTTCCCAACAGGCGCAGCCGCGTCAGATCGTACTTCGCCGGCAGCTCGTCGCCGAGCTTCATCAGCGCCCTGATCGCGGTCGGTGCAGTATAGAAAATCGAGACACCGTGGGTCTGGCAGATCTTCCAGAAGCGCCCGCCATCGGGGGTCATCGGACCGCCCTCATACAACACGACGGTGGCGCCGGCGGCGAGCGGGCCGTAAGCGACGTAACTGTGGCCCGTCACCCAGCCGACATCCGCAGTACACCAGAACACATCGTCATCGCGCAGATCGAAGACCCACTGGGTCGTCGTCTTGGCGCCGAGGAGATAGCCGCCGCTCGAGTGTTGAATGCCTTTCGGCTTGCCGGTTGAACCTGACGTATACAGAAGGTAGAGCGGATGCTCGGCGTCGACCCATTCCGGCTCGCAAACCGGCGCGTGACCCTCGACGACGTCATGCCACCAATGGTCTCGCCCGGGCAGCATCGTGACGGGCTTGCCTGTGCGCCGATACACGATGACGCTCTTTACGCTGGCACATCCGCCCGCAAGTGCTTTGTCCGCCGCCGCCTTCAGCTCGATGGCATTCCCGCCGCGCCACCCGCCATCCGCTGTTATAACGACCGTCGCCTCGGTATCCTCGATCCGATCTTTGAGTGCCGGCGCGGAGAATCCGCCAAAGACGACAGAATGAATTGCACCGATGCGGTTGCACGCGTGCATCGCAACGATGATCTCCGGAATGAGCGGCATGTAGATCACGACGCGGTCGCCGTGCTTCACACCCAACGCGCGAAGCGCATTGGCGAAGCGGCACACCTCGGCATGTAGCTCACGGTAGCTGAGGCGTCGCGTGTCGCCTGGCTCTCCTTCGAAAACGATCGCCGTCTTGTGGCCGCGCTCTCCGAGGTGAACATCGAGGCAGTTGAACGAAACGTTCAACTGGCCGTCGGTGAACCACCGGTAGTTGGGCGCCTTGGAATCGTCGAGGGTTACCGTGAATGGCTTATGCCAAACAAGCTCGCGCCGTGCGAGGTCGGCCCAGAATGCGAGCGGGTCCTGCGCGGCTTGCCGGCGCAGCGCTTCGAGGTCGGCGGGTTTGATTCGCGCCCGCGCGGTGAACTGCGGCCCGGGCGGAAAAGATCGCTCTTCCAGCAGCGCCGACACGATATTCTTGCTCACGATGCTCGTCCCCTCGCCCAACTTGATTCGGCGGCTGGGGAGCATACCGTAGTCTGCCCGGAGTGGAACGAGCTGCGCTGGAGACCCTTGGCATGGAACGGGAACTTGGCGTAGAAGGAGCGGTCCGCAGCCGGTCGCGCAAGCTTCTGTCGTCCAAGACGCGTACACACGCCGAGCCGTTCCGGGCCGCTTCCGCGCAAGCGGCGGGCCGGTGGATTGGCGTAGTCATGTCGGGCCGGTGGATTGGCGTAGTCATTTCGGTCCTGTTGCTTGCCGCCTGTGGGTCCAGGGCTCCCACACATACGGCAATCACGCGGAAGTGTGTGGACGTCGGCGGCAACGGCGTAGCGACTCTGTCCATTGCGGCGCCCGATGCGGGCATGTTGCTCGTTACCGTTGAAGAGCGCGGCCTGTCAGTCTCGGCTCGTATCGATCAGGCGCCGCGCGAGGCTTCCTCGCCCGTCGAGCGCCTGGGCGCAATCGCGCTCGTGGCCGACACGGCCGCATCGCAGATCCACACGCTGAGAGTTCATAGCCAGGACTCGTCCGAGATGAAGGGCGAGGCCTGCGCGTCAATCGAGCTCATCCGTGACACCGACCGTGCGCGGAAACAGGCCGAAGTGGCGTTCGCCCGCGCAGGCGAGGCGGTCCAGGCCACGAATTGGGAATCCGCCTTTGCGCAATACCTGCAGGCCGCTCGCAAGTTCGACAGCCTGGATCTCCCACGCCGGGCGGCACTGGTACGCCATGCGATGGCGGAACTCGCCTACCGGCGCTTCGATCGCAAACGGGACAGCTTCGCGCTGGCCGCCGAAGCGCTGCAGAACTATGGCAGTAACGCCGATCCCGTGTATGCGGGAGTTCTCGTGCTGCTGCAGGCAAAAGCGCTGATCGACCTGCCTGGCGGCGACCTCAAGCTGATGGAGCCGGCCATTCGTTCACGGCTTGCGGCTGCGCGCAGATACGAACGCGCCAGTGCCTTGGGACAGCGTGAGCTGTTGCGTCTGGATGTTCAGTCGGGCTTTTTGGAGTACAGCCTCGATGCGATGGAGTCCGCGACTACAATCTTTACGGACGCGGCCCGGGACTGCCGCGAGGCGCGCGACTGGGAGTGTTACGGTGTTGCAAGTCAGAATCTGGCTTTATTCGCCGAAGAGCGCAACAACTACGCACTGGCCCTCTCTATTTACGCGGACGCCCTGCGTGCGCTGAATCCGGAGATCAGCCCGCGTCTCGTCGCAGACATCCAGGACAACCTCGGTCACCTGCAGGGAGAGGTGGGCCTGTTCAGTGCCAGCGAACGCACCTATGCGGCAGCCATGCGCAAATACGCGCGCCTGGGCGACTGTCCCGGATTCCGGCGAACGCTTTCCCGAGCCGGCACGCTGCTGGTTCAAATGGGCACGCTAGCGGATGCCGAGAACGATCTTGCACAAGCGGCCTCGTTGGATTGCCCCGCGCTGCTGACACGTGTCGACTCTGTCCCGGACACAGGAAGGGAGGTACACCAAAGCCTGTGCCGACATCACATCGACGCTGCGACGTTTGCGGTCGACAATGAATTGGTCGTATTCAATGCCCTGCTATCGCTCGGCGATGCGCTGGTGCTTGAAGGAGAGTCTGCGGGCGCGGAACGTTGCATCGACGCGGCTCAGTCCTACGCCGTGACTGCGCGCGCACAAATGCGTCTAGCCAACGCACGCGGAAGCGTATTCCTTGACCACAACGACGCGAAAGCCGCGCGATTGTCCTTCGAACGATCCCTGCAAATCGCCGACGACAGCAAGATTCCCGCGGGAAACGAGCATCGCGGCTCGGCGCGGATCGGTGTCGTGAAGGCGCAGCTTCTGGCAAAAGACGGCACCTCTGCAGTTCAAAGCGCTTACGAGGCGTTGCACTCGAGCACTGCGCGCGGCGACATCGAGCAGACGATCACGTCGCTGCGCCTGATCGGCGCGGCTTATCGCGAAACAGGGCATGCGGCCGACGCGGCGCACGCACTGCAAGTCGCCCTCAGCCTGTCCGAAACGGTACCGATCGATGAGCTCGACGGTGAGCGACGAGCCACCTTTCTCGCGACCCAACACACGGTGTTTGTGGAGCTTACCGAGCTTTTCGCGTCGCAAGCTGCGACCCACCCGGAAATGTCGTGGCAGGCGTTTGCAACCTCGGAAAGAGGCCGTGCACGGAGCCTTCGCTACGCGGAATCGCAAGAGACGCGTGACGCGTCGTCTGCATTCGCAGCTCCGTCGTCGACACGGTACCAGGAATTGCTTCATGAGCTGGTTCAGCTCGCCGATCAAAAGTCCAACGACCGCCCGGCAACCTTGATCGATGCGATCGGCAATGCTGCGGAACGGCAGACCACGACGACAGACGCTGTGGACAGCACGCTGCTCGAGAAGACTTTGACCCGGTTGGACGCGACCCTCGTGGAATACTCAGTCGGGTCGCGCGATATGTTCGCGTTCGTTCTCGATGCAGGCACCCTGAGCGTCGTGCATCTCGGGGATCGGGTCGAAATTTCGAATGCGGTATCCGACCTGCGTGAGAGGTTGCGCGATAGCGAGTCGGCTGCGAGTGACGTGCGAGCTGCGGCTCAACGACTGGCCCGTCTCGTCATTTGGCCGCTAGGCGGTCGCGTCTCCGGACGCCGGATCATCTTCGTTCCGGACGATGCGCTCCACACGATTCCCTTTTCGGTGCTGCCGTGGTCGTCTGAAGCCGGCGCGCCTTTGGTGGTTGAGCGCGCCGAAACAGTCATAGCCCCTTCGGCGTTGTTTCTCACGCGCGCCCCACCGGCTGCGCGGATCGCGCACAACTCTCCCCGCATCGACCTCATTGGCGACCCTGTTTTTCGGATCTCGGACTGGCATCGAGCGTGTGTCGAGGCAAACACCGGCTCACCCTCAAAAGCCTCGCCGCCCACCGAACGTGCCCTCTCGGACTGGTCGGAATCGTTACCCCCACTACCCGGCACACGCGCGGAAGTGTCCATGATTGCAACACTGGCCAGACAGTCGTTGCCCGGCAGTCGCATCGAGACGATGCTCGGCTGCGCCGCTGTTCCGTCCGCATTGCGTGGCGCGGCCAACGGCGGCACGGACTTCCTGCACATCGCGACTCACGCTCGCGTGGATGCGCAACGACCACGCCTCTCGGCGTTGGCGTTGACGCCGGACCGCTCCGCGACGCCGGTCACGTCCGCTTTCGGGTTGTTGGACATCCTGGGGCTGAAGCTGAAATCACGGCTTGTCGTGCTCAGCGCCTGTGACACATCCCGCGGCAAACTGCTGCCGGGAGAGGGGGTCCTCGGTCCGGCGCAGGCATTCCTGCAGGCCGGATCCGCATCGGTCCTTGCCAGCTACTGGCGCATCGACGATGCGACCACTGCGATTTTCATGCAGAGGTTTTATACGTACCTGTTCGCCGAGCATTTGTCGGCAGCAGCAGCCCTGCGCCGCGCCCAACTCGACACGGCGCGCACCTCGAGCTCGCATCTGTGGGCAGCCTTTGCGCTGTATGGATGGCCTGACAGCTCAATCTGACCCTTCCGGCTCGCGCGCATCCGAAAAGGGGCTCGCTGAGATAAGCCGGCTCCTCGCAGCAGTGAACAGGTGCGGATCGTTCATCCGCCTCATCCCACTCTCGAGGAGACTCCCATGTCCCGCAAAGCCTCCCTGTCGCTCGCACTTGCCGCTCAGATCTGTATTGCAGGTCTCGCTACCAACTCACCCGCCCGGGCCGCTGCCGCCATTCCCGACTACTTCTTCAAGGAGTGGACGGTGACGAAGAATTGCACCGAAGCCCATGCCGGACTTGCCGCCCGTGTGCAGGCCGGGCTGAAGTTCAAGATCGCGCAGCAAGGCAGCAGCGACGGCAGTTACGTGTTTGTAGCCGAGGACGCGGGCCAGTCGCGCTGGGCCGCCAACTGGAACGGCCTGCAGCTCACGTATCGGCAGGGGACACAGATGACCAGCCTGCCGGCCGATTTCGAGTGCATTCCGGGAGCTGAATCCAGCTCACCCTTCCTGGCCATGTCGGGCTTTGCCCAGTCCGCAGAGCCGTACTATGAGCAGGAGCACTGGTACGGGCTTGCCAAGATCCACGGTCAGTTGGAACACGTACTGATCTTCCCGCGTAATACCACTGGCGCGGCCTCCGCGGTCATCGTGCTTCAGTCCGTCAACTCGCCGGGCAGCGTGCAGCTCGACGACGACGGAGTGATTCACGGCCAGAACTGATCGAGCCGGATTGCACGCACGGAGGCTCGCGACTGCGATCAGTCGCCTTCGTCGAGCCTCCGCGTGGGTAACGGCCGTCAGCGCGAGAAGAAATAATGTCCGTCCCCCGCCGCGAGCGCGCTGCTTAGAATGGCCGGATGAGGCAATTCCCCGCGCGCACGCTAGGTATCGGGCTTGCGCTCGCCTGTGTGTCGCTCGGACCGTCGGCCTCATGGCCGCAAACGGGGTTGCCGTGTCAGCCGCAGTCCTGCTCGACCTTGCTGCCATCCCTGCCGGTCGACGACCCGCACGACAATGACTGCGCCTACCGCTCCGGAAATCTGTGGTGGGTGGATTATGTCGCGGGGTCCCTGGCCTGGAGGGACGCTCCTCCCGACAAACATGCGCACAAGCCTGTCATTGTCGCGGTCTTCGACGATGGCGCTGACATCGACCACGAGGACCTGCGTAACCAGCTCTGGACGAACGAAGCCGAAGCACACGGTAAACCCGGAGTCGATGACGACGGCAACGGGTACGTCGACGATGTGCACGGTTGGAACTTCGTCGACAACAACCCGGATGTGACACCACCCGAAGCCTGCCGCGGCCAGGTGAGCCACGGCACTCTGATGGCCAGCCTGATCGCTGCGCAGAGAAACAACGGTGTCGGGATTGCCGCGCCGGGCTCGGACGCAGCGCGCCTTATGATCGTCAAAATCGTCGGCTGCGGGGCGGGAAGAAACGATCCCATGGACCCCATACGCCTTTCTCGTGCCTTGGATTATGCAACGCGGATGGGTGCGCGAATCCTCAGTTTCAGCAACCACTGGTACGCGACGACTCCCGAGTTGGACCGGGCATTCCAGGAGGTCGCGGACCGGCCAGGCTCGCCACGGGCGGCCATCGTGGTCGCCAGCGTGCCCAACAAAGGAGAGTCCGCTGCCGGCTTTCCAGCCGCCTACGGCTTCCGGCGCATCGTCAGGGCCATTCCTATCGGCAACGACGACACCATCTCCCCGGGAACCAGTCCGGCCCCTTTTGGACTTAATCTAGGTTCGCCCAGTGCGTGCGTTATCGGCGCGGCAGCCCCGCCGGAGCTATACCGCCTCGAACAGGGAAGCTCTAACTCCACGGCCATTCTGGCAGGCGTACTGGCCGGCATCTGGGCGAGCCCTCCCTATGCTAAATTGACCCCCGACGAGTTCGTGGCAGGGGTCGTGCGGAAGCGGATGTCGACGACATCACGCCGCTCAAAGCCAGGTTCACGCCAGCCGTATGACCACGGTGTGCCGTTAGCCGATGCTTGCGTCCTCGCGACAAAAGAACGCACCGCGCGTGTTTGTCGCGGCCAGGAACCAACTGGAAGACGCGCCAATGAGCTACAGCGACACACTGCAGGGAGAGACGTCCGACAAGACCCTTGAACGGGCCGACCGGGGCGATTTGTCCCTCGTGGAAGCCGTCGCCGAGCGAAGTGCACTCCAAGATCAGCTATATGTGAGATATCGGCGCCCATTGCTGCAGGTATTCCTCCACAGGCGTATCGATCGTGATGCGGCCGAGGACTTGTTACAGCGCACGTTCCTCCAGGCGATCAAAAAGATCCGCACGGAGGGATTGGAGGATCCGAGCAACCTGGGAGGGTATCTCTACAGGACGGCATGCAAGCTTGCGACGGCGTACTGGCGCGGAGAGCTCTCCCGCAAGCACGACAACGACCGCGAGTTGCTTTCAAATCTGCAGGACGACGCGCTTTCGCTGGAAGAGCGGGTGGACCACGAGCAGCTCGCGAAGTGCGTTCGCGACCTGATGGACCATCTGCCCGTGCAGCGCGATCGCGAAGTTCTCGAGCGCTTCTATTTACGCGAAGAGCCCCGGGTCGCAATCCGGGAATCGTTGCAGTTGACCGATATGCAGTTCAATCAGGTTTTATGGCGCGCGCGGCAACGCTTTGGCGACATCCTTCGCCGGCACGGCCTCGCGGCAGGCGATTCGGGTCCGGCACACGCAGGCGCGGCCCAATCGACACATGGATAGGGAGAACCATGGATCACTCACAGTTCAAAGCGAATCAAACAGCAGCCGTTTACGTCGCAGACGGGCTTGATCCGCCGACGCAGGAAGCGTTCGAGATGCACATGATGGCGTGTCCCGAGTGTGTCGAGGACGTCGAGACCTGGCGCGCAATCAAGATCAACATTCCCGCGCGGGTACGCCAAGTGACGGTTGCGGCGGGAATCGGCAGGAGAGCGCGGACCATGGGGCGCGCGCTCAGCGACTGGCGCCTCGCGGCATCGCTGCTGCTCTTTACTGGCGTCGGTGCGACGGTCGGCTGGTTTGGACGCGAGGCCCAGGGCCCGGAACTGGATTCTTCCCGAAGCGTCTTCTTCAACATGCCGGCGGTCGAGCGTGGTGCCGACGAGTGCACCGCTTTGCGCCTGTCCGCGGAATCGAAGTTGGCCGTGGTACGCGTACCCGGAATTTCCACCGGGCGAACGCTGGTCGCTGTCGACTCGGAGAAGCACGAGCTTGCAAGCGGGACGTATGCCGTTCGGGTGCAACCGGACGCAAGCCAGCTCGTGCGCATGGATACGCGGGTGCTGGTGGACCGCGCCGTTCACCTCGAAACGCGCGGGGCGGACGGAACGACCGAGCCGGTCGGCTGCATCACCGGAACGATCGCGCCCTAACCGCTCACTCGATCGGCAACGAGGCGAGACGCTCGCCTTGCCGCCGCAGGAATGGCCCGAAGCCCAATCGGTCGTACAGGCCGCCGAGGCCGGTCAAATCCGGCAACCGGCGACGCAAGCCTTCCGGCTCCACGCCAAGCTGCATGTCGCACGTGATGCGTGTGAGCTTGCGTGAGAGAAACACCGCCTCGCGATGCTCGCGCAGACGCTCTCCGAGTGACTGGGCACCGCGCAGTTTCAGCGCCGCCACGCGACTCAAGCCTGCGTACAGCTCTTCGAGCGACTCGAACTCCTTCATCAGCGCGGCGGCCGTCTTGTGCCCGACTCCTGGCATGCCCGGGATGTTGTCGACATCATCGCCCGTCAGCGCCAGGTAGTCGGCGAAACGCTCCGGCGCCACGCCGTAGTGGCGTTGAATGTCGTGATAGCCGAATTGCTCCCGCGCGCCGTAATCCCAGAAGAGATCGCCGTTGCGCACCAGTTGCGCCAGATCCTTGTCGCGCGTGATGAAAGCCGAGCGCACTCCCGCCTCGCGCATCGAGCAGGCAAGCGTACCGATGATGTCATCGGCCTCGTATTCCGGACTCATGAACATGGCGAGCCCCAGATGCCGGCACAGCTCCCGGCAGCATTCGAACTGGGCGGCAAGCCCGGGTGGCGGCGGCTCGCGATTCGCCTTGTACGCAGGGTAGATGCGGTTGCGATAGGAGCTCGCGAGCCGCTGGTCGAACGCGATCGCGATATAGCGCGGCCGAACCCGCTCGATCAGGTCGCCAAGAAAGCGCGCAAACCCGAACACCGCGTGCACTGGATTGCCGTCGGTGTCCACCATGTCGGGGAGCACGGAATGGTACGCGCGGAAGACATAAACCGAAGCGTCGACGAGGAAAATCAAGCGGCGCTGCTAAGAGAGCCAGCGCTGGATGCGGGCATGCAGCGGGCTCGTGCGTGGAAAGTGCGCGAGCAGGTATTCCATCTGGTCCGCGAGCACCCGCCGGCCTTTCAAAAAGATGTATTCCGCGTACGTGGGCGTGAAAGGCACTGCGATGAGCTGCATTTTCGCCTGTTCCGGCGTGCGCGAGGCCTTCTGATTGTTACAACGCCTGCAGGCCGTCACGACATTTGTCCACACGTCGATTCCGCCCTGGCTGAACGGACGAATGTGGTCACGCGAAAGCTCGCGAGACGGGAAGCGCACGGCGCAGTACATGCACAGGAAGGCGTCGCGCCTGAACAGCGTCTGGTTGTTCAACGGCGGGACGTAGTCGTGTCGGGTATTGCCGGGATTGCCAGTGTGACCGACGGTGGCGACGATGGAATTGACCTCGAGCACCGTGCGTCGACCACTCTGCGCATTCACGCCGCCGTACAGTTTGTAAAGAAGCGAGCCGCAGGTATAGGCCACCTGCTCCTGGTGATACAGTCGCGCGGCTTCCTTGTAATCGATCCATTCCAACGGCATTCCAGCGACATCCGTGCGCAGGACAAGCTGAGAGAGCCCGCGGGTCGCTTTGCTTGCGACGATCCGCAGGTCGTCCTGAATTCCGAGGTCAGCGCTTTCCAGATCGATGCCTAGCATGGCCGCTGTAAGATAAGGCAGATGTGTGCAAGAATTCAACGCCGCAACGTCTTAATTCGGTTGAGGATTTCATAGTACGTGGCCGCCCGGCCACGCGCCGTGCCACTTTCTTCGGAACAAATGAGGGCCGCGAATGCCTGTAACGATTGGTGCGCTTCGCGAAAGCGCACCGCAAGAGACGCGTGTCAGCCTGGTCCCGGAAGTCGCGGATAAGCTGGCCCAGAGCGGCGCCCGAATACTCCTCCAACGAGACGCAGGTGCCCGCGCACAATTTCCCGATTCCTCATACAAGAGCGTGACTTGGGCTGATTCGGCGTCCGCGGTGCTGGAGCAATCGGACGTCGTGCTGACCGTGCAACCGCTCACCGTAGAGCAGATAGGACACCTGAAGAACGGTTCCGTCGTGATCGGGTTCATGCAGGCCTACGCTCGTCCGAAGGAGGTCGTAGCCCTGAAGGAACGGGGCGTCATCAGCTTTGCAATGGAATTCGTACCGCGAATATCCCGTGCTCAATCCATGGACGCTCTGTCGTCGCAGGCATCGATCTCCGGCTACAAGGCAGTCCTGATCGCCGCCAACCAGTTACAGAAATTTCTGCCAATGCTGACTACGGCGGCGGGCACGATTCGTCCTTCAATGGTTCTGATCATCGGCGCTGGAGTCGCGGGCTTGCAGGCAATCGCCACAGCCCGACGCCTCGGCGCAGTCGTAGAAGCATACGACGTCAGAAGCGCGACCCGGGAGCAGGTGAAGTCTCTCGGCGCCAAGTTCGTCGATACCGGCGTCAGCGCGGATGGCGCAGGCGGCTACGCCCGAGAGCTGACGGAAGAAGAGAAGCGCAAACAGCAGGAAGTGCTCGACTCACGGATTGCCGCTGCCGATGCCGTCATTACGACCGCGTCCGTACCGGGGCGGCCCGCACCCAAGATCGTTTCGCGCGCCGCCGTCGAGAGGATGCGACCCGGGTCCGTGATCGTCGATATCGCTGCCGAGCAGGGCGGAAATTGCGAGCTCACCCGCCCAGGGGAGATCGTTGAGCACCAGGGAGTGAAGATCGTCGGTGCGATGAATCTTCCGGCCGCCCTCGCCTACAACGCGAGCGAAATGTACGCGCGCAACCTCCTCAACTTCCTCAAGCCCGCGATCAGCAAGGGAGAGCTTTCGATCGACTGGAGCGACGAGGTATTCGCGCAGTCGTGCCTCACGCGCGACGGCCAGATCAGTCACGAGCCGACACGCAAGCTTTTGGAAGGGGTAAGCCAATGACCGGCATCGTTGCTCTCTATATTTTCATGCTCGCGGCCTTCACGGGATACGAGGTCATCTCGCGCGTACCCGTCATCCTGCATACGCCGCTCATGTCGGGTTCCAACTTCGTGCATGGCATCGTACTCGTCGGCGCAATGGTCGCCCTCGGCGGCGCACACACTCCCCTCGAGAAGACCATCGGCTTCGTCGGCGTAATGCTCGCGGCGGGCAATGCGGTCGGCGGCTATGTCGTGACGGAGCGCATGCTGGAGATGTTCAAGTCCAGCGGCTCGCGGGCTGGCGGCAAGAGGGCCCACTGATGACGCTCGACCGGAACCTGCTGATCCAGGCAAGTTATCTCGTCACGGCCGCACTGTTCATTCTCGGCTTGAAGCGCATGAGCTCGCCCGTGACTGCGCGCAGCGGCATTCTGTGGGCCGGCGCGGGAATGCTGGTCGCGACCCTCGTCACGCTCGCCTATCCGGGCATGACGAACTACGGGCTCATCGGGCTCGCGATCCTCGTCGGTGGCAGTCTCGCTTGGTGGAGCGGGAAAGTGGTCGCCGTGACCAACATGCCGCAGATGATCGCGTTGTACAACGGCATGGGCGGCGGTGCTGCTGCCGCAATCGCTGCGGTTGAACTGTATCGCGGTGAGTCGCAGGACTACGCGGTGACGACTCTTGCCGTCGTCGGCGGAATCATCGGCGCGGTTTCCTTCAGCGGCAGCGCCATCGCATTCGGCAAGCTGCAGGGCCTGATCACCCGCAGCGTCCGCTTCTCCGGCCAACAGGTCATCAATCTCCTGTTGCTCGCTGCGACCCTGGTGTTGGGTGGCCTGGTCGCCGCTCACTTCAACGCGAGCCCCGCCATCGTGACCGGCTTCTTCGTGCTCGCGCTGGCTCTTGGAATCACGATGACGCTGCCGATCGGCGGCGCGGACATGCCGGTCGTCATCTCGCTGTACAACGCTCTGACCGGTCTGGCCGTAGCCTTCGAGGGCTTCGTCCTGAACAACGCCGCCATGATCATCGCGGGCACGGTCGTCGGCTCCGCCGGCACCCTGCTCACGCAGTTGATGGCGAGAGCGATGAACCGCTCCCTCGGCAACGTTCTGTTCTCAGGCTTCGGGGATACGGGCGGCGCGGCCGCGACCGGCGAAGTTGCAGGAAGTTTGAAGCCGATCGATGCTGCGGACGTCGGCGTCATGATGGCGTTCGCGCAGAAGGTCATCATCGTCCCCGGGTACGGCATGGCCGTCGCGCAGGCGCAGCACAAGATCTGGGAGTTGTGCCAGCTACTGATCGATCGGGGCGTTACCGTGAAGTTCGCCATTCATCCCGTCGCGGGTCGCATGCCCGGTCACATGAACGTGCTGCTCGCCGAGGCTGGCGTGCCTTACGATCTCATCTCCGATCTGGACGAGATCAACGCTGAATTCGAAACCGCGGATGTCGCACTGATCATCGGAGCGAACGACGTCGTCAATCCCGTGGCGCGCAATGACAAGTCGAGTCCGATCTACGGTATGCCGATCCTGAACGCCGACAAGGCAAAGAATGTCATCGTGATCAAGCGCGGGCAGGGCGCGGGTTTCTCGGGTATCGAGAACGCGCTGTTCTACCTGGACAACACGCGCATGCTGTACGGAGATGCACAGAAAGCGGCCGCCGAGCTCATTCAGTCGATCAAGGCCGTTGATTGAACGCAAGGGAGGTTCGCGGCGTGCATAGCATCAAACACGTGAATTTCCTCGCTGCGGCAGCGGCCGTGGCGCTTGCCACGGCAGCATCGCCTGCCTGCCAGGCAGCGGAGGCCGACGACGGTGCGCAGGCGCCGAAGCCGGTCAGCTCCGCGGAGGTGCTCGCAGCCTCGACGCCCTCTGACTGGCGTCAGTTGGATCCGCAGAATACCGTGTACGTGGAGTTGGCATCCGGTCGCGTAGTCATAGAGCTTGCACCGCAGTTTGCACCACACCACGTCGCCAACATCACAGCACTGGCTCGCGAGCAGTATTTCGATGGCCTCGCAATCGTCAGGGCACAGGACGATTACGTCGTGCAGTGGGGAGATCCGGACGGGAAGCGACCCATGCGGGCGGCACACCGCACGCTTGCGGCGGAGTTCGAGCGTGCCTCACGGGCTTTGCCTTTCACTCCTTTGCCGGACCCTGATACCTATGCGCCGGAGACCGGATTCGTCGATGGTTTTCCCGCTGCCCGGGATCTGAAGTTCGGTCGCGCCTGGATGGTGCACTGCTACGGCATGGTGGGTGCGGGGCGCGACAATGATGTCGACAGCGGCGGCGGCGCCGAGCTGTACGTCGTCATTGGCCAGGCGCCCAGGCATCTTGACCGCAATGTCACACTGGTCGGGCGGGTCGTGCAGGGAATGGAGCTGCTGTCGACGCTGCCGCGCGGTACCGGTGCGCTCGGCTTTTACGAAAAACCCGAACAGCGAGTGCCGATCAAAGCCATTCGTGTTGCGGCCGATGTACCGGAAGCGCAGCGAACCCAGCTCGAGGAGCTGCGGACCGATACGGCCACGTTCACCGCGTTCGTCGAAGCTCGCCGCAATCGCCATGAAGAATGGTTCAAGGTGCCGGCCGGCCGAGTCGACGTGTGCAATGTGCCGGTAATCGTGCGTCCGCGAGTCGCTGCTTCCGGCAAACAATAGCGGAGCTGCGCGCGACGTCAGGGCCTGTTGGGTTGCCGGTGCTCGAGCCGCTTCATTCTCTGCTCCCGCATATTCTGCAGCATGTGCTGACGCTGGGCAGGCGTGGCGCTTCTCCAGCGCTCGCGTAACATCCTGCGGCGGTCGGGCGGCAGGTTGCGGAATTTGCGGAAGTTGTCCCTTATGCTCGACTGCTGCTCCGGAGGCAGCGCGCGAAACTTCTGCCAACGCTCACGGACCATCTGCTTCTGTTCCGGCGGGAGCGCACGGAAATGCTGGAAACGCTGCGTCGCCATACCTTGCTGTTGCGGGGACATCGACAGCCAGCGCTCACTGCCACGCGCGAGGGCCTGCTGGCGCTCGGGAGGCAGAGTGTTCCACTTGTCCCCGAATCGTTGCTGCAGGAGCTTCTGTTGGGCCGGATTGAGGCTCGACCAGGTCACGCCGGACGCGGCGCCGCGCGGTGCGGCAGTCGCGGCCGATGTCGGCGGCGCGTCCTGCTGCGCGAACGCAGGCACGGCCGCGGCGAACAGCAGCGCGAGCGCCAGCCTGTAAGCTTTACTGATCATCTGACTTCACCTTCGGCGCCCCCGGCTTGGCGTCGGCTTGCGCCGGTGCCTTGGCCTGCTTCGCGGCCTTATCGATATCCGTCTGCGACAGGTATTCGATCCAGCTACCGTCTTCCGGCTGCGTCGTCGAATCCGCCGTCGAGTCCACCGTCCCCAGAAACTCGAGCAGATCCTCGTCCGGCTCGGCTGGCTTCTGCGGCGGCGGATCGGCGAAGCCGACGCCGACCCCAAGCGCTACCGCGATCAGCGCCAGCGCGGGCCAGAGGCGCCTGGGCCAACTCAACTGCTCGTCTCGCCACTTGAGTCGGACTGCGCTGCTGCCCACTCGTAAAACGAGCCGTCCGAATCCTCGACCATGTCGAGACCGTCGCCATCAGCGATCAGGTCGAGATCCTCCATCGCCGTCAACCCGCCTTCATTCACCGGTAGCGTCCCTTCCGGCTGATGCTGCCACAACACCATCGCCACGAGTGCCACCGCCGCCACGGCTCCCGCCGTCGGCATGAGTAGAAAGCTACGCAGAAACGCAGGACGCTGGCCGGCCCGCGCCCCTTCCGCAACCGCCGCATGCCGAGCCTGATTGAGGCGCGAGCGAACACGGCCGTCGATACGAGTCACGCTCTCGGCCAGCAGCGCGCGAGCCTGCTCCTCAAGGTCGAGCGGTCGTTCGTCCTGCGGGCTCATGTCCGAAAACTCCCGAGTTGCGCCCGCAAGGTCTGCAGTGCGCGAAAGTAGTGTGTCTTGACGCTGCCCTCAGAGCAGCCCATGGCTACGGCGGTCTGTGCGACGTCCATTCCTTCCAGGTTGCGCAGCATGAAGGCCTGCTGTTGCCGGCGCGGAAGGGCCGCCAATGCCTTCTCGAGCGCCTGCATGGCCTCGTCGATCTCCAGTTTACGACTGGGAGAGGGATCGTCGCTCGGCGCTTGCGCGATGGGGTCAGGCTCTTCGTCTTCGTCCTCGCCGCGAAAGGGCAGCCAGGCAATGACACGGCCCCGCACCGTACGGCGGCGTTGCATGTCGCGGATGCGGTTCTCGAGAATCCGGTAGAACAGCGGCTTCCACTCTTCCGCCGGCCGGTCTGCGTAGGCCCGCGCCAGTTGCAGCATTGCATCCTGTACGGCGTCCAACGCGTCGTCCTCGTGTCTCAAGCCCGCCTGAGCGATCTTGAAAGCCTTGAGCTCCACGCCGGCAAGAAACTCGTTCAACGCCCGCGAGCGGAGCTGGGCGGACGCATTCGACAGATCCGCGTCGCCGTGTGATGCGGACGGCATGCTATAAGGCGGCGCGAGG
>FTEM01001459.1_pt1 | contig 15609 bp, 16 predicted proteins | sample 1640201 | NCBI WGS metagenome assembly FTEM01 (sample SAMEA3914816, study PRJEB12502) | metagenome | biome: forest; material: soil | place: USA | collected 2011-09-16 | depth 0.3 m | reverse complement strand
CTTCACATCCAGAGGACGGACATTGCCGTCTTCCAGAATCTTGCCTTTGCCGACCGCCATGATCTTCCCCTGAACGGGCTTTTCGGCCGCGGTATCGGGAATGACAATGCCGCCCGGAGAGGTACGATCCTCCTCCAGACGTTTCACGATGACGCGGTCATGAAGAGGACGAATCTTCATGGTGGACGCTCCTTCTAAGTGCGTTGAATGATGGGAAATGGATTTATACCGCAGGAGGCGGCTTCGTTAGCACTCTCCCCCGGTGGCTGCTAATGATAGGCGGCGAAGTCGCAAATTCAAGCCCGGCGGCGAACTTTTTTAACGGTGACGGCGCCCCGCGGGAACACATATGCTCGCCATCCGCGCCGCCAATTACCTGATTCTTATGAGTTCGGACGCTATTCTGGTGCTCACGACGTGCCCTGATGAGGCCACCGCGGCGCGCATCGCCGCCGACCTGGTCGAAGCCGGCCTGGCCGGCTGCGTCAACCGCGTTCCCGGGGTGCGCTCGACATATCGCTGGGAAGGCCGGCTGCAGGATGAACCTGAAGTGCTTCTGATCATCAAAACGCTCGCCACCCGCTACCAGACACTCGAAATGCGGCTCAAGTCACTTCATCCCTACCAGGTACCGGAAATCATCGCCGTGCCCGTGGTGAGCGGCTCCTCGGACTATCTTTCCTGGCTGCGGACGGCGGCATCATGAACCAGACCATCGGATCCCATTTGCGCGCCGGAATGCTCCTGGCAACCCTGTTGCTGGGTTCGGCGCTCACAGGCACCCGGGCAGCGGACGCGGCTCCGGCGAATGGCATCGACGCGGTGATCGCCGCAGCGCACGAGAAATCGAACGACGGCGACTTTCTGCCCCCCGACCTGGCATTCCGCTTCGCCGCGGTCGCGGACGGTCCCGACCGGGTACGGCTCACCTGGCAGATTTCAGACGGCTATTACCTGTACCGCGCCCGGATCAAGACCGAGACGAGCAGCGACCGGGCGCAGCTCGGCGCGCTCGCGATGCCGACCGGCCAAACGAAGACCGACGACTACTTCGGTAAGCAGGAGGTCTACCACCGCGAGCTCACCGCCACCCTTCCGGTAGCGCGCTCCGGGGGAACCTCGCTCGACCTGCCTCTGAAAGTGACTTACCAGGGGTGCGCCGACGCGGGCCTCTGCTATCCGCCGATCGTGAAGACGATCAATGTCAGCCTGCCTGCCGGCACGGGTGGTGCCGGGGGAGCTTCGAGTGCGGTGGCTCCGACCGGCGCAACCGGCCCGGGAGCTGCCACAGGCAGCGGAGCAGCCGCCGCGAGCGCCCACTTTGTCTCGGACCAGGACCGCTATGCCTCGGTCATTCGCGACAGCAACATCGTCTGGGTGATTCTCTTCTTCCTGGCTGCCGGAGTCGGCTTGTCGTTCACGCCCTGCGTGCTACCGATGGTTCCGATCGTGTCCGGCATCATCGTCGGCGACGGCAGCACCCACGTCACAACCAAGCGCGCATTCCTCCTTTCGCTCACGTATGTACTCGGCATGGCTCTGACATACACGGCGGCGGGCATCGCGGTCGCAGCGGGCGGACAACAGGTTCAGGCGGCATTCCAACAGCCATGGATCCTGATGCTGTTCGCCGGCCTGTTCGTGGTCCTCGGCCTGTCCATGTTCGGACTGTTCACTCTGCAGATGCCCGCGGCGATCCAGACACGGCTTGCCTCGGTCAGCAATCGCCAATCCGCCGGTTCCTATGGCGGCGTCGCGGTCATGGGCGCATTGTCGGCACTCATCGTCACGACCTGCGTCGCCCCGGCGCTCGTGGGCGCACTGCTTTTCATCGGCCAGAGCGGCAACATGCTGCGCGGCGGCATCGCCCTGTTTGCGATGGGATTGGGCATGGGCACGCCGCTGCTGATAGTCGGCGCCTCGGCTGGCAAGTTGTTGCCCAAAGCCGGTCCCTGGATGGACCTCGTCAAAAGGCTGTTCGGCGCGCTGATGTTGGCCGTCGCCGCCTGGATGCTCTCCCGCATCGTTCCCGACCGGTTCTCGCTGTTGCTCTGGAGCGTGCCGCTGGTTGCCGCCGCCGTCGTCCTTTGGACAGGCGCACGCAGCGTGCGCGGCAGTGTCTTCCTCGTGCGAATCGCAGCAGCCGCGACAACTGCGTACGCGGGCTTGATGATCGCCGGCGGCGTCGTGGGCAACACGAATCCACTCTTGCCCCTGACACGAACCTCGGCCAGCGACCGTCATGACCTGCCGTTCCGCACGATCAAATCCGTCGGCGATCTGCAGCGCGCGGTGGCCGACGCGAGATCCCGGAACAAGGGCGTCCTACTCGACTTCTATGCGGACTGGTGTGTCTCGTGCAAGGAGATGGAGCGCTATACGTTTAGCGACTCCGCCGTGCAATCGGCTCTGAACGGCACCGTGCTGCTGCGAGCAGACGTCACCGGCAACGATGCCGACGATCAGGCCTTGCTGCAGCACTTCGGAATTTTCGGCCCGCCCACCATCGCCCTTTATGGCGCTGACGGCCAGGAGCGCCGCAATTTCCGTGTCGTCGGCTACATGAAGGCCACCGACTTCGCCGCTTTGCTGCAGCAGGCGCTCGCCTCCTCGGACGCTGCGACGAAAGGATCGACCGCGCAGTCTGCGCCGAGCTCGCAAGCACCCGCGACGTGACCGGATCCCCTTCGGCACCGCCGCGGATGGCGCTGACCCGCGTCCTCCTGGCGATCGCATTGATTGTCGTTGCGGGTGCAGGCGGGTTTGTCGCGTATCGCCTCACAGGCACTCACACCGCATCGCTATCGGTTGCGCCGATCGTAGCCAGCCCGGCGGAGACGCCCCAGCGATCGGAGTCGCGGCCAGAGCGACAGATCCCGGAAGTGATCCCGGAACTGACCCTGACGGACGGCGCCGGAGTCAGGCACAAGCTGACGGAATGGAAGGGCCGCCCGGCCCTGTTCAACTTCTGGGCAACCTGGTGCGAGCCGTGCCGCCGGGAGATCCCGCTGCTGCAAGCCCTGCGCCACGAACATTCCGCGGACGGCGTCGAAGTGATCGGCATCGCCGTCGATTTTCGGGATGCGGTGCTGAAGTACGCACAAGCGATGCACATCGACTATCCTCTGCTCATCGGGGAGCAGGATGCCCTCGATGCCGTGGGCGCGTTCGGGATGGAGAGCGTTTTTCCGTTTACGGTCTTTGCCGACAGCCGGGCCCGGATCGTGACCCTCAAGGTCGGCGAGCTGCATGCGGACGAGGCCGACTTCATCCTCAGCCGGGTCCGGGATCTGGACGCCGGCCGCCTGGAGTTGCGCGCCGCCCGGGAGCAGATTGCCGCCGGTATCCGGCAGCTCGCGGCGCAGCGCGCCGCGGCCGATGCCACGCCGTCCGGAGAAACGCATTACCAGCCGGATCCACGAATATCGAACCAAGAAGTACCCTAATCGAGTCGAATTAGGTTACATTCGCGGCCGTTTATGAAACTGCTGCTGCTGAACGGCCCCAACCTCAACCTGCTCGGCAGCCGGGAGCCCGGCATTTACGGGGCCGACACCCTGGCCGCGATCGAGAAGCGGGCGGCCGAGGTAGCCCGGGAGTCCGGTCACGAGCTGCTCGCGTTCCAGAGCAACGCGGAGCACGAGCTGGTCGGGCGGATTCACGCCGCCGTCGGCGAAGCGGTGGCCTATATCGTAATCAACCCCGGCGCATTCACACACACCAGCGTTGCGCTGCGCGACGCCCTGCTCGCGGTGCGAATCCCGTTCATCGAGGTTCATTTGTCGAATCCGCAGGCCCGCGAGGCATTTCGCCATCACTCGTATTTTTCTGACATCGCCTCCGGCTGCATCGCCGGCCTCGGGGCATTCGGTTATGAGCTGGCCGTACGCGCTGCCGCCCGGCAGCTCACCGGCGCCCAATCGGCCTGACTCGTCAGCGCGCGCAATTCAAGGGGAGCTTTCCCGGCATGGATATTCGGAAAATCAAAAAACTGATCGAGCTGCTGGAAGAATCCGGCATCGCAGAGATCGAGATCAAGGAAGGCGAGGAAGCGGTCCGCATCAGCCGGATGCCCACGGGTGCGAATGCGCATATGCATCACCATCCGATGGCAAGCATCCCGATGGCGGCGCCGGTGGAAAAGGTGGCTCCGCCCCCGGCCATAGAAGCGCCGGTCAAGCCGCGGCCCAACGAACACGTGATCACGGCTCCGATGGTAGGGACCTTCTATGCTTCGCCGTCGCCCGGATCCAAGGCGTTCATCGAGATCGGCGATGAGGTCAAGCTCGGCCAGGTCCTGTGCATCATCGAGGCCATGAAGATGATGAACCAGATCGAAGCCGACAAGGCCGGCCGCGTCACTTCGATCATGGCCCGAAACGGCGACCCGGTCGAATTCGGCCAGCCGCTGTTCGTAGTCGAGTAAGCGCTCCGCCATGCTGGAGAAGGTCGTCATCGCCAACCGCGGCGAGATTGCGCTGCGGATCCTGCGCGCCTGCCGTGAGCTGGGCATCAAGACCGTAGCGGTCCACTCGACTGCGGACTACAGCTTGAAGCACGTGCTGCTCGCGGACGAGTCGGTCTGCATCGGACCGCCGCCCGCCCTCGGCAGTTATCTCAACATGCCGGCGATCATCAGCGCCGCCGAGGTCACCGACTCGGTGGCCATACATCCCGGCTACGGGTTTCTGTCCGAGAACGCTGATTTCGCCGAGCGCGTCGAAAACAGCGGCTTCGTATTCATCGGTCCCCGGGCGGAGACGATCCGCAAGATGGGTGACAAGGTATCCGCGATCCGGACGATGAAGGCGCACGAAGTGCCCTGCGTGCCCGGCTCCGATGGGCCGCTCGGAGAGGACGCCGACGAGAACCTGCGCATCGCGCGTGATATCGGCTACCCGGTCATCATCAAGGCGTCGGGCGGCGGCGGTGGACGCGGCATGCGCGTCGTTCATAGCGAGGCATCGCTGTTGAACGCCATCGGCATCACAAAAGCCGAAGCCCGCGCTGCATTCGGCAACGATCAGGTTTACATGGAGAAGTTTCTCGATCGCCCGCGACACATCGAGTTCCAAGTGCTTGCGGACGGCCATGGAAACGTCATCCATCTCGGCGAGCGTGACTGCTCCATGCAGCGCCGGCACCAGAAAGTCATCGAGGAAGCGCCTGCGCCCGGAATCACAGCGCGGCAACGACGCATCATGGGCGATCGTTGTGTCGAGGCTTGCAAGGCCGTGGGTTACCGCAGCGCCGGCACACTCGAATTTCTCTATCAGGACGGCGAGTTCTACTTCATCGAGATGAACACACGCATTCAGGTGGAGCACCCTGTCACCGAGCTGATCACGGGTATCGACCTCGTGAAGGCGCAGCTGCTCATCGCTGCGGGCGAGCACCTACCGTACGTGCAGAGCGACGTACAGATTCGCGGCCACGCGATCGAGTGTCGAATCAATGCGGAAGATCCGAAGACATTCATGCCGTCTCCGGGTCCGATCCGCCTCTGGCACGCCCCGGGTGGACCCGGAGTGCGCGTCGACAGCCACATCTACTCCGGTTACAACGTTCCTCCCAACTACGACTCGCTGATCGGGAAGATCATCGCGCACGGCGACTCACGTGAGACCGCGATCGCGCGCATGAAGAACGCTCTCGCCGAGATGGTCATCGAGGGAATCAAGACCAACGTGGCGCTTCACCAGGAGATCTTCAACCACGCGGCCTTCCAGAAGGGCGGGACGGACATCCATTACCTCGAGCGGCGCCTCGGACTCAGATAACAGGTTCATCGAGCTTTCGTTTGATCTCGGGACGCTGAATCCCGAGACGGCTGAGGCAGTTTGTTTTGACAGCGGCGCAGGCGCCGTAACTTTCGTGGATGCGCACGACGATCCCGTCCTCGAGCCCTTGCCTGGCGAGTTCCGCTTGTGGCGCACCACGCGGCTGAAGGCACTCTTCGCGGACGTCACCGAACCGGAAACATTCGCGCACACGCTGGCCGAGCGGCTAGGGCTCCTGATCGAGAGCATTCGGATTCAACGGGTGCAAGACCGAGTCTGGGAGCGCGAATGGCTGCGTGATTTCCATGCTATGCGCTTCGGACGGCGCCTTTGGGTCTGCCCGCATCACGAGCAGGTAACTGAAGCGGGTGCTGTTGTCGTGCACATGGATCCCGGACTCGCATTCGGCACGGGCACCCATCCGACCACTGCACTTTGCCTCGAATGGCTCGATTCAAACCTACAGCCCGGCTCCCGCGTGATCGACTACGGTTGCGGATCGGGGCTACTGGCGGTTGCTGCCGTCAAGCTCGGTGCCGCGGAGGCGCATTGCTTCGATATCGACCCCCAGGCCCTCATTGCAACTCACGACAACGCTGACGCAAACGGGGTGCGATCGCGCGTGCGGATCCACGAATCGGCGGAAACGCTTCCGGGCAACGTGGACGTGCTTCTCGCGAACATACTTTCCGGGCCCTTATGCGAGCTCGCGCCGCGATTGGCGGGCCTCGTCCGTCCCGGAGGCGCAATCGTCCTTGCCGGCCTGCTCGCCGCAGAAAGCTCCGACGTGACACACGCTTACAGCGCGTGTTTTGATATGCGTCCCTGCGGCGAGCGCGAGGGTTGGATCGGTCTTTCCGGACGACGCCTTTCATGTACACCGTCTGCCCCAAATGCGCTTTGACGCTCGTGGTGACCGCGGCCGACCTGCGCGTTGCGCAGGGCTTCGTCCGCTGCGGCCGCTGCTCGAACGTTTTCAACGCGCTGGCGCGCCTGTCCGAAGATCGGAATGCGGTCGCGGAGGGCGTAGCCTCGGCGACACTTTCCCAACCGATTCCGCCTCCTCCCGCGGAAGAGTCGCGGGAGGAATCGCCACCGGAGTCGCAAGCTCCCGCGCCTGAGCCGCCGGGCGCGTCGGACGACGAGTCCATTCCGGAGACTGCGCTCGAATTCAATCCGGCGGCCACGGACGTCACGAAGGTCTTCGTCGAGCAGACACCGGACCCGCAATGGAGCGCCGCGACTGGGAAGTTCAAGGCGCTCATCCGCAAGGCGCAAAGTGCAGCGCAAGGTGCGCCGAAGCAGGTAGCCTCGCCGCGGCCCGCCTCTCCGCAGATCGCGACGCCCAAAGCGGTGACCCCGCGAGCCGCTCCCGGGGCGGCACACATCGCAACGCCGGCTCCAGCGCGGCAAACCATTGCAGCGCCCAGTGCAGCGGCCAATGCAGCGTCCAGCGACGCCGCCCCAACGGGTGCCTCCCCGACTGCGCCCTCCCCAACGGTCGCGTCATCAACGTCCGCATCACCCGCGGTGAGCACATCTCAGGCCGCAGCGCCAACTCAGCCCGCGGCGCCAAACCAAGCCGCACCGCAAGCGGCGGCCGTCACTCCCGCCGCCAGCCCGAGCGATGCCGATTCCCAGTTCGACATCGATATCGAAATCGACGCAGCCTTTCTCGCCGCGGCCACACAAATCAAACCGCAGCTTGCGCCCGTTGCCCAAACGAAACGGGAGCCGGCGGCGGCGCCCGCGCAGCCACGAGTGGAAACGAGACCCCCGGTGCGGCCGGCAGCGCTTCAGCCAGACGCGCCGCGCCCTACACCGCAGGATGTTGGAATCGAGCGCGCAGATTTTGTTGCTGCCACGCATCCGACGTCCGCAGTCTCGGCAGAGGAAGAAGGGGATCGCACCGATAGACGTCCGCGCCTCGCTCACCTGTGGAGTGCTGGGACCGGAGCGTTGGCGATTTTGCTCGTTGCACAGATCGTGCATCACTACCGTCACGACCTCGCCGCCAACCAAAGCCTTTACAAACCTCTCACGTCCTTGTACTCAGCTCTTGGAATACCGCTCGTGCCGCGCTGGAATCTGGGGGCTTACGATGTCCGTCAGCTAGGCGCATCCGCGGACAATGCCAACGCGGGACAGATAACAGTGCGCGCCAGCGTCAAGAACACTGCGAAGCAGGCACAGCCGCTGCCACTCTTGCGGGTCACACTTCAGGATCGCTTCGGCAATCGTATTGCCGCACGCGACGTGCCACCGCAGTCGTACCTGCCGCGCGCCATTCCTGCATCCTCTTTCTTGTCCGCAGGACAGCGGATCGATGCGGAAATGGCCTTCGTCGATCCCGGCTCGAATGCCGTCGGATTCGAGATCGACGCGTGTCTGCCTGCGCCTGGCGGATCGATCGCCTGCGCAAATGATGCCGGCGCGCGCTGAAGTCGAGTCGCTCACCTCCCATGCACATCGGACCCTACGTCCTGCCCTCCGCCACGGTGCTTGCGCCCATGGCCGGCGTGACGGACCGTCCATTTCGGATCTTGTGTCGCAAGCTTGGCGCGGGCCTTGCAGCGTCCGAGATGCTCACCTCGAACACGCGGCTGTGGAGTACGCCGAAATCGCGGTTGCGGATGAGCCACGAAGGCGAGCCCGAGCCACGCGTCGTCCAGCTCGCTGGCGCCGAGGCCGACCAGCTCGCAGAAGCCGCGCGCATCAACGTGGATCTCGGCGCGCAGATCATCGACCTCAACATGGGGTGTCCCGCAAAAAAAGTTTGCGGGAAGCTGTGTGGTTCGGCCCTTTTGAAGGACGAGACGCTGGTCGCGCGCATAATCGAAGCGGTCGTGAATGCAGTCCCAGTCCCCGTAACGCTCAAGATCCGCACAGGTTGGGATCACGACAACCGCAACGGCGTCGCGATCGCCCGCATCGCTGCAGCCAGTGGCGTCCAGGCTCTGGCCGTGCATGGGCGCACACGCGCGGATTTTTATCAAGGAGACGCCGAGTACGAGACGATCCGTGAGATCAAATCCGGTGTGCGGATACCCGTGTTTGCCAACGGAGATATCCATTCGCCGCAAAAGGCGCGTGAGGTGCTTGATTTCACCGGCGCAGACGGAGTAATGCTCGGCCGCGCGAGTCATGGCGCGCCATGGATCTTCCGCTCTGTCAACGCATATCTGAATGGCGGAATTGATGCTCCTCCGCTCGCGCGCCCCGAGGTGCGTGATATTATCCTCGCGCATCTCGACTCCCTTTACGTGTTCTACGGCGAGGACACCGGAGTCCGGATCGCGCGCAAACATCTCGGCTGGTATTGCGAACAGTGCCCTCTAGCGGCGAACGTGCGTCGCAGTTTGATGGCGGCTGAGAGCACAGTCGCGCAGTTCGCGCTGGCAGCCGAGCATCTCGAAGAATGGGTGGGAGGGACCGCGCAAGCGGCCTGACGGATAGATGGGTGGGGACCACACATGACAGCCAAAAAGAAAAGCCGGGCTCGCGGGGATTCGGGTGCCAGGGTGAACGGGAGAGAGCTGCCGCTGCGCAATCACGCCGAGCGTGCGCTGAGCGATTACTTCACCAGCTTGAATGGCGACCGGCCCGCACATCTGTACGATCTCGTTCTGCGCGAGGTGGAAGAGCCCTTGTTTCGAGTGGTCCTCGATTACGCCGAAGGCAACCAGAGCCGCGCCGCCGGGATTCTGGGTATCAACCGCGGCACCTTGCGCAAGAAGCTGAAGCAATTTGGCCTTGCCGGCTGACGATGCGGCGGCGCAATGACCGGCATGTTGCTGCCCGTCCGCCGCGCCCTCCTGTCCGTTTCCGATAAGACGGGTCTACTGGAGCTCGCCCGCGAGCTTGCGAGCCGCCAGATCGAGATCCTCTCGACAGGCGGCACGGCCCGGCTCCTCGCCAGCAATGGCATTGCCGTTCGCGAAGTCTCGAGCGTCACCGGTTTCCCGGAAATCATGAATGGCCGCGTCAAGACGCTGCATCCCAAGATTCACGGCGGCCTGCTCGGCCGCCGGGGCATCGACGATGCCGTGATGCTGGAGCACCGGATCGAGCCGATCGATCTACTGGTCGTGAACCTGTATCCATTCGCGGCGACCGTTGCGCGGCCTGGCTGCACTTACGCAGATGCAGTTGAGAATATCGACATCGGCGGACCTGCCATGCTGCGGGCCGCCGCGAAGAATCACGAATTTGTCGCGGTAACGGTGGATCCGGCCGACTATACCGCCCTGCTTGCAGAGCTGGCTGCGCAAGGCGGCTGCACGACTCTGGCGACGCGCTCGCGCATGGCCGCAAAAGCGTTTGCCCACACGGCGCAGTACGACACCATGGTTGCCAGCTATTTACGCACCGCGCACGCATTGGAGACTGAGCGGTTCCCGGCCACACTGCCGCTCGTCTTCGACAAAGTGCAGGATCTGCGATACGGCGAGAATCCGCACCAGTCCGCAGCCTTCTATCGCGATCCGGCGCCACGCGGGGCCAGTGTGGCTAGCGCACATCGCGTGCAAGGCAAGGATCTGTCATTCAATAACATCGCGGACGCGGACACCGCCGTGGAGTGTGTGCGCCAATTCGACGAAGCGGCCTGCGTCATCGTGAAGCATGCCAATCCCTGCGGCGCGGCAGTCGCAGCCTCACCTCTCGAGGCGTACGACCGCGCGTACCGAACGGACCCGACGTCGGCGTTCGGAGGAATCATCGCGTTCAATCGAGAGCTCGATGAGGTGACCGCCGGCGCGATCGTCGATCGTCAATTCGTCGAAGTGCTCGCGGCACCTTCCGTCTCTGCGGCCGCAGAAAGCGTACTGGCGACAAAGCCGAACGTTCGCGTCCTCGCGTTGGGCAACCTGCGCGAGACGCCACCGGGCGAGCTGGAATATCGAAGTGTTACGAACGGACTTCTTGCGCAGACCCGCGACACGGGCCGAATAGCCGCAACCGACCTCACTGTCGTCACCCGACGCAAACCCTCCCCCGCAGAGATTGCCGACCTGCTGTTCGCCTGGCGCGTGTGTAAATTCGTAAAGTCGAACGCAATCGTCTTCGTTCGAGAGCGCGCAACCATTGGCGTCGGCGCGGGCCAGATGAGCCGCGTGTACTCGACCCGGATCGCCGCCATGAAGGCCGAAGATGAAAATCTCGTCGTGCAAGGATCGGTGATGGCATCGGACGCATACTTTCCGTTTCGCGATGGCCTCGACGTCGCGGCGGAATACGGTATCAAAGCCGTGATTCAGCCCGGTGGCTCCAAGCGCGATGCAGAAGTGATCGTCGCAGCAGATGAGCATGGGATCGCGATGGTGTTCACGGGCATGCGGCATTTCCGTCACTGAATGAAGATTCTCGTCATCGGGTCCGGCGGCCGCGAGCACGCACTTGCATGGAAATGCGCAGCTTCCGCGCGTGTCTCCGAAGTGTTGGTGGCCCCGGGCAATGCCGGCACGGCGACGGAACAAAAAATCCGCAACGTTGCGATCGCCGTCGATGACTTCGCCGCGCTCGTTGCGCTGGCGCGCACGGAACGAATCGATCTCACAATCGTCGGACCGGAGACGCCGCTCGTCGCGGGTATCGTCGACGAGTTCAGCGCACACGGCCTGAAGTGCTTCGGCCCGCGCAAAGGGCCGGCGCAGCTCGAAGGCTCGAAGGCCTATACGAAGGAATTTCTGAGCCGCCATCGCATTCCGACCGCAGGTTACGCGACGTTCACGCGCGAGACCTTCGATCCGCAATACGTCCGGCGTCACCGCACGCCTATCGTCGTCAAGGCGAGCGGTCTTGCTTCCGGAAAGGGCGTAATCATTGCCGAGTCCCCCCAGGACGCGATCGACGCTGTCGAGTCGATGTTCGCAGGACAGTTCGGCGCCGCAGGAACTGAAGTCGTCATCGAGGAGTTCCTGCCGGGCGAGGAAGTAAGTTTCATCGTGATGGCCGACGGCCGTCATGTGTTGCCACTGGCCACTTCCCAGGATCACAAGCGTCTCCAGGATGACGACCGAGGCCCGAACACCGGCGGCATGGGCGCGTACTCGCCCGCCCCCGTGGCGACACCGCAAATCCATGCCCGCATCATGCGTGAAGTCATCGAGCCGACGATCCGCGGATTGGCGCAGGACGGAACTCCGTATACCGGATTTCTATACGCCGGCTTGATGATCGCGCCGGATGGCACACCCAACGTCATCGAATACAATTGCCGCTTCGGCGATCCCGAAGCGCAACCGGTCATGGCGCGGCTGCAGAGCGACCTGACAGTCCTGTGCGAAGCCGCCTTGGCAGGCCGCCTGGATACGGTCGCGGCGCAATGGGACCCCCGTGCCGCCCTGGGAGTGGTGATGGCCGCTGAAGGGTATCCGGACACGGTCCGCAAGGGCGATGTGATCGAAGGTCTCGAGCGCGCCGCCCGCATGCCCGGGAAGGTATTCCACGCGGCAACACAGCTCCAGGCAGGGAACGTCGTGACCCACGGCGGCCGTGTGTTATGTGCCGTTGGCTTGGGCGAGAGCGTCAGTTCCGCCCAGGCACAGGCCTATGACCTGGTGCATGCGATTACCTGGTCCGGAGTTCAGTACCGACGGGACATCGGCTACCGCGCCATCGCCCGTGAGCGCCTGAGCTCGTGAATGAATGGGATTTTCCTGACCCGCATATCGTGCCGGTGGAGGTGTTGCCCGTGGACATCGACGCCTACGAGCATGTCAACAATTCCGTTTATCTGGCGTGGTTCGATCGCGCTGCCTGGTCGCATTCGGCCACGCTCGGCATCTCCCTCTCGCAGTGTGTCGCGCTCCGTCGTGGGATGGCGGCACATCGCACCGAAATCGACTACCTGCACGCAGCCGTTCTCGGGGACCGTGTGTTGGTGGGGACGTGGATCGTATCGACTGACAACAGATTGCGCGTGGAGCGCCGCTTTCAGGTAAGGCGCGCGCCCTCTGGAGACCTACTGGCCCGCGCTCGCACTGACTACGTTTGCATCAATCTCGACTCCGGACGCGCGACGCGTATGCCCGACCTGTTTGCACGGGCATACGCGCCTACCGTTCAGCGCACATAGCGCGTCCGGCTCCCTCATCGTGCGCGGCCGCGTCGGAACAGATTGACGAGCGCGAGCAGAATGACCGCACCCAGGAACGAGACGCCCAGCCCGGCGACGCTGAAATCGCCCTGATTGATCGTCGCGGCGCCGACCAGGGGGCTGATCAGCCAGCCGCCGATCAATGCACCGATGATGCCGACGACGATATTCAGCAGGATACCTTCGTTGCTTCGCATGACCAGGCTGGCGAGCCAACCGATGACTCCGCCCATGATCAGCCAGATGATGAGATTCATTTTTTGAGACCTCCGCTCGCGCCCGGTTTGAGCGCTGTTGCACTAAATTCGTGAGCTGTGCATTTAGTTCCCGGCGCCGGCGCACCACCGCGGGGCGCGGCCGGCGCTTATGTAATTACTACTGTGGAAATCTGCGCACCCAAGTGCCATCACGGGCAGAGGATTTGCGCAACCGGCTACGGTGGAGGGCTCAACGGCCGCCTGGAACCTCGCCTTGGCGTGCCTGGAGCCGATGGCACGTCGATTGCATCACATTTCGGTAACTAGAATGGGGAGTACGAAGATGAGGGCAAGCAACGTGCGCACCGACACGATTTCATCCTCTTGGCTGGAGAATCAGTATTGCGCCTCGGTGGCCGCGACGCTGCTGGCGCGAACTGAGTATTTCGAGTTGCTCGAGGACGCAATGGTGCCTCGGTCGCAATTGGCCCGCGCGCTCTCCGCTTGGCGGAGCTGCGCCTCGCAGGTACACGTTCTTGGCGGAATGGTCGGAACGGCCTGACCGGCTGGCGAGGCCGCGAAGTCAGTAGCTGACGCGGAAGAACACTTCCGGTCCCCGCACCTTGAGGTCGATGAGGCCGGGAAAGCTGCCGCCTTCGACATTTACCGAGGCTTTCAGCTCGCTGTAACCGGCACCGATGGAGAAGTTGGGACGCCAGCGGTACTGAAAATCGGCGTGGTAATCGCCCAGCGCGCCTGAGAAGTTGCTGACCGAAGCGCGCATGTACTGGCCGCGAGCCACGAATGCAAAGCGTGTCGAGATGCGCCACGTGCCATCGAGCGCGACCGTCGGGAAGGCGGCAACACCGGAAACCTCTTGCGATAGCTGTCGGGCCTGCACCTGACCCTTCGCGTCTCCTTGCAGCAGATAGGCACCCAGACCCAGGCCGAGCTCGAAGCGTTCTCGCTTCAGCACCGAGTACGTGTACGTGAGGCCGAACATCCGCCAGTCGAGCGCCGTGGCAGCCACATCGTTCAGTACGAACGTTTCGTCCCCGAAATTCACCTGCCGAGTCAGCCGCTTCTGGGCGGAGCGGTCCGATTCGAAGTAATCGACACGCAGGCGGTTGCGCTCCCGCAGGCGGAACATCAGCTCCATCCGGCCCTGGTACACGTGGCTGCGCATTCCCAGGTCCCGTTCGGCGCTGACCAGCGTACCCGGCACTTTGGCCGAATCGTCGACTCGCAGGCTCGTGCTGACCGCGGATGAGAAAAACGTGCCGCGCACGGCGAATCGATCGGTGATGGGGCTGGGCACCTGGCGCTTCTTCTGCGGCGGCAGGGGTGCTCCCGAATATTTGTCGCGCTCTGCTGCCAAGGCAGGTGCCGCGTAGACCGTCAGGAGCGCCGCGGCAAGCGCGACCCAGGTGCGTAAGCGTGACTCCAACACGAACCCCTTAAGGTCTGATAGGGCGCGCGAATCTTACTGATTCGCGCGCCTAAAGTGCCAGAGTCTGCATATAGCGACGTGACGCAGGTCTTGCACCCCGTCGGAACGAGTTAACCGCAGGAAGGCGCTTGCGGCCCGGGATGGGCCAGCCCTTGCTGCTAGCGCTTCATCGCCTCGAAGAACTCGCTGTTCGACTTCGTGTCCTTCATCTTGTCGAGCAGGAACTCGATGGCGGCCAGCTCGTCCATGGGGTGCAGGAGCTTGCGCAGGATCCACATCTTGGCGAGCTCGCCCTGGTCGGTGATGAGCTCTTCCTTGCGCGTACCGGACCGGTTGATGTTGACCGCCGGGAACACGCGCTTCTCGGAGATGCGCCGGTCCAGGTGGATTTCGCTGTTGCCCGTGCCCTTGAATTCCTCATAGATCACGTCGTCCATCTTGGATCCCGTGTCGACGAGGGCCGTGGCGAGAATCGTGAGGCTGCCGCCTTCCTCGATGTTGCGCGCGGCGCCGAAAAAGCGCTTCGGCCGCTGCAATGCGTTGGCATCGACGCCGCCCGTGAGCACCTTGCCGGACGACGGCACAACGGTGTTGTAGGCACGTGCGAGACGTGTGATCGAATCGAGGAGGATGACGACATCCTTCTTGTGCTCGACCAGGCGCTTGGCTTTCTCGATGACCATTTCGGCCACCTGGACATGCCGCGCCGCGGGTTCATCGAACGTGCTCGATACAACCTCGCCCTTCACGGTGCGCTGCATCTCGGTGACCTCTTCCGGCCGCTCGTCGATGAGCAGCACGATGAGGTAGACCTCGGGATGGTTCGAAGTGATCGCGGTGGCGATGTTCTGCAGCAGCATCGTCTTGCCGGCCTTGGGCGGGGAGACGATGAGGCCGCGCTGGCCCTTGCCGATAGGCGCCACGAGATCGATCGCGCGGGCGGTCAGATCTTCGGTGGAGCCGTTGCCACGCTCGAGCTTCAGCCGCTTGGTCGGATGAAACGGCGTCAGGTTCTCGAACAGCACCTTGTTGCGCGAGCTGTCCGGGGAGTCGAAATTGATCTCGCCGACCTTCAGCAGCGCG
>FTEM01001883.1_pt1 | contig 15651 bp, 12 predicted proteins | sample 1640201 | NCBI WGS metagenome assembly FTEM01 (sample SAMEA3914816, study PRJEB12502) | metagenome | biome: forest; material: soil | place: USA | collected 2011-09-16 | depth 0.3 m | reverse complement strand
GTCGGAGAGGCGCTCGCGGCTTTGGCCCTCCAGGCGGGCGGTTACTATGTCGATGCGACGTTCGGGCGCGGCGGTCATACGGCACTCATTCTCCAGGCCTTGGGTAGAGAAGGCCGCGTGCTCGCGATCGACCGGGATCCTCAGGCCATCACGGCCGGCCACGAGCGCTTTGCCGACGAAGTGCGGCTTACGCTCGTCCATGCGTCGTTTGCCGATCTCGCCACGCTCGTGCCGGCACACGCGCACGGCGTCCCTTGCGGGGGCGTGCTCTTCGACCTCGGTGTCTCATCTCCGCAGCTCGACAACCCGGCCCGCGGCTTCAGCTTCCGCTCGGACGGTCCGCTCGACATGCGTATGGACACGACACGTGGGGAGCCAGTCTCTGCCTGGCTCGCTCGGGCGAGCCTCGACGAGATTCGCGAAGTGATCGCCACTTTGGGTGAGGAGCGATTCGCGCGTCGCGTCGCACAGGCGATTGTTGCCACGCGCGACGAACATCCGCTGACCCGCACCAACGAGCTTGCTGCGCTGGTTTCGCGTGCGGTGCGCACACGCGAGCCCGGGAAGCATCCAGCCACGCGCACATTCCAAGCGTTGCGCATGTTCATCAACGATGAGCTTGGGCAACTCGCGAAGGGTCTCGCCGCGGCCGTCAATGTGCTCGGTCTCGGGGGCCGGCTGGCTGTGATCAGCTTCCACTCGCTCGAGGATCGTGAGGTGAAGAACTTCATGCGGCGGGAGTCGCAAGTCGATCCCGTGTTCCTCGACTTGCCCGCCCTGCCGCCCGGCGCTCAACCGCGGCTGAAGCTGGTCGGACGCAAAAGCCGCGCGAGCGAATCCGAAGTCGAGCGCAATCCGCGTGCACGCAGCGCGCTTCTGCGGGTTGCCGAGAAAGTTGCGGAGGCAAATCGTGCCTAGGCTTCTCAACTCGAAGATGCTGGCCATTCTGATACCCGTGCTGTGGGTCGCAGCGCTGGGCTCGGCGGCAGGTGCGATCTATTGCAAGCATCGGGCACGCGAGCTGTTCGTCCAGCTCGAGGGTTTGAACGGGCAGCGCGATAACATTGAGATCGAGTGGGGACAGCTACAACTCGAGCAAAGCGCGTGGTCGACGCATGCGTTTGTCGAGCGTGTCGCGAGCACGAAGCTGCATATGGCGACGCCACCGCCCAAGGAGATCGAGATCATCGCCCCATGAAGGCACGTAGCACCCGAGACGCCTCGGCTTCTTTTCGGTGGAGGTCCTACCTGCTCGTCGGGCTGCTCGTGTGCGGCGCGGCTGCTCTCGTGTGGCGCGCGGTGGATTTGCAACTTGTCGATCACACCTTTCTCGCCAGGGAGGGTGACGCTCGGTTTTCGCGGGTCGCCCAGATAACCGCGCACCGCGGCACGATTACCGATCGATACGGCGAGCCGCTTGCAGTGAGCACACCTGTCGATGCGGTGACCGTGAATCCAAAAGTGCTGGCGCTCGAGACGGACCAGATTCCGCGACTGGCCGCGACGTTGAAGATGGATCGGCAGGAGCTGACTCGCCGGATCACCAGCAACCTGGACCGCGACTACTTATACGTCGCGCGTGGCAGGCAGCCGGAAGAAGCGGATCAGGTCAAGGCATTGGCGATTCCGGGCGTCAACATCTCGCGCGAATATCGTCGGTACTATCCCGCTGGCGAAGTGGCCGGGCACATTCTCGGCTTCACGAACATCGACGACGCAGGGCAGGAAGGTCTCGAGCTGTCGTTCGATCATTGGCTTGCCGGCGAGAACGGTGCGAAACGCATCATCCAGGATCGCTACGGCCGGGTGGTACAGGATGTGGAGAGCATCCGTCCGGCGCGCCCCGGTCGCGATCTCGTTCTTTCCATCGACCTGCGTATCCAATACCTCGCCTACCGCGAGCTGAAAGCGGCGGTCCGGGATCAGCGCGCCCGCGGCGGCTCGATCGTCGTGCTCGATATCGCGAGCGGCGAAGTGCTGGCGATGGTGAATCAGCCGGCCTTCAACCCGAACGACCGCGATCAGTTCATCCCCGGCATCTACCGCAACCGCGCGGCAACCGACATCTTCGAGCCCGGCTCGTCCATGAAGCCCTTCTTCGTGGCGGCGGGAATCGCGTCCGGCAAATACGACGATCGCAGCATCATCGATACGTCGCCCGGGTTCTTCAAGGTCGGCGCGAAGCCGATCGAGGATGAGAAGAATCTAGGCCCGGTCAACATTGCGACGATTCTCGCGAAGAGCTCGAACGTCGGGATGGCGCGGCTGGCGTTGAGCCTGAGCCCCGAGCAGATCTGGTCCACGCTGTCGCGCCTCGGTTTCGGCCAGGTCACGATGAGCGGTTATCCGGGTGAGTCCGCGGGCCTGTTCAGCAACTATTCGCAGTGGCGGCCGATAGTCATCGCCACGATGTCCCACGGCTACAACATATCGGTCACTCCGCTACAACTCGCCCACGCATATGCCACGGTCGGCGCGTTCGGCGTTTCTCGTCCGATCACTTTCTTACGTGTCGATTCACCGCCCGCCGGGCAGCGCGTGCTGGACGAACGAGTGTGCCGGATGCTGGTCGGAATGCTCGAGTCGGTCGTGATCCAAGAGGGCGCGACGGGCAAACGAGCCGCCATTCCGGGGTATCGCGTTTCCGGCAAGACCGGCACGGCCTGGAAGGCAACGGCCGGTGGCTACAACACCGATCGCTTCATGGCCGTGTTTGGCGGTGTCGCGCCAGCGACGAACCCGCGACTGGCTGCGGTTGTCGTCCTGGACGAGCCCAGTGCGGGATTGCACCAAGGCGGCCAGGTGTCCGCCCCCGTGTTCTCCGAGGTTGTCGGCGGTGCGTTGCGTCTTCTGGCGGTCGCGCCGGATCAGCCGGTCAATGCACCTGACGACATGCCAGCGCCGACCCACAGTTCGCCCATGCGGACGGCGGCGCTGCCATGAGTTCCCAAGTGACAAACAGTTCCACTGCACGGTCTCTGAGTGATCTGACGGCAGGCTTGGTCGCTGTGCCTCCGGACGTGACGGTGAGCGATGTCACTCTCGACAGTCGTTCAGTCTCACCGGGAGCGTTGTTCCTGGCGTGCCGTGGACGCACCCATCACGGCTTGCAGTTCGCCCAGCAGGCCGTCGCTCGCGGCGCCCGTGCTGTGCTTTATGAGGCGGGTGTCGCAGGCATCGAGACAAAACCTGAGTTCGGTTCCGATATCTTCGTTGCTGCTGTTCCACGGCTGAGTCAACACGCCGGAACCATCGCGGATCGTTTCTTCGGTGCTCCGGCACAAGCGTTGACCGTTGCCGGTATCACAGGAACGAATGGCAAGACGACCTGCGCCTGGCTTCTCGCTCAAGCACTTCAAGCTTGCAACCGTCCCGCGGCTTACATGGGAACCCTGGGTTTCGGCGTTCCCCCCGGGGTCACGGCCACCGAGCACACGACCTCTGACGCGGTAAGCATTCACAGGCAACTCGCGGCGCTCCGCAATCTGGGAGCGGAATGCGTCAGCATGGAGGTGTCATCGCACGCTATTGATCAGCATCGTGTGGCTGCAGTGCGCTTTGAGACCGCGGCGTTCACTAATCTCACACGCGACCATCTCGACTACCACGGAACGATGGAAGCGTACGGCGCCGCGAAAGCGCGATTGTTTGCGTGGCCGTCGCTCGCACATCGTGTGATCAACGTCGATGACGCATTCGGTGCGCATCTCGCCGCGCAACTTTCTTCTGCGCGCCTGGTCATCACTACACGGAATGCCCATTCTCCCGCCGCATCCGTCAGCTCCCTGCGGGACGCCGAGACGGTTCGTGCAAGTCGCGTGACGCACGAATCCGCCGGACTTCGAATCGCCATCGAATCGAGCTGGGGGCCAGGCGAGCTCATCGTGCCGCTCATTGGTGATTTCAATGTCGACAATGTCCTGACGGTTCTGGCCGTACTGCTCGTCTGGAATATTCCGCTTGCCCAGGCGGTCGCGGCAATGGGTGCGTGCAAAGCACCGAGCGGCCGCATGGAAATGTTCGGTGGCGCAAGGGGTCTGCCGCTCGCCATCGTCGACTATGCGCATACACCGGACGGATTGGGGAAGGCGTTGCGCGCCACCCGCGCGCATTGTCGTGGGCGCTTATGCGTTGTGTTCGGTTGTGGCGGCGACCGGGACTCGGGCAAGCGTCCGATCATGGGTCGCATTGCTGCCGAGTTGGCGGATGAGCTGATTGTGACAGACGACAATCCGCGCACCGAAGATCCGGCGAAGATCGTCGCGGACATTCTTGCGGGCATTACGGGGACCACCACGCCTCTCGTCGAGCATGACCGAGCCCGTGCGATTCGCACGGCTCTGCAACGAAGTGGGCCCGAAGACGTGGTGCTCGTGGCCGGAAAAGGACACGAGGACTACCAGATCTACGGAACCACACGGCGCCCGTTCAGCGACCAGGCGATCGTGAGCGCCGCGCTGGGTGGAGTGCATTCATGAAGCGCACGCTCGCAGATTTTGCGCAGGCGTGTGGTGGCACTCTCCGCGGCGCCGACCAAAGCTTTTCCGGCGTATCGAGCGACACCCGCACGCTCAAGCAGCGTGAACTGTTTGTGGCGCTGCGAGGTCCTCGTTTCAACGCCAACGAGTTCCTGAACGCCGCGCATTCGGCCGGCGCTGCAGGGGCTGTCGTCGACGCAGAACAGGCCGTTGCGATTTCCCAGGTGGTCGTCCAGGACACTCAGGCTGCATTGGAGCGCGGGGCGCAGAGCTGGCGCAGCCAGTTTTCCATTCCGCTCGTCGGTGTGGCGGGCAGTAACGGTAAGACGACTGCAAAAGAGATGACCGCCACGATCCTCGCGCAGGCAGGAAGCTGTCTCGCGACGCGCGGCAACCTGAACAATCATATCGGTGTGCCTCTAACGCTATTGCGGATCGAGCCAACGGATCGATTTGCAGTCGTTGAGATGGGCGCGAACCGCGCCGGAGACGTCGCGGCGCTCGTGCGTGTTGCGCGTCCCACTGTCGGTCTGATCACGAATGCCGGAGCAGAGCACTTGGAGGGATTCGGCAGTCTGGAAGGTGTGGCGCGCGCCGAAGGTGAGATGGTTGAAGGACTCGCGCGGGACGCGACCGCCGTCATCAACGCTGACGACGAGTTCGCGAGCCTCTGGCAGAAGATGACTCCTGCTCGCGTTGTGACGTTTGGCGTTCAGAAGCCCGCTGACTTCACGGCTTCGGACATCCGCACGAAGATTGGAGCGGACGGCTTCGTAACGCAGTTCACTTTGTCGGGCCCGGTCGGGCGTACCGGCATCGAGCTGCAAATGGGAGGGCGCCACAACGTCTCCAACGCGCTGGCCGCCGCTGCCGCGGCGAGCGCCGCTGGTGCAACGCTGCAGCACATCGCAGCGGGATTGGCTGCTGTGCGCGCCGTGCCCGGGCGTCTGCAGTTCAAGAAAGCCGTGAGCGGCGCGTGGCTGATCGACGATTCGTACAACGCCAATCCAAGCTCCGTGCGCGCCGGTATCGAAGTGCTCGCAGGTCTCGAAGGACGCAAGTGGCTCGTGCTCGGGGACATGGCCGAACTGGGCGAATACGCACAAAGCGCACACGCCGAGATCGGGACGTTTGCGCGCGAGCGCGGGATCGAGCGCCTGTATGCGACGGGACCGCTCGCTGCGCTGGCCGTCGAGAGTTTCGGGGCCGGCGCAAAGTGGTTTTCCGACGCACCGTCGCTGGCACAAGCCCTCGAAGCGGCGACGGCCGACGTGCGCATGCTCATCAAAGGCTCGCGTGTCAACAGGCTCGAGCGCGTTGTCGACGCGCTCGTCGGCGCCACCCACAAGACAGGCGGACAATAAGTGCTTTACTGGCTCGCACAGCAACTGACCGGCTGGCACTCCGGTTTCAATGTGTTCTCTTACCTGACTTTCCGGGCGATTCTCGCCACGGTGTCGGCGCTCGCGATCTCACTGATCGTCGGCCCCCCGATGATCTCCAGCCTGTCGCGCTATCAGATCGGACAGGTCGTGCGCGACGACGGCCCGAAGAGCCACCTGCCCAAGGCCGGTACTCCGACCATGGGCGGGACGCTGATTCTCGTTACGACGCTGGTAAGCACTCTGCTGTGGGCGGAGCTGACGAATCGTTTCGTCTGGACGGTCCTGGGCGTGACATTCGTCTTCGGCTTCATCGGCTTCTACGACGACTACCTGAAGCTGGTGGTGCGCAACTCCAAGGGCCTCGTGCCGCGTTGGAAATACTTCTGGCAATCGGTCGCGGGACTGTCCACTGCCGCAACTCTGTACTTCACAGCCACCACGCCATCCGAGACGACACTCTTTCTGCCGTTCATCAAGTCGTTTGCCGAGCCATTGTCCGCGTTCAGCTACATCGCGCTGGGCTACCTGATGATCGTCGGCATGAGCAACGCCGTGAATCTCACGGACGGACTCGACGGGCTCGCGATCATGCCCGCCGCGCTCGTCGCGGCCGCGCTCGGCATCTTCGCCTACGCGAGCGGCAACTCCGTGTTTGCGAACTATCTGCAGATTCCTGAAATCCGGGGAGCGGGCGAGCTCCTGATTTTCTGCGCGGCACTCGCCGGTGCGGGCTTGGGCTTTTTGTGGTTCAACTCGTATCCCGCGCAAGTTTTTATGGGGGACGTCGGCGCCCTCGCAATCGGCGGCGCCATCGGCGTGATCGCGGTGATCGTGCGCCAGGAGGTGGTCACTCTCATCATGGGAGGCGTGTTCGTCCTGGAGACAGCCTCGGTCATCCTGCAGGTTGCCTCCTTCAAGCTCACCGGCAAGCGCCTGTTTCGCATGGCGCCGATTCATCATCACTTCGAGCTCAAGGGTTGGGCCGAGCCGAAGGTCATCGTGCGCTTCTGGATCATTTCCCTGCTGCTGGTGTTGTTTGGACTGGCGACCCTGAAGCTCAGATGACTGCTACCGGCAAACCCTCTTCCGCTGTGATCGTCGGCCTGGGCCGCACGGGCCTGTCGTGCGCGCGTCACTTACGTGCGCTCGGATGGCGGATCGTGGCCACGGATACGCGCGAACGGCCGCCCGAGCTCGAGCGCTTTCGTGAACTATTTCCAGACGTTCCGCTGCGGCTCGGTGGTCTCGACACCGGGTTGCTCGACGATGCCGTGTGTGTTGTCGCATCTCCGGGTGTATCGCTTGCAGAGCCCTTCTTCGCCGATGCGCGCGCACGGGGACTTGAGATCGTCGGCGACATCGAAATGTTCGCCCGTGTCGTAGACGCGCCGGTGGTCGGTATCACGGGAACGAACGGTAAAAGCACGGTTACGACACTCGTCGGCCGGATGGCAGCTCGAGCTGGCGTCAAGGTACGTGTCGGCGGCAATCTGGGCGAGCCTGCACTCGATCTGCTGGCTGCCGCGCATAGGGAATCGCAAGCCACGCAGCTATACGTTCTCGAGCTTTCGAGCTTCCAGCTCGAGACGGCGACGTCTCTGGATCTCCAGGCGGCGACCGTGTTGAACGTGAGCCCGGATCACCTCGATCGTTATCCGTCCGTCGAAGCGTACGCTGACGCGAAGGCTCGCATATTCGCGCGTTGCGATACCGCCGTGATCAACCTCGATGACCCGCTGGTCGTAGCGATGCCAAGACCCGGTCAGCGAACTTTGAGCTTTTCCCTGCGCGCATCGATTGGCGCGGACTATGCCGTTGCCACGCGTGGCGGTGACTGGTGGCTCACACGTAGGGCTGAGCCGTTGCTGGCCATATCCGCAATGAAGATCCAAGGTCTTCATAACGCGGCGAACGCGCTCGCCGCTCTGGCGTTGGGCGAAGCATTGGGATTGCCACTCCCGCAGATGCTGACGGAGCTTGCCGAATTTCCGGGGTTGCCACATCGCTCGCAATGGGTGGCCGACGTCGCCGGCGTGACCTACATAAACGATTCGAAAGGCACGAACGTCGGCGCCACGCTGGCGGCGGTGGGCGGCATGAAAGGGCCGCTGGTCATCATCGCGGGCGGTGACGGCAAGAACCAGGACTTTTCACCGCTTGCCGACGCTTTCCGCGGCAAGGTGCGGCACGCCGTTCTCATCGGTCGTGATGCACCCGCGATTGCGCGCGTGCTTCGTGACGTCTGCACAGTGGAAATCTGCGCCTCGCTTGAAGATGCAGTGCGCGCCGCCGCGCGCAGCGCGAAGCCCGGCGACGTGGTGCTGCTCTCCCCCGCGTGCGCGAGTTTGGACATGTTCCGCGACTACACACATCGCGGTGCCGTGTTTACTAAGGCAGTGAAGGAACTCGCCGCGTGAGCAGCACGGTAGCCAATTCATCGATGGCGTACGCACGCTCCGGCAGTAAGAGCGGCGTTATCCACATCGATGCGGTCACCATTGCGATCACCCTGGGTATCGTGTTGCTCGGGCTCGTGATGGTGACGTCCGCGTCGATCTCGATCGCGAGCAAGGAAAGCGGTCAACCGTTTTTCTATCTCGAGCGCCAACTCATCCTGACGCTCACGGGCGCAGGTTGCGCGGCACTGCTGTTCTGCATTCGCACCGACCTGCTGGAGCGCATCTCGGTGCCGCTCCTGATAATCGCGCTCGTGCTGCTGGTCGTCGTCTTCGTCCCGGGGCTCGGACACACGGTCAACGGCAGCCGACGATGGTTGCGCCTGTTCGGGTTCAACTTCCAGGTGTCCGAGCTGGCACGGGTTCTTGTGCTGATCTATCTCGCAAGTTACGCCGTGCGCCGCGAAGAGGAGCTGCGAAGCACGTTTACCGGCCTGGTGAAGCCGTTGGGGTTGGTCTGCCTCGTGGGCGTCCTGCTGTTGGCGGAACCCGATCTCGGCGCCGCGACCGTTCTCTTTGCGACAGGTTTTGGCATGTTGTTCCTGGCGGGCGCGCGCCTGCGGTACGTAGTCGCGGTAACCGCTATCGCGACGGCGGGCTTTGCGTTGCTCGCGGTGACGTCCAGTTATCGCCTGCGCCGCATCAAAACGTTTCTGCATCCGTGGGACGACCCGTACAACAGCGGCTTTCAGCTCACTCAATCGCTCATCGCCATCGGCCGCGGACAGTGGTTCGGCGTCGGCCTTGGGGAGAGCGTCCAGAAGCTGTTCTACCTGCCGGAAGCGCATACAGACTTCCTGTTCGCCGTGCTCGCGGAGGAACTGGGGCTCGCGGGCGTCGCGCTGACCCTTGCACTTTTCGTCGCTCTGGTCTGGCGGAGCTTCTACATCGCGCGCCTCGCTTCCAAGGCGGGACTCAAATTCCAGTCCTACCTGGCTGCCGGGTTCGGCCTGTGGGTAGGCCTGCAGTCGTTCGTCAACATCGGTGTGAATATGGGCGTCCTGCCGACCAAGGGGCTGACGCTGCCGTTGATGAGCTATGGCCGGTCGAGCTTGATCGTGTCGCTCGCCTGGATCGGGTTGCTGCTGCGTGTCTATCACGAAGCGATGCTCGAGCAGCGCGGTTCCGCGTCGGTTCGCGAGCGTGGCGCCAGCATCGAGCACGCGGCATGAACGCTGACGCGACCATGCCTACTGTTCTGATCATGGCCGGGGGTACCGGTGGCCACGTTTTCCCGGCGCTCGCGCTTGCGCGGTTGTTGCGTGCAAAGTCGTTTGAAGTCGTCTGGCTCGGAACGCAGCGCGGACTCGAGGCGCGAGTCGTCCCTGCGGAAAGTATCCCAATCGAGTGGCTGTCGGTCGGAGGCTTGCGCGGCAAGGGAATACTGACGCTGTTGGCAGCTCCGTTTCGCCTCGCACAGGCGCTCGTCCAGGCGCTCGGTATCGTGAGACGTCACAAGCCCATCGTAGTGGTCGGCCTCGGGGGATTCGTTACAGGCCCCGGCGGTGTCGCGGCATGGTTGAGCGGCCGCCCGCTGCTCATCCACGAACAGAACGCGATCGCCGGATTCACGAATCGCTGTTTGTCGCATCTGGCTCGCGTCGTGCTGGAAGCATTTCCAAACAGCTTCGGCCGCGACGTCAAAGCGCGGGTGATCGGTAACCCGGTGCGCCAGGACATCAGCGCCGTGCCACCGCCGTCCGCGCGGTTCACAGGGCGCACAGGCCCGATCCGCGTCCTCGTCATTGGTGGCAGTCAGGGCGCGACCCGTCTGAATGCGGTGGTCCCGTTCGCGCTCGCACGCCTGAGAGCGCAACCCGGAGCTACGGGTCCGATCGACGTGCGGCACCAAGCGGGCGAACGCTGGATCGATGCGGCGCGTCAGACGTACGCCAGCGCCGGCGTGCGCGCCGATGTGCGCCCGTTCATCGAAGACATGGCCGAAGCGTACGCGTGGGCGGACCTGGTGATCTGCCGCTCGGGCGCATTGACGGTTTCGGAGCTGGCGGCGGTGGGTGTCGGCGCAGTTCTCGTGCCGTTCCCCGCAGCAGTGGACGATCACCAGACACACAACGCGCGATACCTCGTGAGCGAAGGTGCAGCGTTGTTGATCGCGGATCGAGAGCTTACGGCCGAGCGGCTTGCAAACGAGCTGCAGCAGCTATGTGCGGGTCGAGGAAAGCTGCTGGCGATGGCAGAGCGCGCCCGTCTGCTTGCGAAGCCGCATGCTGCCGAAGAGCTGGCTGCTTCCTGCATCGAGCTTGCAAGGAGGGCCGCGTGACGGGCGACCGACGCACACTGCTTGACGGTGCCATCCCCGAGCGACGCGTTGCGCCGGATCGGCGCGATCGCATGCGCCGGATCAACACGATTCATTTCGTGGGCATCGGCGGCAGCGGCATGAGCGGCATCGCTGAGGTGCTGATCAATCTCGGTTACGCCGTACAGGGCTCGGATCTGAAGGCCAATTCCGTCACGCAGCGGCTGACCCGGCTCGGCGCACACATCACTATCGGTCACGCCGCAAAGAATGTAGAGCGCGCGGACGTCGTGGTCGTTTCGAGTGCAGTCTCCAAAGACAACCCCGAAGTCGAGGCCGCGCTCGAGAAGCGCATACCCGTGGTGCCACGCGCGGAGATGCTGGGCGAACTGATGCGCTTCCGGTATTCGATCGCCGTCGCCGGTACTCACGGTAAGACGACGACTACCAGCCTCGTCGCCAGCATCCTGTCCGAGGGCGGCGAAGATCCAACGTTCGTGATCGGTGGCCGCCTCAAGAGCGCGGACAGCCACGCCCGGCTGGGCGCAAGCCGCTATCTCGTTGCCGAAGCCGATGAGAGCGACGCCTCATTCACGCACCTGCAGCCGCTGATCGCAATCGTAACCAACATCGACAACGATCACCTGGCGACACATGGTGGGGATTTCGAGCTTCTCAAGCAAAGCTTCGTCGAGTTTCTCCACAACCTGCCGTTCTACGGACTGGCCGTGCTGTGTCTGGACGACGCGAATGTCAACAGCATCCTGCGCAGCGTGGGCCGCCCGGTTCTCACCTACGGTCTCGCGGAGTCGGCCGATGTACGCGCCGACAATATTCGCCGCAATGGACTGCAGACGAAATTCGATCTGCTGCGGCCCTCCGCCGTGCCGCTGGAAGTGACGGTCAACCTGCCCGGCACCCACAACGTGCTCAACGCCCTCGCGGCGATTGCAGTTGCGACGGAGCTGGGCATCGAAGATGCGGCGATCCAACGCGCGTTGGTGGGATTCCAGGGCATCGATCGCCGCCTGCAGCACATCGCGGATGTCGACACGGCGGCCGGCCGAGTCACGATCATCGATGACTACGGCCACCATCCAACTGAAGTGGCGGCAACCCTGGAGGCCGTCCGCCAGGGTTATGCGGGACGTCGCGTCGTGCTGGCGTTCCAGCCTCATCGATACACACGCACTCATGATTTGATCGATGACTTCGGCCGGGTGCTCGCGGCAGCCGACGTGTTGCTCGTCACCGAGGTGTATGCCGCGGGTGAGGTTCCGATCGCCGGCGCCGATGGACGTGCAATCTGTCGAGCGGTCCGCAGCCGGGGGCTCGTCGAGCCGCTTTTCGTAGAGAAAGCGGAAGACCTCGCGGAATCGCTCAAGGATCTCATTCGCGACGGCGATGTCATCGTGACGATGGGCGCGGGTCACATCAGCTCGGTCTCGCACGAGCTGCCGGCACGGCTCGCCGAATTGACTCCACATAGGGAGCAACCGTGACCGTGGCCATTGCAACGGAATTCACGACCCGCGTGAAACGCAACGAGCCGATGAGCCGGCATACGTCATGGCACGTAGGCGGACCCGCCGAAGTCTTCTTCACTCCGCGCGACCGCACGGATCTCGCGACGTTTCTGCGGACTCTGGATGACGAGGTGCCGATTCAGTGGCTGGGTCTCGGAAGTAACGTTCTGGTGCGCGACGGAGGTATTCAGGGTGTCGTCATCAGCACCCACGGCGCGCTCGATCGGCTCGAAAGGATCAACGAGACGACGGTGTACGGTGAGGCGGGAGTTCCTTGCGCACGCGTCGCGAAGCAGTGCGTGAAGTGGGGTCTCGGCCCCGCTGAATTCTTCGCTGGCATTCCGGGCACGTTGGGCGGCGCGTTGGCCATGAACGCCGGCGCGTTTGGAGGCGAGACGTGGCGCCATGTGACCGAGGTCGAAACGATCGATCGCCATGGCAGGCTGCACAAACGCGCCGTAGAGGAATACTCCGTCAGCTACCGGCACGTAGCGGCACCGGTCGCCGACGAATGGTTTGTCGCAACGCGACTGATATTCGAGCACAAGCCCGGGGTTAACGACGCCGAAGTGCGTTCACTGCTGGAGCGACGCAAGGCCTCACAGCCCATCGGTGAGTGGAGCTGCGGCTCTGTATTCACCAATCCTCCGGGCGACCATGCAGCACGTCTGATCGAGGTCAGCGGCTTGAAGGGCTTCCGCATGGGCGATGCGTCCGTGTCCCGGAAGCACGCCAACTTCATCATCAATCACGGGAACGCGACGGCTGCCGATCTCGAACGGCTCATACAGCACGTCCAGGAAACGGTCGAGCGCCAGCACGGGGTGCATCTCACCCCGGAAGTGCGCGTCATGGGAGTGGCTGCCTGATGCGCTTGGCACACAATCCAACCGCGTTGCGGCGAGTGAGCGGCGCCAAGGAGTTCGGGCGCGTCGCGGTGCTCTTCGGCGGCGATTCGAGTGAGCGGGAAATATCCTTGCTCACCGGCCAGGCCGTGCTCGAAGCGCTCGTTGGCCGAGGTATCGATGCGCACGCGTTCGATCCGCGTGATCGCTCGTTGGCGGAGCTGGTAGATCAGCGGTTCGATCGCGTTTGGATTGCGCTTCACGGGCCGGGTGGGGAGGACGGAACCGTGCAGGGTGCGCTGGAGTACCTGGGGATTCCGTACACCGGCAGTGGCGTGTTGGGTTCCGCGCTCGGTATGGACAAGTTGCGCACCAAGCGGCTGGCGCAGGCCATCGGCGTCGCGACGGCTGAATATGCCGTGCTGCGCGGCCCGCAGGATTTTGAACTGGCCGTCGAGCGACTGCGATTGCCCATGATCGTGAAGCCCGCGTCTCAGGGCTCGAGCGTCGGCATGACCAAGGTGGTGCGTGAGTCGGAGCTGCCAGCCGCCTACACCGCCGCCGCGGCTGTCGACACCACCGTGTTCGCGGAAAGTTGGATCATCGGGCGCGAATACACCGTCGCGATTCTTCAAGGACGTGCCCTGCCGTCGATCCGGATCGAGACGCCGCAGAGTTTCTACGACTACGAGGCAAAGTATTTCCGCGACGACACGCGGTACTTCTGTCCGTCGGGTCTGTCAGCGCCGGCCGAGCAGCATCTGGCCAACCTGGCACTCGCCGCATTCGAGGCTGCCGGCGCGGAAGGCTGGGGGCGCGCGGATTTCATGATGGACGCAGCGGGCCGTCCGTTGCTGCTCGAGATCAACACGGTTCCCGGCATGACCAGTCACAGCCTCGTGCCGATGGCTGCGCGTGCGATCGACGTGCAGTTCGACGAACTCGTTTGGCGTGTGCTCGAGACGAGCTTCACGCGTCAAGCCGCGGGGGGTATCTGACCATGTTGGGCCGCCCCAAGAATCGCCGCAAGAAGGATAGGAAGGAGAGCGAACGCCGCTGGCAGCTCCCGGATGTCAACTGGCGGCGGCTCGCAGTATCGACGGCCAGCATCGTGGCGGTGTGCGCGGTCGTTGCAGGCACCCTCTGGACTCTGGATCAACCGATCCAGTCAGTCTCCGTCTCGGGTCGGATCCAACGCGTTGCGACGGCCGACGTTGAGCGGATTGTGAAAGAGCATGTCCGCGGGACCGGGCTGCTCAGCGTGGACCTGGTGGCGGTTCGCAAGGCGCTCCACGCGGTTCCGTGGGTCGACGCGGTCAGCGTGCAGCGCGCGTGGCCGCGTGGCTTGAACGTCCTGGTCACCGAACAGGTCGCCGCCGCTCGTTGGGGCCAGTCGGGACTGCTCAACACGCGAGGCGAGTTGTTCGCAACCGGTGAGCGTCACATTCCGCCGGAGCTGGCGCAGCTATCCGGACCCGACGGCAAGGAAGCAGCCGTTGCCGAGAAGTATCTCGCGGCGGAAGGGCGGCTCGTGCAGGCCGGGCTGCGGTTGACGGCAATGCGGCTCGATGCGCGCGGGGCCTGGGAATTCGATCTTTCCAATGGGGTGACCGTGCGGCTCGGGCGTCGGCAGTTCGACGAGCGCTTCGAGAAATTCATGGCCGCGGCGCTGAAGCTCGTCAGCCAGCGCGGCGACGACATTCAGTACATAGACATGCGTTATACCAACGGATTCGCAATCGGTTGGCGCGGCAGTGCCGCTCACAAACCGGACGAGGATGGCGGCCGCGATGCTTAAGCGCTCGGACAGAAATCTCATCGTGGGACTCGATATCGGCACGTCCAAGGTCGTCGCGCTGGTCGGCGAAGTGGGCGCGGACGGCAGCATCGAAGTTCTCGGTGTCGGCTCCCAACCCTCGCGGGGACTGAAGAAGGGTGTCGTCGTCAACATCGAGTCGACGGTGCAATCCATACAGCGCGCCGTGGAAGAGGCCGAGCTGATGGCCGGTTGCGAGATTCACTCGGTGTTCGCCGGCATCGCCGGCAGCCACGTACGAAGTCTGAACTCGCACGGTGTGGTCGCCATCCGCGACAAGGAAGTCACGCACGGAGACGTCGAGCACGTGATCGATGCCGCCAAAGCGGTGGCGATTCCGGCGGACCAGAAGATTCTCCATGTACTGCCGCAGGAATTCATTGTCGATGGCCAGGAGGGCATCCGCGATCCGATCGGCATGTCGGGTGTGCGACTCGAAGCCAAGGTGCACATCGTGACCGGCGCGGACAGCGCCGCACAGAACATCGAGAAGTGCATCCAACGTTGCGGCCTCGAAGTGGACGACGTCGTGCTCGAGCAGCTCGCGTCGAGCTTTGCGGTGTTGACGGAAGATGAAAAGGAATTGGGCGTGTGCCTCGTCGACATCGGCGGCGGCACGACCGACCTTGCGGTGTTCTCGAACGGCGCGATCCGGCATACGGCCGTGATCCCGATTGCGGGGGACCAGGTCACGAACGACATCGCCGTGTCGATGCGGACGCCGACGCAATACGCGGAGGACATCAAGATCCGCTACGCCTGCGCACTCTCGCAGCTCGCCAATCCGGACGAGAGTATCGAGGTGCCGAGTGTCGGGGACCGGCCGGCACGCCGGTTGGCGCGCCAGACACTCGCCGAAATAGTGGAGCCGCGCTACGAGGAGCT